>Ga0070741_10014110_pt1 | contig 13902 bp, 15 predicted proteins | sample Coa_R1_4_FD_66440 | JGI IMG/M metagenome (GOLD analysis project Ga0070741, IMG submission 66440) | Surface soil microbial communities from Centralia Pennsylvania, which are recovering from an underground coalmine fire - Coalmine... | ecosystem: Environmental > Terrestrial > Soil > Unclassified ... | reverse complement strand
AAGTGACCGAGGATGGGCGCCAGCTGGTGCCCTACTGCTTCACGGTGTTCAACGCCTCCCAGGTCGATGGTTGGGAAGCTCCGGCAGGGATGCCCAGGGACACGCCAGAGGCCATCGCCGATGCCGACGCGTTCTTCGCCGCGCTCGGTGCCGATGTGCGCTACGGCGGCAACAAGGCCGGCTATGCGCCGGTCCAGGACTTCATCACGCTCCCCGCTCTCGCACAGTTCTCGACAGCGGTCGACTTCTACGCCACCTCCGCCCACGAGCACGCACACTGGACCGGTCACGCCTCGCGTCTCGGCCGCGACCTGTCCAACCGGTTCGGAGATGACCGCTACGCCGCGGAGGAGCTCGTCGCCGAGCTGTCCAGCGCCATGACGTGCGCCCACCTCGGGCTGTCGGCGGTACCCCGCGTGGATCACGCCCAGTACCTCGCTTCGTGGCTGCGGGTGTTGCGGGCCGACCCCTCGGCGTTGTTCACAGTCGCCAGCAAGGCGCAGGCCGCGACCGACTGGCTGGTCGCCCACGCGTCGGCCTCAACGCTCGAGGCGGTGGCGGCATGACTGCCCGCACAGCCACGCGCGGCGGCTCTCCTTCGGGGGAGCCGCTCCGCGTCCTCGGCTACACCAGGGTATCCACGGAGGACCAGGCCGAGAGCGGCGCCGGCCTCGCGGCCCAGCGGTCGACCATCCGCGCTGCGTGCAAGAGCCGCGGCATGGTCCTCGTCGACATCGTCGAGGACGCCGGCTGGTCCGGCAAGAGCCTCGAGCGGCCCGGGCTCGCCTCCGCGCTCGCGATGCTCGACGCGGGCGATGTCGATGCCATCGTCGTCGCCAAGCTCGACCGGCTGTCCCGCTCCCTGATCGACTTCGCCAACCTCATGGAGCGGGCACGGCGGCGCCGCTGGGCGGTGATCGCGCTCGACCTCGGCGTCGACACCACGACGGCCGCGGGCGAGCTCGTCGCCAACGTGATGGCCAGCGTCGCGCAGTGGGAGCGGCGCACCATCGGCGACCGTACCCGGGCGGCTATGGCCGAGAAGGCCGCGGCCGGCGTCGTCATCGGCCGGCCCCGCGTGCTTCCTGATGACGTGATCGCACGGATCGTCAACGAGCGTGCCGAGGGGCGGACACTCGTCGCCATCGCCGAAGGCCTGACAGCCGACCGGGTGCCGACAGCACGCGGCGGGCCGGTGTGGCGCCCGTCGACCGTCGACTCCGTGCTCAAGTCGCGGGCAGCCATACGCGCCGACTGACACGAGCGGCGGCTCTACGGGCGCAGGAGACGTTAGGGACGACCGGGCCTCAGGTCCGGTCGTTCTCGCGTGTGCGCTCACAGGGACAGCCCCGCAGCCTTGATCTTGGTCACAAGGCGGCGCGCCGTCTTGCTGATCTCGTACCGGACGGCGACGCCATCGGCGACAGCCGCCTCCGCCTCGGCGCACTCGCTCCTGAGATCCTCCGGCCAGTCAGCGTCCGCGCCGCTCTTGAGAGGATGGCGCACCACCCATGGCGCCCAACGGTCCGCCACCTCGAGCCGGGCCGGCAGCAGCAGGTCGGCGAACGTGCAGTAGCCCTCCAGGCCGCCGTTCGCCACGCGGTAGTCCCTGTCGTCGCGGAACTCCCGGGCGACGATGAGCAGCACCAGTGCGGGTACTCCCTTGTGGTCGAGGTCCGACACGGCGCGGGCGTGGAGCAGGTCGACACCGTCCCACCGGAACTGGCCGACAAAGTCGCCGGACACGACATCCTCATACGACAGGTCGATGCCGCCTCCGACATCGAACCGCTGCGACAGCGCCGCGAGCCGATGGGCGGACAAGCCGGTCAGCTTCGCTGCCTGGTCGTCGTCGAAGCCGGGCTGCTCGACCATCCGGAACGCCGGCACGTCCACGTTCTTCCCTAGGTACCGCTTCACGGCCCGACGGACCTCGTCGCCCATCACCGCCCCCACCTTCGTTCCCTGATCTTGCGGACATGGAGCTGGCGGACCAGCTGCTCCGCCACCTCGGGCACGAGCTCGGCGGCCATCGCCTCACGGTTCGCCCTGAGACGCACCCGTCTACGTCGGCGCCGGTCGATGCGGTGCGCCCACGGGCTCTCCATGGCAAGCGCCGGACCGACGATCTCTACGAGCCGGTCGACGGTCTCGGCCACCCGGTCCTCGGGGACGATGGCGGCGACGATCCGCTCGAGCGTCGAACGGCGCGTGCGCCGGTCCGCCCGCTCGATGCGGGCGAGCGAGTGCGGGTGGCACTGGGCGACGCGCGCCACCGCGGGACGAGACAAGCCAGCGGCGTTGCGGAGCGCCCTGAGGGCGTTGCCCATGGCCACGAGGTGGGGCAGCTCCTCGTCGAGGATGGGGAGCCGGCTCGAAGCCCGTTCACGCGACACGACAGGCCCCGAGACTTGTGGAGCGAATGAGTCGGAAATGAACCGTCGCCCGGGATCGGCGCGGCGCAGCGGGCTTCGCCTTGCTTTCGCGGGACCCACCCGTGAAGTGGGGAGGTTTCTCGCGTTGTTGGGAGCACGAGCGCGATCTGCCTCTGGCAATGCCGCGCTTCCAGGGACTCTCCGACGCGGTCTGCCAATCCAAGGAAGGACCGAGCCCTCGGACGCTGCACCGCCCACCGACGTGGCGAGATCGTTGGTGGACGTTGGTGGACAGGTGGACACGTCCACCAACGATCTCGCGCGAACCTGTCCACCGGCTCTTACAAACATGCAGGTCAGGACAGGTAAAACCTCTCCGCGTATAAGGCGAGTGCAGACCCCTCTGGTGGACGTCCACCATGTCCACCAGATTTGCGGCACCAGCAGCCATCACGGCCTATCCGCCGGCTGCGACGGGCCGCTGACGTAGCCATCGGGGCCTTCGACCACCCAGCCGAGCGCGACTGCCTGGCCGAGCGCCGCCTCGAGCTCGCGTCGGTCGCGGGAGGCCACAGCGTGCCGGATGCACCGTAGGTCGCAAGCGGCAGCATCGTGCTTGCTGACGTGCCGGGCGATCGTCGCCGCCACGCGGGCCACACTCGATGCCGCGGCGCTCTTGGCCGTCTCGACGACCGTGGCACGCTCAGCAGCCCGCTCATTGCTGGCGTCCTCCCGCTTCCGGGCTGCCTCGGCGATGCGGTTGAGGACCGATGCGCGGACGGCGGCGCTCGTCGCGGTGACCATGCCGGCGACTTCCCAGTCGCTGCCCGTCACCTTTGCCCGGCCGTCGAGGCTCGCAAGGGCCGCAGCCGTCTTGAGCCGGACGAGGTTGGTATGGCCATCGAGGCCGTCCGCGTTCCCGCCCAGCCTGTCGAGGTGCCCCTGGCGGACGGCGCGGCGCACCTCCGGAGCGATGCCGAACAACCACCGCCGGCCGACCCCCGCCATATCGATCACGCAGTCCTCGACCGCGCGGTCGGTGATCCGCGGCGGCTGCCAGGCCAGCGGCCCGGGGTGCTCGACGAGCTCGTCGACCCCTGGCGGGTCCGGGTCCACGGTGGAGAACATGAGGAAGCGCTGTGGCGTCCCTCCGGCGATCTCGTCCGGGGTGAACAGGAACCCGGCGAGTGCCGGCTGGACGCCGAGGACAACGCACAGGCGGTAGGCGTGCGTGCCCAGGCTCGGCGACGAAACGTAGGCGCCGCCGAGCGTCTCCCCGCTGAATGCGGACCTGAGCGTCTGCATCGTCGTCTGTGACTGGCGGGCGGCGAGCGCGGCGACGACCTGGCCTTCGTCGACGCGGACGAGGACCGCGTGGCGGCCCTGCACGAGCTCCTTGCGCTGCCCCTTACCGGTGGGGCTCGGGGCGCTGATCTCCTTGAAGAAGGCGCGGACCATGCCTTCTCCTGACCCAGCCGGGATCTCCCCCACTTCGTGGCCCTCGATGAGCGGCACGCCGAGCAGGTTGCGCGACTCGTCGAGCGACGCGCCCTTGCCTGCGCCTGCATCACCCACCAGTGCCACGTACAGGTTCAGCGACGCGTGGCGGCTGACAATGGGCGGGAGCAGGAGCCGGTAGTCGGTGTGTAGGGCGACCCGGGCAAGCACCGCACCGAACAGCGCATCGGGGGCGATCAGGCGCGCCCGTGCCGCTTGGCGAATGTGGCCGAACCCCGGTCGGGCCGACCAGAACTCTTCGGGGAGGTGCGGCGGGCACGCCGTGCCCTCGGTCCCATCACTCCGGCCGCCGGACGAATGCCGTCCGCGTGATGGGACTCCCTCTTCGGCGAGCAACGCCCTGGCTGCCGCTGAGCGGTCGCCCTGGTGGTGGCGGCAGGCGTAGTACCCGAAGCGGCTATAGGCGCCCTCGGGGAGCCACGGGACGCTCGAGGTGAACACCTTGAGGACGTCGTGGCCTTGATAGCCCACAGTGGCGCTTGTGCCGTCCCTTCGGTCCTTCCCGGGCCGTACCCAGTGCTGCTCGCCGTCGCGGTCAGTGTGGTCGAGCTGCCATCCGTCGCCCTCGAGGAGCCCGGGCCACGTCGTGCGACCGTTGTACCGTGCCGCCGGCCCGTCGTCGGGATCGCCGTGCGCCGTATGACCCTTGATAGGCGGAGGGATATACGGCTCGTGCTCGACGAGGAGCTCGAGCAGCCAGTCCGGTGCCGGGGCGATCGGGAGGTCTCCCGGTGCATGGTCGGCTTCCCAGCAGTACGGGTTCCCGTTCGGGTGCACGGTCGGTGGCCCGACGACCTGCCCGCCGTCTGCTCGGATGTCGAGCCCAGCGCCGAGGCGCTTGCCCGCGTCGTTGCGGATGGTGAGCGTTGCGGCGTACGTCAGGTAGATGTGGCTCCCGTTGGTGCCGGTGACGGCGCGTACGGTCTCGGGCAGCGGGCCGTAGCGTGCCTCCAGGTCGTGGAGCGTCTCGTCGCCCGCCTTCCCGTTGGAAACGTCGACGTCGATGACGAGCAGGTTCACGGCAGGGTCGGTTGTCGGCCCCGTGGCGATGCCAACGCCGTGGTCGGCGTAGGGCCCGAGCCACCACTCGTCGATGACCGCGGTGTCCGTGGTCGCCTGCTCCTGCCAGCGCACAACTGGCGGGTGCTTCTTGCCTGGGATGATCGGGATGACGCGGAGGCCATGGCCGGCCAGCTCGAGAGCCTCCGCGTGCATCTCAGGCACGCACCCGAAGAGGAGGTCATAGGCGTTGGTCACGCCGCCCGCTCCTCGAGCCACGGCCACCTGCCGGCGCGGGCCTGTTGTGCCAGTTGGCCCGCCTCAACGAGCCAGTCGAGGAACCACTCCCGGTCGACCTTGCCCTGACGCCAGTTGTCGACTGCGACTTCGGCGAGGTCAGTGGCCCTGGTCGAGGCAGTGAGCGCGTCGAGCTCGACCGCGCCAAGGGTCGACGTCAGCATCGGTCGCCCTCGGACTTGGTATAGCGATCTAGCACTGGCCACTCGGACGCGCGCGCCGTGGCAGCGTCAAACCCGGCATCGGCCAGCCGGTCGAGAGCCTCGCCGAGCGTGGCCGATCCAGCGTCCCACGCGTCAAGAGCCTTGCGTGCCCCCGTCAGCGCGCTACGGGCCTTGCGCCACGCCGCGAATTCCACCACGATCTCATCACCAATCGACGGCGTCGGCTCTGCAGAGCTCAGTTTGGGCTCAGCGTTCTTGGTACCCTCCGTCACGACGGCGATCCATTCGGCTCGCCAAGTCCATCAACAGGCCCCCCAGCCAATGGACGTTGAGGAACTGCCCGGGGCGTAACCCGGGCAGTTCCGCGTGTGGAGTCGAGCGTGGGCCGCTTGATCAGCACCTCCGGCACCAACCGCCCAACGAGGGCGCAGTTCGAAGCGTCAGGCACGGAATCGGTCCTCATCCGACGCGCTCCTGCTGCTCCTCGAGCCAGCGGAGCACATCGGGTTGGTGGTACCGAAGGTGCTTGCCGATCCGCGCTGCGGGCGGACCGAACCCCTTGTATCTCCAGCCATAGAGGGTGTCGATCGGGATCTGCAGGTAGTTCGACAAGTCGGTCGGCGTCGACCACTCGGGGAGCGCGCCCCGGGGGTCCGTCGGCTGATCTCGATCCACGATTGGTCTCCTTCGTCGATTGCCCTCCTCATCCTCCGCCCTATTGCGTTGTCTGTGAAGTTCAAGTAGTGTTTTGTGCGGAAAGCTCACCGAGGAGGCCCGATGGGTCGGGGAGGCAAAGCACAAGAGCGGGAAGTCCGGCGCCCAGCCGAGGTCTTCGCCGCTCGCGTCCGCGAAGCCCGAACCAGACGCGACTGGACACAGCAGACGCTCTGCGAACGGCTGGAGGAGCTCGGCTTTCCCATGGACCGGGCGTCTCTGGCAAGGCTCGAGACCGGTAAGCGTGGCGTGTCGCTCGAGGAGTTCACGGCCATCGCCGCGGCGCTCGGGACTGCACCAGCGAACATGCTCATCCCGCTCGACGACGAGTGCGATGTCGAGATCTCCAGCGAGCACGTGCTGCCGCCGGCCGACGCGCGGCGATGGGTACGGGGCGACCAGCCCCTTGCGGCGACGGACGAGAAGACGTACTTCGACGTTGAGGTGCCGACGTTCGAGCAACGGTCCCGTCGTCGGTTCCCGGAGGCAACGGCTCTACGGCAGGACCTTGCGGCCCTCGCCGACAGCCCGGACACGACGCTCACCAACGCCTTCTTCGAGATGGTGAAGCAACGGCTCCACGTTCTCCAACTGCACGGTACGAGTGCGGCCCGGGACAGGCAGCTGCGCAAGCAGGAGGCCTCAACGAACTCTGCATGGAGGCCAATTGCTGATCCGAAGGTTGCGCGGCGCAAGCCGTAGAAGCGCGAGGAGTCGAAAGGAGACGCCCCAATGGGCCACATCGTCAAACGCAACGGTCGCTGGCAAGCAGCGTGGCGAGACCCGGACCGCAAGGAGCGGACCAAGACGTTCGACAAGCGGGTAGAGGCCGAACGCTGGCTGACCTCGGTGGAGCACTCGAAGTTGACCGGCGCTTATGTCGACCCGGCGGCGGGCAAGGTGACGTTCCGCGACTTCGCGGAGGCATGGCGAGCCGTCCAGGTGCACCGCCCAGGTACACGGGTGCTCGTCGAGCAGCACCTTCGCCTCCACGTCTACCCGGTCATCGGTAAGCGGCCGCTCGCCTCCATCCGACCAGGCGACATCCAGGGACTCGTGCATCGTCTTGATCTGACCTTGGCCCCCTCAACCATTGGCGTCATCTATGGCCGAGTTGTTGCGGTGTTCAGCGCCGCTGTCCGCGACCGTCTGATCGCAACCTCACCATGCGTCGGCGTGAAGCTCCCCACCCCGTCCACCCCGTCGATGCTTGAGGTCCTCGACCCCGAACAGGTCAACTCCGTCGCCGCGGCAGTACCCGACCGCTATAGAGCGATGGTGATGGCCGGCGCCGGTCTTGGGCTGCGCCCCGGCGAGCTGTTCGGCCTGGCTGCGGACCGCGTCGACTTCCTTCGGCGGACCGTCCGCGTTGACCAGCAGGTCGCTCGGCTACCCGACCGTGGGGTCGGTCTAGCCCCGCTCAAGACGCCGGCTTCGTACCGGACGGTGCCGCTGCCAGATGTCGTGGGCGAAGAGCTCGCTCGCCACATGGCTAACTGGCCGCCTCATCCCGAGCTCGGTGTGATCTTCACGACCAGCCGCGGCGGGGTCGTCCAGCAGCACCCATGGGCCGAGGTGTGGACGACAGCGTGCCGGCGGGCTCGCCTGCCGTCCTGGGCGACACCACATGACCTCAGGCACTTCTACGCCTCCATGCTGATTCGCTCCGGTGCGTCCGTGAAGGTGGTCCAAGCGCGCCTTGGCCACTCGTCCGCCAAGACGACCTTCGACGTATACGGCCACCTGTTCCCCGACGAGCAGGACCGCACCCGCGCGTTCGTAGACGCCGCGCTTCGGCCGAGGCCCGCGGACTCGCCGCGGACTACGACAGCCCCCTGACCGCGAAAGCGCAGGCCAGGGGGCCGGAAAGGCTAGATGTCGTAGTAGAGCGCGAACTCGTAGGGGTGCGGGCGGAGCCGCACGGCGTCGATCTCGTGCGCCCGCTTGTAAGCGATGTGCGTCTCGATCAGGTCGTCGGTGAACACGCCGCCGGCCTTCAAGAAGTCGTTGTCGGCCTCGAGGGCGCGCAGCGACTCGTCGAGCGACCCGGGGACCTGGGGCACGAGCGCCAGCTCCTCGGGCGGCAGGTCGTAGAGGTCCTTGTCGACCGGCGCCGGGGGCTCGATCTTGTTCATCACGCCGTCGAGACCGGCCATGAGGATCGCCGAGAACGCGAGGTACGGGTTGCAGCTCGGGTCCGGGCAGCGGAACTCCACCCGCTTGGCCTTCGGGCTCTTCGAGTACAGCGGGATGCGGCATGCGGCCGACCGGTTGCGCTGGCTGTAGACCAGGTTGACCGGCGCCTCGTAGCCGGGGACCAGCCGCTTGTAGGAGTTCGTCGTCGGAGCGGCGAACGCGAGGATCGCCGGCGCATGGGCGAGCAGCCCGCCGATGTAGTGGCGCCCGGTGTCGGACAGCCCGGCGTAGCCGATCTCCGAATAGAACAGCGGCTCGCCACCGCTCCACAGCGACGAGTGCACGTGCATGCCCGAGCCGTTGTCCTGGAAGATCGGCTTCGGCATGAACGTGGCCGTGCGCCCGTGCTTGTGGGCCACGTTCTTGACCACGTACTTGTAGAGCATCAGCTTGTCGGCCATCTTCAGGAGCGTGTCGAAGCGCATGTCGATCTCGGCCTGCCCGGCCGTGCCGACCTCGTGGTGCTGCACCTCGATCTCGATGCCCAGGCGCTCCATCGTGAGGATCATCTCGGACCGCAGGTCCTGGAAGTGGTCCATGGGCGGAACGGGGAAGTACCCCTCCTTGTAGCGGATCTTGTAGCCCAGGTTGGGGCCTTCGTCACGGGCGCTGTTCCACGTGCCCTCGACCGAGTCGACGGAATGGCTCGCCGAGTGCTGGTCGAAATGGAAGCGCACGTCGTCGAAGATGAAGAACTCGGCCTCCGGCCCGAAGTAGGCCGTATCGGCAACGCCGGTGCTGGCGAGGTACGCCTCGGCCTTCTGGGCCACGTACCGCGGGTCGCGCGTGTAGGGCTCGAGCGTCACCGGGTCGCGGACGAAGCAGTTGATGTTGAGCGTCTTGTGCTGACGGAACGGGTCGATGACCACGGTGTTGGGGTCCGGGAACAGGAGCATGTCGGACTCCTGGATCTCCTGGAAGCCGCGGATCGACGACCCGTCGAACCCGAAGCCGTCCTCGAACGAGTCCTCGGTCAGCTGCGCCACGGGGATCGAGAAGTGCTGCATGAGCCCGGGCAGGTCGCAGAACCGGACGTCGACGATCTCCACCCCCTCGTCTCGGGCCAGGCTCAACACCTCGTTCGGCGTCCGCTCCTGCACTTTTCCTCCTCGTCGGGCCGTCCTGTGCGGCCCCTTGATCTCGCGCTCTGTGGCCGGCGGAGCCTTCTTGGCTGCCGTTTCCGCTCTGTCACCCCGGTGTGAACTCCGTGTGAACCGGGGGTTCCCCGCAGGTCGACCTGCGAAGATTAGTCAGAGACTAATGAGGCCCCGGGAGGCACGTGGCATGGAGCGCCAACAGGACTATGTCCTCCGGACTGTCGAGGAGCGAGGTGTCCGATTCGTCCAGCTGTGGTTCTGCGACGTCCTCGGCACGCCCAAGCACTTCGACATCACCCCCGCCGAGCTCGAGGACGCGCTCGAGGAGGGGATGACCTTCGACGGCTCGGCGATCGACGGGTTCAGCCGCGTCCAGGAGTCGGACATGCTGGCCCGCCCGGACGCCAAGACGTTCCAGCTGTTCCCGAGGGCCGGGGACGACGCCGTGACGGCGCGCATGTTCTGCGACATCCACAACCTCGACGGCAGCCCGTTCGACGGCGACTCCCGCCAGGTGCTGCGGCGGACCCTCGAACGCGCCCGCGAGCGCGGGTTCAGCTTCTTCGTGGCGCCCGAGATGGAGTTCTTCTACTTCCGGTCGGGCGACGCCTCGTCCCCTCCGCACCCCCTCGACAACGGGTCCTATTTCGACCTGATCGCGGCAGACCTCACGAGTGACCTCCGCAAGCGGACGATCATCACGCTCGAAGAGATGGGGATCCCGGTCGAGTACTCCCTGCACGAGGACGCGCCGAGCCAGCAGGAGATCGACCTCCGCTACACCGACGCGCTGACGATGGCGGACAACGTCGTCACGTTCCGCCTCCTCGTCAAAGAGATCGCCATGCAGCGCGGGGTGCACGCCACGTTCATGCCCAAGCCGCTCCCGGGCCAGCAGGGCTCAGGGATGCACACGCACCTGTCGCTGTTCGAAGGTGACCGCAACGCGTTCGCCGACGCCGGCGACCCCTACGGGCTGTCCGCCGTCGGCAAAGGGTTCATTGCCGGCCTCCTCGCCCATGCCCGCGAGATCACGGCGGTCACCAACCAGTGGGTCAACTCCTACAAACGGCTGGTGCGCGGCTTCGAGGCGCCCGTGTACGTGAGCTGGGCGCGCAACAACAGGTCCGCACTCGTGCGCGTCCCCGTCGTCAAGAAGGGCCATCCCGAGTCGACGCGCATCGAGTTCCGCAGCCCCGACCCGGCGTGCAACCCCTACCTCGCGTTCGCGCTGGTCCTCGCCGCCGGGCTGCGGGGGATCGAGGAGGGGTACGCCCTCCCCGAAGAAGCGTCGGCGAATCTGTACGAGGCCTCCGACGAGGAGCTCCTGGCGGAGAAGATCGAGTCGCTGCCCGGGTCCCTTGCGGAGGCCGTGACGGAGATGGAGCGTTCCGAGCTCGTGGCCGCCACGCTCGGGGAGCACGTCTTCGAGTGGTTCATCCGCAACAAGCGCGCCGAGTGGCTCGGCTATAAGACGCAAGTGAGCCAGTGGGAGCTCGACCGCTACCTCTCGGCGCTCTGACCATGGACCCGCTCCTCGTCTTCCCCGACCCCGCACCCGCCGAGGTGGGCCAGGCGCTGGAGCTGGCGCGCATCCCGTACTTCGAAGTCGGGTCGCCCGACGAAGCGCAACGCAAGGAGCCCGAGGACGGGTGGTCCGGCGCCGTTGTGTGTGCGGACCAGGACCAGGACGGCGCCTTCGCACTGTGCCGGGCGCTGCGCCGGCGTGACGAGGCGCTCGAGCCGCTGTTGTTGATGATCTCGGTCCCGCAACTCGAGGAGTTGTCGCTCCGCGAGGAACTGTTCGACGACTTCTGCCTCGTGCCGTTCCGGCCGAGGGAGCTCGCGGCGCGGCTCGAGCACCTGTTCTGGCGGACCGGGAAAGGGGCGCGCCCCGAGCTCATCGAGCACGGGGCGCTGGCGCTCAACCTGGAGACCTACCAGGCCGCCATCGCCGGCCGCCCGCTCGACCTCACGTACATGGAGTACGAGCTACTGAAGTTCCTGGCGTCGCACCCGGGGAAGGTGTTCACGCGCGAGGTCCTGCTCAGCCGGGTGTGGGGGTACGAGTACTACGGCGGGGCGCGCACCGTCGACGTCCACATCCGGCGGCTGCGCGCCAAGCTCGGCGAGGAGCACGCCAACCTCATCCACACCGTGCGGTCGGTGGGTTACCGCTTCGGGCAGTCGCGCTGGGGCTAGGTATTGAGGTCGATCAGTTCGCTGCCGGGGTGGGTCTCCTCGGCGTGCTCGACCAGCAGCCACCCGAGGAGTGCACTGACCACCAGGCCGCCGAGTAGGAACAGCGGCGGCAGGACGAGCACGATGCCGATAGCGATGAGGATCGGGCCGGCCACGGGCACGACGTTAGTGCCGATGCGGCGGCGAGGTGCCGTTCGCGGGACCGCCGACGAGGCCGGGCCCGCCTGCGCGCGCGTGGCGGTCGGCTAGCGGGGGGCCCAGGCCCACGCCTCGATCTCGACGAGCCCGCCCATCGGTAGGCCGGCGACGGCGAACGCCGACCGGGCGGGCCGGTGGTCCCCGAACGACTGCGCGTAGACCTCGTTCACCAGCGCCCAGTCGCTGATATGGGTGAGGAACACCGTCGTCTTGGCCACGTCGGCGAGCGATGCGCCCTCGCCTTCGAGCAGGGTGGCCAGGTTGGCGATGGCCTGGCGGGCCTGGCCCTGTACGCCGCCGTCGACGAGCGCGCCGTCGCGCATGCCGAGCTGGCCGGAGCAGATGAGCCAGTCCCCCGCGCGCACGATGGGGGTGTAGGGGCCAACAGGTGCGGACATGTTCAGGTCGCTCCCTTCGGGTCGGTGGGCCACTTCGGGGGAAGGCCGCGCCAGGCCCACGCCGCGGCGGCGACCGCCGCGAACACGGCGTCGGACCCGTTGACCGGCTCAACCGGCGTGGGCCCGGGTCGCCCCGGCGGCGCCTCCCCTGGTGGCGCCACGTCGACGTGGACCGGCGGCATGTCGGTGGCGCGGAGGATCCCGAACGAACGGATGGTCAGGTCGTGCACCGTGCCGTCCGGCCCGACGGCGATGCCCTCGCTCGTGACCCATCCCAGCGCCTGGTGCGCCGCACCCGTGCAGTAGGAGCGCAGGACAGCCTCATCGAGCGGGTCGCCGCACGCCACGCGCACGCGGACGCCGGCGGCGTCGACGCGGGCGGTCGCCCACGCCCCGCTCGGCGCCACGACGACGGGCCCCTCGGCCCCTGCGAGCGCGGCGAGGAGGACCGCCGCCTCGGCCCACCCGGCGCCCCGGAGGGCGGCGGAGGTGGGCGGCCCCGGGACATCGACCTCGTCGACACGGAGGCCCGGGGCAACGGACGCGATGGCCTCGGCGATCCCCGTCGTCCGTGCCACCGTGACGACGCCCGTGCCGTCGCCGCGGACCCCGGCGGCGAGCGGCGGCCGCTTCGGGCCGTGGCGTACGACGTCCTCGCGCGACCACAACGCACGGACGGGCCGGCCGTGCTCGGCGGCGAGGGCGCGCGCCGCGGCGGGAACGGGCGAGGAGGCCTTGCCCCCAAACGCACCCCCATTGGCGAGCGGGCTGGCGGGTTCGCCGCCGGGGGCGCACCAGGACGCGTCGGGCTCGAGGTAGGCGGGCTCGACCCACGTGGTCTGCAGCGTCAGGTCCCAGTCGCCGGGCGGCACGTCGATCGGCCAGATGATGCCGACGGTGCTGCGCCGGCCCTGGACCTTGCCGGCCGCGGCCCGGGCGGCACGGAGGGTGGGGCCGACGACCCACCCGCCCTGGGGTGCCGTGACGGCGACGAGGGCGTCGCTGGGCGCGCCGTCGTCGGCGAAGCCGCCCTGGCCGAGCGCCACGTCGCGGCCGACGCGCTGCGGGGTGCCGCCTTCGAGGGCGGCCCGCCGGGCGGCGGCCTCGCCCCGCGCGCCCGGCTCCCGCGACAGCGCCCCCTCGGCGCCGGGCAGCCGGGTGGCGGCGAGGGCGGCCTCAACGATGGTGCGCCACCCGGTGCAGCGGCAGAGGTGGGCGAGGAGCGCGTCCTCGACGGCGGCCGCGTCGAGCGGGCCCCGGCGGGCCCGCGCCGCCAGCCTGACGATGATGCCCGGGGTGCAGAAGCCGCACTGGCTGGCGCCGTGGGCGGCGAACGCGTCCGCCCACCGGGCCGCCTCCGGCATCCCGGCGATGGTGGTGATCTCCCGGCCGGCGACGCGGCGCACGGGGGTGACGCATGCGACGCGGGGCGCGCCGTCGACGAGGACCGTGCAGCAGCCACACTGCCCCTGTGGGCTGCAGCCGTCCTTTACAGAGCGGGCCCCCACCTCGTCGCGCAGGACGTCGAGGAGCGAGGCCGCCTCGTCTCGCACGTCGACGGCCCGGCCGTCGACGACGAGGGATACGGCCACGCGGAGAGTGTCGCACGGCGGGTCCTCGGGCTTCCGGGCAGCTGCGGGGCCTCACCCCCCGCTCGGCGAACGGGCGTCAGGAGGGGGGTCGGCAGCCGCGCAGCCCTCTCGTGGCGCGAATTTCGCGCCACACGGCAAAAACTTCGCGCTTT
>Ga0070741_10014109_pt1 | contig 13902 bp, 13 predicted proteins | sample Coa_R1_4_FD_66440 | JGI IMG/M metagenome (GOLD analysis project Ga0070741, IMG submission 66440) | Surface soil microbial communities from Centralia Pennsylvania, which are recovering from an underground coalmine fire - Coalmine... | ecosystem: Environmental > Terrestrial > Soil > Unclassified ... | reverse complement strand
TGCTGCTGCTCCGCAGCTTCTGGGACTTGCTGAACGTCCCGCTCGGATTCAACCCCACGAGCGTGATGGCGGTCCGGACGAGGCTGCCCTACCCCAACGATCCCAGGATCGATAAATATGCGACGGCTTCGCAGGAGGCGCCGTTCGTGCGCGAGCTGTTGCGCCGGACCAGCACGTTGCCCGGAGTGGAGGAAGTCGCCATCGGGGACAGCGGCGCCATTCCCCTCGACGCGAGCCAGAGGGAGCTGAACCTGCTCGCCGGGCGCTTCTTCTTCACGCTCGACGGACGCGAGATGCAGGCCGACCAGATCCCGGTCGCCGACCGCTGGATGGTGACGCCGAACTATTTCGGCCTGCTCCGGATCCCGCTGCTGCGCGGCCGTCTGTTCAATGAGCTCGACGACGACAAGGCCCCACAGGTCGCGGTCGTCAACGAGGCCTTCGCGCGCACCTACTGGCGAAACGAAAGCGCCATCGGCAAGCGCCTGCGCAGGGATCGGCCGGGCTCGCCGTGGATCACGGTCGTCGGAATCGTGGCGAACGCCAGGACCGAATCGCTCGCGGAGGCGAACGTCCCTCAGGTGTATCTGAGTCTGTACCAGACCCCCACACACCACATGGCCATCTTCCTGCGTGGACGATTGGACCCCGCTGCGATTGCGAAAGGCGTCCGCGAGCAGGTGCAGTCGGTCGACGCGAGCCTCCCGGTTTTCGGCGCGCAGCGGCTCGACGAGGCCGTGTCGGCCTCCCTTGCCCAGAGACGATTCTCGCTGAAGATGGTCGCCCTCTTCGCCTTGACGGCGCTGCTCCTGGCGGGGATCGGAATCTACGGCGTCATCTCCTACATGGTCAGCGTGCGCGCACACGAGATCGGGATCCGGCTTGCGCTCGGCGCCGGCCGCTCCGACATTCTCCGCATGGTGCTCCGCCAGGGATTGCGCCTCGCAGTGGCTGGCGCTGCCGTCGGACTGATCGCCGCGCTGATCGTCGCGCGCTTGATGGCCGGACTGCTGTACGGCGTGCGACCCTCCGACCCGGTCACGTTCACAGCCGTCGCAGTCTTGATGATCGGAGTCGGAGCGCTGGCGTGCTATCTGCCGGCGCGCCGCGCGATCCGGGTCGATCCGATGATGGCGCTCCGGTGCGAATAGTCCCGCCTTCGCCAAAGCGCGGCGCGTCGGATGGATGAACGCGATTTCGAAGGCACGCTGGTGCTCGAGCAACTGGCGGCGATCGGGCGCGTCGACGACTTCTTCGACGCCATCGATTCCGACGACGTCCGGCGCGCCATCTCCCTCATGAAGAAGGCCGGGGTGGACGCCCCCACGATCGCGATCGTCGTTCGAAAATTGGAGAACAGCGATGACAGCCACTGATCTCCAGGCAGGCGATCGCGGAGAGGATGAGGGCCGACCTTGGCCGTGGAGAACGAACATCCGTCAGCCCAAGGTCTGACATCTCTGCGCTCGAGCGAGAAACGCTGAGCGACGCGTAATCATTTGACTTTTCGCAGAGTGCACGCCGATGACGCGGCGCCTCTTGTATCGCCGGATGATCCGCGCGTACGGCCGAAGTCGCACGCGACCTAAGCCGTACTGCAGCGCTCGCACTCATGTCCCCCTCCGAGGAATGCACATGAACACATTGCGTTCAATCCTTGCTGTCGCACTCTGCAGCCTCCCCGCCCTCGCCGATCCTCCGCCCGCGGGCAACCGCGTGAGACCGGTCGACTTCTTCATCGAGCCCGCCACGCTCAACAACCTGGGGTTCGAGTGGCGCGTCGACGGCGACGACAACCGCACCGCCAGCGTGGAGGTCTTCTACCGGCAGAAGGGCGCGGCGCAGTGGAAGCAGGGGATGAATCTCTTCCGCCTGCAAGGAGAGCGGACCCTCGAGAACGTCCGCTTCGACGTGATCAGCCCCAACATGTTCGCGGGCAGCGTCATCGACCTGCAGCCGAATACCGAATACGAGTGCATGTTCATCCTCCGGGATCCCGACGGCGTGCTCCCGGCCGTCCGCCGCCACCACGATCACGGGTGGGCCAACTTCGACCGCAGCCATGGCTTCTGGGATGACGACGAGGACGACTATCGATACGACATGCGCAGGAACGAGATCCGCAAGATCGTCACCGTGCGCACCCGGCCGGAGCCGATGCCGTATGCGGGCGTCACGTGCGCCGCCGGAACGGCAGGCTGCGGACGCGTCTTCCACGTCTATCCGTACAACACGCCGGCCGCGCAGAAGATCGGCACCCCGGGCGTCGATAATTTCGAGGGGCTGCTCGAGGCCTACAACAACTCCGCATCGGGAACCGACATGACGATGGCGACCCGCCCGCGCGTCCGGGCAGGCGACACCATCTTCGTGCACGCGGGCGTCTACAAGTACCACCCGGAGTTCTACACGAACACCGCATCCCTCAGCCGGGTCGCATTCGACGGCACCTACTTCCTGCACGGGACCGGCACGCCGGAGAAGCCCATCGCCATCGTCGCCGCCGGCGACGGCGACGTGGTGTTCGATGGCAACGGCACGTTCAACCTCTTCGACGTGAAGCTCGCCGACTACCACTACTTCGAGGGGATCACGTTCCGGAACACCGAGCTCGCCATCTGGGCGGGGCAGCAGTTCGGGCCGGGAGCGAAGGGGCTCACCGTCAAGCACTGCCGGTTCGAAGGCTTCGGGTTCGGCATCTACACGAACAGCTCGCGCTCGAGCAACTTCTACATCGCCGACAATACCTTCATCGGCCGCAACGATCCCGCCCACATCATCAGCTGGTCCGACAACTCGTTCTCCAGGATCCTCAACATCCCCTTCCCGCCTTCGATGGGGCGCCCGTCGATCGACACCGCGAACGGCACCTGGCTCGACTCGCTCCTCAAGGTCCCCTACGCGCCGCAATACCAGTACGGCTCGTACATGGCGGTGAAGACCTACGGTCCTGGCCACGTCTTCGCCTACAACTACGTGGCGAACGTCCACGACGGCATCGATGACGAGACGTACGGCAACCCGGACGGCTCCTTCGCCAGCGATGCGGCCGGCGAGCCGGATACGACGAACGGTCCCAAGTATCCGCCGCCGGCGTACTGGGATCGCCGCCCGGTCGCGCTCGACTGGATCGGCAATTACATGACGAACTTCCACGACAATCCGTTCGAGGCGGACGGCAGCATGCACAACATCCGCTTCCTCCGGAACTACATCGTGAACACGGCCTCGCACGGGTACTGCAACCAGCCGACGCTCGGCGGCCCCATCTACTGGATCCGCAACATCCAGTACAAGGCGCCGGGCGGGTCGACGCGCGGCGAGGCGACCGGCGCGATCTTCATCAACAACACCACCGTCAGCGAGACGTCTCCGGCGCGCAGCGCGAACGTGCACTGGGTGAACAATCTCATGCTGGGCGCGAACGGGGCGGACCTGCTCTTCAACATCACGACGAACACCAACTACTCCAGCTCCGACTACAACGGCTTCCGGCCGAACCCGGGCGTGACCAACTCGTTCGGGTGGAACACGCCGGACTTCAGCGTGGTGGCGATCACGCCGACGCCCGACGCCACCAACCCCACGCTGGTGACGCGCACCTTCCCCACGCTGGCCGCCTACAGCGCAGCCACCGGGCAGGACACGCACAGCGTGCTCGTGGATTACGACGCGTTCGTGAACGTGCCGCGGTACGACATGCGCAACAATCCGGCGGACAAGACGACGGTGATCGATCCGGGCGCGCTGGGGGTGGACTTCAGCCTCCGGGCGGGTTCGGCGGCGATCGACAAGGGGGCTTTCATTCCCAACGTCACCGACGACTTCACCGGCGCGGCGCCGGATCTCGGGGCGCTGGAATACGGACGTCCGCTGCCTCATTGGGGACCTCGCAAGTAATCGCGTGAATTGCCCACGGCCGCAGCCCGCTCGCGGCCGTGGGCGTCATCCAGCCTCGGCCTGAAGTTCGCGCGCGCGCCCGAGCCCGGGCTCGCTTACGGCTGCCTCGGCGCGATCTCCAGCCGGGCGGCCATGGTGACGAGACTGGCGAACGAGGGCGCCTTCATCTTCCGCATCACCCTGCCCCGATGCGCCTTGACGGTGATCTCGCTGATCCCGAGCTCACCGGCGACCTGCTTGTTCAGCAGCCCGGAAACGACCAGCGCCATCACCTGGCGCTCGCGCGGGCTGAGCGTCTCGTACTTTTCCCGGAGCGTCCGCAGCTCCGCCTCGCCGCGCAGGGCAGCGCGGCTGCGGGCGATCGCCTGCGCGATCGCCTCCAGCAGCACCTCGGGTCGAAACGGCTTCGTGAGCACCTCGACGGCTCCGGCCTTCATCGCCCGGACCGCCATCGGCACGTCGCCGTAGCCGGTGATGAGGACGATCGGGACATCGTCACCATCTCCCGTGACCCGCTCCTGCAGATCCAGCCCGCTGAGGTCCGGGAGGTGAACGTCCAGGACCAGGCAACCGGGAGCAGGAACTCGTGTGCGCGAGAGGAACTCGCGCGCGGAAGCAAACGTCTGCGGGACCCAACCTGCCGTGCGGATGAGCAGCTCGACGGACTCGCGCACCGAGACATCGTCGTCGACGACGAAGACGACGGGAGTGGCCTGCGGGTTCGCCTCGCCCTTCGAGCCGCGGTCCATCACGGACTCCCCGCTCGGAACCACCGCGAGCGCGGCGGAGGATAGCGCGCGCCTCCTCCGGACGCGACATCCGTCAAGATCCCGCGACGGATTCCCGGCACCCGCCCGCCGGGTTCTGATCAGTTCGGCGACGCGCGCGGAGCCCCCCGAGAGAGGTCCGGCTGTGGCGCGACGGTTGCAGAGTGCGCGTCACATGTCTGCCGCCATTCTGATGACCGCCCTCATCGGCGCCGTCCCGCTCGGCCCCATCAAGCAGATCGACGCCGGAGTCCTCAACATCGGTTACGCCGAAGTGGGTCCCGCAGGGGGGACTCCCGTCATCTTGCTGCACGGATGGCCGTACGACATCCACAGCTACGAGGAAGTCGCTCCCCTGTTGGCGGCCAAGGGATACCGGGTGATCGTGCCGTACCTCCGCGGGTACGGCACCACGCGCTTTCTCTCCGCCGACACCTTCCGCAACGCGCAGCAGTCGGCGGTCGCCCTGGACATCGTCAAGCTGATGGACGCGCTCGGGATTCAAAAGGCGATCATCGGCGGCTTCGACTGGGGATCGCGGACCGTCGACATCATCGCCGCGCTCTGGCCGGAGCGCTGCATCGGGATCGTCGCCGTCAGCGGGTACCTGGTCACCAACGTCGCAGCGCAGCAGAAGCCGCTGCCGCCGGCAGCCGAGTATGGCTGGTGGTACCAGTACTACTTCGCCACCGACCGTGGCCGTCTGGGGTACTCCGAGAACCGGCACGATTTCGACAAGCTGATCTGGAAGCTCGCTTCGCCTGGCTGGAACTTCGACGACGCGACCTATGACCGCACGGCCGCATCGTTCGACAATCCCGATCATGTCGCCATCGTCGTCCACAACTATCGCTGGAGGCTGGGCCTCGCCAAAGGCGAGCCGCAATACGACGCGCTCGAGCAGAAGCTCGCGAACGGACCGCCGATCACCGTCCCGGCGATCACCATCGCCAGCGATTTCGACGGCCCGCTGGCAGACGGAAAGGCATACGCGAAGAAGTACACAGGCAAGTATTCGCACCGCGTCCTCAAGGGCATCGGGCACAACGTCCCGCAGGAGGCGCCGGCGGCGTTCGCCCAGGCCGTCATCGACGTCGGCGGGACTCCGAGATGAACGCGACGGGCCTTCGACTGGCGTTCGCCGGCCTGCTCGCGATCGCGGCCGGCGCGGCGTTCCAGATCTGGGGCAAACCGCCGCCCGCCGCATTCCCTCCGCTCACCGGCGCCACGGAGTGGTTGAATTCCCCTCCGCTCACGCCGGCCGCCCTGCGCGGAAAGGTCGTGCTCGCCGATTTCTGGACCTTCACCTGCGTCAACTGGATGCGCACGCTGCCTTACCTGAGAGTCTGGGCCGCGAAGTACAAGGACAAGGGACTCGTGATCATCGGCGTGCATACGCCCGAGTTCCGCATCGAAAAGAACGTCGACGATGTGCGCCGGTCCGCAAAGGAGCTGGGCGTCGATTTCCCCATCGCGATCGACAGCGACTACGGCATCTGGCGCGCGTTCGACAACCACTACTGGCCCGCGCTCTACGTGTTCGATGCCGAGGGGCATCTCCGGCATCGCCAGTTCGGCGAAGGTGGGTACGAGCATGCCGAGCAGATCATCCAGCAGTTGCTCGAGGAGGCGGGAGTCCGCGATCTGGACCGCCGGCCGGCGATGCTCGAAGTTCGCGCTCTCGAGGAGCCCTCCGATGCCCTCGCGCTCTCCTCGCCGGAGACGTACGCCGGTCATGACCGCGCGGAACGCTTCGTCTCACCGGGCGGGGCGCGTCGCGACGAGCGGCGCCTTTACGAATTCCCGGCAAAGATCGCGCTCAATGACTGGGCGCTGTCTGGTCCCTGGACGGTCGGCGGCGAGGCCGCCGTATCCGCCGATCGGGGCGGCCGCATCGCGTACCGCTTCCATGCCCGCGACGTCAATCTCGTCATGGCGCCGTCGACGCGGAATGCGCCGGTCCGGTTCCGCGTCCTCATCGACGGCCAGCCGCCGCGCGCCGCCCACGGTGTCGACATCGACGCGGAAGGGATGGGTACAGTCCGGGAGCCGAGGCTGTATCAGCTCGTCCGGCAACGGCAGCCCGTCGTCGATCGCAGATTCGAGGTGGAGTTCCTCGATCCGGGAGCACAGGTCTTTTCGTTCACGTTCGGCTGACCGGAGCATCGCATGCCGGCGCCAGCGCTGGTCTCGGTCATCGACGACGACTTGTCCGTGCGCGAGTCGCTCCCGGACCTGCTGCAAACGTTCGGCTACGCCTCGCGCGCGTTCTCTTCGCCGGAGGAGTTCCTCGCTTCCGGACTCGTCGACCAGACCGATTGCCTGATCCTCGACGTCGCGATGCCCTCGATGACCGGACCCGCCCTGCATGAGGAATTGGTGCGCGGGGGAAAGACGATCCCGATCGTATTCATCACCGCCCACGGCGGCGAAGACCTGCGTACCCGCCTGCTCGACACAGGAGTGGTCGATTGCCTCCTGAAGCCTTTCAGCGAGGCCGCGCTGCTCGACGCGGTCGAGCTCGCGCTGGCGCACCGCTGATACCAAGGTGTCATCGACTTCTTCCGCCGGAGGCGGATGCTTCGCGTCGTTAGCGAACGCGAGGTCCGCCATGAGCGATGCGGCTGCGGTTGTCCACGTCGTAGACGACGACGTCTCCGTGCGCGAATCGGTGCAGGGGCTCGTTTCCTCTGCCGGCCTGCGGGTCGAAGCGTTCACCACCGCGCGCCAGTTCCTCGACAAGTGCCGGGACGAAGCGCCCGCATGTGTCGTCCTCGACGTGAACCTGCCGGATCTGAGCGGACTCGAAGTGCAGGACGAGCTCGCCGCCTGCGGGATCCACGTCCCGATCGTCTTCATCACCGGTCAAGGCGAGATCCGCGCTTCCGTGCGCGCGATGAAGTCAGGCGCGCTGGAGTTCCTGACCAAACCTCTCCACGGCGAAGAGCTTCTTGCCGCGATCCGCCAGGCGACGGCCGGGTCGTCCCACGGCACGGGACGGCGCAGGCGCGCGCACGCAGCCGTGTCCGACCCGCTGATCGGGGAGACCCCGGCGTTCAAATCGGTCATGGACAGGGTGGCGATGGTCGCGCCGACGGACTCGACCGTGCTGGTCCTCGGAGAGACCGGCACCGGCAAGGAGCGGATCGCGCACGCGATCCATGCGCGTTCCCGCCGCTCCTCTCGTCGGATCGTCAGCGTGAATTGCGCCGCGATCCAGCCCTCGCTGATCGCATCGGAGCTCTTCGGGCACGAACGGGGAGCGTTCACGGGAGCGCTGCACCAGCGACTCGGGCGATTCGAGCTCGCCGAAGGTGGAACGATCTTCCTGGACGAGATCGGCGACCTCCCGGCGGAGACGCAGATCGCGCTCCTGCGCGTGCTGCAGGAACGGGAGTTCGAACGCGTCGGCGGAAACCAGCCGATCCGCGCGGACGTACGGATCATCGCGGCGACGCATCGCGACCTGAGCGCTTGCATCGCCGCCGGGACCTTCCGCAAGGACCTCTTCTACCGGTTGAACGTCTTCCCCATCCATCTACCGCCGCTGCGCGAGCGCAGGTCGGACATCCCGCTGGTCGTCAAGCACTTCTGCCGCGAATACGCGAAGAGGACGGGGAGGCAGGTCCGCCGGTTCGATGAGAAGACGCTGCAGCGCATGAACGCGTACGCCTGGCCGGGGAACGTTCGCGAGCTGCAGAACTTCGTAGAGCGTTGGGCGATCCTCTCGGCGAACGGCGTGGATCCCCTCGACGAGACCTGGTTCGCTTCCGCAACTTCACAGCCCGAAGCGGATTCCGGCGAGCAGGCGCCGGACGGGACCGTCGATTTCCGGCACTACGTCGCGAGCATCGAGCGCAATCTGATCGGCCGGGCGATGGCCGCAGTCGGAGGCAACCAGGCGGAAGCCGCTCGCCGCCTTGGACTGAGCCGCGGAGCTCTCCTCGACCGCTTGCGGAAATACGGCGCCCCAGCCGCTTGACGCTTAGGTACACCGGGGTCTCACTGAGATTGGGATCCACGGGCGTATCGCCTCGCAGGAAGGTCGGCATGGAGAAAGAGCCTGGCAGCGAGGTCGACGACGCGGTCCATCCACTGAGCTCGACCGCGCTCCCGGATGAAGACGACGATCGGAGGCGCGCCGAGGTGCGGATCGCCGGGGAAAGACGCCTCCTGGAGATGGTCGCCCGAGCTCATCCGCTGCCGGCCGTCCTGGACGAGCTCTGCCGGCTGGCGGAAGACCTGCTCGGGGACTGCTGGTGTGGCGTCGTGCTGGTCGATCCGGATGGCGCCCGCCTCGAGCGCGCCGCGGCCCCGGGCCTTCCGGACAGCTTCGTCATGGCGATCAACGGACGGACCCTCCGCCACGATTCGGGCCCGAACGCGATGGCGGCGCACCTCGACCAGCCGGTGATCGCAGCGGATCTCGAATCGGACAGGCGGTGGGCGGAATCCGGATGGCAGGCGATGGCCCTCTCGCATGGAGTGCGGGCGTGCTGCGCGAAGCCGATCCGATCGATGAACGGCAAGATCATCGGCGCCTTCGCGGTCTACTACCGCGAGCCGCGGACGCCGGCCGACGCCGAGCACACGCTGATCGAGCACTTCACGAACCTGGCCAGCATCGCAATCGAGCGAGCGCGAGCCGAGGAATCGATCCTGCGGGGCCGGGCGCAGCTTGCCGGGGAGAAGCGGCTGCTGGAGATGATCGCTTCGGGCCATCCCTTGGCCGACGTGCTCAGCGCCTTGTGCAGCTTCGTCGAAGAGGCGGCGCCCGTCTGCGTCTGCGGCGTCTATCCGATCGATTGGAGCGGCCCGACCTTCCGCGTCGGCGCTGCTCCTTCGTTGCCCGCGAGCTACACCGCGCCCGTCGAGGGCCTCCCCGTGCGTTGCGACGTCGCCCCCTGCGGGATCGCGGCGTCGCTGAAGACGCAGGTGATCGTCGAAGACATCGCGACCGACCCGCAATGGCGAGGATCCTCGTACCGCGACCACGTGCTCGCCCACGGGCTCCGATCCGTCTGGAGCACCCCGATCTACTCGCAGCAGGGACGCGTGCTCGGGACCTTCTGCGTCTACCAGCGCCAGGCGGGAACCCCTTCGGCGCGCCAGCAGGAGCTCATCGGCCAGGTCACGCACATCGCCAGCATCGCCATCGAACGGGCGCAGGCGGAGGCGGCGCTCAAGCGGAGCGAAGCGCTCCTCGCCGAAGGCCAGCGCCTCAGCCAGACAGGGACCTTCTCCTGGCGCATCGTGAGCGACGACGTCAAGTGGTCCGAAGAAGCCTCTCGCATCTTCGGCGTCGAGAGCTCCACGCCGGCCACCCTCGGGTTGGTCTGCGATCGCATCCACCCGGACGATGCGCCCGCCTTCAACGCGCGGATCGAACAGGCGCGCCGCGACCCCGACGATCTCGAGCTCGAGTGTCGGCTGGCGATGCCGGACGGATCCGTCAAGCACGTGCGCATCGTCGCCCACCCGGCGCGCGACGACCGGGACCGGGTCGAGTACATCGGCGCCATCCAGGACGTCACGCAGCGCCGGAGATCGGATGACGCGCTGGCCCGGCTTCGATCCGAGCTGGCGCATGTCACTCGAGTGACGAGCCTCGGGGCCCTGACGGCGTCGATCGCTCACGAAGTCAACCAACCCCTCTCGGGGATCATCACCAACGCCAGCACGTGCCTGAGGATGCTCGCCGTCGATCCGCCGAACCTCGCCGGCGCAAGCGAGACGGCGCGGCGAACGATCCGCGACGGCGAGCGCGCGTCGCAAGTGATCACCCGGCTGCGTGCGCTCTTCAGCAAGAACACCAGCGTGACCGACTGCGTGGACCTCAACGAGGCCACACGCGAGGTCATCGCCTTGACGCGGAGCGAGCTGCAGCGGAATCGCGTCGTCCTGCTGACGGAGTTCGCGGACCTGCCGACGGTCCACGGCGATCGCGTGCAGCTGCAGCAGGTGGTGCTGAACCTGCTGCTCAACGCTACCGAGGCGATGAGCAGCGTCGACGACCGTCCCAGGCAGCTCTTGATCCGGACCGCGCGCGACGATCGCGGTGGCGTACGCCTGACGGTACAGGACACCGGCGCAGGCTTCGAGATCGACGACCTCGACCAGCTCTTCACCGCCTTCTACACGACGAAGCGGAACGGGATGGGAATCGGGCTCTCTGTCAGCCGCGCGATCATCGAGAGCCACCACGGGCTTCTCTGGGCGGCGGCGAACGAAGGTCCGGGCGCCGCATTCAGCTTCTCCCTCCCCGGCTCGGGAGAGCTTGCGGAAACCCGGAGTGGCGGCCGTGAGAAAGACGCCGACCCTGTGGCGAGGACCGCCTGAACGGTGGCCGCTAGACGAGCTGCTGCGCGGGCAACTCGTCGAAGAAGCGCGCAAGGCGCTCGAAGTGGGTGGCGTCGAAGGCGGCCGCGCTCAGCGCGCCGAGCTCGGTTTGTCCCTGCAATTGCCCTTCACGGGGGCCGGGAAAGACGGCGGTTGGCGGGCTCATGATCATCGCGCCGCCACGTTCCTGCCGGCCGACCGCAGCGATCTGAACGACCCTCGCAGCTCGGCCACGAACGGTTCCGGCTGCTCCCAGGCGGCGAAGTGGCCGCCCCGATCGAGCTTGTTGTAGTGAATGAGCTTCGGATACGCCCGCTCTGCCCAGGTCCGCGGGGCGGCATAGATCTCGTCTGGAAAAACGCTCACCGCGACCGGGATGGCGACGTTCTTGACGTCGAAGAATCCTGATTTCGCCGTGGTGCTGTTGTCCCAATAGAGACGCGCGGAAGAGACCGCCGTGTTCGTCAGCCAGTAGAGGGTGATGTTGTCGAGGACGTCGTCTCGAGTGAGTCCTTCGGATTTGCCCTCGAACACGCGTGCGATCAGCTCGTAGCTCCGCGCGTCGTGGTCGAGGATCCAGGCTGCCAGCCCGACCGGGGAATCGGCAATCGCGTACAGCGTCTGCGGGCGGAGCGCCATCTCGTTCGCGTAACCCAGCCCCTTCTTGTAGAAGAAATCCAACTGGTCCCACGCGTGCCGCTCTTCGGCCGAAAGCCCGGCCGGGGGCGGGTCGCCGTACTGGAGCGCCTTGGCGACGTTGGCCGGAACGGTAGCCGCCATGTTGGTGGAAATGCCCAGCAGCTCCGGAGGCGCCTGCAGCGCCATCTGCTCGGAGACGGCATTTCCCCAATCACCGCCTTGCGCCACGAACTTCGTGTATCCGAGGCGCTTCATCAGCACGACCCAGGCGCGCGCGATGCGGGCGGGATCCCAGCCGGTCGCGGCCGGCTTGCCCGAAAATCCGTAACCGGGCAGCGAGGGGATGACGATGTCGAACGCATCCGCCGCGCTCCCGCCATGCGCCGTCGGATTGGTCAGCGGATCGATGATCTTCAGCTGCTCGATGATCGACCCGGGCCAGCCGTGCGTGACGATCAGCGGCAACGCGTTCGGGTGCTTGGAGCGCACGTGGATGAAGTGGATGTCGAGGCCATCGATCGTGGTGACGAATTGCGGAAGCGCCTTCAGCTTCGCCTCGCATTTGCGCCAGTCGTACTCCGTCGCCCAGTAGCGGGCGAGCTTCTCCATCGTCCCCAACTGCACGCCCTGAGACTCGTCCTTCACGGTCTCCCGCTCAGGCCACCGCGTGGCCCTGATGCGCTGGCGGAGGTCCACGAGCGCCTGCTCCGGAACGTCGATCTGGAAGGGCCGGATTTTGGCCGTCGATTCGTTCGGCGTGCTCTCGTTCGACATGCTCCTGCTTTCGTGCGCGCATCCGAGCGCAAGCGCGCACCCGGTGAGCCATCCGAAGCTCTTCATTGGAAGCCTCCGATCAGTCCTGTTCGGCCAGCACCTGCGCCTGCGTCTTCCCGTACGGATAGAAACGGGCCTTGTCGCCCTTCGCCCACGCCGCCCGCTGCTCCGCGCTGTCGATGGCCCAGTCCGGACGGCAGCGCTGCAGGACGGCGCGCAGGTCGAGGCGCAGCTCCTCCACCGTCGGCCGGCCGAAGAACCAGTAGCCCTGGTAGATCTTGTAGACGCGCAGGCCAGGCTCGAGCACGAGCGTGTGAGGGATCATCGGATTGTGAGAGGGGTCGGTGTACTCCGCGATGTCGAGGTCCTTCTGCACCTTGCGGCCCGCATCCGAAAGAAACGTCCAGCGGGCGCCGACCCCCGCGCGGAACTCGTTGGTCTCGAGCAGGTTGTCGGTCGAGATCGTCACCAGGCGGCAGTAGCCCACCTGCATCTCGCGGTGGAGTTGCACGAGGCCTTCGTGCTGTCTCCGGTCCTTGGGACAGAACGCGCCGCGGGAGAGCACCAGCACGAGGGGATCGCCTCCCTGCAATTCCGAGAGCGCGCGATGCTTGCCGTGATGGTCAGCGAGCTCGTAGTCGGGAAAGAGCGCGCCGGGAACGATGTCGGATCGCATGCCGCCTCTAGCCGTGCGCGCGTTCGCGCGTCCGTTCCATGTGCAGCGCGGCATCGCCGGCCGCCTCGTCGGCAGTCCTGCCCTGCGCTCGCGCGACGATGAACGCGGCGTACCATCCCGACCAGTGGTGCTTGGGAGCCGTCGGCTCGTACTCGCCGTGGCGCTTCTCTGCTTCGCGGAGCAGCTCCGTCAGGGTCGCGACGTCCATGGTGGTCACACCCGCCCCGGAAGCCGCTCGCGGATCTCCTGCAACAACCATCCGTTGCCGTCGGGATCCTTGAACGACGCGTAAGTGCCGTAGGAGCGACCTTCGGGATCATGGCCCGCAAGGCGCGATCCCCGGATGCCGGCATAGTGGAACGCCTCGCTCACGTCGACGTCGCGCGCGGCCAACGCCTCGCGCGCCGCCTCGATGTCGGAGACGACCAGATACAGGCTCTGGATGGAGCCTGGCGCTGCCGAAGTCAGTCCCTTGCCGAAGTGGATGGAGCATTGCGATCCCGGAGGTGTCAGCTGCACCACCCGGAATTCCTCGCCGGCGGTGAAGTCGGCGTCCAGCCGCCATCCCAACCCTTCGTAGAAGCGCTTGGCGCGATCGACGTCGGAGACCGGCAGGACCACGACCTCGAGCTTCATTTCCACTCGCCTCGCGGTCGCGGGCCGGGTTGCGCCTTGGCTGCTCACTTCCGTGCTGCCCATCCTCGCCTCCGTGCATTCGTGGTGGATCCCAGCCCTCTACAGCGAACGCCGTGCCAGCGCGCCTCCAGAGGCAGGTCAACGGATTCGCAGCGGGAAAGGTGATCGGTT
>Ga0070741_10014108_pt1 | contig 13902 bp, 9 predicted proteins | sample Coa_R1_4_FD_66440 | JGI IMG/M metagenome (GOLD analysis project Ga0070741, IMG submission 66440) | Surface soil microbial communities from Centralia Pennsylvania, which are recovering from an underground coalmine fire - Coalmine... | ecosystem: Environmental > Terrestrial > Soil > Unclassified ... | reverse complement strand
AAATATGCAATATGTTTGCCGTCGTGGCTTACATCGCCGGCGCCCAGACTGGTCACAATCGGGCGCGCCGTCCCGCCTAGCGCCGGGATTTCCCAGATCTTTCCCTGGCCGTCGGGCTCTTCCGACGGGGAGAAGTAGATGATCGAAGCCGAATCTGGAAACCAGCGGGGGGACTGATGATCCGCGTCGTCACGGCTCACCTGCAGTGGCGCTCCGCCGCTCAGCAGACGCACCCACACCTGCCTGGTGCCGCCTACGTCCGCGGTGAAAGCCACGGATTTTCCATCCGGAGACAACGACGGAAATTCCTCCATGCCGACGAAATCCGTCAGCCGCTTCAATGCAATAAAGCCCTGAGGTGCGGTTTTCGGCGATGTCCACCGTGCAGCGATGTAGCCGACGGCAGTTGCCAAAATCACTGCCGCAAGCGCCGCGCCGCGCCAGATCCACTGACGGGACGGCTTCGGGTCAACCGCAGCCTTCGCCGTGCTGCTGCTCTGGTCTCTCGCGAGTAGTTCAAGATTGAAAGCCAGATCCCGCGCCGATTGAAACCGTTCGCCCGGATCTTTATCCAGGCAGCGGTGAACGATGCGGCCCAGCGCGGGAGGAAGATCCAAAACTGACGCCGACAGTTCGGGAGGTTCCTCCTTCAGAATCGCGCTCATCGTGTCAGCCGGGGTGGCGCCATGAAAGGCGCGTTGTCCAGAAAGCATTTCGTACATCACTGCGCCCAAACTGAACAGGTCCGAACGGAGCGTAATCGATTGCCCACGAACTTGCTCCGGCGACATGTAACCTGCGGTGCCGAGCACCATTCCTGGTTCGGTCACCGACAATGCCACCGTGGCCGAAGAGTCTTCCAGGCCAGGCCGGGAGAGTTTTGCCAATCCAAAATCGAGAATTTTGACTATGCCGTCTTTTGTGATGAACAGGTTTTCCGGCTTCAGGTCGCGATGCACGACTCCCCGTTCGTGTGCTGCGGCAAGACCGCGCGTGATCTGTAATGCGTAGTCGATCCCCTTCCGAACAGGGATTTGGCCTTGCTCCAGCCGTTCACGAAGAGTCTGCCCTTGCAGCAGTTCCGTAATCAGATATGGGACACCCAGAGCAGTGGTGCCGAAGCCGTAGACTGCCAGAATGTTCGGATGATTGAGGGCGGCCGCAGCGCGCCCTTCCTGCTCAAAACGACGCAAACGCTCCGGGTCCGATGTGACTTGTTCGGGAAGAACCTTCAGGGCGACCTCGCGTCCGAGATTGTCGCGTGCGCGGTACACCTCTCCCATGCCACCCGCGCCCAGGGCGGCGAGCACCTCGCATTCACCAAAGCGTGATCCTACCGGGATCGGCATCGTGCCGCATTATAGGCCGGAATATGGGACGGAGTTCCCAAAACCTTCACGCGAGACTACCTGTCCGGCTTTCGTTGCATCTCACGATATTCACTTGCTAGGAGGACTGCGCAATGGGCTGGGTCGAAGACGAATTCCAGAATCGCCAACGCGACAATGAGCCGACGGGGACGGCTGCCGATGCGCAATTTCAGTCCCGTGAATACCAGGCTTGGTCGGAGCTGGTAAGGGGACTGGAGCGGGACTTGAAGGAGTACAGCAATGTCGGAGGCAGTGCTGTCGTGGAGCGCGTTTCCGATACCGAATGCCGGGTGGCGAATGCAAAGTCGGGCATTGCCGTGAAGCTCGAGGCCGATCTTGAGGGCCACGCTATTCGCTATAGCTATGAACCCGAGAGCGAGAAAACCGCGGTGCCGGAAGGTGGAGTCCTCACCATGCGCGCCTCAGATCGCTCCGTGGACCTTTATTCGGCCGATCAACGGTTGAGCAACGATGAAGCGCGGCGCCTGGTGCTCGAACCGCTGTTGTTCCCGAGAGCACCACTACAGGGTTTGGAGCCCACCGGTACCTGACGTCCTTTCTCGTGCAACACTGCAGCCACCGGGAGTTGAATAGCGAACGCTGCTGCGTTCCCGGCACCCCTCTCGACTACTCTGCCGTGCTCGCGATAATCTAGATAGTTTGCGGAGGGAGTCTGACGCATGCGTGAGGCGGTCGCCCGGCTGTGGCCCGAGATTCAATGGATCGAGAACGCGAACCTTCGCGAGCAGGTGACCCAGACCTGGGTGAAGGCGCTGGAACGCAGTCCGCTAAAACCCGACGATCTCAACCAGATTCCGTTCACGCTGCTAATCCCGGGGTGCCCGATCACGTTCATGGAGCATAAGAGGTGCGTGGTCCACATCGCCCGCGACAGTGCCCGGGCCATGAACGAGTTTATGGGACGCGCTTTGCCGATCAACTCCGATACCGTGATTGCGGGAGCGATTCTGGCGGATGTGGGCAAACTTCTTGAGTATGAGATTGGGCCGGACGGAAAAAGTCGGCAGAGTGAACGCGGAGAGGCTTTGCGACACCCGTTTACCGGAGTCGCGTTGGCGCTGGAATGTGGGGTTCCCGACGATGTGTGCCACATTATCGCGGCCCACGCGGCCGAGGGAGATTTGGTGAAACGCACGACCGAGGCGTACATCGTGCATCACGCCGATTTCATGGCGTATTTACCGTTCAAGAATCCGAAGAACGTGAAAAAGTAAGTTTCAAGTTTCGAGTTTCTGGTTTGGTTGAAACCTTATGATCCTGAAACTTTGAAACTCGAAACTTTGAAACTGAGAGACTGGAGAGAGAACTCTTGGCCAAAGAAGCCGCCGCCCCGAAGGAAACCATCACCGCGCACATGTGTCGCTGGGCTGCCGGTGTCGAATTCAAGAACCTGTCGAAAGACGCTGTTTACCAGGCAAAACGCTTTCTGCTTGATTCGGTGGGGTGCGCTTTGGGCGGCTATCAGCAGCACGATGTGAAGATTGCGCTCGAAGTTCTGGATGAGATCGCCGGGCCCGGCCCTTCGACGGTGATTGGAACCGGCGAGCGCATGGATCCGGTCTCCGCATCGCTCGCGAACGCGCTGATGATCCGCTGCATGGATTACAACGATATTTATTGGAAGCAGGATCCGTCTCATCCCTCCGATATTTTTCCAGCCGCGATGGCCGCGTGCGAACGTGCCAAAAGCGACGGCAAGGAACTGATCGTCGGATTCGTGCTCGGACACGAGTTCGAAATGCGCCTCTGCGAAGCGGCGTTCCCCGGCATTCGCGAGCGCGGATGGCATCACGCAACTCTGACGGCGTTCGCCTCGCCCATCGTGGCGGGGCGTGCTCTCCGCCTGCCCTGGGCGCAGATTCAGCACGCCATCGGAATCTCTGCCAGTCGTCACTGCACCCTCGGCGCAGTCACTGCCGGAAAACTCACCATGATGAAAAATACCGTGGATCCCATGGCCACTCAGAGCGGTGTATTGGCGGCGCTGATGGCAGAGAAGGGATACACCGGCCCCGAACACGTGATCGACGGCAAGGAAGGCTTGACGCACTGCTTCGGTCCGGAGTGGAAGCTGAACTTGCTTACAGATGGCCTGGGCGATTCGTGGCGCATCACCCAATGCGGCATGAAGTTCTTCCCCACGGAAGCGCTGACCCATGCGCCGATCTCGGCCGTGCTCGACTTGGTGAAGAACAACGACCTGCATCCGGAGCAGATCCAGAAAGTCCAAATTCGCTCGCTGGCGCGCGCCGCGGATATTCTTTCCGATCCAAGCAAGTACGATCCTCACACCAAAGAAACAGCAGATCATTCTCTGCCTTACGTGATTGCCGCCGCCATCGTGGATCGGCAGGTCACTCCCGCGCAGTTCGAGATGAAGAAGATCATGGATCCGACGATCCGCGCCCAGTTGAAGAAAGTCGAAGTTGTCGCCGATCCCGAGATTGAGAAAGTCTTCCCGGCATTGCAGCGAGTGATCGTGAATATCACCACCACGGATGGCGCCACCTTCTCAAAACAGTTGGACTATCCGAAGGGCGACCCCCGGAATCCGCTGAGCGATCAGGAAATTGAAGAAAAATTCGCGGCCTTAGCCGATGGGGTTCTTTCGGAAAAAGCGCAAGGCAGGCTGAAAGATGCGATCTGGAACCTGGAGAAAATTGGTTCAGTAAGCAAACTGATGGCGCTGATGAAAGCCGACGTGAAGAAGAAAGCACCGAAACCAGCGCTGAAGAAGAAGAGCAAGAGACACTAGTCACAGAGTTGTTTTGTCATTCTGACCGGAGCGAGTGGCATCGGTAACTGTGGATACAGCGTCGTACCGGTTGTTCAGCTTGGCTCAGCGTTTCCGAGTGAGAATCAAGAGACTGCTTGGGAGATCGGTACACTCCCCGGAGGGGCAAACGATAGCTCAGCGCTTCAGCGCTGGGTAGACTCGAAAACTCGGCGAGTCCCGTAGGGACGGCCGAGAAAAAGATTATGGGCCAGACCATCACCGAAAAAATCGCACAGAAACATCTCGCCGAAGGGCCCAATCGCCCGCTGCGCACCGGAGACTTCGTCTCCATTCGCCCCTTCCACGTCATGACCCACGACAACACCTCGGCGGTCATGAGCAAGTTCAAAGGCATCGGCGCCAGGAAAGTCAGCGATCCCAAGCAGATCGTCTTCACCCTCGATCACGACATTCAGAACAAAGACGAAGCCAACCAGAAGAAATACCGATCGATTGAAGCCTTCGCCAAAGAGCATGGCATTGACTTCTATCCGGCAGGCTCGGGGATCGGGCATCAGATCATGGTGGAGCGCGGATATGTCGTGCCCGGATCGTTTGTCGTCGCGTCCGATTCGCACTCCAATATGTATGGAGCATTGGGAGCTGTCGGAACTCCCATCGTGCGCACCGACGCCGCTGCCGTATGGGCGACGGGTGAATTCTGGTGGCAAATTCCCCGCAGCATTCAAGTGGTTCTCGAAGGCAAGCTGCCCGAGGGCGCAACCGGCAAGGACGTCATCATCACGCTGTGCGGTCTCTACAATCACGATGAAGTTCTGAACTCGGCGGTAGAGTTCTCCGGCCCGGGCGTCGCTTCGCTCTCGATGGATGCGCGCTTCTCGATTTCCAACATGAGCACCGAGTGGGGACCGCTGGTCGGGTGGTTCCCGGTCGATCAGGTTACGATCAATTACCTGAAGGGCGTGCAGGCCAAACTCAAAGCGCAAGGAATCGAGCGTTTCACCGAGCAAGACATAGCGAACTGGGAGAAAAACCCGCCGCGACCTGATTCCGATGCCGTCTACGCCGCGCGCATAACCCTTGATCTCAGCCAAGTCACGCCGCATGTATCGGGCCCTGACACCGTGCAGGCCATGGCGTCGCTCGCGGAGATCGCGGATAAAAAAGTCGCAATTAATAAAGCTTATCTGCTTTCCTGCGTGAACTCGCGTTTGGAAGACCTCGAAGCCGCCGCGAAAGTTCTGCAAGGGAAGAAGGTCGCCTCCGGCGTGCAGTTTTATCTCGGAGCCGCCAGCAAGTGGGTGCAGGAAGAAGCGGAGCGGCGCGGCATCTGGCAAACGCTGGTGGATTCCGGCGCGCACACACTTCCCGCCGGATGCGGCCCCTGCATCGGCCTCGGCGTGGGCCTGCTCGAGGCCGGCGAGGTCGGCATCTCCGCCACCAACCGTAATTTCAAAGGCCGCATGGGATCGCGGGACGCCAAGTGTTATCTAGGCAGTCCCGAGGTGGTCGCGGCTTCAGCCGTGGCTGGATACATCACCGGCCCGCATGCGATGGAGAACCGTCCTTTGGCGAAGACCTACACTGAGTTCGCGACCGGAGCCGCTGCCGAGAAAGTCGATATCCTTCCAGGCTTTCCGGAGCGCGTGAAAGGTCGCATGATCTTCATGCCGCAGGACAACGTCAACACCGACGCGATCTATGGCAAGGACTACACCTATCGCGACGACATGACCCCCGAGATGATGGCGAAAGTCGTGATGGAAAATTACGATCCGCAATTCGCCACGCGCACCAACGCTGGGGATGTGATCGTCAGCGGCTTCAACTTCGGCACCGGATCGAGCCGCGAGCAGGCGGTCACATGCTTGAAGGCGAAAGGTATTCCGCTGGTGATCGCAGCCAGCTTCTCACAGACATATCTGCGCAACGCGTTCAATAATGGATTTCTCTGTATCGAAGTACCAGAGCTGGTGAAACGTCTGCGTGAGCAATTTTCGACAGATATTGGGAGGAAAGAGAAGACGATTATTCCCGGAGATGACATCGACATTGATTTCACCTCGGGAGTGATTCACTGGCGTGGAGAAGATTTCTCATTCCCAGCACTAGGCAGCGTGCCGCAGTCGCTGGTGATTGCGCAGGGAGTGGAGAATCTGGTGGCGAAGAGACTAGGGCTGGCGTAACAAATTTGCGATTGGCAATTGCCGATTGCCAATTGAAAACCAGCGCTTGTCATTCCGACCGGAGGGAGGAATCTGTTTTCTGTCTGCATCTGCGGCGGTGCAAGTGAATCGCAGATTCCTAGGTCGCCGTCGCATGCGCTCCGGCTCTGTCGGAATGACAAGGCGGATTTAAATCGGTAATTGGCAATCGAAAATCGACAATTCTTAGTGAGGAGCTTTCATGGCGAAACATACCGTAGTCTCGATGCCCGGAGATGGCATCGGCAATCAGGTTCTCCCCGAATCGATTCGGGTATTGAAAGAAGTCGGCTTCGATGCCGAATACATCCATGCCGACATCGGATGGGACTGCTGGTGCGACCAGGGCAACGCGCTTCCTGACCGCACGATCGAGTTGTTAACCAAGCACAAGCTCGGTCTGTTCGGCGCAATTACTTCCAAGCCCAACAAAGAAGCCCAGAACGAATTGAAGCCTGAACTGCGCGGCAAGGGCTACGTGTATTACAGCCCCATCGTGACCATGCGGCAGAAATTCAATCTCGATATCTGCATGCGTCCCTGCATCGGCTTCATCGGCAATCCTCTGAACTACATTCGCAAACGCACCGACGGCGGCTTCGACGAACCAAAACTCGACACCACGGTTTTTCGTCAGGGCACCGAAGGCATGTACGTTGGAGTCGAGTGGACGAATCCACCGGAGAACGTGCGCACGGCGCTCGGCACCCATCCCCGGTTCAAGAATTTCGCCAACGTACCCGGCCCGGAACTCGCCATCAGCCTGCGCGTCATCACCAAGAACGCTGCGCGCCGCATCGTGACTGCCGCATTCGAGTACGCGAAGAAACGCGGCTTCAAGGGCGTCACCATCTGCGAAAAGCCCAACGTGGTTCGCGAGACATCCGGCATGATGGAAGAGACTGCGAAGGAAGTCGCGAAGAACTATCCTGGCATCGCGCTGTGGTCCACCAATATCGATGCTCAGCTAATGTGGCTGAACAAAAATCCCGAAGATTACAACGTGATCGTGGCGTCGAACCTGTTTGGCGACATCCTGTCTGACGCGTTCGCCGGCCTGGTTGGCGGCCTGGGCTTTGCCGCCTCGGGAAATATTGGCGACGAAATCGCGGTGTTCGAGCCGACTCATGGTTCGGCTCCGAAGTATGCGGAACTGAATCCGCCGATCGTGAATCCGATCGCCATGATCCTCTCCGCCGCCATGATGCTCGATCACATCGGAGAAGGCGCGAAGGCTGACCGCATTCGTAAAGCGATCGCTGACGTCGTTCAGGAAGGCAAAGTCCGAACGTATGACATGATGCGCATTCCAGGTGGATCGAAATCAATCAGCCAAGGCGCGGCGAGCACCGTGCAGATGACCGATGCGATTCTGGAAAAACTCGCCAAGCAGGTTCCGGCTAGCGCGGGAAGATAAGCGAGCTTGTTCACCCCGAACGAAGTAGGGGATCGCCCAGCGATCGACTACGAAGGCAAGGAACCTTGCGTTCTGCTGTACAGTAATCAGCTATGAGCACATCTGCCGAACCCGTGCGCGCTGCCGAAGCCGGACACTGGGGCAAGGACATCCGCTCCGACCTCCACGTCGCGCTGGAGCCGCGCGATCGTGGAGGTCTCGAGATCGCGCTCGAGTCGCGTGTTGATCTCTACTACGGGGACTCGATTCGCGCTCAGGCGCGGCAGGTGCTCGACGCTTTGGGCGTCAAGCATGCTCGTGTCAATATTCATGACGAGGGCGCGCTTCCGTTCGTGATTTCGGCTCGCCTGGAGACGGCGGCCAAGCGCGCGGGGCTGGTGTCGGATCAGAAGGCACTTCCCGACGCTGTGCCGTTGCCGAGGCCTTCAGCCAAAGACCGTCTGCGCCGCTCCCGCCTTTACCTGCCCGGCACCGAGCCGAAGTATTCCATCAACGCCGGGCTGCACGGCCCGGACGCAATCATTCTCGATCTGGAAGACTCTGTCCATCACGCGGAAAAAGATGCCGCGCGCATTCTGGTGCGCAATACATTACGAGCGGTGGATTTCGGCGCGTGCGAACGCATGGTCCGCATCAACCAGCTCCCGCTCGGATTGCAGGACCTGGTTGAAATTATCCCCGAGTCCCCTGACTTGATCCTGATTCCGAAGGTCGAATACGCGGAACAACTCGCCGAAGTGGACCGGATGATCAGCGAGTTGAAGGTGCGATACCAGATCAACCGGCCGATCTGGCTCATGCCGATTCTGGAATCTGCGCTGGGGATCGAAAATGCTGCGGCGATTGCGGCCTCCAGTTCCAACGTGGCCGCACTCACCATCGGACTTGAAGACTACACCGCCGACCTCGGTGTTGCGAAAACTCCAGAGGGCAGGGAATCGCTTTACGCGCGCTCGAAGCTGGTGCACGCGGCCAAAGCTGTAGATGTACAAGCGATCGACTCTGTCTTCGGAGATGTCGGCGATATGGATGGGTTGCGCCGATGGGGAGAAAATTCCCGCGCCATGGGCTTTGAAGGGATGGGATGTATTCATCCTTCACAGATCCGTGTCATTCATGAAGCCTTTGCGCCGACACAGACCGAAATCGACAAGGCGTTGAAGGTCGTCGCGGCGTTTGACGAAGCGCAACAGAAAGGGCTCGGGGTCGTCAGCCTGGGCTCGAAGATGATCGATCCACCCGTGGTGAACCGGGCCCAGAAATTGGTCGCACGTGCAAGACAGATGGGAAAAGCATGATCATGAATCGCGTAGTCTTTGTGCGACGGTTTGCAACCCAACAACCGAAAATCAACAATCAACAACTCTTCTAAATGCCTGAACGCATCGAACTCGCGCAGAATGCCGCCGGACGCATGGTTCCTTCCATGGTGAACGGCAAGCCGCAGATTCCCTACATCGGAGTCGGCAAGTATCAACCGCGCGGGCGCAAGCAGGCTCCGCCGGTTCGCTCCAGCAAAGATTATCCGGAAAACGGGGACAAGCGCGTTTCCGATCTCGAAACCGCGCTGCGCAATTGCGGCCTTCGCGATGGCATGACCATCTCGAACCATCATCACCTGCGCGATGGCGACAAAGTTGCGCTGATGGCTCTCGAAGCCTCGGCTCGGATCGGGGTAAAAGATCTGCTGTGGTTTCCCAGCGCATCATTTCCTTCGCAAAAAAGTGCCATCGATCTGATGGAGAAGGGGGTCATCCATCATATTGAAGGCAGCATGAACGGTCCGCTCGGGGATTACTGCACGCAGGGCAAAATGCGCGGCATGGGTGTGCTGCGCTCCCATGGCGGACGCTGGCAGGCAATTCAAGATGGCGAAGTCCACGTGGATGTCGCCGTAATCGCAGCTCCGACGGCGGATTTCTTCGGCAACGCCGACGGTTCGCACGGCAAATCCGCCTGCGGTTCGCTCGGCTTCGCGCTCGCCGATTCCATGTACGCCGACCACGTCATCGTGGTGACCGACAATCTTGTGCCGTTCCCGTGCATTCCGTGGCAGATCCAAGGCAACAATGTTGACTATGTCGTGGAAGTTGAATCGATTGGCGATCCCGCGAAGATCGTCTCCGGCACCACGCAGATCACGCGCTCTCCTGATCGCTTGCGCATTGCGGAGTTCGTCGCCAGTTTTCTGCGCGAAGCCGGGATCATGAAGAACGGTTTTTCCTTCCAGGCGGGCGCCGGAGGCATCGCTCTCGCTTTCGTGCAATATTTGAAAGCGATGATGAAGGAGGATGGCGTCAAGGCCCGCTTCGTGCGTGGAGGCTCCACCAAGTTCCTGGTCGAGCTACTGAACGAAGGGCTCACCGATTACATTCTCGACGGCCAGACGTTCGATCTTGCCGGAGTGCAATCGATCGGCAGCGACCCGCGCCACGTCTCCACTTCGCCCTTCACTTCGTACAATTACCACGGAAAGGGAAACTTCGCGTCGATGGTTGACGCCGTCGTTCTCGGCGCGACAGAAGTCGACGTCAACTTCAACGGCAATGTCGTGACCCACTCCGACGGCCGGCTGCTCCACGGGATCGGCGGCTGGCAGAATTGCCTTGCCTCAGGCTGCACTATCCTTGCCGTTCCCTCGTTCCGCGATCGCATTCCGGTGATCGTTGACGAAGTCACCACGCTCACTGGTCCCGGTGAACTCATCGACGTGATCGTCACCGAGCGCGGCATCGCCATCAATCCTCGACGCCAGGATTTGATCGACGCGACGAAAGGTTCAAAGCTGCCGATCCGTCCGCTTCAGGACATTAAGGCCGAAGTCGAACGCATTTGCGGAGGCAAGCCTGCTCGGCCCAAACTCACCGACAATCCTGTCGCCGTCGTGAAGTGGGTGGATGGAACCGTGCTCGACACCGTCTGGCAGATCTCCTGAAATCGTCTTGATTCACGCCATCATCGTGGAGACATACCTAGCTACGCCTCCGTTCCCTCTGCTAGTGCGCAAAAAAAAAGACGCAGCCGGAGCTGCGTCTACATATGATCCGATGATTGTTACTGTTGCAGGTTGATCTGCCCGTCCAACTCGAACCCGGTATCGTTGTCGAGGATGTAAGCATTCGAATTCGAGACCAGGTACATCGAGAGGCCGACGTTGTTGCTCGCGCCAGTGATCGTTCCCGTGATGCGCCCGTTCGACGATGTCGTGTAGGTTCCCGTGAGGAACCCCGTAGAACTCGTCGATCCATTCGAATTCACGAACTCGTTCAGGATCAGGCCACCCTTGCCATCGAATTGCAGCGTGGCCACGCGATCCAGCGTCGCCGTAGTGCCTCCAGTCTGAATGGTGAACCCGTTCATCAGGAACCCGAATTGCCCATTGATGGAGGAGTTCGAAAAGTTGCTTCCCACCTGTGCGTCTGCGGTTCCATCGGAGAGGATCGTGGAACTATTGGTGAGGAAGAATGCACGTGTGGGGCTCACCATCCAGTAGATCTGGTTGCCCGTTCCACCCGCAGTGAAGTTGAGCGTCAGATTTGCCCGGCCACTCGCAGCCATGGTGTAGGTACCGGTGAACGCGGTGTTCAAGGAAGGATTTCCGTCCGTTACCGAATCAAATGCTCCGGCGGTCAGGTTGCCGTTTCCATCCGAGGTGTAGGTGCCGACGCTCCGCACGCCCCCAATCAGATTGCTCGAATCGCCACGAGCTCCGAAGGCAAATGGGCCGGTGAGCGAGGCGTTGGTAAAGGTCATTGCGCTCTGTTTTTCCGCCCTGCCCATACCGATGATTCCGCCGTCAGTCGAGAGCATTCGAATGTTGTTTGCATCCACCACGTAGTACACAAACGTTGTCGTGATCCCGTTGCCGTCGGTGATGCTCCCCGAAGCTCGGCCATAGGTCGTGTCTGGGGGATTGAACAGTGCCGCATTCAAGGCCAGAGAAGTGACGGTCCCACCGAACACCAGTGTATCTTCAGCATTCGTGCCGGTTGAAATGCTTCCTGCATTCAGAGTCAAGGAACCAACATAGCTGGTGGGAGTGGCGCCCGTCGTAAGACTCCGCCGGCGGAAGATGTAGGTGCCGGTCGGTGCGGAGGCGAACGCTGTCGTATCCTGCTTCTCTGCGACGCCGCCTCCACTCAGGGTGGTGTCGGCTTCCGCCATGTAAACCTTCGAACTGCTTACCAGAGTAATGGCGTAGGTGAGACTTCCAGTCGGGAACGTGAACTGGATGCTTCCCGTCCCGTCATTCGAAATCGAATAAGTCCCGGCAATTACGCTGGAAGTCGGCGATCCTTCGGAGAAATCGTCGATCACCGAGGTCAGGGAGCCGGCGCCGTTAGCTATAAAAACTCCGGACCGCGCGTACGAAATCCCGCTTCCCGTACTGAAATCGAATCCCGTGATTTGGTAAACGTATTGCCCGCTTAAACTGGCATTTGAGAAATTCCCGGTTGGAGTCGGTCCGTTGTTGCTGCTGCTGCTGCTCGATCCGCACCCCGCGCAAAATGCCAGGGCCATCAATCCTAGAGAGAAGAACAATTTCCGCATAAGTTTGTGCAGCACCAGCTGCCGCTCCTTGAATGTTTTGTCTGAAATGTCGAGAGATCCAACCTTGGACTCACAGCTTCTTTTTACCTTCTAACACATTTCATGCTGGAAAGTTGCTGTTGATGAAGCTTTTACATACATGGACAAGATGTCATGGGAGATTCCCAAGTTGCTTTTCAACAACGCTGCGGTTGCGGAATGCTTCGGTCCCCCCAGCACAGGTAGTCGAGAACGCCCCTGTGCGATTTCCGGCGGCGAGACATTCGGCGAGGCTCTTTCCGCGCACGTATTGCGATAAGAAGCCCGCGTCGAAACTGTCTCCAGCTCCTACCGCGTCGACAACCTCTACCTTCTCCGCTGCACTTGCGAGCCGGTCGTTGCCATGTCGCGCGATCGCGCCCTTCTTTCCCCACTTCACTACCACGAGCGGAACTCGGTCCGCCAGCCAGGAAACTGCCTGCTCCAGGTCGTCAGTTCCCGCAATCCGGCAGGCCTCGCGCTCGTTGGGCAAGAAAACGTCCACGTATTTCAAGGTGTCCAGCAATCCCCCTTGCCAGGTGTCGTCCGGGTCGTCATTGGTGTCCAGCGATGTGGTCAGTCCCGCGGTCTTCATGGTTTTGAACAACTCGGGAATCTGAGGCTGCAACCCAAGCTGCAGGTAAAACGACGAGAGATGAAAGTGGCGCGAATCTTTCAAGTAGTCCAAATTCAGGTGTTCCCACTTCAACTCAGCGATGGTTCCGGAATAAGTCACCATATTGCGCCAGTGTTCACGCTGCATAATGACCGTAAGCCCGGTTTTGCTCCCACGCAGTTCTCTTATCGTGGAAACATCCACGCCGGCCTCGCGCAAGCGAGTCAGCCCAATCTCGCCGAATTGATCACTTCCGACCGCAGAAGCGAAGCCGACTTTGCGCCCCAACGCTGCCAGGTTATGCGCCAGAATGGACGAGGAGCCGCCCAGCGTCAGCATCATGTCCGAAGCCAGGAATTCGCGCTCGCGCCCCAATTCCTCCGGCACGCCGTACAAAATCAAATCCAGGTTGAGTTCGCCCGCAATGGTGATGTCAAAGGTTGGCATGATCGAAGCAGAGTACGTCCTCTACTATACGCAATTGCGGTGAAGAACAGGGTTGCGGTCTAGGTGGGCTATTGGCTGGGCAGGGTCTCGCGCGGGCCTGCCATGCGGGTCTGTGGTCGCTTCTCCGATTTTGGCAGCGCCCATATCACTACGCGGTAACCCAGCAGCACCGCCAGGACGAAGGCGTATTGCAGCGGTTTCCGAAGATCGGCTTTGACCAACCAAATGTAGTGCACCACGCCCGCGATGGCGCTGAAGTAGATCAGGCGATGGAGAAGGTTCCAGTTCCGCCCCCCCAGTCTTCGAATCCATCCCGTTGTGGACGTGATTGCCAAAGGAATCATTAGGAAAAACGCGGTCATTCCGGCCGTGATGAATTTTCGTTTGGCGATATCGGTTAGCATCTCATGCACATCAAAAAATTTATCAAGCCACACGTAGGTCATGAGATGAAGTGAACCGTAGAAGAAAGCGAACAGCCCCAGCATTCTGCGAAACCGGATCAGCCATGGCTGTCTCGC
>Ga0070741_10014107_pt1 | contig 13904 bp, 15 predicted proteins | sample Coa_R1_4_FD_66440 | JGI IMG/M metagenome (GOLD analysis project Ga0070741, IMG submission 66440) | Surface soil microbial communities from Centralia Pennsylvania, which are recovering from an underground coalmine fire - Coalmine... | ecosystem: Environmental > Terrestrial > Soil > Unclassified ... | reverse complement strand
TTGGGCCACAGCTCGGGGGTGCGCTCCAGGAGCTCACGCTGCTCGGGGTGGTCCTGCAGCAGCGCGATCCCGGTGCCGAGCAGGTTCACGGTGGTCTCGAAGCCGGCGGCGAGCACCAGCAGGCTGGTGGCCAGCAGCTCCGTCTCGGTGAGCTTCTCCCCGTCACCGTCGGGTCCGGCGTCCGCCGAGGTGACCAGCTGGGACAGCACGTCGTCGCCGGGGTTGCGGCGCAGCGTCTCGAAGTGGCCGCGCATCCAGTTCTGCAGCGCGTCGATGCCCTGCTGGGCGTGCTTGAACTGCTTGAGGGGCATGCCCGGGTCCAGCGAGGTCGCCGCCGCGTCACCCCAGGCCAGGAACTGGTCGCGCATCTCGACCGGCGCACCGAGGATCTCGCAGATGACGATGACCGGTAGCTGGGAGGCGTAGCGGCGAACCAGGTCGACCGGCTGACCGGCGTGGTCGCGGGCCAGGTCGTCGAGCAGCTCGCCAGCCACCTCCTCGGTGCGCACCCGCAGGGCGGCCACCGCTTTCGCGGTGAACGCCCGGGTGACGAGCTTGCGGTAGCGGCTGTGGTCGGGCGGGTCGACGGCGAGCATGGAGGGCGGCTCGATGACGCTGCGTCCGGTGGCGCCGACGCTCAGCAGGCGCCGGACCGGCTTGGGGGCGCCCCCGAACGACGCGGTACCCAGGTGCTCCGAGCGGAGGACCTCGGTGGCCACCGGGTGCTTCACGGTGATCTTGCCGGCCAAGCCGCGGGCGAACGGCTCCGGCCCGCGCAGGCTCTCGTAGTGCGGGTACGGGTTGTCGCGGACCTCCGGGTCGGTGAGGAACCGGGTGTTCACGTTGCCCTTGCGTGCCTCCCGCCGCAGCACCAGGCGGATCAACCCGTGCGTGAGTGCCCACCGTGCGCTGTCCGGTACCTGCATCCTCGCCGCCATACGTACACTGTACGTCCGATCGCCGCCCGGTGCGAGAAGATAGTCACTCTTTGTTCCAGACCGTGACTGCGAGCCGAATATGCGCCACCATGAACTCTTCGGGTCGTGCCTCAGTGCGGAGACGCCCGCCGATGTTGTACGAACGGGCGGAGGTGCCGGGATGTCGGCGCACACAGCGATGGACCACCACGAGCGCATGCGGCTGCGTGCGGCCGCGTTCCGGGCCACCCGGGTCTACCCCGGGCCGGTCGGCGAGCTGCTCTCCCGCGAGCTGCTGTCGTGGGAGGAGTTCGGTTACCGGCTCGGTTCCCGGGGCCTGGTCATGGGCATCGTGGACGCGATCATGACCGCGCAGCTGGGGCAGTCGGAGGCCGCCTGAGTTCGGCTCTGGCCCTGTCTCCGGCCCTGTCTCTGGCTGTGATCCGGACCCTGCCAGGATGGTCAGGGTTGGTGGTGGGTGGACGTGAACGGGCCCGGGTGGGAGGGCGCGGTGGCCACGGTGGCCCCCGGCTCCCGCTCCGCCGAGTGGGTCTGCGCGGTCCCCGCCGTCACCATGCCGACCACGGCGAGCAGGCCGAGGATCGACACCGTACGGATCAGGTAGTCGCAGGCGGCGAAGCCGGCGGCGGCGAGCGTGCCGTGCTCCGGCGCGACGGTCAGCGCCGAGCGCTGCCACCGCGGCTTCGACGAGGCCGGCTGCTGCGGCTGCTGCTTGAGCGGTGCCGCCGTCCGGGCATCCGTCCGGGGCTCCGGGCGCTGGCTGACGGCGGCCTTCGGGACGGCCCGCAGGTCGGTGGTCCGCTGCACCAGCAGCTGCGCGGCCCGCAGCCGGCTCTGGGGGGTCCGTTCGGAGGTGCTGGCGGTCTCGACGGGGTGGTGCTCGGTGGGCAGGTGCTCCCAGCGGGCCCGGTGCGGCACACCGGGCGCGGGCGCCGGGACGACCGGCTGGGCCGGGGCGACGGGCTGGGCCGGGGCGACGGGCTGGGCCGGGACGAACAGGGGTGACGGGGCGGGTGACGGGCGGCTGTCGCGCCGCTGGGCCGGGATGGCGGCGACGACCGGGTTCAGCTTCTCGGTCGCCTCAGGAGCCGGGTCGGGCTGGGCCGGCGCGGCCGGCGTGACCGGGGCGAGCTTCTCGGTGGCCGGTGCGGCCGGAGTGACGGGGTCCAGCTTCTCGGTGGCCGGCGCGACGGGTGTGAGCACCTCGGTGGCGTGCAGGTCGGGATGCGACTTCATCGTCATGGGGGAGGCCGCCTGAGGCTCGGGTTACTGGGGGACCAGTGAGTGCTTCGCCACCGGCCCCCCGCCCGTTACCCGGACAGGTGACGTTCACCCGATTGTCACCGGCAGATGCTTGATCCCGTTGATGAAGGCGGACTTCAGCTGGACCGGGCGGCCGGTGGCGTGGATGTTCGGCACCCGGCTGAGCAGCTCGCGGAACATCACCGAGATCTCCCGGCGGGCCAGATGCGCGCCCAGGCAGAAGTGGGGGCCGGGACCACCGAACCCGACGTGCACGTTCGGGGAGCGGAGCACGTCGAACCGGTTCGGGTCGCTGAAGTGCGATTCGTCGCGGTTGGCCGAGCCGTAGAACATCAGGAGCTTGTCGCCGGGCTCGAGCCGCTGGCCGGAGAGCTCGAACGGTTCGACGTCGTCGGCGACGGTACGGCGCATGAACGACACCGGGGAGGCCCAGCGCACGATCTCCTCCACCGCGGTCGGGGTCACGCCGGCCAGGTCGTTGAGCCAGATCGCGCGCTGGTCGGGGTTCTCCGTGAGCAGGTGGATTCCCCAGCTGATGGCGTTTCGGGTGGTCTCGTTGCCCGCCACCACCAGCAGGATGAAGAACGACGCCAGCTCGTCGGGGGTGAGCGCCTCGCCGTCGACGTGGGCGTTGAGCAGGGCCGAGGTGAGATCGTCGGTGGGCCGCTCCTTGCGCTCGGCGGCCAGCTCGTGCATCAGCGCGGCGAGCTCCTGGCCGGACTGCATCAGGGCGACCAGGATGTTGCCGGCGTCCGGCACGTACTCCGGGTCGGTCGCGCCGAGGATCACGTTCGTCCGGTCGAAGACGAACCGGTGCTGGCTCTCCGGGATGCCCATCAGGTCGCAGACGATGGTCAACGGCAGCCGGGCCGAGATCTCGGTGACCGCGTCGAACTCGCCGTCGGCGTCGACCACGTCGTCGACGATCGTGGTCGCCAGCCGCGCGACACTGTCGGTCAGGGCGTCGAGCCGCCGGGGGGTGAACCCGCGCGAGACGATCCGCCGTAGCCGGGCGTGTCTGGGGTCGTCCATGTTGATCATGGAGCCGTAGAACTCGTTGAACTCCGCCGGCAGGTCCGACGCGCTGGTGGCGCCCTTGCCGGAGATGTAGACCTTCGAGTGGCGGCTGGCCGTGACGATGTCGTCCATCCGGGTCAGCGCGTAGTAGCCCGTCCCCGGTGGCAGCAGGAAGTTCGTCGGCTCGGGGTAGTGCGGCAGGCCCGGCCGGGCCCGGAGGGCGGCGAACGCGGCGTGCCGGTACTCGATCGGCTGGGTCCAGAAGCCGTCGATGTCGGACAGGTCTACGGAGGCGGCGTCGACCTCCAGAGGTGCTGCGGTCATGGCTCCAGCCTGCCGTACCGAGGGTATGGCTGTCATCCGCCGAACGTACGGTGTACGTACGATCAGAGTGGTCTTGCTCACACCGCGCCCCGAGCAGCGGCTACGGGCTCGGACGCAGAGCCCGCAGCAGCGGGATCGCCGCGATCTTCTCCTCGGTCAGCTCCGTCCAGCGGATACCGCAGTCCGGGCGTCCGTTCCGGCGCGACCGGCAGTCGACGATCCGGTCGGGGGTGACCACCAGGTCCACCGGCGCGTCGTGGGCCGCCGAGGGCACCGTTCCGGCCGGGAGCACCTGCACCTCGTGCACGGTCGTGACCACCAGCGTCTCCGGGCCGATCAGCCCGGCCGCCACGGCCAGAGCGAACTCGAGGTCGGCGAACCCACCGCCCTTGCCCAGCCGGGCGCCGTCCTCCCCGACCGCCACGCAGCCGCTCACCACCAGGTCCACCGGCTCCAGCGCGTCGACGGCCACCCGCTGGGCCGACCTGGTGGCCCCCGAGATGGAGGCGGCGCGGCGCGGTGTGTCGACGAGCCGGTCGGGGTCGAGCAGGAAGAACGGCTCCGGCTCGGCCAGACGGGGCACGGCCATGTACACGGTCTTGCCGTCCTCCAGCGCCCGCTGGCGGACCGGCAGCTGCGCCGAGTCCGGGTTCGCCTTCACCCGGATGGCCCGCCGCCACAGGTCGGTGTCGGCGAGCCGGCGTGCCGCGGCCTCCGCCCCGACGAAGTTGGAGATCCGGTTGCGGGCGCCGGGGAAGCGGCTCACCTTCGCTTCCACCAGAGCGGACCACACCTGCTCGCGCAGCGCCGCCTTGGCCGCCAGCAGCTCCGGATCCCCGCCCGCGTCGTGATCATGCCGACGGCCGGGGCGGCGGCCCGGAGGTGGGGAGGAGGGTGAAGTCACACCCCCAGTCTCGCCTTCCGCCCTGGGCTGGTTGGCGTCAGCCCGCCCAGCAGGCAGGCTGTGCTCAGTTCGATACGGGGAGGAACCAGGTATGGCGGAGCTCGAGGTCGACAGCGTGTGCGGTGCGTTCCAGGCGACGGTGGCGCGCCAACCCGACGAGGTGGCGCTGCGCACCCCGGGCGGGGCGGTGGAGATCACCTGGGCGCAGTACGCCGACCGGGTCCGCCGGATCGCCGCCGGTCTGGCGGCCCTGGGCGTCCAGCGCGGCGACACGGTCGGGCTGATGATGGGCAACCGCCCCGAGTTCCACCTGTGCGACACCGCCGCCATGCACCTGGGCGCGGCGCCGTTCTCGGTCTACAACACGCTGCCCGCCGACCAGGTGCGCCACGTGTTCACCAACGCCCGCAACCGGGTGGTGATCTGCGAGGCCCGCTACCTCGACACCGTCCGGGAGGCCGGCGGCGAGGTCGAGCACATCTTCTGCGTCGACCCCGAACCCGGCTCCGCGGGCTCCGGGGTGCCGGGGGTCCCGGGGCTGGACGCGCTGGAGCAGGGCGGCGACCCCGGGTTCGACTTCGACGCCGCCTGGCGCTCGGTGGGGCCCGACGACCTGCTCACGCTGATCTACACCTCGGGCACCACCGGACCGCCGAAGGGTGTCCAGCTCACCCACTCGAACATGCTCGCGCAGCTGCGCGGTGCACACGCCGTCCTGCCCACCCAGGCCGGTGACCGGCTCATCTCCTACCTGCCGCACGCGCACGCCGCCGACCGCTGGGCCAGCCACTACTCCTCGATGGCGTGGGGCATCCAGGTCACCGACCTGCCCGACATGTCCGGGCTGGTGGCGAGCCTGCCCGATGTCCGGCCCACCTTCTGGGGCGGCGTGCCCCGGGTCTTCGAGAAGATCAAGGCCGCGCTGGAGGCCGGCTTCGCGCGCGAGACCGACGAGCAGCGGAAGGCCGCCGTCGCCTGGGCGCTCGACGTCGGACGCCGGAAGGTCCGCGCCGAGCAGGCGCAGCTCTGCGGAACCGGGGCCGGCCCGGACGAGGCGCTGCTGAGCGAGTACGCGAAGGCCGACGAGATGGTGCTCTCGGCCGTGCGCGCCAGGCTGGGACTGGACCAGGTGCGGATGTCGATCTGCGGCGCCGCACCCTGCGCGCTCGACGTGCTGGAGTTCTTCGCCGCGATCGGGTTGCCGATCTGCGAGCTGTGGGGCATGTCGGAGATGTCCTGCTGCGGCACGATCAACCCACCCGGCGCGATCAAGATGGGCACCGTCGGCAAGCCCATGCCCGGCGTCGAGGTCCGCAGGGCCGAGGACGGCGAGATGCTCTGCCGGGGGCCGGTGGTGATGCACGGCTACCGCAACGACCCGGAGAAGACCGCCGAGGCTCTCGACCCCGACGGCTGGCTGCACACCGGGGACATCGTGGAGATCGACGACGAGGGCTACATCAAGATCGTCGACCGCAAGAAGGAACTGATCATCAATGCGGCCGGCAAGAACATGTCGCCGGCCAACATCGAGGCCGCGCTCAAGTCGGCGCACCCGCTCATCGGCCAGACCGCGGTGATCGGGGACCGCAGGCCCTACAACGTGGCGCTGCTGGTCCTCGACCCGGACGCGGCCTCCGCCTACGCCGCCGAGCACGGCCTCGCGGACGCCTCACCGGCGGCGCTCAGCCAGGATCCGGGGGTGCTCGCCGTCCTCGAGAAGGCCGTCGCCGCCGCCAACGACGTGCTCGCCCGGGTCGAGCAGATCAAGGCCTTCACCGTGCTCGGGACCGAGTGGGAGGCCGGCGGTGACGAGCTCACCCCGACGATGAAGCTCAAGCGCAAGCCGATCGCGGAGAAGTACGCCGCCGAGATCGAGAAGCTCTACACCGGCTGAGCAGCGTTCGACCCCCGGCGGCGGTCGCCGTGTCAGACTTGGCGGCATGACCGCCGACGGGTCTGATGCTGTACCGGCGAAGCTGCGCGAGGAGATCATCGCTGCGCTGCGCCGTGCCGGTGCCCGGTTCGCGCTGGTGCACGGCAGCCGCGCGGGCCGGACCCACCGTCCGTCCTCGGACATCGACGTGGCGGCTTGGTGGGGCGGCGGCGCTCCGGCATCGTTCGAGGTCGACCTGCCGCCGGATGTCGACCTGGTGGTGCTCGACGGCGCCCCGCTCGAGATTGCGGGCCGTGTCGCCATGGGCGGCGTGCTCCTGTTCGACGACGATCCGCCGGCGCGGGTCTGCTGGATGGCGACGACACGCAAAATCTATGCCGATGAGCTGCCGCGATTGAGACGTAGCCACCAGGAATTCGTCGAGAGCGTCCGCCGTGGTCGATGAGATCCGGGTCCTGCGGCTGTTGCGCTCGGTCACCGACGACCTCGCGGTGTTGCGGGTCGAGTCCGGGGCCGACGATGCCCGTCGTGCCGACCCGATGTGGCTGCGTGGAGTGAAGTACACCTTCGTCACCGCCATCGAGGCCTGTGTGGACGTGGCGCAGCACATCTGTGCCTCCGAGGGTTGGGGGCCGCCCAAGGACAATGGCGATGCGCTGGCCCTGCTCGGCACCCACGGTGTGCTCGAGGTGACGCTGGCCGCGCGGCTGCGCCAGGCAGTCGGCTTCCGGAACGTGTTGGTGCACGAGTACGTGGAGGTCGACGATCGCGTTGTCGAGGCCAGACTGGCCGACCCAGCCGACCTGACGGATTTCGTGGCGACCGTAGCCGCATGGACGTCGTCGGCCGGTTGAGCCCTCAGACCGTCTTCGTCCCTCGCACCAGGGTCACCGAGTCGATCTCCCGCCCGCCGTCGGTGATCGCCCGGACGGTCAGCGTCGACTCGGCGCCCGCCGGCCCCGGAACGACGTCGACCTGCAGGAACGCGTAGTCGAGGTAGCGGGCCTGCGACCAGTCGACGGTCTCGGGAGCCTTGGAGCCGTCGGCGGTGTTGACGAAGCTGGCGACCTCGGTACCGCTGTCCGGGCCGGCGAACCCCCGGAAGCGGTCGGTCACGTTCGGCTGCCAGCTGTAGCGGGGCCGACCGCCCGAGCCGACGCAGACGTAGGTCGTGCCGTCGGTCTCCGGACGCACGGTGGCCCCGTCCGGGGCCTGCGCCGCGCTGCGGCCGGCCCTGATCGGGTTGGTCCGCTCGTACTGGTGGTTGTGTCCCTGCACCACCAGGTCGACCGAGAACTCGTCGAACAGCGGGGCCAGGGCCTCGCGGACGCCCGCGTCGGAGGCGTGCGACCCGCTGGTGGCGAAGGCGCAGTGGTGGAAGAACGCGACGATGAAGTCGATGCCGGGATCGCCCCGCAGGCCGGCCAGGGTCCGGCGTACCCACGCCGTCTGCGCGCCGCCGCTGTAGCCGGCGTTGGTCCTGATCTCGGTGGAGAGGTCGTTCGCGTCGAGGCTGAGCACCCCGACGTTGCCGTAGCGGAAGGTGTACACCGACGGGCAGTTCGACGGGCCCGTCTTCGGCAGGTCGAGCCGGGCGAGGTGGCCGCCGTAGCCGTGCGCGGCGCCGCCCGGGGAGCGGTTGTCGTCGTAGAGCGCCTCCATGTCGTGGTTGCCGGTGGCGAACATCCACGGTGTCATCGAGGCGCTGGACTCGATCGAGGCGAAGTACGCCGACCACAGGGTCGGGTCGAAGTTGTCGAAGCCCTTGTCCGGCTCGCCCGGGGCGTTGTTGCGCACCGGCCGGCCCATTCCGCTGGGATCGGCGTAGCAGATGTCACCGGCGAGCAGGTGGAACGCGGGGTTGCGTGCGGCGATCAGTCCCACCAACGCCTGGGCCGGTTCCGGGGCGCGGCGGGTGTCCTCGGGCTTGTAGTAGTCGTCGCTGAACGCCGTCGTGACCCCGGCGCGGCCGGCGTTGACGCCCTGGTCGGCGAAGGCGGTGAAGGTGAACCGGTCGCGGGCCCCGGGTGCGGGGGCGGTGCTGAAGGTCGCGTCGGTGGTGGTCGACCCGTCGGGCAGGCGCAGCCGGTAGTGGTAGCGCGAGCCCGGGGAGAGGTGGTCGGCCAGGCCGTGGACGAAGAACTGCTCGGCGCCGCGGATCGAGCCGTCCTGCTGGGGCACCATGCTGACCAGGTGACGCACCTCGGCCTCCACGGTGTGGCCGTAATCGGTGCCGGTGCCCAGATCGAGCAGCACCTTCCCGTCGGGCCTGGCGGCGAGCTCAGCGGCGACGGCCATCTGGGTGAGCGGATCGGCGCCGAAAGCCAGGTGGCGCCCGACCATCCGCGACGGGGCGGCGGCCGCGCCGCCCGGGGTGGAACCGCCCGCGCACGCCGCCTCGGCGGCGGCCAGGCCGAGACCGGCCAGGGTCCCGGCCGCGCCCCGCAGAGCGGACCGGCGGGACACCGGCCGGGCCCGCAGGAACGTGTCGAGCCATTCCCGCTGCTCGCGGACGGTCATCTGGCTCGCCAGGGCAGGCGGGATGCCGAAGCCGGGGGTCTCGCCGGCGGGATTGACGGATCGGGCCATGCTCGCACTATCGCTTCCCGTGCCGCCGCTGTCAGGGTGGCGCAGCTGACGCGGGGGTGAACTCTGGCGGCGGGTGTCCGGGCTGCCGGGGGTGGCGGGAACGCGGCCGCGCGCGGGTGTGTAGCATTAGTCGGGCCTCGCGGGGAACACCCGCAAGCCGATTCGCCCCTTTAGCTCAGTCGGCAGAGCGTCTCCATGGTAAGGAGAAGGTCTACGGTTCGATTCCGTAAAGGGGCTCGACACCTCCGGGTGCGCGCGGGCAACCGCGTACAGCGGTGTAGCTCAGTCGGTAGAGCAAGCGGCTCATAATCGCTGTGTCGCCGGTTCAAGTCCGGCCACCGCTACCACAACCGTCCGTCAGCGTGAAGTCAGTCAGACCAGGAGAACACACCAGTGGCCGCCAAGTCGTCCGACGTTCGACCGAAGATCACCATGGCGTGTGAGGTCTGCAAGCACCGGAACTACATCACCAAGAAGAACCGGCGCAACCACCCCGACCGTCTCGCGCTGAAGAAGTACTGCCCGAACTGCAACTGCCACCAGTCGCACAAAGAGACGCGCTGAGCCTGGTCTCCGGACGTTGCCGCTCGATCAGTCCCACGTAGGCCGGGTCCTGCCTCCCGCTCCGCCGTACCAGGTGAGCCGGGAGAAGATCCGCGAGTTCGCCACGGCGATCGGTGAGCTCGCCCCGGCGTGCCACGACGTCGCCGCCGCGCGCGCCGCCGGGCATCCCGACCTGGTCGCACCGCCCACCTTCCCGGTCGTGTTCACCATGCCCCGGATCGAGGAGATGCTGCGCGACCCCGGTCTCGGCTGGCGCTTCGAGGGGACCGTCCACGGCGGTCAGACCATCGAGTTCCGGCGGCCGGTGCATGCCGGTGACGAGCTGGTGTGCACCATCGAGATCGCCGGGTTCTCCACCCGGGCCGGGACGAACATGCTGACCGTGAAGTGCGCGTGCGCCGACGCCGGGGGTTCACCGGTCTGCGACGTCGAGGCGCTCCTGCTCAGCCCGGCTGGAGATGCAGGGTGAGCTCGTTCGAAGAGGGCGCGGAGCTGCCGCCGCTGAGCGTCACGCTGACCCGGACCGACGTCGTGCGTTACGCCGGCGCGAGCGGCGACTTCAACCCCATCCACTGGAGCGACCGGGTGGCCCAGCAGGTCGGCCTGCCCGGGGTCGTGGCCCACGGGATGCTGACCATGGCGCTCGCCGGTCGGCTGGTCACCGGTTGGCTCGGTGACCCCGGGGCGATCCGGTCCTTCGGCGTGCGCTTCACCCGTCCCGTCCCGGTGCCCGACGTGGTCGACGGGGTCGACTCCGGCGAAGGCGCCGTCGTCGAGCTCAGCGGCGTCCTGAAGAGCGTGGAGACCGTCGACGGGGTGCGCACCGGCAAGGTGGACATCAAGGCGGTCTTCGAGGGCAAGACGGTGCTCGGGCGGGCCTCGGCAGTGGTGACGCTGCCCGGCTGACAGACTTCGGTCATGCCCCAGAACCAGCCCCTGCTGGACTTCCTGCACGGCCTGCTCGGTGACGGCGCCGCGCGCGCCCGGTTCAGCGCCGACCCCGCCGCCGCCCTCGCCGCCGCCGGGGTCGTGGTCGCGGGTCCGACGGATGTGCACGATGCGCTGGTCCGCATCGGTGACGACCAGGACCTGGCGCAGGGCTTCGACCGGGGCTCCGACGAGGGGAGGGGCCGCGCTACCGACGTGCTGCACGTCCCACCGCCGCCCCCGCCGGAGTACTTCGGCGAGCACGACGGCCACGCGGCCGCCGTCCGTTACCTGGACAACTACGTCACCAGCAACTTCGACGACCTCGGCCCGTTCACCGGCAGCTCGGCCGAGCGCGGCGCCGGCGAGGACGACTACAGCGGGACCGACAGCGTCCACGACTACAGCGGGACCGACGGCGTCCACGACTACAGCCCGACCGACGGCGTCCACGACTACACCGGCCACGACTACACCGGGCCCGGGCCCGGGCACGACTACGGCTACGGCGGTCAGGCCGGCCCGGGCTCCGAGCCGGACCACCACGCGGGTTTCGACGCCGGCGGCCTCTGACCACCGGCGTCGAACCGGGCCGCTACTCCGCCTCCGAGAGCAGGGCCGCCATCCGCTCCACGCCGGTGCGCAGGTCGTCGTCGCCGAGGGCGTACGACAGCCGGAAGTACCCGGGCGTGCCGAAGGCCTCACCCGGCACCACCGCGACCTCGGCCTCTTCCAGGATCAGCGCGGCGAGGTCCACGGTGTTGCCGGGGCGCCGGCCGCGGATCTCCTTGCCGATGAGTCCCTGCACCGACGGGTAGACGTAGAACGCGCCCTCGGGGGTCGGGCAGCTCACGCCGGGGATCGCCGACAGCATCTCGACGATCGTGCGCCTGCGTCGGTCGAACGCGGTCCGCATCTCGTCCACCGCGTCGAGTGGTCCCGTGACCGCTTCGAGTGCCGCGCGCTGCGCGACGTTGCAGACGTTGGAGCTGAGGTGCGACTGCAGGTTCCCGGCCGCCTTGATCACGTCGGCCGGGCCGATCATCCAGCCGACCCGCCAGCCGGTCATCGCGTACGTCTTGGCGACCCCGTTGACGATCACGCACTGGTCGACGAGCTCGGGCACGGCGACCGGCATCGAGACCGCGCGCACGCCGTCGTAGACCAGGTGCTCGTAGATCTCGTCGGTGATCACCCACACGCCGCGCTGGTGGGCCCAGCGGCCGACCTCGGCGACCAGCTCGGGCGGGGCGACCGCCCCGGAGGGGTTCGACGGCGAGCACCACAGCAGCGCCTTGGTGCGGTCGGTGCACGCGGCGTCCAGGTCGGCGACGGACGGCAGGTAACCGCTGGTCTCGTCGGTGCCCACCACGACCGCCCGGCCCCCGGCCAGCGTGATCGCCTCGGGGTAGGTGGTCCAGTACGGCGCGGGGAGCAGGACCTCGTCGCCCGGATCGAGCAGCGTGGCGAAGGTCTGGTAGACCGCCTGCTTGCCGCCGTTGGTGATCAGCACCTGGTTCGCGGCGACCTGGTAGCCGGAGTCGCGGGCGGTCTTGGCCGCCACCGCCTCCCTCAGCTCCGGCAGGCCGGCGGCCGGGGTGTAGCGGTGGTTCCTGGCCTCGGAGCAGGCGGCGACGGCCGCGTCGACGATGTTCTTGGGCGTGGGGAAGTCGGGCTCGCCGGCACCGAAGCCGATCACCGGCCGGCCGGCCGCCTTGAGGGCCTTGGCCTTGGCGTCCACGGCGAGGGTGGCGGACTCGGCTATGCCACCGATCCGGGCGGAGACGCGGGCGGGTGCGGGACGGTCTGGGCTTGCGGAGCTCATGGCCTCATCCTTCCAAACCCTGTCCAGCGCGAATCGGCCGCCCGTGATCGGGTGCGATGGCGTGGGACGGTCGGGTTCGATGGTCGGCGTGGGTGACGGGTGCGCTGGGTACGGTGACGCCGTGGACCCCGACCCCGTGCTGGCGAGCCTGCTGCCGGCCCAGGTGCGGGGCGCGGAACAGTTCGGGAGTCCGCGTGAGCCCGCCGGCCTGCCCGAGGAGCGGGCCGCCATCGCGCACGCCGTGGCCGCCCGGCAGGGCGACTACCTCGGGGTCCGCGACTGCGCCCGTACCGCCCTCGCCGGACTCGGGCTGGGGCCGGTGGCCATCGGGACCGGGCCCCGACGCGAGCCGGTCTGGCCCCACGGGGTTGTCGGGAGCCTGACCCACTGCGCCGGTTACCGCGCCGCCGCCGTGGCCCTCTCCGACCGCATGCGCGCGGTCGGCATCGACGCGGAACCGCACGAGCCGCTACCCGACGGCGTGCTCGAGGCGGTCGCGCTGCCCGAGGAGGTCCGGGCGATCGCGGCACTCGACCGGTCGGACCCGAGGACGCACTGGGGCCGGGTGCTCTTCTGCGCGAAGGAGGCCGTCTACAAGGCCTGGTACCCGCTCACCGGCGAGTGGCTCGGGTTCGAGGAGGCGTCGATCTCCGTCGAGACGACCGGGCACGACCTGCGCCGCCACCACTCCCGCCTGCACGGCGGCCGGTTCCGCGCGCGGCTGCTACGGGCCGGGCCGATGGTGGACGGGACGCCGCTGACCTGCTTCGACGGCCGGTGGGTCGTGGCGTCGGGGCTGATCTGCACGGTCGTCCTGGTACCCGCCGCACCCGGATGACCCACCGGCCGAGGGGGCTGCGACCGGCGCGATTGGGGAGCCCACCACCTGGTGCCGTACACTCGCCGCGGATGGCATGACGGTGGCTGCTGCGCGGCTCTCGCCATGCTGGTTTCCTAGCGCGGCCACCCCGCTTCGGGTGGCATGGTGGGAAGCAGCCGTAGGGGTGTAGCTCAACTGGCAGAGCAGCGGTCTCCAAAACCGCAGGTTGCAGGTTCAAGTCCTGTCACCCCTGCCACATCATTCGTCAGGCCGAGCGAAGGCGGGACAGCAGTGGAGCGTGAGTCGGAGCGGACGGGTGATCACCCGGCCACCGCCGCCGACCGGCGTGGCCGAGGCGCGGCCGAGGTCGAAGGTAAGGGACGGCCGACGGCGTCGCGAGACGGCCGCACGGTCACGCTCTCGCCGCCGGCCCGGCTGAAGCGGTTCCTGCGCGAGGTCGTCGCCGAGCTCCGCAAGGTCATCTGGCCGACCCGGAAGGACCTGGTCACCTACACCATCGTGGTGCTGGTGTTCGTGTCCTTCATGGTCGCGCTGGTCGCCCTGCTCGACGTGGCATTCGCCAAGGGCGTGTTCTTCGTGTTCGGCAACGGCTAGTGACGAACGCATGAGCGGGCACTGAGAAGCGCTCGCGGGTGAACCAGGCAGTGAAAGGAAGCGAGACTAAGGTGACCTCCCCAGGCCGGACCGATCAACACGGCGGTCCGGAGTCGACCGACGACGCCCCGGACGCCGAGGTGCAGTCCTCGACCGACGAGTTCGAGCAGGCGACCCAGGACGACGCGGAGACCAGCGACGCCGACAGCACCGCTGGTGCC
>Ga0070741_10014106_pt1 | contig 13904 bp, 7 predicted proteins | sample Coa_R1_4_FD_66440 | JGI IMG/M metagenome (GOLD analysis project Ga0070741, IMG submission 66440) | Surface soil microbial communities from Centralia Pennsylvania, which are recovering from an underground coalmine fire - Coalmine... | ecosystem: Environmental > Terrestrial > Soil > Unclassified ... | reverse complement strand
ATCGCATCCAGCGCCGCGCCGGCGGGGGCCGCTGCAATGGGCGAAGGCGCTGCGGCAACGCCCTGGGTCACCGCCGCAGGTTCCACCGTCTTCGGCGGCTCGGAACCAGCAACTGCACCGGGAGCTCGGCAGGCCAGGTCTGGCCTTTGTTCATAGACGAAACGGAGCACGTGGGCGAGAGTGGGATAGTCGCGGAGCTTGCGATTTTCATCGCGCGGGATGTTGTAGATCTCACGGATCGCCGCAAACATTTCCGCCTGCTTCACGGTATCGACGCCCAGATCGGCTTCGAGATCGAGATCCAGATCGAGCATCTCTTTCGGATAGCCGGTCTTGTCGACTACCAGCGAGAGGATGCGTTCCCTTACCGGCTCGTCGCCGGCGGTTGGCCCGGCGTGCACAACCGCTGCTGCCGTCACCGCCGCGGGCTCCACAGCTTTCGGAGGTTCCGCGGCGATGGCGGCTGGAGCGGTTGTTGCAACAGCTGCCACGACAGGAGGGGTCGCAGCCAGATCTGGACGATTCTCATGCACGAAGCGAATTACGTGAGCGAGAGTGGGATAGTCGCGCAGCTTGCGGTTTTCATCACGCGGGATGTTGTAGATTTCGCGAATGGCGGCGAACATCTCCGCCTGCTTCACCGTGTCCACCCCGAGGTCGGCCTCGAGATCAAGATCGGGGTCCAGCATGTCGGCGGGATACCCGGTCTTCTCTACTACCAAGGCGAGAATGCGTTGCTTCACCCCGTCAGCCGATCCCGCGGGAGGGGCAAGGCTTTTCTGCTCGTTTTGTGCGGCTGTAATTTCGGACGCCTTCGCGGCCTCGACCGGACCAGCGGTGGCGGGCTGCGCTTCCGCTTTCGGTGGAACAGTCGCCGCTTTCGCGCCTGTTGATACCGCCGCCTCGTGAACTTCCTCATCTTTAGCCGGCAAGCTGGTAGCGGCTGGCGCTGATTCGTGCCGGCCTACCCTCGGCTGGACAGCCCAAGGGGCTGTCCCTGCGTTGGCTTGGTCCTCAGAAGTTTTCGCGGGTGCGTTCTGATCTCGCGCGCGCAGAGCGCGGTGCACTACTTCCAATTCCGCTTTCGAAGACCCGGAGATCTGGCTCAGCCAAGTGTTCCAGGCATCCTGGTCTACGATGCGATAGGCGTGACCCAGGGCATTCGCTTTCGGACGAATGCCGCTCCTGGTTGGAATCCGGCGGCACAAGGTCATGCTGATCTGCGATCCGAAGCCGGCTCCGAGACGCAGAGCATACTCGACCGGATATACGCCGCCTTTGGACAGATTCAGCTCACCGAGCTCGGGATCGACTTCCTTGAAGTTGGCTACCGGCGGCACGACCCCGGTTTCCAGGGCTTTCACCGCCAGGACGTCTTCGACTCCCGCGCCCATGGCATGCCCGGTAAAGCCTTTTGTATTGGCGATCACGATCTGATCCGCGGATTTTCCGAAGACCTTGCGCAAGGCATGGATCTCGGCCGCGGCACTTCCCCCTCGGGCAGGCGTGTAGGTTTCGTGAGAGACGAACACGGTTCGGGGAGCGATCTGATGGCGCTCAATGCCGCAGTTGGCTTCCGCTTCGCTCACCAGGTGTTCCATGACCTGGCTGATGTGCTGCACGTCCAGGCGGGTACCGTGGAAAGCGCTGTTGGCCGTGACCGAGCTCAACACTTCGCAGATCGGCTGCAGGCCCCGCTGGCGGGCTAGGTCAGCGTTCTCCACGACGATTCCAGCTGCGCCCATTCCGATGATCATGCCGTGACGGCGGCGATCAAATGGGACCGCGGCTTTTTCCACGGAGTCGTCGGTAGCAGCGGCGCCGCTCGCCAGAAATCCGGCGCCCATCCAGCCAATCAGGTTGTCGGTCGTGATATCGTCGGCCGCAACCACAATGACCAGGTTGCAGCGCCCGGCGCGGATCCAGTCCTCCGCCAATGCCACTGCCTGCGTCGTGCTGGCGCAAGCCGCGTTGATGGCCGTATTTGGCCCGCGCGCTCCGATGTACTCGGCGAACTGCGAGTGCCCCATGGGCAGAATGCGGAAGAGGAAACGGCGGTCGAAGACATACGGCTCCTTCTGCATCGTGTCGCATAGGTCTTCGATCTGGCGGTCCAGTTCCTGGGCCAGGGTGGAATCTCCATTGCTCTCAGTGATTCGGGACCGAAGCCCCTGCAGCGAGGCGAGTTGCTCGCGACGAGCGCGATCCGCCGCGTAGCGGGACATCTCGTCGGCAAAGGAATTGAGGCCCGGAAATGCCGACGCGAAGATCACGCCCGTATCGTCGCGCAATGATTCCGGCAGGCTCCAGCGTTCGGGAAGCTTCGTGCCCTTGCTCGTGGTCTTGTAGCGCATGACCAGCGGAATGCCCGCATCGCGCAGCGCGTCCAGACCTACCGCGATGGCGAGTTGGGTTACCCGATCGAGTGCGGCATTGCGATCGGACGAAATGCCGAATTCGCTCTCCAGATCAAAGGCGCCGCCGCGGCCTGCCAACTTAATGACATCTGCGACATCGGTGATGCTCTCAAACGCCCCGCCGTTTTCGCTTTTCACCAGGCGAGTGATGTGCTTATCGAGCATCGCCTGGCGGAAGCGAACCGGGATGGCATCGATAAACTGCTCGCCGTGCAGCAGGCGCGCGATGTTGGCGTCGTCAAAAATGTGCCCGGTTCCGGGTAGTCCCAGGGCGGCTCCCGTGATCACCACTGGTTTGGCCGCAGGGGCGCGCTTCTCGCCGTGGTACACATCCCACCCTTTTTCAAGAATGTCGGCGAACATGTGGCCAAGCTCTACGTAACGGTTTCCGTTGAGTGGAGTGGTTGTAGTTGAGGGCGTCTCCGCGGCCAAGATCGGAGCGGCGGCCTTTTCCGGGGCAGCGATCGGGGCGGCCGACACGTTTTCAGGCTCCACCACGACGGGCGAGTCTTTGGCAACTTGAGTGGTTCCCTTTCCCAGGCCTGCCGCGTAAAGGCAACATAGCGCCTGATTGAAGGCCGGCACATCACCGTTCTTGGGATGATTGGTGAAGAGCGACACCACGTCGCCGCGCGGTCCGAGAACATCTTCGGCAAATCCCTGCAGAGCTTTCTTGGGGCCGACCTCTACAAACAGGCGCGCACCCGCGTCGTACAAAGTGCGCAGGCCTTTGACGAATTGCACGGGCGCGGCCACCTGCTCGGCGAGAATGTTGAGCATCTTTGGTACGGCGTCGCTGCCCGTGGGATAAAACTCTCCATTCGTGTTGGCAACGATTGGCAACCGCGGGGCTGCCAGCCGCAGGCGCTCCAGGACACGACGCAGCGGTTCGCTGGCCGCTGCGACAATGGAAGTATGGAAGGCATGGCTGACGGAGAGGGCAGACACCTCGTATCCGGCATTCTGGAAGGCTTGCATCGCCTGCGTCACCGCATCGCTCGCACCGCCGATTACAGCCTGATGCTCGCTATTGATGTTGGCGATGACGACGTAGCCATTCACGCTCTTGAGCACGCGCTCGATTTCGGAAAGCGGAGCAAAGACGGCAGCCATGCGACCATTGTCTTTAGTCGCGAAGTGCGTCATCTCGCGCCCGCGCGCGCTGACTGCCTCCAGTGCGTCGGCAAAAGGAATCCCGTCGACCGCGACCAGCGCGCCATATTCTCCCAGGCTGTGTCCCATCGTGAAGTCAGGCGTGATGCCATAAGCGGCCAGCAAGCGCGTCAGGGCGAGATCGGTGGCAAGAACCGCGGGCTGCGTGATGGCGGTCTGGCGCAGGTCATCTTCGGCTTTGGCGATCGCGTCCGCATCGGCCTTATCCACGAAAATGAAATCCGTGAGCGGCTTGCCCAATAGCGGTTTCATGACCCGATCCGCCTCGGCGAACGTCTGCGCGACGATAGGCTCGATTGCGCACAGGGGCTTCAGCATGTTGACGTACTGCGATCCCTGGCCCGGATAGAGAAAAGCCACTTTGGGCGCGGGGCCCTCGCCGCGGAAGATTCCTTGCGCGCGCAGCGCCTTCCACATCGCCGGCTGATTGGCTTGGAAGGCCTTGAGAGCATGAGCAGCCTTCTCCTTCAGGTCGGCGGCACCGACGTAATCGATGGCAATCCTGCATTTCGCGCGCAGGTCCGCTTCCGCCGGAGCACGGGGCGCTGCGGAGCGCCCCGCCGCGGCCTCCCTCTCCACGACGCGCAGGCGCTTGATTAGCGCTTCCTCTGATTCGGCGCCAAGGACCAGGGCGCCGCGCAACGGTGCTTTACAAACGGTCGCGGCATAAGAAAATGGAGGAGCCGGGGAGGCTTGCTGGGTGTTCATAAAGGACTCCGATACTTTTTCCGGAAGGTTGCTGACCGCAACTGAACGCTTTCCATTTCCGTTCAGCCGGTGGGGGATGTATTCCTCTAGCACTGCATGGAAGTTGGTACCGCCGAAGCCGAAGGCGCTCAAACCCGCTCGCCGCACAGCATCCGATGGCACGGTCCAGGGCTTCAGCTCGGTATTCACGTAAACCGGAGAATGAGCGAAATCAATATCCGGGTTGGGGTGCTCGCAATGCACACTGGGCGGCAGAACCTTCTCGTGCAGAGCCAGTGCTGCCTTCAGCAATCCGGCGGCTCCCGCGGCTCCCTTGAGATGTCCGAAATTCGACTTGACCGAGCCGATGGCGACCGAGTTCAGCGGCAGATGGGCCTGCTTGAGAACGTCCGCCATACTCTGCACTTCGACTACATCGCCGACTTTGGTAGAGGTGCCATGACCTTCAATGTACGTGACAGTTCCGGGAGATAGCCCGGCAGTTTCCCAGGCACGCTCGATGGCTAATTTCTGACCGCTCGGGTTGGGCGCGGTAATACCCTTTCCTTTGCCGTCGCTCGATGCGCCCATGCCGCGGATTACGGCGTAAATCTTGTCCCCGTCACGTTCGGCGTCGGCCAGTCGCTTCATGAGGAACAGGGCTGAGCCTTCGCCCATGACGAAGCCGTCGGCGCCTTGGGCATAGGGCCGTGTCCCAGTCGCGGAAAGGGCTCCGATCTTGCAGAACTTCACGAAAGTAGAAGCGCCCATGTTGCGGTCGATCCCGCCGGTAATCACGGCGTCGAAATTTTGCTCGACCAGCCCCTCAATCGCGGAACTGATGGCGGCCATGGCGGAGGCGCAGGCTGCGTCGCAAACGTAATTGGGCCCGTGAAAATTGAAGATATTGGCTATGCGTCCGGCAATGCAGTTTGCCAGCTCGCCGGGCATGCTGTCTTCGGTCACTTCGGGAAGATGCCTGCCCATGCGCTCGCGCAGTTCGCGGGTAATCTCGCGACGAATCTCTTCGGGCAGGGCTGCGAAATGGGCGGATGCTTCCAATTCCCGCGCATATTCGGGAAAATAGATTCGCAACGCGGTGAGATAGTGTTTCTCCCCCGCCATGGCATTGCCCAGAATGACCGCCGTACGGTCACCATCCAGCGGCCGTTTGGGATATCCGTAATCCTCGAGCGCCTCGCGGGTACACGCGATAGCCCATTTCTGGGCGCCGTCCATGGCATCGACAACCCGAGGTGGCACGGCCAGGTGCCACTTCATGGGCTCCCAGGCAAACTCGCGTACCCAGCCCCCGATCTTGGAATAGGTCTTGTCGGGAGCTTTGGGATCGGGATCGTAATAGAGCTTTGCATCCCAGCGCTCAGGATCCACTTCGGTCACGCTGTAGCGGCCCTGCTTGATGTTTTCCCAAAAGGTGGGGACATTGGGTGCGTCGGGGAGGATGGCCCCCGCTCCGACGATCGCGACGGCGCGATGCGCGGTGCTTTCCATGACTGTGACTCCTGGGAGAAGAAGCTCTGCGCCCGGCCCGCTGATTCCGCGATGTGTGGCGAAACACGCCGGGCACAGAGGAAATTTCTTTGTTAGGCCGCAACCTGCCGCTTGGCGGCGCGTCCGTAAATCACATCCGCGACAAAATCCATATCTGAAATCAGGCCAGCTTGCGCGCGGTGAATCGCGGACAAGCCGATGGTTGTTTCGAATGCCGGGAGTTCCGCGCTGCTCACGCCAGCGCCTCCCGTTATCCATCGCAATCCGTCATGGGCGACTTTGAGCGCGGCTTCGCGGGCGAAGATCCTGCTGATCGCTGCCAGAGCCGTCGCGTCGAAGCGCCGGTTGGCTTTTTCGTTCAGTTTGTTTTCCGCGAGCAATGCGGCGCGGCGTGCCAGGCTGCCCGCGCTTTCGGCGTTCGCGATCAGTTCTCCCAGCCGGAGAAGAACATGCTGGTAGCGAGTCAGGCGGGCGATACGCGCCTTCTCCATCACTTCGGCGAGAGCATGCATGGAAAGGGCGGCGACCCCGGCGCCCACGTCGCCGTTGCGGGCATGCAGTTCTTCGAACTTCTTCGCCTGCTCGTGGTAGTGCTGGCCGCGGGTCTTGAGATGAAGCTGCCAGCGGTCGCGGGCAATGGTCATCTCCATGATTTCGGAGGTGCCTTCGTAAATTGTGGTGATGCGCACGTCGCGCTTGATCTTCTCCACCATGTACTCGTGGGTGTAACCATAGCCGCCGAGCGCCTGGATGCTGGCGTCGGCCGCGCCATTCCCGGCTTCGGTGGCTATGTACTTGGCGATGGCGCCTTCGGTGTTCAGACTGCCTTCTTTGCCGGAATCGATTCGTTCGGCCGTCTCCTCGATCACGGCGCGCGCCGCCTCCAGTCGCGCGACCTGCGGGATGATTAACTTGTGGGTGTAGCCTTGCTTGTCGGAAAGCGGAGCCCCGGCCTGAATTCGCTTCATCGAATACGGAATGGCGCGGTCCAGGGCGGACCACCCTGCGCCCAGGCCGAACGCGGCAACCATCAACCGGGTGTAGCCAAAGACCGCTTGCGCCTGATTCAAGCCTTGTCCTTCGACTCCGCCCACCAGCCGGTCGGCATCCACGTAAACATCGCTGAACGCAAGCGCGGCCGTATTGCTCAGGCGAATCCCGTGTTTGTTCTCGGGCTCATCGTGGGTGAACCCCTTCGTACCTTTCTCTACAATGAACCAGCTCGGCCCCCCGGGCGTGTTGGCCAGCACGGTGTAAGCATCGGCGATTCCACCATTGCTGATCCACTGCTTGTTCCCGTTGATTTTGTAGCCGACCACCTTGCCGTCCTTGAGCACCGGATCGGCAGTCGTCTTCAGAGCGCCGAGGTCGCTGCCTGCCTCCGGTTCCGTCGCGCCATAGGCGAACAGGATGCCCTCTTCTGCGATGCGGGTGAGCCAATATTTCTTCTGCTCGGGAGTCGCGCCCACCGTAATCGGATCGCTGCCCAGAAAGGTAGCCAGGACGGCGGTGGCAACGCCCAGGTCGATGTGCGCCATCTCCTCGCAGACCAGGTACACGTCAAAGGCGCCTCCGCCGAAGCCGCCACAGTCCTCGGGGATGAAGAGCAGTTGAATGCCCAGCTGGTCGGGGCTGCACATGTGATGGACGATCTCCAGCGGGCATTCATCCTTCTCATCCAACTCGCGCAGCACTTCATCGGGCAGGCGCTTCCGGGCAAAATCGCGGAGTGATTTCAGGCTCAACTTCAGGGTTTTGTGGGAAATCATGGTCATGCCTCACTTGGCCGCGACAGCGCGCAGCTCTTGGACTTTGCTGGTCAACTCGGGAAGAAATTCCAGGACGTCATCCACGATGCCGACATCGGCAACCTGGAAGATAGGGGCTTTGGGATTCTTGTTGATGGCGATGATGAAGGGATTGCCCTTGATCCCCGCCAGGTGTTGGAACGCGCCGCTGATGCCGCAGGCCAGGTATACTTTCGGCTTCACCGTTTTGCCCGACGAGCCCACCTGGCGCGACTTTTGCAGCCACTTGGCATCCACCACCGGGCGAGAACAGCTGACGGCGGCGCCTAAGGATTCGGCAAGTTCCTCGGCGATGGCGACGTTGTCTTTTTCCTGGATCCCACGGCCGACCGACACCAGGATGGCGTGCTTGGTGATGTCGACGTCACTGGTTTCGGCGGCGATCGTCTCCAGATAGCGGCGGCCCGCGCTCAGCATTCCGACCTCGGCAGACTTATCAACGACCTTGCCCGCGGCCGCTGGAACCTCACCAGTGTTAAATGCGCCGGGACGAATCGTGATCACCGCTCCCGAGGAGACGTCGCACCTCACATGCGCGCTCACTTGCCCTCCGAATTCCTGGCGAACAACCTGCAGAGAGTCAGCTTGCAGCGGCTGCATGCTGGTGACGTCCGGCACGAATGCGGCGTTGAGCTTGATGGAAAGTCCGGGAGCCAGGTCGATGCCGAAGTGATCATGAGCAATCAGAGTAATGCTGCCTTCGGGGACGATCTTCATCAAAGCCTGGCGAATCAGTTCGGCGTTGGGATAGGAGAAACTCTCACCAGAAACCTTCCACAGTTCGGGGTACACTCTCTCAGCCTCGGTGCAGGCGGCATCCAGCGCGGGTCCTGCGCCCAGGATGATTGCGGTTACCGCCGTGCCGCGATCGATTTTCTTCGCAGCGGCGGCCAGTTCAGCGGCCGAATCATCGAGCACGCCGTTTTTGTGTGCGATGTAAGCAAAAATGCGTGGCATTTATTTCAGGCCTCCTTTAGCCGCAACCAGCTCGACAACTTCTTGCGCGTTCTCTTCGCGAGTGCCGCCGAGAAAGCGAGCGCCTTTCCCCAACACGGGAACGAAGTAATCCAAGCGGGTGACCTTTGCGGCTGCGGTTCCGACCTGTGCCGAATTGAGGCCCAGGTCCGGCCCGCTATACGTTGCAATCGGAATCGACTGCACCGCGCGGATACCCTTCATACCCACATAGCGGGGCTCGTTAATGCCGGTCTGGATTGACAGGACGCAGGGCAGATCGATTTCGCTGACTTCCCGGTTGCCGCCCTCGATCTCCCGCGTGATCTTCAGTTTCTTTTCGGCGAGCACTTCGATCGAGGTCACGAGCGAAGCGAAGGGATAGTCCAGCATGGCCGCCAGCATGCCGCCGACTTGAGCGGCGCCGTCCTCCGCCTGCACTCCCGTCAGAATCAGGTCATAGCTGCCCTTCTCGACGCAGGCTTTCAGGATTGACGCAATGCCCCGGCCGTCCGAGCCTTCGAACGCAAGGTCGGCAAGCAGGATGCCGTGAGTCGCGCCCATTGCCATCTCACGGCGCAGGACCTCTTCGTCCTCCTCCGTGCCCACCGTGACCACGCTGACTTTGCCGCCGGTCTTGGCGGCAATCTGCAGGGCCTCTTCGACGGCGTAGTTGTCGGGCTCGTTGATCGAGTAAACCAACTCGTCGCGTTCGATGTCATTGCCGGCACGGTTCAGTTCGATTTCGTTCTCCGAAGTGTCCGGCACCCTTTTGACGCAAACCAGTATTTCCACGTTTTACCTCCCGATAACGCACTCTTGCGGAATTTTCTGAACCTTACTTGCTCCCGCCGGAGCAGGCCGTGCTATCTGCCGGTCAACAAGTTCGGTCAGGTCGATCACGCTCATCTCCCCTTCGAGGCCGGCCACTTTCACGGCATCCTCCAAATTCGCCATGCAGAACGGGCACGCGGTGACTATCACGTTGGCTCCGGCTTCGGCGGCCATGCGCACGCGCTTCACGCCCATGCGCTCCTCTTCCTTGGGCTCGTAGAACAGCATCAACCCGCCACCGCCACAGCAGAAAGAGCGATCACGCGAGCGCTTCATCTCAACCCGCTTCAGGCCCGGGATGGCATCGAGCACGTCGCGAGGGTCGTCGTAAACATCGTTGTGTCGGCCCAAATAGCAGGGATCGTGGAAGGTAAACACCTGGTCACGATCGGCGGGCGTGAAATCGAGTTTTCCGGCCCTGAGTTCACGAGCAAGCACCTGGCTGATATGCTCGACGGGAGGCAGGTTCTCGTAATCGTGCTTGAGGGCGTTATAGGCGTGAGGATCGGCCGTGACAATGCGCTTCACGTCTGCGGCCTGGATCGCCTCGGTATTGTGATCACGCAAGGCGAAGAACAGCAGCTCTTCGCCGAAGCGCCGCGCTTCATGACCGCTGTCTTTCTCTGCCGCGCCCAGAATCCCGAAGTCATCGCGTGCATGGTCAAGAATTCGCGCAGTAGACTGGGCGATGGACTGCATGCGGTCGTCGAAGGAGGTCATGCTGTCGACGAAATACAGCGTATTCGCGCCGGGCTCTTTGTCCAGACGCTTGACGGGGCAAGCCGGCTGGAAGGTCGGCGCGAGAGCCCAATCGGCTCTCTTTTTCTCCATCTTGCCGTAAGGATTGCCTCGGCTCTCCAGGGCTTTCAGCGGCTTTTGCAGCGATTGCGGAACGTTGCCGTTATCGATCAGGCCCCGGCGCAGGTCAACAATCTTATCGATGTACTCGATCAGCAGCGGGCATTCGGCTTCGCAGGCACCGCAGGTCGTACACGACCAGATCTCATCTTCGGAGTAAATGCTTCCCACCAGCGCCTGGCCATTTCCTGCCTTGCCGAACATGGGATAGTGCTGGAACGCATAATCGCGCGCTTTAATGCTGAGGAACCTGGGAGAGAGCGGCCGTCCCGACGCGTGGGACGGGCAGTTGTCGGAGCAGCGTCCGCAGTCGGCGCAGGAGTAAAAATCCAGCATGTGCTTCCAGGTGAAGTCTTCAAAGGTCTTCACTCCGAACGATTTCACCTGCTCTAACTGGGATTCACTCACACCCCACCTGACAGGTTTCAGCTTTTCGCGATCGAGTTTGGCGAAGTACACATTGAAAAGCGAGGTTTCCACATGGAACTGGATCCCGAAGGGGCGGTAGCCGAGTAGGAAGTAAAAAGCCAACTGGTGGGCAAAGTAGCCGGCAAAACAGAAAGCTCCGATAGTGGCGGAGGGCGCCTGCATCACGACAACCTGCAGCAGCCAGGGCAAAGACAAATACGCTCGCGATTGCGCCGTATCGGACTGCGCAAGCGCGGCTGCCCTGGTGGCTTCAAACAGGCTGTCGGCCAGCATGAGCGCGGCGATGAGGCAGAGCAGGAAGATGGCGTCAGCCTTGCGTGCCTTGCCAAATTTTGCAGGCACTTCATAGCGCGCGGGCTTGAACACCACGCGCCGCACGATGGCGAATATCATGCAGAAAAAGACGACGGTCGCCGCATAGTCCGTGATCGTCTCGTAGGCGCGTCCCACAGCGCCGGAAAGGCCCGGCATCACGAAGTCATACCAGACCCCGACGATCAGAACGGTGAACGCCCGCAGGGCCAGGACAAGGAATCCCGCGAAGATGAGGATGTGAAGAACTCCGGCCAGCTTGTACCGGGGATGCTTCCACTGGCCGACCCAGTACTTGAGCACGTTCTTCAGCCGCAAAAGCGGCCGGTCGAAGCGAAGATCGCTCTCGGCGCGCATCAGCGGCGTCAATCTGCGAACCACGATGTAGACGAAGCACAGGACTCCCAGGATGTGCACCGCCCAGAACAGCACCTGCCCTGGGAACAACCACGAAGCGAGTTGCGGAGCAGTTGAAAGGCCTTCCATATCGCTCAGCGCCTCTACTGCGAACTGGGCTAGGCTCCGGAACCGCGCTCGACTAACTCCTTGTCGAGCTTCTGCGGAGCGTTCTCCTGCGCTCGGGCAGGCGCTGGCGTTGGCACCGGTCCGATTGGAGCAGGATGGAGCAATTGTGAATTGGGCAGCAGATGAAACCGCTGGGTGGATTTACGCGGGCAATAACACTGCCGCGAGTCCGGTTGACTTTTCGACCTTCTCCTCTTTCCCAACCGGCTGTTCCCAAGATCATCCCGTCCCTGCTTTATGCCTGGAAGGGAGCACGTCAGAGAAGAAGTCTGCGTGATAGACGGATCCGGCTGTTCGTTGACGAAGCGATTAACTCGACAATGAACCGGCTACAACCGCTCTCCGATTACGCGTAGTCGATGGGATTTTTTTCGAACCAGCGCTCGTCGCGTACTTTGTCGATCCTGGCCAGAGCACCGCCAGCCGCGCTTGCGGCGAGGAATCGAGTTTCCCAGCCGATCCCCGCCGTCAGGCCGATCAGGCCACCTAGCAGGCCTGAGGTTAGAATTCTTGCCGCCGACCGGCGGCTATTTTGCGGACAGCCGGTCAGCAGGCCTACACATGCGCCCCATGCTGCGGGTTTCAATGCCCTGCGGAACGATTCGCGGAAAAACGGAGTAAGAGGCCTACCATGCAAAAATGCTTCCTGGCCGGAACGCACTCCCTCCAGACCAGAATTCAGAACCCTTCGGCCGTACTCGACTTCGGATTTGGACCACTCGGCAACCTGCATCGTTGACTCCGGCCGAAAGAACAAAAACCTGAAAACAACTAAAACATTTCAGGCGGCGTAAGTCCGTAGCGGCTGTCACCCCTGGCTGTGAGCGCGGTCACTGGACCTTCTGTGATCAGGATCATCGGCCGCGGGAGGCTGTGTTCACGCATTGCGGATGCACTTTTCTGATTGGCTGATGGCCCGCTCGTGAAGGTCCCACGACTCGATCGCCTTGACGCAGCCCTCGCGCGCGAGGCTGGTACTCAGTTTCCGCTCTGCGTCATCGAAGGTCTGCTCGGCCGCCATTCTCGCGGCAGAGGCCCGATCGTGCGAATCTTTCAACGTTTGCGCAATGGCGGACGCGCCTCCGTGCTTCGCGGACGAAAGTTGTCGCGTCCGGCCATTCAATTTGGCGGCGGCGCCCTCGCCCAGAAGTTCGTACGCCGCCCGAACTTCCTCGGGCCAGCGCCGCTTGAGTTCAACGATTCGGCGATCCAGGGCAGCATTGGCCTGATCCGCAGTCTTGCGCACCCTCTTCTTCTCACGCAGCCACTTCATCACCGACCACTTCGCAGCCTCGCGCATCAACTCCTTTGCAGCTTCAACCTCCGGTAGTTTTGTCATCCGATGCCTCGAAAAAGAATTCCTATGATTAGACTGCTGCCGTCGCCGGGACTGACCCAGTGACCGTGATCACGCTTCGTATTGTCGCGACGCACAACCGCTCGAACAGGGATTGACGCGCGGCGGTCTCCGTGCCTATATTGAGCCTAATGCTGCAGTGCAGCAATCGGGAGGCGGTTCATGCGAACTCATGCAAAGCACGACCAGTACTCGCCGTTGGACGTACTGACGGAGTTGGCGGTAGAAGGCACCTCGAGCCTGGTGGAAGCGCACCGCACGCTTCTCGACCTGGCCAAACAAGAAAACGAAATCGTTCTGGGCGGAGTGAAGGAGCGCGTCGGCAACTTTGTGCCGGCGGTGGCGATGACCGACATGGTGCGGCGGAGCGTGGATACGCTGATTGGCATGCAACAGGAGTTGCTGACGGCCACCAGCCGGCAAACCATGCACTGGATTGAGTCCGAGAAGTCCGGGAAAGACGACCGCTCCGCCAGACTCATGGAGATGGCGCGCGAGGCGGTGGAGACGTTTACTCGGGCGCAGCAGAAATTCCTGCAGGTGGTCGAACAGGAAGCGGCCAAGGCAACGGGCGGCAAGCCGCAGCATGCCGAGCAGACCGCTACCAGGACGGAATTGGCTGTGCTCGCGCGGGAAGCGGCCAATGCCTTCATCGAAGCGCAGAAAAAGCTGCTCGACGTAATGAGCCAGCAGATGAACGTTAACCTGGACCTCTCCACAAAATCCATGGAGATGATGTCTCCCGCGCGGCTCATGCCAACCGCGAACCTCACGGAACAGGGTGTGAAGAACTTTTTCAAGACGGAGACTGAACTGCTCGGCTCGCTGATCAATCCGCGCAAGCCCAAGGCTGTGGGACGCGCCAAACCAGGCCGGAGCCGCAGCAAGCCACGGAACCCGGTTGCGGTGTAGTTGCACCGCATCCCTCCGTGCCTTGCGGGGTGATCGCAGCCGCACTCAACTGGCAGCAGCCGCCGCTGGATCAGGCTTGAGCCACCGATTCAGCATCGTCTGCTGCCATTGAATTCCCAGCCGGCT
>Ga0070741_10014105_pt1 | contig 13904 bp, 11 predicted proteins | sample Coa_R1_4_FD_66440 | JGI IMG/M metagenome (GOLD analysis project Ga0070741, IMG submission 66440) | Surface soil microbial communities from Centralia Pennsylvania, which are recovering from an underground coalmine fire - Coalmine... | ecosystem: Environmental > Terrestrial > Soil > Unclassified ... | reverse complement strand
CCGCCATCGTGGCGAAGGTCAATAACGCCCTTGCGCAGGTGCTGCGGCTGCCCCAGATCAGCGAGCAGCTTTCGGCGCAGGGGCTCGACGTCGCGTTCAGCTCATCCGACCAATTGGGTGCCCTGCTCGCGGGAGATATCGAAAAATGGGCGCGCGTGGTCAAGGCCTCCGGTGCTACGGTGCAGTAGGCGGCGTGCTAGCTCAGTCTGGGTACAGCGCGCGGAAGGCGGGATCATTCTCGAGGTCGAAGGCGCGCAAGGCATTGCGATAGAGAATGTTCTTCAGCGTGTCGGGCTTCCAGGGCAGCTGCAGGAATGCGTCGACGTACGGCTTCAATTGCACGGCCGGATACGCGGAGCCGAACAGGAATCGATCGCCGATGCCGTAATGCGTCGAGTTGACGGCCTTGATCCAATCCTCAGTGCCCATGTCGAACAGGTAGGAGTCGGGGGAGAGGTAGACGTTCTCGCGTCGCGCGGCGACGATAATCGCCTCGCGCACGTACGGATAGCAGGCATGGCCCGCGACGATCCGGAGGGCTGGAAATCTGTCGGCGAGCCGGTCCAGGTGGGCGGGATTGGCGTAGTCGATGTTGCGGCCTCCGGTCGGTCCCGACGTCTGTGGAATCACGGTCATGTTGAGCGCAAGGCAAGTTTCGTAGATGGGATCGAGCTTGGGATCGTCGATGTGGCAGCCGGGCGAGTGTCCCGGTTCTATGAACACGGCACGCAGTCCCAGCGCGTGGCACCGCTTCAGCTCAGCAAGGCCGTCATGAAACACATTCCCGACGTCGACGCCCGCAACGCCGATGAACCTGCCGGGATGGTCGCGCTGTATGGCCGCCATGACGTCGTTCGATGTCGTCCGGTGCGGCACGCGTATGCGCCCGAACTCTATGGTCGGGTTGTTGCCGGAGACCGAGACGGCCGTCGTGATGCCGGCTTCCGCGATCTCGCGGAAGAAATCGTCGATGTGACCCGCGCTGCGGACGCCCCGTTGTGCCGCAAGTTTGGTGAAGAATTCGCCCGCCTCGGGCGTCGTGATACGGCATCGAGCGTCGATGATCATCGCAGCAACTCCGGCAATTCGGTAAGCGATACTAATACACCAGTCGTGCGGGCATGAAGATCGCAATCCTCGATGACACTCTTCACATCGTTGAGCGGCTCAGCGGATTCAGCAAGGTCGTCGGCCACGAAGTGACGATAGTGCACGAGCACCTCACCGACCCGGTCGCGCTGGGGAGCCGAATCGAAGGAGTCGAGGCACTCGTCCTCAACCGCGAGCGGACACGTGTAGACGCCGACTTGCTCGAGCGACTCCCGGATCTCGTGTTCATCAGCCAGACGGGTCGTGCCACACCGCACATCGACCTGCACGCATGTGCAGCTCGAGGCATCGTGGTCAGCGCCGGTGGAAGGGCACCCCTGGCCACAGTTGAACTCACCTGGGCGCTGATTCTCGCCTCGCGCCGTCGGGTAGTGCTCGAGTCGAACGCGTTGCGCAGCGGACAGTGGCAAACCGGCCTCGGTACGACGGTACGCGGTCGAACATTGGGCATTCTCGGGTATGGCACGATCGGGACCGGGGTTGCGCGCATCGCGTCCCACTTCGGAGCTCAGGTCCTGGTGTGGGGCCGTGAAGGATCGCTGGCCCGTGCCGAAGCCGACGGTTTCGCGAAGGCGCCTGCGAGAGAGGCTCTGTTCGAGAGATCAGACATCCTCTCGGTCCACGTACAGCTCAACGCGGCAACGGCCGGTTTCATTCGTGCGACCGATCTCGTGCGCATGAAGCCCTCGGCGCTGTTCGTCAATACCAGCCGCGCCGGACTGGTGGAACGCGGCGCATTGCTGGAAGCCCTTCGGAAAGGCCGACCGGGCTTCGCAGCCCTGGACGTGTTCGAGGAGGAGCCATTCGACGGCCGGCTGCAACCGCTGGCGTCCATGCCCAATGTACTGTGCACGCCGCACATCGGGCACGTAGAGCACGACGCTTTCGAGATGTTTTACGACATCGCTTTCGAGCAGGTGCTCGCGTTTTGTGCGGGCACGCCGATCAATGTGGTGTGCGACGGTCGTGCCGGCAGGCGCACTGACTGAGCCCGTCGAACGGGTAAGCCCGGAAGTGTTAGCTTCCAGATTTGATGAATTGTCTACTGCGGCGTAATCCCCGCTGCCTTGACGATCTTCGCGTACGTGTCGATGTCCTGCCGCATGTAGCTCGCGAACTGCTCCGGAGTGCCACTCACCACGTCCAGGCCGAGATCCAATAGCTTCTTGTTGAGATCACCCTTGATCGCTCTGTCTATTTCTGCATTCAGCTTCGCAACGACTTCCTTGGGCGTACCAGCAGGTGCGAGTACGCCTAGCCAGCCATGGAAATCGTAGCCGCTGAGACCGGCATCCTGCATGGTTGGAATATCGGGCAACATGGCTGATCGTTGAGTGGATGTCACAGCCAACGCCCTCACCTTGCCGCTTTGAATGAACGGAATTGCCGTGGGCACGTTCTCGAACATGGCGTCTAGCTGCCCGCCCGCAAGATCGGTTAACGCGGGCGCGCTACCCTTGTATGGCACGTGAACCATGCTCGCGCCGGTCATCATGCTGAACATTTCGGCGGCCATATGCAGCGAGCTGCCAGTGCCGGTAGACCCGTAGTTGAGCTTGCCCGGCCGCGACTTTGCGACCGAAATGAAGTCGGCGACTGATTTCGCCGGCAACGTCGGGTTCACGATAAGCACATTCGCCTGATTTGCTATATGCGCGACCGGAGCAAAATCGTGCAGGAGGTCGAATGGCAGCTTGGCGTAGATGCTCACGCCAGCCGTGAGTCCGGTCGCCCCCATGAGCAACGTATACCCGTCCGGTGCCGATTTCGCGACGTACTCGGCAGCGATAAACCCAGTCGCACCCGGCTTGTTCTCGACCACGAACGGTTGCCCGAGCGTTTCCCCTAGTTTCTGCGCAATTAGCCGCGCCACGATATCTACGCTGCCACCCGGCGCAAATCCCACGATGATGCGCACCGGCTTGACGGGATACACCTGTGCATTCGCTGCAAGAGCGAATCCCAATACGAACAGCAGAAGAACACGGCGAAAAAACTGCATCGTTGCCTCCAGGTACGTGTGACCGACTTACATGACGGCGAGACTCGCGTTGAGCCGGTCGGTGATGAGCATATGTGCCGGCGTGTGGGTGATGCAAATCGGCGGACGCGCATGTTCGATCGCGAGTTGCGGGGTGACGCCACAGCCCCAGAACAGAGGAATCTCATCCTCGCCGTAAGGAATGAAATTCGTGACGCATTGTGCCTCCATATCCTCAATCCCGATGAGATGCGGCAGCCCGATGTGCACCGGTGCGCCATGGACCATCGGAAATCGCGACGTGATCTGAATCGCACGAATCGCTTCCGCAGGCTTGAACGGGCGCATCGTGACCACCATGCGTCCGCGGAAAGGACCCGCCGGCACCGTCTCGATCGATGAGTTGTAACGCGCTGGCCGCATGCCCAGGTCGACGTGACGCAGCGGCAAACCCTCGCTTGTCAGCGCATATTCGAATGAATAGGAGCAACCCAGCGCGAAGGCAACGAAGTCCTTTCGCCAGAGCGCCTGAATGTCGCTGACCGATTCCGTCAGCTCGCCATGCTCGAACACGTCGTAGCTCGGCAAATCGGTGCGCACGTCGAGATCGTCGCCCCACCCGGGAAACCTCGGGTCACCCACATCCGACACGCCCAGCAATGGACACGGTTTGGGGTTGCGCTGGCAATAGCGAAGAAAGTCGTCGGCGTAGTCGGCGGGAAGAATGCAAAGGTTCGCCTGCACGTAACCCGGCGCGACACCGCCGGTTCGTCCGGCGTACCGGCCGCTGCGAATGAGCCGTCGAATCTGCGCCGGATCCTGAACACGCTTGATCTCGGCGGCGTCGAGCGATCGATCCACTCCGACTACATTTGCGTTCATGCGACCTCTTGTCGAAAGATCAATTCGCCTGCACATGCGCGTCGTGGATCACCTTCGCCCACTTGTCGCGCTCGTTCACGAGAAGCGTCGCGAATTCCTCCGGTGTGCTCGCAACGCCCTCCGCGCCCATCTTTTCGAGCCGAACCTGGACGTCGGGCTTTTTCAGCGCGAGAACCATCGCGTGGTTGAGTTTCTCAACGATGGGGCGCGGCGTTCCCGCAGGCGCGAGAACGCCGAACCACGACACGGCCTCGTAGCCCGGCACACCTGCCTCCGCCACGGTAGGCAGATCCGGCACCGCGGGCGAGCGCTTCACTCCCGTCACCGCGAGGCCGCGCAGAGAACCGGCCTTCACCTGATTGATCACGCCAGGCATGTTCTCGAACATCATGCTGATGTGACCGCCGAGCAGATTGGTAATGGCGGGCGCGCTACCGCTGTAGGGCACGTGCACGATGTCGATGTCCGCCATTTGCGCAAACAGTTCGCCGGCAAGATGCGTGATCGCCCCCACACCGCCCGAGCCGAAGGTGAGCTGGTGCGGTTTCGCCTTTGCAAGTGCAATGAGTTCGCGCACGGAATGCACCGGCAGTTGCGGGTTGACGACCAGAATGTTCGTCACGGTCGCAACCAGGCAGACCGGCGCAAAATCCTTGATCGGATCGTACGGCAGCGCGCGATACATGCTCGGGCTCGTCGCGTGCGACGCCGCGTGTCCCATGACGAGCGTGTACCCGTCCGGTTTCGATTTCGCCACGAGCTCCGAGCCGATCGTGCCCGATGCGCCTGCCTTGTAATCGACCACCACCGGCTGTCCAAGGCTCGCTGTCATTTCCTCCGCGAGAATTCGCGCCAGCACGTCGGTTGCCCCGCCTGGCGGGTTCGGCACGATCAGCCTGATCGGCTTGTTCGGGAAATCCTGCTGCGCAAGTGCCGGACCGGCGATCACGATCGCTGTCACGAATGCGCTTGCCAACCACCGCCATATGCTCATCACTCTCCTCCTGCCCCACAGCGCTCAGTCGATGTAGCCTTCCAGCCGATCGCGCTCGATCAGCTTCAGATCCCGCTGCACGGACGGGCCGAATCCACCCCCTGCGGGTGTGCGCACGAGCAGCTTGTCCCCTTTCCCGAGGATCAATTGCTGACGGCTGTTGCGGAGTTCGCCATTGAGACGAATCTCGCCACACGCGCCGCATTCGCCGCCGCCCAAACCAGGAGCCGGATTGCGGGTGCGATCGGCGTTGAACGTGATCTGGATCGGATCCTCCGACAGCGACTCGAAGAGGAGCTCCTGTCCGGCGCCGCCACGATGCCGGCCGGCGCCGCCCGCACCTTTCCGGATCTGCTTGTAATGCAATCGCAAGGGCGCCTGCTGCTCCATCATCTCGGTCGGTGTGCACGCAACGTTGCTCGGCCAGGAGAGCACGTTCGCGCCATCCTTGTGCGCGGTAGCACCCATGCCCCCATTGATGAACACCTTGTTCGCGTACGGCCGTCCATCGCGCACACCGCTTTGCAGGAAGCTCCACAACGGCGACCCCGCCCCCGCCGCGACACGCTCCGGCACGATGTCGCCGAGCGCCGCGAACACCGCCACCGGAAGGTAATGTCCGGTGCACACGCGCTGTCCGCCCGAGCTTGGAAAGGTGTTGTTGAGGATCGAACCCTTCGGCGCGCTGACCGTGATGGGCGCAAAGGCGCCGTCGTTGTTGGGACCTTCGGGCGCCGCGATGCATTTCACCGCGTACGCCGTGAACGCATACGTGTAGGGCATCGGCACGTTGATGGGCGCGCGAACCTGGAGAGATGATCCGGCGAAATCGATGTGCACGCGATCGTCGTCGATCGTGACTGCGGTCTGCACGTGCACAGGCGTGTCGGTGCCGTCGGTCTCGAACGAATAGTGCCAGGTGCCTTTCGGCAACGCGCGAATCGCATCGCGCATCGCTCGCTCGGAACGGCCACAGATTTCGTCGGCAAGTCCGCTGAGGGTGGTGAGTCCGAACTCGTCCATCACGCTGTGCAGGCGCGCTTCCATCAGGTTGAGCGCATTGACCTGCGCGAACAGGTCACCAATCACCTGCTCCGGCACGCGCACGTTCGCACGCAGCAGGGCGAGGACGGATTCATCGACTTCTCCGCGCCGGAAGAGCTTCATTCTCGGAAGGATGAATCCCTCCTCGAACACGTCGCGCACCGAATGCGCGTCGAGATTGCCGCCGATGTCCGAGGCATGGGCAGTCGATGCCGAAAAACCGACCAGCCACTCGCCCCGAAAGATCGGCTTGGCGACATTGATGTCGAAAAGGTGCCCTGTGCCCAGCCACGGATCGTTGGTGATCAGGATGTCTCCGGGCTGCAGGCCCTCCTTGCCGAAATGCGCAAGAAAATGCTTTACCGTCGCCGGGAGGCTGCCGATGAATGCGGGAATGCTCTTCGTCGCCTGGGCCACGGAGCGGCCGCGCTCATCCGTGAGCACGCACGAAAAATCATCGGACTCGCGTAGCACGGTCGAGAACGCGCTGCGTACCAGCGCGGCGGATGCCTCATCCACGCTGGTGATCAGCCTGCGCCACAGCACTTCCAGCGTGATCGCGTCGAATGCTCCCGCAATCGCCTGCTGGCGTGTCGTGGCGATGGTGACGATGAGATTCCCGGCCGAGTCGATCACGAACGAAGAGTCGTGGCCGAGAACGAGCGTCGATTCGGGCTCCTCCACGATCGCTGGGCCATCGATGCGTACGCCCGCGGCAAGCCGCGCGCGATCGTACACGGCCGTGTCCACAAATGCGCGCCGCTGTGGATCGTATACGGCGCGACGCCCCTTGAGTGCGCCACGCGCTTGCGCGTTGGCTGCATTGGTGAGCTCCAATTCACTCGCCGCGGCGCGCGCACGTACCGTAACGCGCACGTTGATGAGCTCGATGGGGATGTCGCTCAACACCTGCGAAAAGATCTGGCGATACGCCTCTTCGAAAGCCGCTGCAATCCCTTCTCGCGATTGCGCGTCGTACGGGCCTGACGGCAGTTTCACGATCAACTCGAATCCCTGGCCTACGTAGCGCATGTCTGCGAGTCGATCGACCGAGACATTCGTCGCATCGATGCCGCTCTGCGCGATCAGTGCGCGTGCGTCGTGTTCCAGTGAAGCAAAGACCGCTTCAAGATGCGTCCAGTCGACTTGGCTCAGACGCTGTGCCAGCGTTGCAACGCGGTCCACCCGCGCTGGCGCCATCAACAGGCCCAATGCCGACGCGACGCCTGCAGCCGGCGGACAAACAATCGTGGAAATCCCGAGCTTGCGCGCGACCTCGCTGCCATGAATGGGGCCGCCCCCACCGGTGACCAGAAGCGCATGTCGGCGCGGATCCTTGCCGCGTTCCGCCACATGCACGCGCGCCGCGCTCGCCATGCTTTCGTTCACGATGTCGTGGATGCCCCACGCCACGTCCGTGATGCCGAGCCCCGTGCGCTCCGCAATCGGCGCGAGCGCGCGATCGGCGGCCGCGCGACTGATCGGAATGGAGCCGCCGGCAAAGAAATCGGGATTGAGATAGCCGAGATGCAGGTTGGCGTCGGTTACCGTCGGTTCGCTCCCGCCGCGCTGGTAACACGCAGGCCCCGGCACGGCGCTCGCGCTTTGCGGACCGACCTTGATCAGACCGAGGTCATCAACGCGCGCAATGGAACCGCCGCCTGCGCCGATCTCGATCAATTCGATGGTCGAAATGCGGATCGGATGACCACTGCCCGGCGTGAACCGCTTCTCGCGTGCCGCCTCGAAGTGGTACGAAACTAATGGCTCGCCACGCTCGACCACGGCGAGCTTGGCAGTGGTGCCCCCCATGTCGAACGCGAGCACATCATCGATACCCGAGCGCCTAGCAAAGAAGGCCGCAGCGAGCGCGCCCGCTGCCGGTCCGGATTCCAGCAGACGCACCGGCACGCGGCGCGCCTCCTCGACGTGCGTCAGCCCGCCGTTGGAAAGCATCAGAAAAAGAGGCGCAGAAATGCCCAGCGCGGCAATATCATCCGCAAGACGCTCCAGATAGCGTGCCGCGAGCGGCTGTATGTAGGCGTTGGCGGCGGTCGTAGAAGCACGCTCAAACTCGCGGATCTCGGGTGCGACCTCGTGCGATGCGGAGACGAACACCTCGGGAAAGCACGCGCGAATCGCGTTTACCGCGGCCCTCTCGTGCTCCGGGTTTGCGTATGCATGCAGGAATACCAGCGCCAGCGACTCGACACCTTCGGAGGTCAACTGATCGACCGCGCGTTGGAGTTGTTCTACATCCAGTGGAACGAGTGGGGTGCCGCGAGCGTCCATGCGCTCGGTGACTTCGATGCACCACCGCCGCGGTACGAGTGGGCGCGGTAAGTCGAGCGCGACATCGTACATTTCGTACTTGTTCTCACGGCGGATCTCCAGCACATCGCGGAAGCCGCGCGTGATGAGAAGTCCCGTGCGCGCGCCGCGCCGCTCGATCAGCGCGTTGGCGAACAGAGTTGTGGCGTGCACGACCCGGCGCACGTCGCGATAGGACAGCCGATTGCGCTCGAATACATGACGCACGCCACGAATGACCCCGAGCACGGGATCGTCGGGTGTCGTCAACTCCTTGTGGTTGTGGCCGACGCGACGCGCATCGTCATAGACGACGATGTCGGTGAACGTTCCGCCGATGTCTATGCCGAGGGAGCAAGCCATGCCTTCTCCCGCGTATCCGCCGATTCAGCCGCAACCCGGGCATACGCCTTCGCAACGCGCCGCACGCCCTCGTCGATTTCGTCCAACGTGGCATGGCTGTAGTTGAGGCGCAGGTTGTTACGCGGCGCGCTCCGATCGCCACTGCCGGGGTTCGCGTAGAACTTGCTACCCGGATAGATGCTCACACCCTCCTCGGCGCCGGCTCGCGCGACGGCATCGCCATCGACATGCGGCGGGAGCGTCAGCCACAGGTAATAGCCGCCTTCGGGAACAGCAAATGCAGCATCGGGCAAATGCCGTTGCAGCGCCTGGACCATGCGATCTCGATGCTCGGCATACGTCCGACGGGCCAATATGGTGTGCTCCTCGACCCCACCGCGCTTGCAAAACTCGAGCACGGTGCGTTGGACCAGCGGTGAGGAGCCCCCATCCGGCTTCAGCAGCGCCAGTCGTTGCACGGCATCGGAGGGTGCAATCACCCAGCCGACGCGCAGACCCGGCGCCAGCAGCTTGGAAAACGTGCCGACGTTGAGCACGGTGCCCGCCTCGTCGAGCGCCTTGAGCGATGGCTCCGTTTGACCTTCGAAACGGATCTGCCGATACGGGCTGTCCTCCACGACGGCGATGCCATAGCGAGCGGCAAGCTCGAGCAGCGCCTCACGGCGTGCGCGGCTCATCGTGACGCCGGTCGGATTGTGAAAGTCGGGAACGTTGTAAATCAGTTTGGGAAGCTTGTCGCCCGAGCGTTGGCGCGCCTCGAGCACATCCGCGATCTCCGCTACGCGCATGCCATGCTCGTCCTGGCCCACCTCGATGAACGACGCGCCACAGCAGCGGAACAGCGGAATGGCCGTGTAGTAGGTCGGCGCCGTGACCACCACGCAATCGCCCTCCTCGAGAACCAACCGGCAGATGAGCTCGATCGCGTGTTTCGCACCATTGGTCATCAGCACGTTCTGCATGGCAACGCGCGCGCCATCCGCGTTGAGATAGCTCGCCACCCACTCACGCATTTCGGGCAGTCCCGGGCGCGGCCCGTATTGCAGCGCCTCGGACCGATAGCGGGTCAGCGCGAGCTCGGCCGCGGCGGTCATGTCGGGAAGGATGCCGGGGAATGCATGACCGGAATCGAAAGCGATCATGTCGTGGTGCGCAAGGGCTGGGGCAATCGACAAAGCCGCAGCGCGGCGCGCGAGTGTCATTGGCATTTGCATCGGGCGGGTTTTGGAGCCAGAATAGGTCCGGACATATTCCGCGCGCCCGCCGCGGGTGTCAAGCGAACCCTACTGCCCAATGCCTGCCCAACGCGCCGCGACGACGCTAGCGAAGGCGGCGAGCGCGCCGGCGCTGCCGCGCTACGCACAGATCGCCAACGAGCTGATCGAGCAGATCGTGCGCGGCAAGTACCCGATCGGATCCCTCCTGCCGCGGGAGATCGAGCTGTCGGAGCATTACCGCGTCAGCCGTCACACGATGCGCGAGGCGTTGCGCCGGCTGACCGACACGGGGATGGTGTCCCGCCGCCGCCGCGCCGGCACTGAAGTCATCTCCGCGAGTCCGCCTGCGCCGTACCGTCAGCCGGTCAACTCGATCGACGACCTGCTCCAGTATGGCGAAGGCACGAACGTGCGGGTCCTGGGGCGTGAGCGCGTCAAATGCGACGCCGAGCTGGCCGGGTTTCTCGGTTGCGCGGTCGGTGACGAATGGCTGCGCGTGGAAACCACGCGCCAGCAAGACGGCGATTCGCCGCCGATCTGCCTGACGAGCAACTACCTGAGCCTCGAGCTGCCCGGTATCGAGCGGCTCGTGCGTCGGCTCACCGGTCCGATTTCGGCCATGCTCGAACGCGAATACGGCCTACGCATTGCCACGATCGAGCAATCGATGCAGGCGGTGCAACTGCGAAAACCCGAGGCCAGGGTTCTGCAGGTCAAGGCGGGAACCGCCGGCCTGCGCGCGGTGCGACGGTATTTCGATGCGAGCTCGCGCTTGCTGGAAGTCTCGGACGCATTGCACGCCGGCGAGCGTTTCACCTACGTCACGCGCCTGCAGCGCAGCACGTGAGGCATCGCCGACCCGAATACGTCTGGAGGTAAACATGACCCGTCCGCCCCGACAAGAGCGCATCGCGATCATTGGATTGGGTGCAATCGGGCAGCGCGTCTACAGCGCGCTGCGCGCATCATTGCCGCAAGGCGCCGCGCTCGCGCTGCTCGTGCGACGCAAGGAGCGAGTCGCACGCGAGATCGCTTCCTCGCATCCCGTGTTCGACGATGTCGAGCAGCTCGAGGCGTGGCGTCCTACCGTCGCGGTGGAGTGCGCCGGCCACTCGGCTGTTCAGACCGTCGTTCCGCTGCTTCTCGAGCGCGGAGTCGACGTGATCCTCGCCTCGATCGGAGCACTCGCGGACCCGGAGCTACGCGAGGTGATCGTCGCGGCGAGCATTGAGGGCGACAGCAGGCTCACCATCATATCCGGAGGGATCGGCGCCTTGGATGCCCTCTCCGCCGCGCGGCTCGGCGGCCTCGACACCGTCAGCTACACGGGGCGCAAGAAGCCCGCGGCGTGGCTGGGCTCGCCTGCTGAAAACGAGTTCGATTTGCGCTCCATCACGCAACCGACCGTCATCTTTTCGGGCAATGCCGCCGACGCGGCACGCCTGTACCCGAAGAATGCAAACGTCACGGCTGCGATCGCTCTCGCCGGTGTTGGTTTCGCCTCCACCCGCGTCGATCTGGTGGCCGATCCCTCGGTCGAGCGGAACGTGCACCAGGTGTCGGCGCGCGGCGCCTTTGGCGAGCTTTCGCTGGAAATCGCCAACGCACCCGTTCCCGAGAATCCCCGGACGTCGCTCCTTGCAGCCCTGAGCATCGAAGCCAAGCTAAGAATGCGATTCGAGCGGATCATGCTGTAGCTGCTCGAAGACGGTCGCCCATGCCATGCACTTGAGATCGGTCGTGCCAGCCCACCGAGTTTGCAGACGAAGGAGAAGACATGCGCTGTCTTTTTGTTGCCATATTCGTCCTGATCTCTTCGTACGCGATCGCCCAGGATTATCCGTCGCACCCGGTGCGCATCGTCGTGTCCCAAGGACCCGGGTCGAGCACGGACATCCAGGCGCGTCTGCTCGCCGAAAAGATGAGCCAGGCATGGGGAGAGCAGGTGTACATCGAGAACAAGGTGGGTGCCAATGGCATCATCGGCATGCAGGAGCTTGCGAAGTCGAAGCCCGACGGCTACTCGTTGGGTACGGCATCTCCCAGCGCGCTTACATACAACCAGTTCATCTACAAGGACCTGCCCTATCGGCCGTCCGAGGACTACGTGCCCATCACGCAGATAAGCACCCTCACCTTCGTGCTGGCGGTGAATCCGAAATTGTCCGTCAAATCCGTTGCCGAGCTGGTTGCTCTGGCGAAGTCTAAACCTGACGAGCTTACGTACAGCTCGCCGGGCATCGGCAATCTGTCGCATCTGGGAACCGAGCTCTTCGCTGCAGAGACCGGGATCAAGGTGCGCCATATTCCAAACAAGGGAGACGCGCCGGCGCTGACGGACGTGATCTCCGGCAATACGGATTTCATCATCAATACCCTGCCTTCGATGCTTCCGCACATCATGTCGGGACGTTTGCGGGCGCTCGCCGTTGCGGGATCCAGTCGCAGCAGCGCATTGCCTGGAGTGCCCACCATCGCGGAATCGGGCTATCCGCGCGTGCTCGTGGAGGGCTGGGTCGGCATGGTTGCGCCCGCCGGTACACCTCCGAGCATCGTCGCCAAGGTGCAACAGGAAGTCGCGCAGCAGCTAAGCACACCGGAGCTCAAGGAGGCACTTGCGAAGCAGGGATCGAACGCGGTGGGAAGCAGTCCCGAGGCGTTTGCGGCATTCGTCAAGTCGGAGTCGTCCAAATGGAAGCGCGTCATCGAGACCGCAAAAATGCAGCCGCAGTGATCACGGACGATCCGCAACGTCGTCGTGGCTGACCGACAGGTGCGAACCGTCGCCGTCATTGGCGGTGGTGCCGTGGCGCTCGCAAGTGCTGTGCTGCTCTTGCGAGGTGGCCATCACGTTAGGATCTGGTCGGCGCGCGCCGACGAGCGTGAAGCAGTCCAAGGCGGCATCTCAGCGACCGGCAACGTCACGGGCGAGTTCTTCCCGGAAGCCAGCACGACGGCGGCGCAGTGTGTCACGGGTGCCGATGTCGTGATCGTTGCCGCACCGGCATACGCGCATGAAGCGCTCTTCGACCGCGTCGTTCCACACCTCCATTCTGGTCAACACGTGGTCATGCACAGCGCAACCGCTTTGACCTCGCTGCTTCTCGCACGCAAGCTTGCCGAACAGGGCGTGGCGCCAACGATCATCGATCTTTCGACCAGCGTATGTACCGCGCGAAAGTCCGACACCGCCTGTGTGGCCCTCGGCAAGCCTAAACCGGGAGTGAATATCGCGTCGTTGCCTGCTGCGAACGGGCATGCCGCCGCCTCGCTCATGACAGGCCTGTTCGGCGAGCTCTTCACGCTCAGAAGCAACATTCTCGACATATCGCTCAACAATCACAACGCGATCTATCACGTGCCAGCATTCCTGTTCAATCTCGCGCTGGTCGAGCGGCGGTCGCCGTGGAACTTGTGGGACGTGGGGACACCCTTCATCGCGGGCTACATCGACCGGCTCGATCGGGAACGGCTCGCGATCGCGTCAGCATTCGGCGTGGAAGGCATTCCGTTGCTGTCGTACCTGCGAGACGCCATGGAGGTTCAGGCAAGCAGCCTGGTCGAGGCGTTCTCGGCGATGGCCAAGCAGCGGCCGAATGCCAGAGGACCCAACTCGCTCGACGACCGGTATATCAGCGAAGACGTACCGTTCGGACTGGTGTTCTTCACTCGGCTCGCGGAGATCGCCGATGTCTCCGTGGAGTGCACACGCACGCTGGTAGCGTTTCTTTCCTCGCTGTACAGCCGCGATTTTTCTGTTGAAGGGCACTCCCTCGCCGACCTCGGCTTGGCCGGCGCAACCACTCCGGACGTGCTCGAGGTTGTCACCACCGGTACAAAACCCAACTAGCGGAGATCACATGTTCGCGCCCCCAACCGAAATCGCGACTGAAGCCTGGAGTGCCGTTCCAGACCATTTGCGACGCAAGACTCAACCCTCCGAGTGGTCCCGGATCAGGCATCATGATCCGCTCCGGTTCGATTGTTTTCTCGAGGGACCTTC
>Ga0070741_10014104_pt1 | contig 13905 bp, 16 predicted proteins | sample Coa_R1_4_FD_66440 | JGI IMG/M metagenome (GOLD analysis project Ga0070741, IMG submission 66440) | Surface soil microbial communities from Centralia Pennsylvania, which are recovering from an underground coalmine fire - Coalmine... | ecosystem: Environmental > Terrestrial > Soil > Unclassified ... | reverse complement strand
CTTGGCGTTTCGCACGTGGGGCGGAAAACGTCGAGGGGCGGGCCGCAAGAAACAGGGTGCACGGCCGTGTGTTTCGCATAAGAAACGGCCAGTGCTCAAACGGCGGTTTCCAGTGCACGTGACCATAAGGATGCGTGACAACGTTTGCGGTCTGAGGAACAAGAGGTGTTTTAGTGCACTGAAGAATGCGTTCAATGCGGCCAGTGCCCGTGTCGGCTTTCGTGTGGTTCATTTCTCAGTACAGGGCAATCATGTTCATTTTCTCGTCGAGGCGGAGGGTACGAGAGAGCTTTCGCGTGGTATGCAGGGATTGAATGTGAGAATGGCGATAGCGATCAATCGATTGATGCAAAGACGCGGGAAGGTGTTTGGCGATCGTTATCATGCAGTGGTTTTGAAGACGCCGACACAGACAAAGCGGGCGCTGCACTATGTGGTTCACAATAGACAACATCATGCGCCGGGGCGGTATGCGGCGGATTGGCGGGATCCGTTTGCGTCGGCGGAGGCGCCGCTCGTGGCGCCGCGGACCTGGCTGCTCAGCGGCGCTTGCGTCTTACGGTGCTGAAGAGGAGGCCGGCGCCGGTGAGGACGGCGAAGAGGGCGAGGGCGGCGGCGAGGCGCATGGCGGTGTGCGCGGGGTGGTCGCGGCGGATGTAGCCCATGACGTGCAGCGACCACAGCGCGTCGAACCAGCGCCAGCGCGAGTTGCGCCACGCGACGATCTCGCCGGTCGCGGGCGCGATGAAGACGTCGGTGGCGCGGCGGTCGGCGAGGCGCACGCGGTACACCGGCACGTCGAGATCGGGCGCGGCGCGCGGCTCGGTGATGCGCGCGACCTCGACGAGCGGCGGGTGCTCGCGGTGCGCGGCGCGCGCGGCCTCGGCGGCCTGCTCGGGGGAGAGCGGGGCGGCGATCGAGCCGTCGAGCGCGTCGACGATGATCGGATCGGATTGGGCGAAGCGGACGATCCAGCTCGCGCGGCCGAGGCGCTCGCGCAGCTCGACCGCGGTCAGCAGCGACTTATCGTTGTTCGGTAACGTGCGCGCGCGCGCGACGGCGTCGGCGGCGCTCAGCTTGGCGGCCGCGGGATCGAGCGCCGCCGGAGCTGCGCGATCGCCCGCGCCGCGGACCGCGTCGAAGTCGAACCACGAGAACGCGAACCCCGTCGCCGTCCACACCAGCAACTGCAGCCCGACGACGAGGGTCGCGATCCGGTGGGTGCGGCGAAATGCCGCCTCCCACGCCATTCGCTAGTGGCAGTAGTTCTGGCCGTGCGGAATGGTGACGCTCCACGGATAATTGCCGATGCCGTCGAACGTCTTGATGACCGCGTGCGTGACCGCGTCGATCACCACCACGCGATTCAGGCTCGACACCGTGGCCACGATCCATTTCCCGTCGGCGGTGGTGGACGCGGTCTCGGTCGTGCCGCCGACGTCGATGCGATCCATCGCCTGCATCGTGGTCGTGTCCATCACGGCGATCTCGTGCTTGTCGCGGTTCATGACGAACGCCTGATCGGGGACGAGCGGCGAGTAGTTGACGCCGAACGACTCGGAGTCGGCGACCGGCAGCGCGGTCAGCACCGCCGACGCCTGCGCGTTGATGATCGACGCCGACTGGTCGCCGAAGTTCGGCACCACGTGGCGGCGCGACACCTGCGCGAACGGGTGCTCGGCGTAGACGATCCACGGCATCGCGCCCACCGACAGCTCCGGCAGCTTCTGCTGATTGACGGTGTCGTAGACCAGCACGCGGCCGGTCTGGCGGTGCGCCGCGTACAGCACGCCCGTCGACTGATCGATCTGCACGTCGGCGAAGCCGCCCTCGGTGTCGAGGAAGACGTTGTTCGGCGGCGCCAGGAAGCCGTCGAGCGGCAGGTAGCCGTCGATCGCCAGGCTCTGCAGATCGACGCGCGTGACGTGGTTCGAGCGCAGGTTGGCGACGTAGCCGTACTTGCCGTCGAGCGACATGCGCATGAAGTGCGGCAGGAAGAATCCCGGCAGCGAGCGGATCACGCTGTCGGTCGCGGTGTCGATGAACATCACCTCGTTGTCCTCTTCGGCCATGACCGCGAACATGCGGCCGTCGCGCGTGAGCGTGATGTGCGTCGGGTGCTTGGGCGTGGCGATGCGCGACGTGACGGCGAGCTTGCGCACGTCGACGACCACCGTCTCGTTGGTGGTCTCCGAGTCGACGTAGAGCTTGTCGAGCGTGCGGTTGAGCTCGCCCATGTGCAGCGCCGCGCCCTGCGTGTGCACCACGCCGCTCACCTGCAGGCAGTTGAGATCGATGACGTGCACTTCGTCCGAATCGCGGCTGACGATGTACGCGCGGTGCTCGAGATCGTCGGGGTTGCACTGGTTCGTCTGGTTGGCGCAGCCGAACGCAGCGACGGAAAACAACGCAAGGCAGGTGCGGACCATTCGAGTGCTCATCTTCTTTCCTCCGAAGAAGGTGGCGAGCAGCGCGCCGAGGCAGGTTTCCTGGCTCGCGATCGGGAGGACGTCCTCCCCGCGCCTCTCCTTCCCCGTTCGTCCAGCGAGCGAGTGGAGCTACGAGACGCGTCGAATCGCATACAGTGGCGGGACCGCGCCGGCCTCTCACCGGCTTCCCATGCCTCGGTTCGCTATTCAGTTGTCGCGCGGGATACTACCAGCAAGTCGACCGCGGACACGACAAGAAACGCTGACGTCCGCGCTGGATCTGCTCTCGCGCAGCGCCTAGATTGCGGGCATGAACGCGAACGAGACCACGCGGCGGCGGTTCATTCTCGCCGGCGGAATGGGCGTCGCCGGCGCGGCGCTCGGCGGCGCGGCGCTCGCCAAGACGGCGCCGAAAAAAGACGACGACGACGTGCCGCCGACGGAGGACCTCATGCGCGAGCACGGCGTGCTGCGCCGCCTGCTGCTGGTCTACGGCGAGCTCGTGCGCCGCGTCGACGCGCGGCAGGAGGTGAAGGCCGAGCACGTCTCGGGCGCGGCGCTGATCATCCGCGAGTTCATCGAGGACTATCACGAGAAGGACGAAGAGGAGTACGTGTTCCCGCGGCTGCAGAAGGCGGGCAAGCTCGGCGAGCTGGTGACGGTGCTGATCGCGCAGCACGCGGCCGGCCGGCGCGTCACCGCCGACGTGCTGCGCCTGGCGACGCCGGCCGGGCTGCAGGGCGACGCCGGCCGCAAGCAGCTCGCCGAGGCGCTGCGCTCGTTCGTGCGCATGTACGAGCCGCACGCGGCGCGCGAGGACACGGTGCTGTTCCCGGCGTTCCGCGCGCTGCTCGACGAGCGCGAGCTCAAAAAATTGCAGGACGTGTTCGAAGACAAAGAGAAGGCGCTGCCGCACGGCGGGTTCGAGAAGATGGTCGGCGAGGTGGCGAAGCTCGAGCAGGCGCTCGGCCTCTACGACCTGGCGAAGTTCACGCCGGCGTGAGCGAGGCCTTCGCGCGACGCTGACGGCCGAACGCGCACGATTCGCGCCGCGCGCGGGCGCCGCCGCAATTCCTGCCGCCGATTCGCGCGCCGCGGCCGGTTCGCGGCTGGCACGTCGAATGCGAGAGCCCTCGCGCGGAGGATGAGCATGCGCGAGATCTGGCGAGACACCGCGATCGCGACCGTGGGCCTGGTGGCGGCGATCGATTACGTGATCGCGCTGCGCCCCTGGTACCGCTCGTGGGGCGCGACTCCCGCCGAGAGCGGGCGCGGGCTGTCGGGCGACGGGCTCATCGCCGAGCCGAAGGCGGTGATGACGCGCGCGATCACGATTCACGCGCCGCCCGACGACGTCTGGCCGGAGGTGGTCGAGCTGGCGGCGGCGATCGGCGGCGGGCTGGCGCGCTTCAATCCGCCGCACGCGCTGGTCCTCTACCACGAGCGCGCGACGGGGCCGGGCTGCGTGACGCGGACGTCGCGCGCGTTCGTGCTCGAGGAGGACGCGCTCGGCGCGACGCGCTTGATCGTGCGTACGCGCGTCGCGTTCGCGGGCGGCGCGCGGCAGGCGATCGCCCGGCACGCGCGCGAGCCGTTCGAGTTCCTGGCGGAGCGGCGCCGGCTCCTCGAGCTGCGTCGGCGCGGCGCGCAGCGGCTGCTGCACCTGCCCGTCTGAAGCGCGCGCCTCACGGCGTCGTCAGGATCGCCTCGATGGTGCTGTACGGCGACGCGCCGGAGACGAGCGTCAGCTTCAGCACCAGGCTGTCGCCGCACGCGGCGGCGATCGCGCTCGCGTCGATCGGCGCGGCGAGATCGCCGGGAAAGCCGCCGTCGACGGCCGCGGCGGCCGCGCTCGCGGTCGCGGTGCCGATCCGCCGATCGCCGCCGCTCGAGCGCCACAATAAATCGGCGCGCATCACCGCGTCGCCCGTCGACTGGTAGCCCTGGATGCGCAGCCGGTACTCGCCCGCCGGCAGCGAGCCCGCGAGCGCCCACGGCATCTCGAGAGAGTCACCGACTCTCAGCCCGGGCGGTCACAAGTCGGTCGGATGATCGACGAAGCAGATCGACTGCGGCGCCGACGGGCAGTACGAGTCGTACAGCGTCGTCGAGGGAATCGGCGCGGCGCACGGCGGGCCGCTCGGCGGGCGGCAGGCGGCGAGCAGCACGAGCGCGAGCGGAAGTCTGGCCATGCCTCCAGCATACCGCCAGGCCGCGCTGCGAGCGCGCGTCGCCCGTGGCGTGTGCCGTGCAGCGGCCGAGCGGAGGAGGCGAGATGCGCGCGATGCAGTTCGTGGCCAACGCGCCGATCGAAGCGCGTCCGCTCGTCGCCGTCGAGCGCGACGCGCCCGAGCCGGGGCCGGGCGAAGCGCGCGTGCGCGTGCGCGTGTGCGGGATCTGCCGCACCGACCTGCACGTCATCGAGGGCGATCTGCCGCCGGTGCGCGCGCCGCTCGTGCCGGGCCACCAGATCGTCGGCGTGATCGATCGGTTGGGCGCGGGCTGCCGCCGCTTCGCCATCGGCGATCGCGTCGGCGTCGCGTGGCTGCGCTCCACCGACGGAGACTGCGGCTACTGCCGGCGCGGCGACGAGAACCTGTGCCCGCGCTCGCGCTACACCGGCTATCACGACGACGGCGGTTACGCCGAGTACGCGCTCGTGCCCGAGGCGTTCGCCTACGCGATCCCGGCGACGATCGGCGACGAGGACGCGGCGCCGCTCTTGTGCGCGGGCATCATCGGCTATCGCGCGTTCGTGCGCAGCGAGGTGCCGCGCGGCGGGCGGCTCGGGCTGTTCGGCTTCGGCTCGTCGGCGCACCTGACGCTCCAGGTGGCGCGGCACTTCGGCTGCAGCGTGTACGTGTCGACGCGCGGCGAGCGCCACCGGCGGCTCGCGCTCGAGCTGGGCGCGGCGTGGGCCGGCGACGCGCAGGAGCTGCCGCCGGTGCCGCTCGACGGCGCGATCCTGTTCGCGCCCGCCGGCGAGCTGGTGCCGCCGGCGCTGCGCGCGCTCGATCGCGGCCGCACGCTCGCGGTCGCCGGCATCCACCTCTCGACGATTCCGCCGATGAGCTACGCCGAGCATCTGTTCCACGAGAAGCGCCTCACCAGCGTCGAGGCCAACACGCGCGCCGACGGCGAAGCGCTGCTCGCGCTGGCCGCGTCGATCGAGCTGCGCCCGCGCCGCCGCCTGTTCGCGCTCGCCGACGCCAACCAGGCGCTCGCCACGCTCAAGCACGACGGCCTCGACGGCACCGGCCTGCTCGTCGTGTGAGCGTTCGGCGCCGGCAGAATGCGCGCCGCCCGGGCGCCGCGACGCAAATCTTGCCGGCGATCTTTGCACGCCCGCCGCTCGCGCACTGGAACGGTCGTTGCTGTATCGACCCGCGCGAGGTGAGGCGATGGCCAAGATGCGCGCGACCGTGTTCCTGGGCAAAGATCGAATTCGCGTCGAGGAGCGCGAGCGGCCGCGCGCCGGCGTCGGCGAAGCGGTGATCCACGTGACGCTCACGACCATCTGCGGCACCGACCTCCACATCTTGCGCGGCGAATATCCGGTCGAGCCGGGCCTCGTCGTCGGCCACGAGCCGGTCGGCGTGATCGAGGAGCTCGGCGCAGGCGTGACCGGTTACTCGGTCGGCGACCGCGTGCTGGTCGGCGCCATCACGCCGTGCGGGCAGTGCCGCGCGTGCCTGAGCAACCACGCCGCGCAGTGCGGGCACGGCGGCGACGTGGAGGCGCTCGGCGGCTGGCGCTTCGGCAACACCATCGACGGCGCGCAGGCCGAGTACCTGCGCGTGCCGTACGCGCAGGCCAACCTGTGCAAGATCCCCGACGACGTGAGCGACGAGCAGGCGGTGCTGCTGGCCGACATCGCGTCGACGGGGCTCAGCGGCGCGGAGTCGGGCGGCGTGCGGCCGGGCGACGCGGTGGTGGTGTTCGCGCAGGGGCCGATCGGTCTGTTCGCCACCGCCGGCGCGCGGCTGATGGGCGCATCGCTCGTCATCGGCGTCGACGGCGACGACACGCGCCTCGCCATGTCGCGCCGCATGGGCGCCGACGTAGCGCTCGACTTCCGCAAGACCGACGTGCTCGCCGAGCTCAAGCGGCTCACCGGCGGCGGCGTCGACGTGGCGATCGAAGCGCTCGGCACGCAAGCGACGTTCGAGCAGGCGCTGCGCAGCTTGCGCCCCGGCGGAACGCTGTCGAGCCTCGGCGTCTACTCGGGCAAGCTACAGGTGCCGTACGACGCGTTCGCCGCCGGCCTCGGCGACCACCGCATCGTCACCACGCTGTGTCCCGGCGGCAAGGAGCGCATGCGGCGGCTGCTCGCGCTGGTGCAGGCGAAGCGCTTCGATCCGACGCCGCTGCTCACGCACGCGTTCTCGCTCGAGCGCATCACCGAGGGCTACGAGCTGTTCGGCGCGCGCAAGGACGGCGTGCTCAAGGTCGCGATCCATCCTTGATCCGAAGAGGAGCGCCACATGTTCATTCGTCACCTGTTGGTCCCGGTCGATTTCTCGGAGCGCTCGCCGGCGGCGTTCGGCTACGCGCTCGGCTTCGCGCGGGCGGTCGGCGCGCAGCTCACGGTGCTGCACGTGGTGCCCGGTCCGGCGCGCGTGCGGCTGCGCGCGGCGGCGGCGCTCGGTCAGCCGCTGCCCCACGCGTCGGAGGCGGAGCTGCTCGACGCGCGCGAGCGGCTCGAGGCGCTGGTCGGCGGTTTCGATCACACCGGCGTGGTCGTGCGGCCGCGCGTCGAGATCGGCGATCCCGCCGCCACCATCGTCACGCTCACCGTCGAGGAGCGGTTCGACCTGATCGTGCTGACGATCCACGATCGCGGCCCGCTGGCGCAGCAGCTCTTCGGCAGCGTCTCGGCGAAGGTGGTTCCGCTGGTGCCGTGCCCGGTGTTGCTGGTGAACGGCGCGAACCGGTGAAGAGAGTCAGTGAGCCCAGAAGGAGTCGAACCTTCAACAAACGGATTAAGAGTCCGCTGCTCTGCCAGTTGAGCTATGGGCCCGATCAAATTTTCAGTCAGTGCGCCCGGGGCGACTCGAACGCCCGACCTGCGGATTCGAAGTCCGACGCTCTATCCAACTGAGCTACGGGCGCGCGACTCGGCGTTTGATAGACAATCGACAACCTGAACGCAAGCAAAAAGCGTCTAGTAATAGTTGCTGCGCTCCTCCGGCTCGTCCTTCTCCGGGAGCGGCGGCGGGTCGCCGTCGTCGACCGCGAACACCTTGACCGCGTCTTCGCGGTGGCGGCCGGGCGCGATGCGCGTGAGGATCGAGAGGATGTTGCGCTTGAGATCGTCCATGGTCGCGGCCGGCGTGCCGGCGTCGACCAGCTTGCCGATGAACGAATCCTCGACGGCGCGCAGCACCTGCAGGTAGCGCGAGTCGGAGCCGTCGAAGTACAGCTTGTCGCGCGGCGCGCAGTGCTCGAGCTGATCGCGCATCTTGTTGTCGACGCGGATTCCGACGAACAGCTTGCGTTCATGCTCGATTCGCATGGGCGGCGGGGCGTAAGCTAGCATCGAAGCCAAAAAAAAATCAACGAGCATGATGGACGACTGGTTGGTTTATTTGCTGCGCTGCAACGACGGGACGCTTTATTGCGGCGTCACCAACGACCTCGACAAGCGGCTGCGGGCGCACGGGCGCGGGCGGGTGAAGTACACGCGCGGGCGGTTGCCGGTCGAGCTGGCGTACAGCGAAGCGGCGGCCGGGCGCTCGGCCGCGCTCAAGCGCGAAATCGCGATCAAGCGGCTCACGCGCCGCGAGAAGCTGGCGCTCACCGCGCGCCGCCGCCGCCGTCGCCGGTGACCCGAGTCGCTTGATTCCCCCGACGGGAAAAGTTATGAACGCGGAATGTCGTTAAAGTCGCTTTTGCTTTCTCTCGCCATCGTCGCCGCCGGTTGCGATCCGCCCAAGCCTCCCACGACGTTCCACGAGATCAACTCGCAGATCCTGCAGCGCTCGTGCGCCAACTTCTCCACCTGTCACTCGGTGCAGGGCGCCAAGGACGCGGCCAAGCTCGACCTGTTCACCGATCCTTATAAAGCGCTGGTGAACGTCGTCTCCACCGAGCCCGATACCAAAGCGGCCGGCCTCATGCTGGTCAAGCCCTCGTTCCCCGACGAGAGCCTGCTGTACCTCAAGCTCAACCTGCCGCTCTCCGCCACCGACGACGGCGGTTACGAAGAGTCGATGCCGCTCGGCAATCCGCACCTGCCCGACTACGACATCAGCGGGATCCGCACCTGGATCCTGATGGGCGCGCCCAACAACTGACGCGGCACATGGCGTGCTTCACCTCTGCCGAGACACTCGGGAGGTGGGCATGCGACTGCTTCGACTCGGGCTCGCGTTCGGGCTCGCGGGAATTTTGGCCGGCGGCTGCGCGCACGAAACGGCGGGGCCGTCGATGGGCGGAATCGGCGGGCGCTCCGAGGCCACGCTCGACGGCGCCTACGATTCGGTGAAGTCGGGCGCGCAGGCGACCGCGCGCGCCGCCGGCTACGTCGTCGAGCGCGTCTCCGACTCGACGGTGCGCGTGATGCGCGAGGCGGGGCTGAACCGCGTCGCCAGCGGAATCTCCGACGCGTGGATCAAGACCAAGATCAAGAGCAAGATGGCGGTCGATCCCGACGTGCGCGCGCGCGACATCAAGGTCGACAGCGACGCGGGCGTGGTCACGCTGCGCGGCGAGGTGCAGAACCAGGCCGAGGCGGTGAAGGCGATTCAAGCGGCGCTCGACACCAACGGCGTGCTGGCGGTGAACGCGGAGCTGGCCTCTCCGGCCAACCAGGCGGACGTCCGCACGTACCAGAAGTAGCGCGCGAGATATGATCGATCGCCGGGCGGGAAACGACCGAGCGTGCATTGCCGCGGCGGTTGAGCGCGCTAGCTTCACAGCGTGAACCAACACGTGGACGAGGACGCCGATCTCAACAGCTACGAAGAGCCGCTGACCGCGGCCATCCTGCTGGTCGACGATCGGCCGGCCAACCTGCTGGCGCTCGAGGCGGTGCTCGAGCCGCTCGGCCACAAGCTGGTGCTCGCCCGCTCGGGCGAAGAAGCGCTGCGCCAGCTCCTGCAGCAGGACTTCGCGCTCATCCTCATGGACGTGCAGATGCCCGGCCTCGACGGGTTCCAGACCGTGGCGCTGATCAAGAAGCGCGAACGGTCGCGCGACATCCCGGTCATCTTCGTCACCGCCATCGCGCGCGAGGCGCAGGAGATCGCCAAAGGCTACGCGTACGGCGCGGTCGACTACATGACCAAGCCGTTCGACACCGACATCCTCAAGGCCAAGGTGTCGTGCCTGGTCGCGCTCTATTTGCAGGCGGAGCGCATCGTGCGGCAGCAGACGCTGCTCGAGCGGCAGCGGCAGCGCGTGGAGCGCGAGCACGCCGGGCGCCAGGCGGCGGAGACGGCGAGCCGCATCAAGGACGAATTTCTGGCGATGGTCTCGCACGAGCTGCGCGCGCCGCTCAACGCCATCCTCGGCTGGGCCGACATGCTGCAGTCCGGCCACCTCGACGAGGATCGCACGCGCCACGCGCTCGTGACCATCCAGCGCAACGCGCGCATGCAGACGCAGCTCATCGAAGATCTGCTCGACGTCTCGCGCATCGTGCGCGGGCGGCTGCGGCTCGATCTCGAGCCGGTGCACCTCGTCGAGATCGTGCAGGACGCGATCGACAGCGTGCGGCCGGCGGCGGACGCGGCGGGCGTGACGCTCGCGGGCGAGCTCGATCCGTCGGCGGACGAGGCGACCGGCGATCCGCAGCGGCTGCGGCAGGTCGTGTGGAACCTGATCTCGAACGCGGTCAAGTTCACGCCGCGCGGCGGGCACGTCGCGGTCTCGCTCCAGCGCGTGCTGCCGCACGTCGAGATCGTGGTGCGCGATTCGGGCCGCGGCATTTTGCCGCAGGACCTGCCGTACCTGTTCGAACGGTTCTGGCAGGGGCAGAAGGTGGGGCCGAACGGCACGCGCGCGCCGGGCGGGCTCGGCCTCGGCCTGGCGATCGTCAAGCACCTGGTCGAGCTGCACGGTGGTCACGTGGACGCGCGCTCCGACGGGCCCGACCGCGGCTCGACCTTCCGCGTGCAGCTGCCGATTCGCGCCGTGCAGGTGGAGGCGCCCGAGCAACCGCGCCGCCAGACCGCGCGTCCCGAGCCGGGCGTGCTCACCGCCGCGCCCAGCCTCGACGGGCTGCGCGTGCTGGTGGTCGACGACGAGGAGGACGCGCGCGATCTGCTCACGCACGTGCTCGAGCACTTCGGCGCGCACGCGCTGGCGGCGTCGTCGGCGACCGAGGCGCTGGCGGCGATCGCCGCGCAGGAGTTCGACGTGCTCTTGAGCGATCTCGGCATGCCGCACCAGGACGGCTATCAATTGATCCGCACGCTGCGCGAGCGCGAGGCGGGCGGGCATCTCCCGGCGATCGCGCTCTCGGCCTACGCCACCGTCGAGGACGCCGAGCGCGCGCTCAAGGCCGGCTTCGATCGCCACATCGCCAAGCCGGTCGACGCCGCGCGCCTGGTGGCGCAGGTGGCGTCGCTAGCGGCTTCGTAGGACGCGCGCGGGATTGCCCGCGACCACGGCGTAGTCGGGGACGTCGCGCGTGACCACCGCGCCGGCGCCGACCTGCGCGCCGCGCCCGACGGTGACGCCGGGCAGGATGATGGCGCCGATGCCGAGGTCGCAGCCGTCGCCGAGCGCGACCGGCGCGAATTCGAGCGCGCCCTTCATGATCGCGATCGCGCGCCCCGGCTCGGCGTGCACCGACGTGAGCACGCAGACGTGCGGCGCGATGCCGACGTCGCGCCCGATGGTGAGGCCACCGGCCGCGTGGAGAAACGCCGCCTGCCCGATCCACGATCCCGCGCCGATCGACAACTCGTTTTTGAAGTAGCCCTTCAAGATCGCGTAGTGCCCGACGTAGACGTCCTCGTCGAGCGAGACGTTCTCCGGATGAAAGATCAACGCGCCCGGCTCGATCACCACCGAGGCGGGGCAGCGCTTGAGCTCGCCGCGGGTGAACTGTCCGGTGCCGTGCGATCGAGGCGGCATCGCGCGATTGTAGTCCGATCGCTTGACCCGCGCCCGGTCGCGTGGGAAAAGCACCCTTTCCGCAAAGGAGCACCATGCAGGTCACCGTCGAAGAGCTGTCCCCCGTCGAGAAAAAGGTCGCGGTCGAGATTCCGTGGCCGTACGTCGAGCGCAAGTTGGACGAGGCGTATCGCGATCTCTCGCGCGGCGTGGCGCTCAAGGGATTTCGCAAGGGCAAAGTGCCGCGGCCGATCCTCGAGCGCATGTTCGGGCGCCAGGTCGAGCAGGAAGTCGTGAAGCAGCTCGTGCAGGAGAGCTTCGTCGCCGCGGCCACGCAGCACGACATCCAGCCGGTCGCCGAGCCGGTGGTCGACGACGCGCACCTGCACAAGGGGCAGGCCTTCCACTATTCGGCGCGGGTGGAAGTGCGCTCGCTCGTCGAGCCGAAGGACTACGACGGGCTCGAGCTCGGGCAGCGGCCGGCGCAGGTCACCGACGCGGCGCTCGCCCGCGCGCTCGAGCGCAAGCGCGAGGAGCTGACCGAGTACAAGGTCATCGAGGGGCGCAGCGAGACCGGCGCGAGCGACGTGCTGGTGCTCAACGTCAAGGGCAGCGTCGGCGATCGGCCGCTGGAAAAAGAGGGCATGATGATCGATCTCTCGCAGACCGATCACGAGCCGCTGCCGGGCCTCGCCAAGGCGCTGCTCGGCGTGCCGCTCGCCGCCGCCGATCACAAGATCGAGTACCAGATTGGCGACGGTGCCGAGCAAAAAGAGCTCGCGGGCAAGACGGTGGCGCTTACGATCCATATCAAGGAGGCGCGCGAGAAGCAGATGCCCTCGCTCGACGACGAGTTCGCCAAGGACACCGGCGAGGCCGACACGCTCGACGAGCTGAAGGACAAGCTGCGCGCGCGGCTCCTCGGCGAGGACGAGAAGGAGGCGCGCGCCGAGCTGAAGGGTGAGGTCGTCAAGGAGCTGCTCAAGCGCAACCCGTTCGCGGTCGCGCCGGCGCTGGTCGAGCGCCAGCTCGACTCGATGGTGCAGCGCGCGAAGCTCGGCATGGCCATGCGCGGCGTCGACGTGCGCAACCTGAACCTCGACGAGCAGCGCCTGCGCGACGAGATGCGCGAGTCGGCCAACGACGAAGTGCGCGCCGCGTTCCTGCTCGACGCCATCGCCGAGAAGGAGAAGGTCGAGGTCTCGGACGCCGATTTGGAGAAGCGCCTCGCCGAGATGGCGCAGAGCCGCGACAAGAGCGTGCCGCGCCTCAAGGCCGAGCTGCAAAAAGACGGGCGCCTCGACGCGGTGAAGCACCAGCTCCGCGAGGAGAAAACCCTTGACTTGGTCTTGAGCAGGGCAAAGATAACTGAGAAGGCTGTCGAAGCTTCTTCCTCGTCGGAGCAGACCACATGAGCAATGAAAAGCGGGGCGCGTTGGGCATGACCGATTTCATCATCCCGACCGTGATCGAGCAGACCCACCGCGGCGAGCGCGGCTGGGACATTTTCTCGCGGCTCCTCAAAGACCGCATCGTCTTCCTCGGCACGCCGGTCGACGATCAGATCGCCAACATCGTGGTCGCGCAGATGCTGTTCCTCGAGTCCGAGGATCCCGACAAGGACATCATGCTCTACATTAATAGTCCGGGTGGCCTGGTCACCGCGGGCATGATGATCTACGACACGATGCAGTACGTGCGCTGCGACATCGCGACGATCTGCATGGGGCAGGCGGCGTCGATGGGCGCGTGGCTGCTGGCCGCGGGCACCAAGGGCAAGCGCTACTCGCTGCCGAACGCGCGCATCATGCTGCACCAGCCGCTCGGCGGCTTCCAGGGCCAGGCGACGGACATCGACATCCACGCCAAAGAGATCCTGAAGACGCGCGATCGGATGAACGAGCTGCTCGCCAAGCACACGGGCCATCCGATCGACAAAGTCAAGCACGACACCGAGCGTGACTTCTTCATGTCGGCGGGCGAGGCTAAAGAGTACGGCGTGATTGACGAGATCCTGATCAAGAAGAAAGAGGAGAAGAAGTAGGATCAGCATGGATAAGCGCCGAGACGATTCGCACGGCAACCTCTCCTGCTCCTTCTGCGGCAAGAACCAGAAGGAGGTGAAGAAGCTGATCGCCGGCCCGACGGTGTACATCTGCGACGAGTGCATCGGGCTGTGCAACGACATCATCGACGAGGAAATCGAAAAAGAGGAGCAGAGCTACGGGCTGGCGGCGGTTCCCAAGCCGGCCGAGATCAAGGCGGTGCTCGACGAGTACGTGATCGGGCAGGAGCGCGCCAAGAAGATCCTCGCCGTCGCGGTGCACAACCACTACAAGCGCATCGACGCCAAAGTCGGCATCGATGACGTCGAGCTGCAGAAGTCGAACATCCTGCTCCTCGGGCCGACCGG
>Ga0070741_10014103_pt1 | contig 13906 bp, 13 predicted proteins | sample Coa_R1_4_FD_66440 | JGI IMG/M metagenome (GOLD analysis project Ga0070741, IMG submission 66440) | Surface soil microbial communities from Centralia Pennsylvania, which are recovering from an underground coalmine fire - Coalmine... | ecosystem: Environmental > Terrestrial > Soil > Unclassified ... | reverse complement strand
CACCGCGGCATGACGAACCTGGCTTATGAAGCCTGGAAACAATTGAAACGCCCTTTCCCTCTCTACTATTACGAAGTTTCCGACGGGGAAGACACCGTGCAGTTCCCTGCTCCCACACATTACGTGGACATCACCGCCGTCGCCGAGACCAAGAGAGCCGCCTGTTATGCCCACGCCAGCCAGAGCCCCGATTTCTTCTACAGCGTGCAGGATACTGTGGCGGCATTCCGCGGATTCCAGGGCGGGTCGAAAAAAGCGGAGGCTTACATCATGCAGATTGGAAGCCCTTATGACATTTTCCCGCGGACGGTTCTAGCTCAGCCGTAGCCTGGCGACGACCTTGCGTGCGGGAAAAGCAGCCGTGCCGAAAGCCAGAACTTGCCCGACCTACGAAATGCGGGCCCGCGCTAATTCTTCCGGCGTATTCAAATTGCGGAACATTTGGGGGGAGAATCCGGCGGCCTGCAAAGCTTCTTCTTCGACCACGCAGGTCGCGTCTTCATCGAAAAGCGCGTCAATCTTAAAGCGCCCCTGGCGCAGGGCGCTGTCCGCCCGCTCCGCGAAGACCCGGCGATACACCCCGCACAGGGGTTGCCATCGCCCTCCCACGCGTGGCACCGTCACCGCCGCAGGGGTGGTGCAGGCCTGAGCGACCAGGAATTGCAGCAGCGCCGGTGACACGAAGGGCAGATCCACCGCGAGCATCAGGTTCAGTTCGGATGTTGACGCGCGCAGAGCCGCGTGGATCCCTCCGAGCGGGCCGCAGCCGGGAAAAAGATCCTCCACCACCGGGCCGAAAGGGGCAAACTTCTTGCGATCCCCGACAATGCGCACGTCATTGGTAACGGCGCGACAGACCTGAATGCTGGTCGCCAGCAGCGTGCGGCCTTCGAGCATCACGAACGCCTTGTCGGTGCCCATGCGCGAACTTGCACCCCCGGCGAGGACAAATGCAGTCAATTCGGCCATGAGCCCGCTCCTGATCCTGCGATCATAACTAATCAGGAACTTCTCCGTCCTTGATTCGCAGGCACGTCCAGATACTCGCCCTTCAAATCTAGTTATCTGCACTTACGACAAACATATCAGGCTATGAAAGCGTCTTTCCTGAGTCCGCTGCGGCCCACGGGGCTGGAAATGATGTCTATACGGCTCACTTACGGCCCGGTTACAGTTGCAACCTTTCAAAACGTGCCCCAGCGATAGACTTTCTCAGCAGCTTGCTATTGCGCTTCTCTATTTGCAATGTATACTTTGCCCCTAAATACGCGGCTAGATTTTGCCCTGATTGCTTGGCTGACTCCGGAGATCCGTCGCATTCCTTAATTGTCCTGGAGGAGGAAGATGCAACAGTCCCGCGGCGCAGTAACAGGCCTTTACTTCTGCGGTGCTTTAACGGCCGGGCTCATTCTGGCGCTGATGGCGTACCTCGGCGTTTTTGACGGCCTGTGGAATGAGCTCTTCGAATCCGTCAAGGACATCGCGAAATACCTGCTCGATTGATCTGCGGCATTCCATCCTAGCAGCGGTCCCCCACCCTTCCTTTGAGAGGTGCGGCTTCAGGCCGCACCGTGCCGCCAGATATATGGAGAGAGGTGCGAACCCAGATAGGCTTTCAGCTGCCTTCCAGGTTTGCCCCGGTAAACCCCAGCTAAGCTCTTGCCGCAACGAAACTTATTCATAATCAAGGGGCTGAGGATGCACGAAAGTAACCTTCCCAAAAGGATTGGCTTCGAGCGATGATGGGCATGCCTCTAAGGCTTCGTTAACCCGGAAGTCATCAAATGCCGCAGAAATTTATGGATGTGCTTATGCTTGGGCGGTGCTCCCACGAGTTCTCCTGGCCTCGCCGTGGCGCCGATGGCGACTATTATCAGGTCTGCCTCTTGTGCGCGGCGGAATACAAGTACGACTGGACCACCATGCGGCGCACCGAGCGGGTTGAGCGTTCCAAGCCGGAGACCGCCGTTCGCCGCAGTCCCAGCCGAGAGAAACGCCCTTCCTGGGTACCCCGTGCGCGCCGCTTGAAGTTGGATATCCCCCTGCGCTATCGCGTAAACAAGACCAGCACCTGGTACGAAGGCACCATCGAAAATATCAGCCAGAGCGGGGTTCTGTTCCAGGGCCCGCAGCAACTCCCGGTCAATGCCCTGGTGGAGATGGTGTTCGAGATGCCCGAGGAGATTTCCGGTCAGAAGAACAGCAACGTCGTATGCCAGGGCCGCGTAATGCGCTTCAAAGAGGGCGCCAAGGCGGAAGAGAGTCCCGCCCTGGCAGCCTCCATCGTCGACTACAAGTTCATCCACTAGCTCGCCTGAAACGAGCCATCCCTTTCAGCCCCGCTCTGGCTCGTTTAATGGGAACCCCTCCACGGAAATCCCGATACCCAATTCCTGCAGCTTTGTGCTAAGCTCCCTGCCCAAAATCTCCTCCGGAGGAAGCCTTATGAAGATTGCAATGCTCACGCTGCTGGCGGTCATGGTGATGTCGCCCGCCGTCTCTCTATTTCCCCAACCGCCCCAACGGGACGTCCCCGCAGAAATCGACGCGGCCAGGAGGTCTCTGCAAACCGCCAATACCGAATTGGAGCATGCCGGCGGTCAATGGGGCGGACACAGGGTCGCCGCGATGAAACATATCCAGCAGGCTGTGGCGGAGTTGAACGAAGCGGAAAAGTGGGCCCGAGCCCACCACGACATCAAGTAGCGAAGCAGCGAGCAGTTCCGCGCTGCTCCTGGAGGATATTTCCGCCGTCCCGAAAGCGGCGCCGCTGCGAATCCGGCTGCGGCGCCGGCTCTTCGGCCTTCAACGGAGCCGTGCCTCAACCGCTGCAAGCAGTTTCCTGGTGACGGGAACATCGATGCCATACCGCTCGGCTCCGCGCAGAATCGGGCCCGCGATGGCGTCGAGCTCTGGCGCGCGCCCCTGCTCCACGTCTTTTTGCATCGAGCTGCGCATGTTTCCCGGCATTTTCGCCAGGCCCGCGATCACCCCGTCTGCATTGACCATTGCGCCTGCAGCGACCGCCACCGCGCTGGCTTCCCGGATGCATGCCATCCCCAGATCCCTCCAGTAAGGGTCGGAGAGGATCTCCGCGGTCCCTCGGCCAGAAGCCGTCGTAGTCAGGGCGAATGGGCCCAGAAAGACCAACTTGCTCCACATTAGCGTCGGCTCGTGGTCGATGAAGCGGCACTCGAATCCGATCTTCTGCAGATCTTCCAGCGTGGAACCGAGCAGGGTGCGCCCCGCCGAGGACACGTTCAGGCGGGCGAACGAGGAGCGGTGCACGATGTGCCCGGGCGCCACTCGCTCCGACTCCACGGCAATGGTCGCCGCAATGACGCGCTCCGCCCCATATCTGGCGCGCAGCCAGGAAAGATGATCGATCCCGTTCAGCAGGGGGATAATCGCCCTCACCCCGCCCGGGTTTCTCAACGCTGCCAGCGAGGGTTCGAGTTGCGTGGCTTTGACCGTGAGCCAGAGCACGTCGGACGCGGGAACTTCCGAGCAGACCGCGACGGGCACGGTGACGTTTCCGAAGGGGCTTTCTAACTGCAACTGGCGAGGATGCTGCTGCGCCGTGGCTTGCCGTACCACCATGGTGACTGGCGCCCCGCTGCGCGCCAGCGACGCCCCCATCAGGCCCCCAACCCCGCCTGCTCCCAGGATTGCGTGTCGTAGCGGCTCAGGCATGGGCTCTATTTCTGCCGCGCGACCTCAGCCGGGATACATTCGAGGATCTCGGCGTCGCTCAGGGTATGATCGCTCTTTTTTGCGCGCTGGTAGATGCGGTCTACTACCTCGTCGGATGCGGGAATTCCGTGCCGCTCCAGCCAGTACAGCACGTTCGACTTTCCGCTCATGGGGCCTACATCAATGATCTGCTCCAGCCCGAAGACATGCGAAGGCACCCCGGAGTACACGGTATTGGCCAGGGCAATGTCGTTCTTGTGGTATGCCTTGATGATGGCCGCCGCATGCACGCCCGTCGCGGTGCGAAACGCGTCATCGCCCACCACGGGATAGTTCGCGGGGATGGGCACGCCGGTCGCCCGCGATACCGCCTGGCAGTATGGCTTTAATTTGGTGAGGTCCTGCTTGTCCCATGGCGGCAGACCCATGAGTTTCAGGTTAACCAGCATCTGATCGATCTGGGTATTGCCTACCCGCTCGCCCAGCCCAATCGCGCAGCCGTGCACGCAGTTTGCGCCGGCCACGATGGCCGCCATCGAATTGGCGATTGAAAGACCTCGGTCGCTGTGGCCATGCCAGTCCACACGGATTTTCTCCCCCGAGGGCTTCACCACCTGCTCGATGACGAATCGGACCAGCGACAGCGCTCCCATGGGCGTCGCATGCCCGGCGGTATCGCAGATACAAATTGCCCGCGCCCCGCACTGGATCGCGGCCGTGTACAGGCGCTTCACCGTCTCCGGATCGCAACGGCTGGTGTCCTCGGTGACATACATGACGTCCAGGCCCAGGGACACGGCGTATTTGACCGCCTTCTCGGTGGTCTGCAGAAGAAAGTCGTCGCTCCAGCCTTCGGTGAATCGGCGAATGGGACTTGAGCCGATGAATGTTGCGGCCTCGATCCGCAGCCCTGTCTTCTGCACGATTTCCGCAATGGGACGAATATCGTTCTCATGGGTCCGCGCCGCGCAGTTGGGCTGAATGCTCATCCGGTTGGCGACGATTTCGCGCGCCAGCGCCGTCACCGCCTCGACCGCCCGCGGCCCCGCCCCCGGCAGCCCCAAATCTAGGGAGTTGATCCCCAACGCCTCCATCAGATGAAGGATTTCAATTTTTTCCGGAATCGAGGGATCGCGTACGGAAGGCGACTGCAGTCCATCCCGCAGACTCTCATCATTGAGCAGCACCGGCCCCGGCGGCAGAAGGCTAGGCGGGTAGTTCCTGTTCCAGTCGTAGATGAGGTCCGAGGTGTTCACTGGAAGCTTCTAGCTCCGAGCTGCTAGCTGCTGGCCAATCTTACGTAAGAACAGCCCGTCGGGCTGCCCGAGCGAGTGAAACTCAGCCATGCTCTCTACAAACTTTGTTGCCGGATCCCCAGATCCAGTTGATCCATTCGCCTGGCTAAGAGCCAGAAGCTAGGAGCCAGGAGCTTTCTCTTTCGGTGGCAGTGTCAATCCAAATACCGAAATCATCCCCTCGCCGGCGACGTTCACCTTGCTTTCCCCGGGAGCAGGCAGATAGAGCGCCTTGCAGTTTTCGCAGCGATACACCTCGGCGTTGGGCCCCCAGGCCTTCTCCACATCCCCGCATTCCCTCTCCCGCACGTCGGTCATGTAAAACCAGCGCTTCAAATGGCCGCCGCAGAACTTTCCCTTGGCGTCCTTTTCGTTGCAGGCGCGCTGTCCTGCTTTCTTGACCTTCACTTTATGGTGGGGAAGCTGAGGAACGTTTTGAGTGCCGGAAGTGGTCACTTCGCCAGTCGCCAAGGGACATACTCCTTACGCGGTCGATCTCCAACCGTCACTGTGTCAGGCTGGGAACCTCGTCTCGCGCTCATTGTAACCGAAACCGGAGCACGCTCGCCTCTGCTACTCTTGGTGTCAAAGCAGAACAAAGGTAACGAGAATGGCGAAAATCGCGAAGGATCCGACGACCGGAATGCGCCGCCCCGTCCAGCATTCTCCCATCAGCCGCGACACCGCCGAGCACTACCGCTGGGGAACCGACTGCGATGGCTGGTACCTGGTGCGCGATAAGAATCTCAGCGTGATCGAGGAATTCATGCCCCCGGGATCCGCCGAGGTCCGCCATTATCACCAGCACGCCCAGCAGTTCTTCTACATCCTGGACGGCGAAGTCCTGATGGAGATTGAGGGCGAGAACCACCTTCTACCGGCGGGGACCGGCATCCGCATTCTGCCGGGCAAGCGCCATCAGATTCGCAACCCGTCCTCGGGAGCCGTGCGCTTCCTGGTAATCTCGCAACCGTCAAGCCGAGGCGACCGCATCGACGAATAAAAGAATATGTAGCGACAACCAAGAATATATGTGGGGACCGCCGCCCTCGGCCGTCCGGCCGGGCGAAGCCCGGCTGCTAGTTCACAGCCTCTTCCGCCGCACCACGCCGGCAGCGCGCAGCGCACCCCTCGTTCGAGCCACGATGCCCTGCCCGAATTGCATATCCAGAAATCCTTCCATCTGCCGGCGGAAACTCTCCCCATAACCATGCCACCAGACTTTCTTCATTCCCGGCAGGCGATCGGTGTCGAGATATTTCACCCGCACCATCTCGTCCAGCCCAAAGCGCCCGTGCGTGCGCCCCACGCCGCTGGCTTTGACGCCGCCGTGGGGCGCTTCGCTGATGCCGAAGCACGAGATCACATCGTTGACCATCACGGTGCCCGCATGGATGCGCCGCGCCAGCCGCTGCCCCCGCTTCGCATCGGCAGTCCAGATGCTCGCTGCCAGGCCAAACTCCGAATCATTCGCCATGCGCACGGCGTCCTCGTCTCCGGCGCACGCCATAATGGGGAGCACCGGCCCGAACGTCTCTTCCCGCATGATCCGCATTTCGTGCGTCACATCGGCCAGCACCGTCGGGGCGTAGTAGTTCGGCCCCAACTGCGGCAGACGTACTCCACCGGCCAGCACTCGAGCCCCACGCTGCCGGGCATCTTCCACGTGGGATTCCACAATGCGCACCTGCCGCTCGCGGATCATCGGCCCCACATCGGTGTGCGCATCCATGCCATCGCCCACGCGCAGCTGCCTGGTTTTTTCCGCGCAGGCCTTCGCGAACCGTTCATACAGGCTGTGGTGCACGTAGCAGCGTTCCACGGAGAGGCAAGCCTGGCCGGCATTCACAAATGCCCCCCACACCGCCGCGCTGGAGGCTACGTCTATATCTGCATCGTCAAGCACCAGCATGGGATCTTTGCCGCCGAGCTCGAGCACGACGGGGAGCAAGCGTTCAGCGGCGGCGGCGGCGATCCGCTTGCCGGTGGTCACGCTCCCGGTAAAGACCAATTTGTCGATGGGGGATGCCAGGAGGGCGGCCCCAGCTGCGCCTTCCCCGGCCACCACCTGAAAAACATCCGCCGGCACTCCCGCCTGGCGCAGGAGTGATCCCAATTCCAGCGCCACCAGCGGCGTCAGCTCCGACGGCTTGAGCACCACGGCGTTGCCCGCCACCAGCGCCGCCAGGGTCTCCGTGGAGGGAATCGAAAACGGATAATTCCAGGGCGAAATAATCCCGATCACTCCGTGCGGCTCGCGCACCAGCCAGCCGCTCTTCAGCTTGGTGACAAGATTCGCGTGCGGCACCGGCTCGTCGCGCAGCAGGTTCCAGGCGTTGTCGATGAGAAATCGTGCCGCGTCAAGCACCACGAGAACCTCTGTCACCAGCGCCTCGGCCAACGGCTTGCCCGCTTCGCGAGTGATTACTGCCGCGATTTCCGATTTTCTCGCGTACAGCCCCGCCTGAAATTTGCGTATGATTTCCATTCGCCGCCGAAGGCCTGTTTCCGCCCATGCGCCCTGGGCCGCTCGCGCCCGGTTCACCGCGGCTTGTATCTCCAGCTCACCCCCACAGTCGATCTCGCGGAGAACTTCCCCGGTCGCCGGATTCAGAGAAACGATTCTCCGCGGCGCGATTTGTAACTCGGTAGCCATAGGAAAAATCCTAATCCTCAGTTGACGTCCCCGCTATGCTCCACATCACAGTTGTCTGGACCAGACCTCTTGGAGGGAGGCAGCGAACTGACCTACGGATTTGTCTCTTCCTGGAACAGCGCGGTTAATCCTTACACGCTATCGCGATCGCCTATCCCTCAATACTCGACATCGACCAGCCACAGGCCGCTGGCCGGAGCAGTAGCCCCGGCTGCGGAGCGGTTGCGGGCCTCGAGGATGCGCACAATATCCTCAACCTGCAACGTTCCCTTGCCCACGAGAATGAACGTGCCTACAAGATTGCGCACCATGTGGTGCAGGAAACCCGACCCCCGAACCGTATACACGAATTCTTCACCCGTGCGCTCCCACGATGACGAAAAAATTGTCCGGACGTTATTCCGCGGTTCCATCTCCCTGGGTCTGCCTTCGCCTTCCCCGGATGGAGTACAGGCGCGCCTTTCGCGGACTGCGCCTTTCTCGGGATCCACAGCCGCGAACGATGTGAAATCCTTTTCCCCGACGACCAGGGCCGCCGACTCGGCCATCGCCCCTTCCCGCAGCGGATACGGGTAGTGCCACACATACCGCGCCAGAAAAGGAGGACAGATGGCGTCTCGATAAATGCGGTAGCGATAGGTTTTGGCCCGGGCCGAGTGCCGGGCATGAAACTCCGCCGGCACTTCCGCGACCTGCAAAACCCGCACCGCTGGGGGCAGGATATCGTTGAGCGCCTTGGCAAAATTTTCTGCTGGCACCGCTGACTCGGTGACAAAAGTCGCCACCTGCGCCAGGGCATGCACTCCCGCATCGGTACGACCCGATCCCTGCGGCAATACGTTTTCCCCGGTGATACGTCCAATCGCTAAGGCCAGTGTCCCCTGCACGGTCACCGCGTCAGGTTGCACTTGCCATCCCGAGAATTCCGCCCCGTCATAGGAGAGGATCATTTTGAGATTGCGCATGCGATCTTTCGAGTCCTACACCCAGTTCCCATCATCGAAGATATTTCGGGTTGTGCCAGCAATGTATCAGGTCAGGTTTCTGCGGCGTAACCCCGCGGCATTTTGGTCGGATATACTATTCGGTTTCCGAGGAATCTCGTTCTGCGCACGGCAACTGGGATCGAGTTCGTCCGGGAACCGCACGTCCGCAACCCAGATGTGGCGCCTGGAACCGGGAAGGTCGTTTCTATCCCAGCTTTGAGGAACCTTCCGCCGTTTCTTTGCGTACCAATGCCTGAATAGAACTTTATCTGGACGAAACCGGCTGTCCCCGGCGCTTAGTCGCTGCAGAACTTATAGCTGTTTTACGATTGGAGATGAGTAGATGCCATTCGCCCGCATAGCTTCATTCATCCGTGTCTCCGCCGCCTTATGCGCAACCGTAAGCCTGGCGTGCTGGGCCCAGGAGCAGCCATCCACTCCCGCCCCCCAGAACGCCTCCGAGGCGCGCCCGCTGCCTGCCTTGAATTATTCCAAGCCGGCAAATCACTTTCCCAATCCGCTTGGCCCCTACATTCCGCGGCATGTGGCCGATCCCAATCTGGCGAATACGGCCCGCATCGATCAGCTCATGCATGATGGCAAGCTCTACCTGTCGCTCAACGATGCTATCGCCCTTGCCCTGGAGAACAATCTCGACATTGCCATCGCGCGCTACAACTTGAATATCGCCGACACCGACGTGCTGCGGGCTAAGGCCGGCGCTCAGATTCTGGGCGTCAACCTTGGAGTGGTACAGAATACGCCCGGTGGCGGCGTAGGCGGCATCGGAACCCAGGTTGGCACCGGGACCGGCGGCACCACTCTCGGGGCGGGCGGAGCTGGAGCCGGAGCCGGCGGTATCGTAGGTTCAACGGCCGGCGGACTTTTTGGTCCGTTCATCACCAGCTTTGACCCGATAATCACCGGTACTTTTCAGAACGATCACGCCACCTTCGTGCGGACGAGTCCATTTCAGGGCACTTTCCAGGGGACGACTACCGCGAACTTCCAGTACACGCAAGGTTTTCACTGGGGAACCAATCTTTCCGTCGGCTTCAACAATAACCGCGTCAGCAGCAACAGCGCTTTCCAGTCAGTGAGCCCGGCCCTCAACTCGAGCTTTCAATTCAGGCTCACCCAGCGGCTGCTGCAGGGCTTTGGACTTCCGGCGAATACTCGATTCATTCGCATTGCCAAGAACAACCGTGAGTTGTCAGACGTGGCCTTCCGGCTGCAGATCATCACCACCGTGGATCAGATCGAGAACATGTACTGGGACCTGGTCTATGCCTACGAGAACCAGCGCGTGAAGCAGGAATCTCTAGCCTTCTCCCAAAAGACTCTTTCCGATACGCAGAAACAGGTCGAGATCGGGAGCCTGGCGCCGATTGAAGCGGTACGCGCGCAAAGCACCGTGGCTGCCGACCAGCAGGCTCTGACCGTCGCCAAAACCAACCTGCAGTTACAGCAACTGGTCATGAAAAACGCCCTGAGCCGCACGCTTCACGATCCGGTGCTCGCCCGGGCGGATGTGATTCCGACTTCCACCATGGAAGTTCCGGAAAAGGAAGAGATTCAACCCACCGAAGATCTGGTCAATGAGGCCCTGCACCACCGCGCCGAACTGGTCGAGGGACGCATCCAGTTGAACAGCCAGGAGCTGAGCAACAAGTCATTGCGCAGCGCTCTGCTGCCAAGTCTCGATGCATTTGCTTATTACGGCGGCTCGGGCCTGGGCGGATCGCAGAATCCCACCAGCGTTTGCCAGTCTCCCGATCAGCCGTTCTGCGCCAGTCCAACCCCGAATCCGACGCTGAACCAGTTCCCGCTGACCCCCTCCGTGGGGTATGCGTCGACGCTGAACCAACTGGTGAACTCGACTGCCCCGGATAAAGGCGTCGGCCTGCAGCTCAATATCCCGCTGCGCAACCGGGCCGCCCAGGCCATCCAGGTGCGCGGTGAGTTGGAATTCCGGCAGGCTCAGATGGCCCTGCAGCAGACCGAGAACCGGGTCAGCATCGAAGTCCGGCAAGCCCAGTTCGCCGTCGAGCAGAACCAGGCCAGCGTGGCTTCGGCACGAGCCGCGGTGGACTATGCGAAGCAGTCCCTCGATGCCGAGCAGAAGAAGTATCAGTTCGGCACTTCGACCACCACCGCCGTGCTGCAGACGAGGAGCGCGTTAGCCACAGCGGAGTCGACCCTGATGTCGGCCATGGCCGCCTACGAGAAAGCGCGCGTCGAACTCGACCGCGCCGTGGGTAATCTGCTCGATCACGCCGGCATCAGCGTCGACGATGCCGCGCGCGGACAGGTCACGCGCATGCCCAACGCGCCCAACGTAGCGCCGCGCCAGGATTTGCCGGCGACGCAGCCCGGTACCCAAACCCCGCCCCAGCAATAGCTCGCGTAGGGGCGGACCCATTGGTCCGCCCCCGCGAAGCGAAGCGAGCGGGTTAGGTAACAGAATCTCGCGTGAAGTAACCACCCGGCCCGGACGAATGCGTCCGGGCCTACGCATCTTGGCCAATGTAAAAAAACGCGGGTGCCCACCCTTGTCGCGCCCTATGCGACAGGGTGGGGATTTTGATCCAAAGCCGAAGCCGTACGAGCCCCAAGTAAGTACATATTTGTACATGTAAGTGTTTGCGCCAGCAGCGCACTGATCGATCACATCCCGCCCTCCTGATACACTACGCGCGATGGTACTCACCCCGCGGCCCGCGCTGCCCCGCTTCTTCCTGTGGCTGCTGCCGCTATCCTTTCTACTCCAACTGGCCGCCATCGCTCTGCTCCACCAGTACCGGGTCCGCCCGGGCGACGATCACTTCCAATTCGGCTGGGAGATGGGCCGAGTGGCCCGATCCATCGCCCAGGGCAACGGCTTCAGCAATCCTTACGGAGGCAATACCGGCCCCACCGCCTGGGAACCGCCTCTTTACCCTTACCTGATGGCGGGAGTGTTCAAGCTTTTCGGCATCTACACCCACGCCTCAGCCTGGGTGCTGCTTGCCATCAACAGCCTGCTTGCGACACTCACCTGCATTCCGGTTTACCGGATCGCCCAGCGCACAATCGGGGAACGAGTGGCGGTCTGGTCCGCGTTCGCGTGGGCATTGAACCCCTACGTCTGGTACTGGTCGATCCACTGGATCTGGGACACCACGTTCACCCCACTGGTGCTGGCCTGGATATTTCTGCTGGCCCTGGAATTAAGTCATACCCATGTAACCCCGGACGCAGCCCGTGTAGCCCCGGACGCCCTCGTCCGGGGTCGGCGGAACGCCGATATCTCAGGCTGGACTCTCTTCGGCGCCCTGTATGCGATAGGCGCACTGGCCAACCCAACCATGCTGGCCTTTCTCCCGTTCTGCGGCCTGTGGATCTGGCGGCAAAGATCCCGCCGAGCCCTTCCCTCCGTCGCTGGAATAGCTCTGTCTTCGTTAGTCTTTTTCGCAGTCCTCTCCCCTTGGGTCCTCCGCAATTATGAAGTCTTCCACCTCTTCGTTTTCCTGCGGGACGACTTCGGCCTGCAACTGCGATTAGGAAACGGCCCCTATGCCGATGGCATGCTGATGGCCTATCTGCAACCCAACCTGAACAAATTAGAACTGGAAAAGTTTCAGCAGTTGGGTGAGTTAGCCTACGCCGAATCCTGCAAACGCCGGGCATTGGACTGGATCCGCACGCATCCTGGACGCTTCGCGGTGATCAGCCTGAAGCGCTTCTTCTATTACTGGAACGGCGTGCCCAGGGAGACCGCCAGCGTGGCGCCGGTGGACTTTCGTACCTCAGGTTTTCTGGCGACGTCAGTTCTGGCAATCTGGGGCGCCGCTCGCGCTCTGCGCCGAAAGCTCCCCGGAGCCTGGCTTTTCGGCGGATTGATGATCTTCTATCCGGCCATCTATTACTTCGTCTACCCGCACGCTCGCTACCGCCATCCCATCGAACCGGAGCTGACCATCCTGATCGTCTTTCTGCTGAACCAGGCGAAGAAAGTGAGAAGTAAGAAGTGAGAAGTCAGAATGCAGAAGTAAGAAGTCAGAATGCAGAAGTAAGAGCCCGAGCGTTTTACTTCTGCATTCTGACCTCTGCCTTCTGACTTCCGACTTCTGACTTCCTCTCCGTTTCCTGTGAGACAATTCCGCTTCCGTCCGTAACTGGCGCCCATGCAACTTTCGGTGGTCATCATCACTTATAACGAAGCCGCCAACATCGGCCGTACGCTCGCCAGCGTGCAACCGCTCATCGCCGGCGGGATAGGAGAGATCATCGTCGTCGACTCCGGCTCAACCGACCGGACGGTAGATATCGCAAGGTCATTTGGCGCAAACGTATTCGTGGAGGAATGGAAGGGATACGCCGCGCAGAAGAATTCGGCCATCGACAAAGCCTCGGGTGAATGGATCCTGAGCCTGGACGCCGATGAGGAAGTCAGCCCCGACCTGCAGCAGGAAATTGGCCAGACGGTCAAATATCCTCCGGCCGTGCATAAGGCCGCAAGGCAAAACGATGAGGGGACTCTTGAGCCCATCTACATCAATGGATGTTTCATTCCACGCCAGAACTTTTTCTTGGGCCGCTGGATACAGCACGGAGGCTTCTGGCCCGATCCGAAACTGCGGCTATTCCGGCGCGGCACCGGTCGGTTCCAAGAGGCGGCAGTCCATGAAACCGTGCGAGTGCAGGAATACCACCAGGGCGGAATCTCGGTTTCATCGAGACGGCTGAACGCTCCCCTCATCCACCACTCCTATCCCACCCTCTCCGACTACATCGAGCACATGAACCGCTATTCCTCCCTGGGCGCGGAGATGGTTGCCGGCAGGGGCAAGGTGCGCTTCAGCTTTATCAACATCGCCCTGCGCCCGCTGTTCACCTTCCTCTACAACTATTTCTTCCGGCTGGGATTCCTCGACGGCCGCGAAGGCCTGCTGCTGCACCTTTATCACGCGGTATACGTCTCATGGAAATACGCCAAGGCCTGGGAATCATCCCGCAAAAACCCCCCATTGTCATCCTGAGCGCAGTGTCTGCTTCGCCGCAGGCGAAGCAGACACGAAGTCGAAGGACCTTGCGTTGCGGTCCGCCCTGTCGCAAACAATCTAATAACGTAGGGGCGCGACGCACTCAAGGGCACTTCCATTGACGCTGCGGTAAGCCTGCGGTGCACTAACGTCTCCGCGCCCAGAACACAGGGTCCTTCGACTGCGCGGCAAGTTCGCTTCGCGAATTTGCCACTTCGCTCAGGATGACAAGGATTTCGTGCGCAAACAATC
>Ga0070741_10014102_pt1 | contig 13906 bp, 12 predicted proteins | sample Coa_R1_4_FD_66440 | JGI IMG/M metagenome (GOLD analysis project Ga0070741, IMG submission 66440) | Surface soil microbial communities from Centralia Pennsylvania, which are recovering from an underground coalmine fire - Coalmine... | ecosystem: Environmental > Terrestrial > Soil > Unclassified ... | reverse complement strand
GAGCCGAAGATCGAATATCCGAATACACGCCCTTGATGCGCAAGCCGCCGATTTTGGTTTCAATCTGCGCGCCCCGCATCGCTCTGCGAAAACCGATCAGTTCGTTGGTGTTCAAAAGCGATGCCGAGATATCTCCCAGCTCCGCTTTCACACCTTTTTTCTCATAAGAGAGCATCACCTTGTCATCTTGCGGACGGCGATATCTTTGATTGCTCAAATGAACATCGAACGTTAGAACCCCAAGAACCTTGTCGCCCGCGATATAAACGTCGCGGTTATCAGTAAACGTATCATTCTGCCGGCCGTAGTTCCACTGGTCGCGATACGTCTGTTCGTCGCCGTCTACGCTTTGGTAGTGCAGCCCAAACGTTTGGCTGCCCGTTACGTGCAGCCGTTCGAGCACGTTCGATTTCAGCCAACTCAAAAAATCGAACGAAGCGGATGCACCTGAACACACAGCCAGGCACCCCAGCAAAACGATTGTTCTTACTCTCTTCACACTCAGCCGAGCGACCCGGCCAAGGCCGGTATAGACTCCCTAATTATAGCGACGTTTCGGAGCGCAAGGGATGTTTGCTGTTCCTTTTTTACCGCTAAAATTCGCAGGGTGCGGTCTCGGTCACGCTCAAAAGCCTGAAAAGATTGCCAGATCCGATCCCCGGTGATCCCCTCGAGCGAGACCGGCGCGGGAAGGTCCATCAGGTTGGTGAAGGCCGAGATTTTCGGGTCATACGCCACCATCATCGGCGGCACCCCGCCCGCCGCCGCAAGAATCCCCCCATGAAGGCGCATCGAAACCACGGCATGCATCCTTCGGATGCGCGCAGCCAGATCTTCCGGCCCCGAAATGTTGCGCATGTCGGGGCAGCGGCCGCCGTGCATTTTGGCAATCCCATCCAGCATCGCACTGTCCATACTTTTGTCCATCTCGATCAGCACGGGAACATATTGGTTTCGAAACAGAATCTGTGCAAAATCGCCGAACGCTTTGATCACCTTTTTGTCGTTTTTCCATGGCCGTGCGCAAATTCCAACAGTCTTCATTTCGCCGAGTTGAAAATCGGCTCCCTGCTCCTTCGGCTCGATCAACCATGCAAAATCCGCCGTTACTTCAATCGGCCTGCTCACTCCGAGCGAGCGCACAACTTGCACGCTTTGCGGGTCGCGAACGGTAACAACGTCGGCAGACTTCAGCGCGGCACGCGCCATCCCTTTTCCCAGCACGCTGTTAATGGGGCCGATGCCTTGTGCCAGCATCAACACTTTTTTGTTCATGCCTTTGGCAAGTTTCACGAGCTTGGTGTAATAGTTCATCGAAAACACGCTCGTAGCATCTTGCAAAATGCTTCCGCCGGCAAAAACAAGCGCATCCGCATCCGAAAGTTCTTTTTTGATTTCGCCGAAGTTCCGGCGGTCAATCGAGCGGGCATTCAGTTCGCGAAAACTGGTCTGCGGGGCGCCGGAAAGCAAAGTCAGCTGAACTGGAAGGCTGCCCAAACCCGTAAGAAATCCTCTCAGCAATGCGTCATCGCCAAGATTTCCGCAGTAATAATAACCTGCAACAACAAGTTTTACTCCGGCGATGGCGTTCTCCCCCAAAACGGTTTGACAATGATCCAAACCGCAAATCCAAGGATACCACCCAGCACAAGTCCCACCAAAACCCGAATCAGCGAAGTGAGCAAAGGCGTGTGAAGATGACAAAACGTGTTCACAATGCTCGCTTGTCCGATCGCAGCGATCAAAGCAAGCAGCGGAATCCACCGAGTCTTTCGCGCACAAGCGAGCATCAGCGCCAACACCAACGCAGGATTCCCAAAGAACACCTCTTTCGTCCGCGGCCGCTCGGTCAATACCTTATCCATCAGTTCGCGCATCCTGAGTTCGAAACCGCTCACCGCCGTCGGGGCGTCGTTGCCCGTGCGCACCAACACCAATAATAGCGCGATTCCAACGATCACCATCAACGCCGCATCGAGCCACCGCACGTGCGCATCGAGCGCCGTCGAAAGCCGCATCCGCTCCAACAAAAGATATCCTCCCACCATAACGGGCGGCAAAAAGTGAGCAAGCTTCACGCCCAAAAACTGATCCGAATGCAGCATATAGGGCATCGAAGACAAAAGCGCCGCAACGTGAAAACCAGCAAGCATGCTCGCCGCAGAAATCCAAACGTATCCCCACCAGCCCGCACAACGAACTCCGCTCCCCGAAAAAGCCGAAGCGACCGCCCAAGTTGGCGCAGCGATCGCAATGGCGAGCGCAAACAGTTTGGGCGCAGTTTCCGAACCGCGCAGCAGCAAAGCAAACACGCAAGCAAACACCGCCACGCACAAAACCGTGAACCACCTTTTGCCAAACGCGGCCTGCACAACCCAACAAACGAACACCGCGATTCCCAACGCCGTAAGCCATCGCAGCGCAGGTTGAACTTCGGGATTCGATTCGAGGCTTGGACGCTTCGCCGCAAACCCTTCTGATTGAATTCCCGCAGCGATTTCCGATACGAACGCCATAAACCCGCCCAGCGGTTTTGCTTCCGCACTTCCCCGCGGGCGCAGATACAGCACTTTGATATTCCTTTCAGCCGCCGCACGCACATAACGATCCACAATCGAAGGCTCCGCGTTCTGATTCATCTCCGCCGCGAGCATGCTGTGAACCCTCAAAACTTGGGGCGTTGGACTGTTTTCCAAAAGCAGTGACGTCAGCCGCGCATCGCCCGCCTGATTTCCAAATTCAATGGATCCGTACCAAAGGTTCGAGCGCCGAATCAGATCGGCAGACTCTTCCAGCTGCTGCCGCCATCCCAAAACCTGATCGCCCTGAAACATGATCCCTTCGGCGCCCGTCATCAACACCTCTGCGAACACCGAAAGAATCTGACCCGCGCTCGCACTTGGCGGATTGCTCACACGAGCAATCAAACTCAGTCCGCTTCGCACAACGGTCTGACACTCGGCAGGATCGAATCCCGCACCATAGGGGCGCAGCTCCTTAATCGAAAGCGGAAGATCAATCGTTTCGGTGGGAGTTACTAATTTGGTTTCTCCCTTCGTGAAACCAAACCGGCCGACGCTGATTCGGAACAAACGATTGCCCAGTTCATCATCCACGCAAAGCAGCTGCGGCGATCCGTTGTTGGTTTGAATCAATCTGCCGGAATCAATCAAGTCTTCAAAGGTGGCTTCATTCACCACCACCGCCGTAAGGCCCGACCGCTTCAACTGTTCCAGCGCGGCAGCGAGATCAACGCCTTCTGAAGCCGCAATCAGCTTGATGTCATCGAGCGAAGCCGCCAGATGCACCGCGCGGTGCGACGCCTCCACTTTGTGGCGCATAACGCCGATCCAAATCGAACACACAGATGAAACCGCAAGCGCAATGCAAACATAAAGCGGCGGCCGAAATCGCGGGTTCATCCGTTCGTGCGTCCCGCAAGCCGAGGGGTTTTCGAACCGTTGCGGTCAATCAAAAGAACCACGATCATCCCCGACAAGAATCCGCCCGTGTGAGCCCATGTGGCAACTCCCGGCTGCACCATGAAAATCTGAAACAAAAACCACACGCTCAGCAAAAACCACGCGGGCAGCCAAAACGGAAGCAAAATGAAAGGCGGAATGACGGTTTGCACCCTGGCCCCAGGAAACAACAAAAAGTAAGCCCCCATAACACCTGCGATCGCTCCCGATGCGCCGATCATCGCTACGCCGCTGTTCGGCTGCACCCAAACTTCGGTCATCACCGCCGCCACGCCAAAAAACAGATAGTACACAACGAACCTGAACGGCCCCATCCAGTTTTCCACGCTCGGGCCGAAGGCCGAAAGAAACAGCAGATTGCCGATGATGTGAGCCAGGTTCGCATGCAAAAACGCGCTCGAAAACAGCGTGATCAGCGGCTCTTTGTCGCCCCCTTTCAGCGCGTTCTTGATCTCGACCGGGCGCGCCGCAAGGTCGGAAAACACCATCTGGCCGCCCATCAGATGCCAGCGCCGATCCCAAAGATAAATAATGATCATCAAACCGACCAGGGTATACGTAACCCACGGCGTGCCCTGCTGGCGGACGTTATCGCGAATCGGGATCATTCAAGAACTTCGATCATACCGGGCTCCGCTTTGTCTCTGGGGCTGGGCCCAATACCGCCAGGGCCAAAAAATCAGTTAAAATCCGCGTCCGAGACACCGACATGGCAGGCCACAGCAAATGGGCGAACATTCGAATTCGCAAAGGAAAACAGGACGCCGCCAAAAGCAACCTGTTCACCAAACTTTCGCGCGAACTCATCGTGGCAGCCAAATCCGGCGGGCCTGACCCCGAGACCAACTCCCAACTCAGAGCCGCCATTGCCAAAGCCAAACTCAACCGAATGCCCAACGATGTGATCAAACGCTCCATCGAAAAAGCCGCGGGAACCGGCGAAGGCACCCAGCTCGAGAGTCTTACCTATGAAGGCTACGGCCCCGGCGGAGTGGCGATCATGGTGCGATGCCTTACCGATAACAAAAACCGCACCGTGCCCGAACTTCGGCACGCCTTTTCTAAAGAAGGGGGAAACCTGGCCGAAAACGGCTCGGTGAGCTGGCAGTTCAAACACCAGGGCGAACTGATCGTAGCCGCCGACGGAACCGACGAAGAAAGCCTGCTCCTAACGGCGATGGAAGCCGGAGCCGATGACGTGCAAAAAGACGACGGAATTTTCACAGTAACAACTCCTGTCGAGGCGTTCCACGCTGTGCGTGATCGGTTGGAAAACGCAAATTTCCCCATCGAACGAGCCGATCTTGCAATGATTCCCACAAACAAAGTTGAGATCTCCCGCGAAGACGCCGAAAAACTTCTGCGCCTGTTGGAGCGCCTGGAAGAGTTGGACGATGTGCAAGACACCTATTTCAACGCCGATCTTCCAGACGACCTATAGTGAACTCTGAAACCCGCAAGCCGGTGCCGTTCGCAACGATCGGAATGATCGTCGTCACTTTGGTGTGCGCAGCGTTCGTTCTTGGCGACCGCCAAATGATGTGGAGTTGGGGGTTTATTCCCAAGCCTTTGGTTTCCACAACGATGGTGTTTCGAATCGAAACCGCATTCACCAGCCTGTTCATTCACATCGAACCGATGCACCTGTTGGGAAACATGCTGATTCTTGCGGCGGTCGGCCCGGTTGTCGAGGCAGCAGCCGGGGCCGGCAGATTCGTAACGATCTATCTGGTTTCGGGAATGGTGGGTGTTGCGGCTCACGCAGCAATGTGCATCGCCGCTCAGCCGCGGATCGCCGGAGAGCCGCTGGTGGGTGCAAGCGCATGCGTGGCGGGCCTCATCGGATACTCATGGCTCCGATTTTATCGTTCAAAAGTTCCCATCTTTCCAAAAGTTCAAGTTCCGGTTGCGGCGATTGTGGTGGTTTGGGTCGCGCTGCAGATTTTCGGCGGCCTCGCAGCCAATGCGATGTTCGGCGCGCCGATAGCATACTGGTCGCACGTTGGTGGTTTTCTCACCGGGTTTTTGTTGGCGATCGTTTTTCGTGCTGGAAGAGCCGCGCACAACGAAGCGTGGCGCGAACGGCTGACGGAAGCCGAAATCTTCGGCCCTGCCGCACAAGTCGCTGCCGCAAAAGAGTATTTGGCGAAACATCCCGACGATCTTCCCGTAGCAAAAGCGCTGATCGAAGCGCTGCTGAGTCAAGATCGTCGTGAAGAAGCGATTGCGCACCTCCAGCAGCTCGTCGCCGAAAACCCTTCGTTCGACAGCGGCTACGCCGTCTCAAGGCTGATCGAGTTGGGCGAAATCCGGCGCATCTCTTCGCAAGCGCGTCTGCGCCTTGCCGATCAGATCAAACAGTCTTCTCCCAACGTTGCCAGCCTGCTCGCCGATTCCGTCCTCGCCGAAGCAGGCGACGCCGAGGCACCCAACGCCCTGCTCATTCTGCTCGAAATATCCGCGAGCGAAAACGATCCGAGCGCATCCACTTATGCCAGCTTGCTGAGGTCAAAGTTTTCGCTTTCGCCGCAAACCGACACAGCCCAGCGCAAATGGCCTCACCTGTTTCCGAAATGATCGGAAAGAAACAGTTGGTGCAAACGGCGGTCGGGGGTGAGTTCCGGATGAAACGCCGTGCCAAGCAGCGCACGTTCGCGCACCGCCACGATCTTTCCCCGCGCCAACGCCAAAACAGCGACTCCGCCGCCCGTTTCAACCACCGCAGGAGCGCGGATGAACACCGCATCCATCGGAGAATCCAGTCCAGAAAACGCGATCCGCTCTTCGAACGAATGCACTTGCGATCCAAATGCGTTTCTGACGATGGTCACATCGAGGAGCCCCAACGACCATTGATCGCGTCCTTGAATCCGTTTCGCCATCAGAATCATTCCCATGCACGTGCCCCAAATCGGCATACCCTGCATGGCACGTTCACGGATCGCTTCATCCAAACCGTGCCGCCGAATCAAAATCTCAAGCGTCGTGCTTTCGCCTCCGGGAATGATCAGCCGTTCGCACAATTCCAAATCTTCCGGCATCCGCACCTCAACCGCGTCCGCCCCGCACGCTTTCACGGCATCGGAATGCTTTTCAAAGTCGCCTTGAAGCGCAAGAACCCCCACTCGCATTTTGATCACAGCTGGCCGCGAAGCACGGTTAGAATCAGAATTCCGATGATGACCCGATAGACAATAAACGGAATCAGGCTGTTTTTGCGAAGGAACTTCAACAGAAAATCAATCGAAAGATAACCGACCACGAACGCCGCGGCAGTGGCAGCCGCGATCTCCGCAAAGCCTGCCGTAACAATCTGGTGCCGATATTTGAAAAACTCGAATACCCCTGCCAAGAGCACTGCCGGAATGCTCAAAAGAAAACTGAAACGTGCGGCCGCTTCACGGTCAAAACCGCAAAACAGCGCGCCTGAAATCGTGCTGCCGCTGCGCGAAACACCTGGAATCAGAGCGCACGCTTGGCACATTCCCATCACCAAGCCATCCACAACAGTTGCGGATGCAATCGCGCGGCGAAGCGGCGAAACCCTCTCGGCAACAAACATCACAACAGCAACCAGAATGAGGGCCCAGGCAATCACCGTCGGTGTGCGCAGATTCGATTCGATGCTTTTTTGAAACGCCAAACCCAGCGCTACGATCGGCAGCGTTCCTACAAATACCGCCCACCCAAGCCGCGAGGCCTCATCCTGCCTGCCGCCTTTAAAACTTTTCACCCATCCGCCAAACGCCCGAAAAAGATCGCTTCGAAAATAGATCAAAACCGCCGCCAGAGTGCCGAGCTGAATCACCGCAGTAAACGCCGCGCCCATCTCTTGCGAAGGATAATGCAAAAACGATCGCGCAATCTCCACGTGCGCCGTGCTGCTGATCGGAAGAAACTCGGTTAACCCTTGAACAACTCCTAAAACTGCCGCTTGCCACAAATGCATTCTGTTATGCCGCCAGTTTTACAACCAAAATCGCCGTCCCACACAGCACAATCGCCACACCATAAAGAATCAGCGCCGCCTGCCGTTGATTCAAACCTTTTCCGAGCAAAGCGTGGTGCAAATGCCGCTTGTCAGCGCGGGTGATGGGACTCTTGTTCAACAGCCTGCGAATCACCACCACGAACGCATCCCACACCGGCACGCCGAATACCAAAAGCGGCACCACAAACGCCACAGCCGCCGCGGTTTTCATCGCGCCCTGGATGCTCAAAGCCGCCAAGAAAAACCCCAAAAACTGCGCGCCGCCCGTGCCCAAGAAAATCTTCGCTGGATGAAAGTTATAACGCAAAAACCCGATGCACGCCCCTGCCGCGGATGCACTCAGCACCCCAACCAGCGGCTGATGATACAAAGCCAAAATGCACATCGTCATCGCGCTGATCGCCGCAACGCCCGAAGCCAAACCGTCAATCCCATCAATCGTGTCCATCGTTTTGGTAATCACAAACACAAACGCCGTCGTAATCAGAACCGAGTTCAAGAGACTGAAGTTGATGTAATGATGCCCCCCGCCGCCGAACGGGTCGGTAATCCCTTCGATGCGGATGTTTCCCAGCTTGTTGTGCGAAAGTGCGATGCCGCACACAATCAAAAAAACCGCCTGCAAACCCGCCGAAAACCCGTACTTGTCATCCAGCATTCCAAACACGACCACAGCGCCGCCGATCCCCATAATCCAAAGCGAATTCAACGTATATGGCCCGATCGAAGCCTGCCCCGCCGGAACTTTTGAAAGCGGATACACAATCAGCCACGCCGTCAGAACCGCCAAATACACCGCAAGCCCGCCCCAACGCGGAATCGGTTGGGTGTGCACCCTGCGCTCGTCATCCGGCACGTCAATCGCGCCCGATTTTTCTGCCAATCGCTTGGCAATCGGAGTCGCGAGCAAAACCACAATCAAACCCACAACCCCAGCCAGCACGAACGTATTCAACAGCCAGTTCACCGCTTCGTCTCCACAACCTCCAAATTCGACCCCGCGATTCGAAACACCTCCACATCCGCAAGCCCGAAAAGTTCTAACGCCAAGTCGTCGGGATAATCGCCTTCAAAAACCACACGCCGAATACCCGAATTGATCAGCATTTTTGCGCACACGTTGCACGGCTGACAGGTGATGTAAATCGTCCCGCCGTCGGTTGACACACCGTTCAAAGCGGCCTGACTAATCGCGTTCTGCTCTGCATGCGCGGCCAGCTGGCATTTTTGCGACGTGTCGCATCCATACTCCGCGCAATGAGGAACGCCTTTGGGAGCCCCGTTGTATCCCGTTGCCAAAATCCGCTTGTCGCGCACAATCACGGCGCCCACGCCGCGCCTAAGGCAGGTGGCGCGTGATGAGACCGCGTGAGCGATCTGCATAAAATACTCATCCCAACTCGGCCGAGCTCGCATCGCCAAATTATGGCTCACGAACCCAACTGTTCGATGCGCCCGCGCAGCCGCGTGATCATTTCTGCCTTCTCTTCCGCCGCCGCTTTGTCCCGCGCAACCACTTCCGGGTTCGCCCGCTGCAAAAACGATGCGTTATGAAGCCGCCCAAGCAGCCCATCCAACTCCTTCTGAAGCTTCTCCACCTCGCGCGCAGCGCGCTCGATCCACCGGTTTGAATCAAACTTCTCCAGCGGCAGATGAATCTCCACCCCTTCTGCGCTCGCCGAAACGTGCTTCCCTTTCGGCACGCCAAACTGCAGCCTCGAAAACTTTGCCTGCGTTCTGATCAGTTCCGCATCGCCCTCGAACCGTTCCAGCCACACTTCGTCCAAAACTTCGTTCGGCGCAAAACCCATATCCTGCCGAAGCGACCGCGCCGCCCGCACGATTCCCATCCGCTTGCGCATCATCGCTTCCGCTTCTTCATCTCGTTGATACTGCGACGCATCGGGCCACGTTTCACAATCCAAAAACGCATCCGCACGGACTCCCGGAAGTTGATGCCACAACTCTTCGGTAATGTGCGGCATAAACGGATGCATCGCCTTACAAAAAGCATCCAGCACTTTGAACAAAACCGCGCGCGGGACTCCCGCACTTGCCGCGTCGTTCAACCGCGGTTTCACCGCCTCGATATACCAATCGCAAAACTCACTCCAAAAGAATTCGTGCAGCGCCTTGCACGCCTCCATCATATTGTAAGCCTGCACGCTCGATTCGGCGACTTCTAAACAGTTTCGCAGCCGGCTCAAAATCCACCGGTCTTCAATCTCCAAATCGCCCGCGCCGCCCGATGCATCCCCAATATGGCCGAATGCAAATCGCGAAGCGTTCCAAATCTTGTTGCAAAAGTTCCTCGCCTCTTCGATCCTTCTGTCTCCAAACCGAATCTCCTGGTTATAGCCTGTTTGAACCAGCAGACTAAACCGCATCGCATCCGCTCCGAACTTCTCGATGTATTCCAACGGGTCAACCCCGGTGCCCAGCGATTTGCTCATCCGCTTGCCTTCTTCGGTCAACACCGTCGCATAAATATAAACATGTCTGAACGGAATCTCGTGCATCTGGTCCAAACCGTCCATCACCATCCGCGCAACCCACAAATAAATGATGTCCCGCGCCGTTACAAGCACATCGGTCGGATAAAACGTTTTCAAATCGCGCGTTTCGTTCGGCCAGCCGAGCGTCGCAAACGGCCACAACGCGCTGCTGAACCAGGTGTCCAGCACATCTTCATCCTGCGTTACCGGTTCACCAGCCAGCCGCTCCGCCTCTTGCATGTTCATCGCCGCAATCGGTGTGCCGCCGCTCGTGTAATAAATCGGCACCCTGTGCCCCCACCACAACTGCCGACTCAAACACCAATCCTTGATGTTGTTCATCCAGTTCAAATAAACTTCGGCATACCGCTCCGGAACGAATCGAATCTTTCCTGTCTCCACCGCCTCGATCGCCGGTGCCGCAAGCGGCTTCATTTTGCAAAACCACTGCTCGCTCAACAAAGGCTCGATCACCTGCCCGCTGCGATCGCTGACCTTCAACGGCACATCATAATCCTCAATCTTTTCCACCAAACCCTGCGCTTCCAAATCCGCAGTGATCTTCTTCCGCGCCTCGTATCGGTCCAAACCGTGATACGGCGTGCCTTCGGCAATCACCTTTCCCTTGCCGTCAATGCAGATCGGCACCGATTCAAAATCAATCCCCATCCGAACGCCGATCTCAAAATCGTTCGCATCGTGCGCAGGCGTTACTTTCACAGCACCCGTGCCGAACTCGGGGTCGGGATATTCATCGGCAATGAGAGGAATCACCCGTCCAACCAACGGCAATCGAATCTGCTTCCCAACCAAACCCGCATACCTCGTGTCCTTCGGATTCACCGCCACCGCAACATCAGCAAGCATCGTTTCGGGACGCGTGGTTGCAATCACCACATATCCGCTTCCATCTTCAAACGGATACCGAAAGTGATAAAGTTTGCCCCGCCGCACTTCGTCGTTTGTTTCGATGTCGCTCACCGTGGTCTGCAAGCCCACATCCCAATTCACAATCCGCTTCCCGCGATAAATCAACCCGCGCTGATACCATTCGATGAAAACTTTCAACACCGCATCGTGATACGCCGCGTCCATCGTATAACGCTCGCGCGACCAATCGAATGCGAAACCCAGCCGCCGGAACTGCTTCAGAATCATCCCGCCCGATTCGTCCTTCCACCTTTTTGTGCGTTCCACAAACGCTTCGCGCCCAATCACGTGGCGGTTCGTACCCTCGGCTTTCAGCTGCGCTTCCACAACCTTCTGCGTAGCAATTCCTGCGTGGTCGGTTCCGGGAAGAATCAAAACTTCATGCCCGGTCATCCGCTTGAAACGACCCAGCACGTCCTGAATCGAATAGCACAGAGCGTGCCCCATGTGAAGACTGCCCGTCACGTTGGGCGGCGGAATCGTGATGCAATAAGGCTTGCGGTTTTCACCGGCAAACGTTTCGGGAGCAAACAGTCCGTTTCGCTCCCATTCCAAATACCATTTTTGTTCCACCTGCTTCGGATCGTAGCGGGTGGACATTCCCGAATCCGTCATTCGCTTCCTCCTTCATGTATCGAAGTGAAAGCGAAGTGTACCCTAATAACGCGTCAGCTCTTGAAATCGTAATCCGGCCTGAACCATATCGGCCAGCAGCCATCGCTCCATTCGGTCGTCGGATACCCTTCCGCATCGTATCCCACGAAAGGCTCCACCCTTCGGTCCGTGCCGCTCGAACCGTCGCTTGCAAACGTCTGCCCCAACGCCTTGAACTTCACATGCGTGTCGCAATACGCGAAATTCATTCCGTGATGCGTTCCATCAAGCGTATGCACGTAAAAACTGCCGCCCGGCAGCGCGCTGCCCCTTTTCATATCAAACAGAACAGCCGGCTTTTCGCTCGATTCCGTCAGCGGGCATGCACCCTTTCCCGAATACGGAACATACAAGCACGGCTTATCCAACGTCGAGCATTTCATCAAAGGATTCGACATGGCAAACCCTTTTACCGCAGCGTTGCCGGTTCCTTCCCACAGCATACAAAGCTCCGCCGGATTCACGATGCCGCGCGCATCCCACGCGTGCAGCAAACCGTTGTAGGTGTAGCTGACCAGCGCAGGCGCCGTACTTGGATTCGGCTCAAGATAATCCGCAATCAATCCACCCTTATCCGCCGCGGAATTTGATCGCTTTCGCTCAAATCCCGATGGGCACGCAAACAGACTCCGGTTTTGAACATAAGGATAGATCGCGTTTGCCCATCCGCTCAAGTTTTCATTCCAACGCGCAGCGTTCTGGCTCGTCCGCCAATTATATGGAAACTCGATCAGCTGCGAGCCGTTCCACTGACCCGGAAACCGCCACTTGCCCGCCTGATGATCGAACGTCGTCGCCAGCGGATAAACGTCGTCCGTGTCTGATTTGTAAAACTCGATCCCTTCTGCCAACAATTTCAAATTCGAAATGCATTTCGCCTGGTTCTGTTTTTCGTTCCCTTGGGAAATGCCGCCGACAATCGCGCCAAGCGCCAGCATCGCGGCGCTGCCCAAAACCAGTTCATAAACGCTGAATCCACGCACCAATCTCATCGTTCTGCCTCCCATCTCGTCGCGATTCCGCTGATATCCCAGACGGATCGAACGGCCCGATCGTGCGAATCCTATGCCCGATTTCCCGTTCCCAAAGCCACCCCTTCCCGACCGACAGCCATACCAGCCGTCGGTCGGGGGTGGGAGATCATTACGGCGATTGCGAGAAGTCGTAATCCGGACGCGAAAGCCAAGTCCAGCATCCGTCCGTCCAATAATAACCGGAGAACCCCCAGCCGTTATAGCCGGTTCCGGGATCGGTGCTCCAGTCCGTATAAGGTGTCGGGCCGTTGTTCTCGCCGGGCAGATAGTTCGCGCCCAATCTTCGCCATTTGGCATGGGTATCGCAAAACGACCAGTTCTGTCCCCGTGTATGCACCCACGACGATCCGCCAGGATACGACAGCGTGGACTTCGTTCCGAAGTTGTAATCGCTCGGAGTGCCATAGGGGCAGTTGCCGACTCCCGAATAAGGAATATACGTGCACGGATTCGCAAGCGTCGTGCAGCGAATCTGAGGATTCGACATCGCAAATCCCAAAACGTTCACTTTGCCCATCGTCTCCTGAAACACGGCAAGCTCCGACGGATTCGTGATTCCAGAACTCGACCAGCCGTGGAGCAGACCGTTAAACGTTGGCGCAACGAGCGCAGGCTTTGCCGCGGGATTCGGGTTCGCATAATCCGAAATCACGCCGCCGCCGTCGGCTCGTCCATTCGTCCGAAGCTTCTCGGGTCCCGAAGGGCAGGAATAGATCCCTCGGCTGTTCACATACGCATAAATCGAGTTCGCCCAACCCGTCAAGTTCTCATTCCATCGGGTTTGGGATTGGCTCAACCGCCAGTTATAAGGAAACTCGATCAGTTTCGTTCCATCCACTGGGATTCCTGTGCGCCATGTGTTCGTGGATGTGTCCAAAGTAAACGAAAGTGGATACTTGCCGTCGCTGTCGTCGGTGTACATCATAATCGCCGTTGCTAACTGCTTCTGGTTGGCAAGACACGTGATCTGCTTCGCCTTCTCTTTCGCTTGCGCAAAAACGGGGAAAAGAATCGCCGCAAGAATCGCGATAATCGCGATCACCACCAGCAATTCTATCAGGGTGAATCCGCGTTGCTTGTTCATATCCGTTTACTATACAGGATTTTCGTGCCCGAAACCACGATCCACAAAAAAGTATGAAGCGCCCGCTGCCTGCACGCTGCGAGCGCTTCTCTCGCCAATTACGATTCCAACGTTATCGGAATCTTACGGCGTCTCGCTGAAGTCATAGTCGGGGCGATACAGCCACGCCCAGCAACCATCCGTCCAGTAGTATCCGGCCGTTCCGGTCGGGCCGTATCCGGTGAACGGATCGGTAG
>Ga0070741_10014101_pt1 | contig 13907 bp, 13 predicted proteins | sample Coa_R1_4_FD_66440 | JGI IMG/M metagenome (GOLD analysis project Ga0070741, IMG submission 66440) | Surface soil microbial communities from Centralia Pennsylvania, which are recovering from an underground coalmine fire - Coalmine... | ecosystem: Environmental > Terrestrial > Soil > Unclassified ... | reverse complement strand
CCGACCGCGGTCATGTAGACGCCGAGGAAGAACTCCTCCGCCGGCACCTCGCGCTCTCCGCCGGCCCCCTGGATGGTCATCCGGGCGCCGGTCGCGACCATGAGCGGCGGCAGGTGGTTCGTCGGGTCGTTCGAGCAGACGTTGCCGCCGATCGTGCCGCGGTTCCGGACCTGGACGTCGGCGATCGCGGCGCAGACCTCGCCGAGGATCGGCCGCGCCTTCGCCTCCGCCGAGCGGATGAGCTCCGTGTACCTCGTCATCGCGCCGATCGTCAGCGTCCCGTCGCCGGCGAGGTCGATCCCCTTGAGCTCGGCCAGCCCGTTGAGGTCGACGAGCATGTCGGGCGACGCCGCGCGGGCCTTCATCACGTTGAGCAGCGTCTGCCCGCCGGCGAGCGCGCGGGCGCCGTCGTTCGCGGCGAGCAGCTCGATCGCCTCCGCGACGGACGCCGCTTTTGCGTACTCGACCTCCCTCAACAGCACGCGTTCGATCCTATCCGGTGCCGACCTGGAGATCTGCGGGGTCAGCGGTGCGAGCGCTTGCCTTCGCCCACCACGATCCTGACCTTGGCATGCGCCGGCCGGACGGCTCCCCTCACCGGCTTCTGACCGATCACCTTGCCTCGCGAGGCCATCCTCGAGTACGCCTTCGTCACCTTGCCGAGCGAGCAGCCGGCTCTCCCGAGCAGGCGCTTCGCCGCACGCACGGCCCTCCCCCGCAGGCTCGGTACGACGCACTGCCACCGAAAGATCGCGGTAACCATGCGGCTTGTACTCATGGTCACCGCGCAGACGCCCTTGCCGGAGCAGCCGCCGGCCCAGCCCGCAAAGCGCGCACCCGCGTCAGGGCGCGCGGTAAGGGTCACTACCGTCCCTTTCTCAAAGTCGTGGTCGCAGACGCTCCCGCAGTCGATGCCCGCTGGATTCGACACGACGCGGCCCCCATCGTCTCCACTCTCCGCGACTGCGAGCCCCTCCTGGACAATCTCGAAGTCGGCCGTCACCGACGTGTCGGACGACAGGGGGACAGTGCATGCACCCGTTCCCGAGCAGGCGCCCGACCAGCCCGTGAAGCTGGAGTCGGCCGCAGGCGTCGCCGTGAGCGTGACCGGGCCGCCGGCAACCGACTCGGAGCACGTCGGTCCGCAGTCGATCCCGGCCGGGCTCGAGCTGACCGTTCCCGAGCCGCTTCCGCTCTTGGAGACGCTCAGCGTGCTGGTGCCGAGGTAGCGGGCGAGCGCGAAGCTGCTCGACGTGTTGCCGTCGAACGCTCCGCCGCCCACCACGATCTTCCCGTCCGGCTGCACGACGACGGCGTTCGCCGCGCTACCGGCGGTGCTGCCGTCAGTGCCGGCGGCGGCAAGCTGGGTGGTCACGACGCCGTCGGTGCCGAAGTCGGGGTCTAGCGTCCCGTTCGAGTCGAAGCGAAGGACTAGGAACTCAGCGGCCTGGCCGCTGTCGATGAGACCGGCCGCGACGATCTTCCCGTCCGGCTCGAGCGCGAGCCCATTTCCGAGAGCTTGAGTGCTCGACTCGATCCTGATGTCCTCGCCCCCCGATGCGAAGCTCGAGTCCACCGACCCATCCGCGTTGAGGGCCATGATCCCCACGCCAGTCCAGTTGAGGTTGCCGTGTCCGGCCCCCACGACCACGATCGTGCCGCCCGGTTCTACGGCGAGGGCGTTTGCGGTGCCCAGCACGGTTTGGTTGCCGCCGCCCCCCTCACCGACCGCGCCATCGGTGCCGAACGTGGTGTCCGGCGAGCCGTCGAGATCGAAGCGGGCAATGAGAAAGTCGTCGCTCGTGCCCGAGCCCGCCGCGAGGATCTTCCCGTCTGACTGCAAGGCCAGCGCACGTAGTTCGCCGAAGGGGCCGTCGACGATCCCGCCTGAGCCGAAACCTGTATCGAGCGCGCCACTCGACAGGTAGCGAGCGAGGACGAAGTACCCGCCGGCGTTCACCCCCCCGACGACGATCTTCCCGTCGGGCTGAAGAGCCAATGCCCAAGCCTCGCCGCCGCGGGGGGGCTCGGGATCGGTGGTGACCTCTCCGCCGGAGCCGAAACTGCTGTCGATAGACCCGTCGGCGTTGTAGCGCGCTACCGCAAAATCCGGAGCGCTGCCGTCGTAGCCGCTCCCGGCGACGACGATCTTTCCGTCCGATTGCACCGCGATGCCCCGGAGCTCGATCGAAGTGGTGACGATGCCGCCCGATCCGAAAGTCGGGTCCAACGAGCCTTCGGAGTCGTAGCGGGCGATCGCGTCGCCGCCTGCGAGCAGGATCTTCCCGTCAGGCTGCAGCGCGACCGCGTACGCCTCCGCGGGTGCGCCTGCCGAACCGATTGCGGTTGTTGTGGTGCCGCCCGTTCCGAAGCTTGGATCAAGCACTCCCGGCGTCGCCGAGGCGGACCCGACAGCAACGACAAGGAGACATGCGACGACGACCGACGCTGCCACCGTTCTCGACCGACCTCGCATGGAACCCCCCGGCTGGACGTTCAGACAGGTATCAGAGACGTCCTCGCCCGTCAACGCGGGCGGCAGCTTCAGGCGAGCGACTCGGCGTGAATGCGGGTTTTGGCGTCCTTCAGGCGTCCGCCCGCACGGTTCGCGCGCACCGCGACGATCTCCGCGAGCATCGACAGCGCCGTCTCCGCAGGCGTGTCGGCTCCGATGTCGAGACCGCTCGGACCGGCGATCCGGTCGAGCTCGTCGTCGGTCACGCCCTCGTCGCGCAGGACGCCGCGGCGCCGCTCCTGGTTGCGGCGCGAGCCGATCCAGCCGACGTAGAAGGCGTCGCCCGCAAGCGCGCCGCGGATCAGCGGCAGATCGAACTTGTCGTCGTGCGTGAGCACGATCACCGCGGTGCCGGGATCCGGCTGCACCTGTGCGAGCGCCTCGTCGGGCCAGAGGAGCAGGAGCTCGTCGGCACTCGGGATCCGGTCCTCCGTCGCGAAGCTCGCGCGCGCGTCCGCGACGATCGTCCGCCAGCCGAGCAGCTTCGCCCCGCGGCAGAGCGCCTCCGCGGTGTCGGTCGCGCCGTAGACGAAGAGCCGCGGCGGCGGGCCGGAGACGTCTGCGAGCACGGTGCGCTCACCGAGCTCGAGCACGTGGCTGCGGCCGCGCCGGCGCGCCGCCTCGACGAGCTCGGGATCGTCGATCCGCTCGCCGACGCCCTCCCCGGCGACGACGGTGAGGACGACGTCAGGCCGTTCCGCCTCGGTCAGCTCCTCGACGAAGACGTCGATCTCGCCGCCGCACGGCAGGCCGATCCCGAACGCCATCTCGTCGGTGATCCCGTATGTGAGCAGCCGAGGCGGCCCGCCCGCGAGCACCTCCTGCGCCGCGAGGACGACGTCGTTCTCGACGCAGCCGCCGGAGACGGAGCCCGCGAGGTCGCCCGTGTCGCTGACGACGAGCTTCGAGCCGACCGGCCGCGGCGCCGAGCGGCGCGTGGCCACGACCGTCGCCAGCGCAACTTTCCGCCCGACCTCGCGCCAGAGCAAGGCCTTCGAGAGCACGTTCTCCATCCCTGTCCAATCTAACTGCGTGTGCCGGGCAGAGAGCTCTGCTCTCCGCCCGGTCAGAACGGAGCTCCGTGCTGAGGGCTTGGCTGGGGTTGCGTGGTTCGCTTGGTTCTGCCGCCGCGGCGGGAGGGTTCGAACGGTTGAAGTGCGCTCAGACCAAGAGCCGGGGGCCGGACCGCGCTCGCGCCGGAGACCGCGCTCTCCGGCGCGCGGAGTTGCTTCAAGAGCGAACGGGTGCGCAGCACCCGCGAGCTAGCGGCCCAAGTACGCCTTGCGGAGGCCCTCGTCCTCGCGGAGCTCCGCGGCCGAGCCCTCGAGCACCAGCCGGCCGGTCGACAACACGTACCCCCGGTCGGCGATCGAGAGGGAGACGTTCGCGTTCTGCTCGACGATGAGCATCGCGACTCCCGACTCGTGCACCTGCTTGATGATCTCGAAGCTCCGCTCGACGAGGATCGGCGCGAGCCCCATCGACGGCTCGTCCATCAGGAGGAGCTTCGGCTTCGACATCAGGGCGCGGCCCATCGCGACCATCTGCTGCTCGCCGCCGGACAGCGTCCCCGCGAGCTGCGAGCGCCGCTCGTAGAGGAGCGGGAAGAGCGTGTACACCCGGTCGAAGTCCTCTTTCCGCCCGGCGCCTTGGAGGTACGCGCCCATCTCGAGGTTCTCGAGCACGGTCATCGGCCCGAACAGACGCCGGTTCTCGGGGACGATCGCGATCCCGCGGCCGATCCGGTAGCTCGTCGAGCGACCGGTCACGTCCTCGCCCTGGAACCGAACCGCGCCGCGGCGCGGCCGCACGATCCCGAGCACCGTCTTCAGCGTCGTCGACTTGCCCGACGCGTTGCCGCCGAGCAGGCAGACGAGCTCGCCCGGCTGCACGTGGAGGTTGAGGCCCTGCAGGATGTGGATCGGCCCGTAGTACGTGTCCACCGCGTCGAGCTGGAGGAGCGGCTCGGGCGGCGCTCCGTTCTCCGGCTTCGGCTCGGCCACGTCGCTCACTTCGTCGCCGCCGCCTTCGTGCCCAGGTACGCCTCGACGACGCGCGGATCGGTCGCCACCTGCTCGAACGTCCCCTCCGCGATCTTGACGCCGTGGTCGAGCGCGACGACGCGGTCGGAGATCGACTCGACGACGTGCATGTCGTGCTCGATGAGGAGGATCGTGAAGCCGCCCTCCGTCCGCAGCTTCCCGATCAGCTCGGCGATCTCGTGCGTCTCGACCGGGTTCATCCCGGCGGCCGGCTCGTCGAGGAGCAGGACGCGCGGGCGGGTCGCCGTGGCACGCGCGATCTCGAGCCGCCGGCGGTTCGCGTACGAGAGCGAGTACGCGGGCTGGTCCCAGCGGTAGCCCATCAGCCGCTCCCCGAAGAAGGCGAGCTTCTCCTCGGCGAAGGCGTTGATCTCGCGCTCCTCGCGCCGCGCGCGCGGCAGCTGGAGCATCTGCTCGACGATCGTCGCCCGGGTGTGGCCGTACTGGGCGGCCATGACGTTCTCCTTCACCGTCATGTTCAGGAAGAGCCGCAGCGACTGGAACGTGCGCGCGATGCCCCGCTGCGTGATCTTGTGCGGAGCGAGGCCGACGACGCTCTCGCCGCCGAGGAAGATGTCGCCGCTGTCGGGCTTCTGGACTCCCGTGATGAGGTTGAGGACGGTCGTCTTGCCGGCGCCGTTCGGGCCGATCAAGCTGACGATCTCGTTCTCGCCGACCTCGAGGTTCAGCTTGTCCACGGCGGTCAACCCGCCGAACGAGACGGTGAGGTCGCGCAGCTCGAGCATCGGCGTGGCCACGTCAGACCACCTCCACCCGCGTCTGGCCGAACAGCCCCGCGGGCCGCGTGGCCATGAGGACGATGAGGATCACGCCGAGCAGCAGCGGCCGGGTCGTCGGCGCCTGCTCGATCAGCGTGTTCTCCCAGGCGAACGCCGCGACCCAGAGCGTCGGCACGAGCAGCGCCCAGCGCCGCCAGCCCGTGACGACGGTCGAGGCGAGCACCAGGACGATGGCGAGGACGAAGGCGTAGTTGCCGTACGCGTAGTTCGCGTCGGTGTACGTCTTGGCCGGCAGCACCATCCAGTGGCGGAGCAGCGTCGCGAAGAAGCCGGTCTTCGCGTACGACGTCGGGCCGACGGCGATCGGCCCTGCGACTCCACGCGCCCAGAGGGCCCCGACTATCTCGTTGACGATCACCCCGAACGCCGCGGTGGCGACGAGGAAGGCCGCGAGCAGCCGCCACGGCCGGACCTTCGCGAGGATCCCGATCAGCACGGCCGCGTAGAAGACCCAGCGCGCCTGGTACGGCGTGCGCAGGATCTCGAGGAGGACGTTGACCACGACGGCGCCGAAGACGACGCCGCCGAGGCTCCCCGCCCCGCCGAGGATGACCATCGCGTAGATCGTGATCAGGAGCGGGAACATGAACGTGTCCGGGAAGACGCCCTGGTAGTAGGCGCCGTTCACCGCGCCGGCGAAGCCGGCGACTCCCGCGCCGACCGCGACCGCGAGGAGCATCAGCCACTTGACCGGGATCCCCATGACCTCCGCCGCGAGCTGGTCCTCGCGCAACGCGCGCCAGGCCCGGCCGGTGCGCGACTTGTTGACGAACGCGAAGAGGATCGCCACGACGGTGAAGCCGGCAGCCGCGACCCAGACGTAGTCGGTCGGGGAGTTCGTCAGCTTGTGCCCGAAGACGCGGAACGGGTCGACGTTGTTGATCCCGGTCGGGCCGCCGGTGATGTCGTGCTTCGCGCCGAAGCCGAGCCAGTCCCAGGCGTAGCCGTTCGACGTGAAGTTGTTGAAGATCTCGAGGAAGAAGAGGGTGACGATCGCCAGGTAGTCCCCGCTCAGCCGCCTCGACGGCAGGGCGAGCACGAAGCCGAGCAGGATCGTCGCCGCGACGACGAGCGGCACGCTCTGCCACGTCGGCCAGTGGAGGTTGTAGTGGGCGGACGACAGCTCGGCGTAGAAGTACGCGGCGAAGCCGTAGAAGGCGACGTAGCCGAGGTCGAGCAGCCCCGCCCACCCGACCGCGACGTTGAGACCGACCGCGAGCAGGACGTAGAGCATCGTGTCCGCGTCGACTCCGATCACGTAGCCGTTCGAAGTCAGGACGGGGATCACGCAGGCCAGCCCGACGAAGAGGGCGAGCAGGACGGCCGGCGGCGTCCGGGTCGCCAGCCGCAGCGAGCCGCCGACGATTCCGCCCGGTCCCGTGATCCGCTCGCCCGACCGCTTGACCCACTCGTCGACGCCGATCTGCGGCGAGGTGGCGGGCTGCGAGCCCGGAGGGGTCGGAGCGTCGGCCATCCCTAGACCTTCGACAGGACGGGCGCCCCGCGGAGCCCGGTAGACCGGAAGAGCATGAACACGATCAGGACCGAGAAGACGATGAGATCGGAGAAGTACGACGAGAGGTACCCCTCGGTGAACGTCTCGGCCAGGCCGATGAAGAGGCCGCCGAGCACCGCGCCGCCGATGTTCCCGATCCCTCCGACGACGGCGGCGATGAACGCCTTCAGGCCGGCGCCGAAGCCCATGTACGGGTTGAGCTGCTGGTAGATCATCCCGGTCATGACCCCGGCCGCGCCGGCGAGCGCCGATCCGAGCAGGAACGTCACGGCGATGACGCGGTCGACGTCGATCCCCATCATCGAGGCCGCCTCGGGATCGACCGAGACGGCCCGCATCGCCTTCCCCGTCCGCGTCCTCCAGACGAAGAGCGAGAGCGCGAGCATCAGCACGACGGTCGAGAGGATCACGACCATCTGGACGTACTGGATCTGGAAGTTGCCCCACGAGACCACGTTGTGGAAGAGCTCGCCGACGCCGTCCTTGCCGGGGCGCAGGCTGAACGTCTCGTACGAGCGGGGGTTCGCCTGCCAGAGGAGAACCGCAGTCTGCTGGAGGAAGAAGGAGACGCCGAGCGCGCTGATCAGCGGCGCGATTCGAGGCGCCTTCCGGAGCGGCCGGTAGGCGAAGCGCTCGATCACGACGCCGAGCACGCCGCACCCGAGCATCGAGGCGGCAAAGGCGAGGAGGAAGAGCGGGACGATCGGCATGATCGGCTGCAGCGGCGAGCCGAGCGCGTTGAGCACGAACCAGCCGATGTACGCGCCGATCATGTAGACGTCGCCGTGCGCGAAGTTGAGGAGCTTGAGGACGCCGTAGACCATCGTGTAGCCGAGCGCGATGAGCGCGTAGAGGCTCCCGACGGCGATCCCCGCGATGAGCTCGTGGAAGAAGAAGAACCAGTTCTGAAGCTGGAAGGCGAGAACGGCGCTCATTCGCTCCTACTCACTTAGGCGAGCGGCCCGCCCCAGTGGGCGGGCCGCTCGCGGTTCCTACGCAGTCGAAGCAGCGGCTACTTGACCTGCTTGTACGCGCCGTTGCTCTGGATCTTGAACACCGTCACGCCCGCCTTCGGGCCGTGGTAGGCGTCCGCCGGGTTGTTGAACGCCATGCTGTACCCGAGGATCGTCGTCTTCTGCGTCACCTTGGCGAGCTTCGCGGTGACCGCCGACCGGCTGACCGACTTGCCCTTCGTCGCCGAGCACGCCTCGGAGATCGCGACGCCGAGCATCTGCGCCGCGACGAAGCTCGGAGCGCCGAACGGGTCGCTCGCGGACTTCGAGCCGTACTTCTTGACGTAGGCCTGCCGGAACGACTTCGTGATCTTCGACAGGCTCGGGCCGAAGAACGAGATGTACGCGCCCGGGAACTTGAACTGCGTCGGGCTGACGCTACCGTCGGTCGCCATGAAGCCACCGGTGTAGCCGTCCGTCTTCAGGTTCTCGGCGAACGTCTGCGAGTCCGCCGCATCCTGCGTCGGCGCGTAGACGAGCTTGTCGCCCTGCGTCTTCGCCTTCAGGGCCACCGGGGCGATGTCGGCGGCGAAGCCGGCCGCACCGCCGGAGTTCTGGTCGGTCTCCTTGACGGACTCACGGTCGACGGAGATCCCGTCGGCCTTGAAGATCTTCTGTGCGTCCGTGGCCAGGCCGATGCCGTATGCCTCGCCGTCGTCGACGACCAGGACCTTGTCGTTCTTCTTGAGGCCGAGGGTCTTGACGATGTACGGGACGCCGGTGCGCGCCTGCTGCGCGTTCTGCGGCACGACGCGGAAGAAGTGCGTCAGCTTCTTCTGGCCCTTGGCACCCGTCGCGAGCGTGTCGAGCGTCGCCGAGCCGGACACGTACGGAAGACCGGCGCGGTCGAGCACGACGCCTCCGCCGAGGGTCTCGTTCGAGCCGGCGAAGCCGACCATCCCGAGAATCGACTTGTTCGCGACCATCTGCCGCGCGACCGTGGCGGCCTTCTGCGGGTCGAGTGCGCTGTCACCCTCGAGCCCGAGGGACAACTTGACCCGGTGCAAGCTGCTCGGCACGCCCGGGATCGCCTTGCCGGCGTTCCACGAGGAGATGAACAGCTTCACCCAGTTGCTCTGGTCGTCGCCGAGGAACGCGGCGCCGCCCGACAGCGGGCCCGCGAAGCCCAGGTCCGCCTTCATGCACAGTGCGGTGGTGGCGTGCCGCGTGGTGCGGGCAGAGGCCGTACCGCCGAGCGTCGCAGCGACGACGACGGCAACCAGAACCGCCAGCGCTACGAGTGCTCCAACTCTCTTCAACATCCGGTGCCCTCCTTTGTGGACGTCCTTGGGAACTAGGACGCCTGCCTACGAACATGGTTTGAAAGAGGTTGTGAACGAGTAGGCGGCCGACTCTATCCCTCTGCGCGCCGTAGCGAAAGTCGAACGGAGCCGCCGGTGTAGGCTCGCACGGTCGTGAGGTACTGCATCCAGGCTCCCGAGCCGACCGGCGCCGTCACCGAGCTGATCGACTGCCCGGAGTTCCGGCAGCGCCTCCTGCGCTTCGACTCGGCGGGCGACGAGCAGCGAGACGACGAGCGCGACGAGGTCCTCTACGTCCTCGCCGGGACCGCCTCGGCGGCAGTCGGAAGCGAGACCGTCGAGCTCGTCCCCGGCAGCGCGCTCTACGTCGCCCGCGGCACGGCGTGGCGGATCGAGAGTGCCGAGGGTCTCCTGCTCCTCTCGGTCCTCGTCGAGGAGCCGCTCCCGGCGGAGACGAGCCACGCAGTCATCGCCTCGGGGGAGCGCGGCACCGCGACCGCCGGCCGCGAGTTCGACCTGCTCGCGCGGCCGGAGAGCGGCTGCGTGTCGGTGACGCAGTTCGTCGGCCACATCCCCGTCGGCCGCGCGCCCGACCATTTCCATCTCTACGACGAGGTCGTCTACGTCCTTGCCGGAGATGGCGCCCTCCACGTCGACGGCGAGAGCGCGTCGCTGCGGGCCGGCTCGTGCGTCCACCTGCCGGCGCGGCTCGTCCACTGCCTCGAGAACGTCGGCCCGGGCGAGATGCGCGTCCTCGGAGTCTTCCGCCCCGCCGGCTCGCCCGCCGAGGCGTACTACCCGGACGGGACGGCCGCCGCCGTGCCCGTCGCCTGCTGATGCCGCGGATCGAGCGCACCGCGCACGTCGGCTGGGAGGGGAACCTCGCCCGCGGCGCGGGCACGCTCGACGCCGCGACCGGCGCCTTCGCGCACCTGCCGTATTCCTTGCCTTCGCGCGTCGGCGACCCCGGCGGCAAGACGAGCCCCGAGGAGCTGCTCGCCGCCGCGCACGGCGGCTGCCTGACGATGTCGCTCGCCGGCGAGCTGACCGCCGCGGGCACGCCGCCCGGGCACCTTCAGGTGTCCTGCACGATCGTGATGGACGAGGTCGAGGGCCAGGGCCACCAGATCGTGGGCTCCGTCGTCGAGATCGTCGCGCGCGTGGACGCGATCGACGACGACGCGCTCCAGGCCGCGGTCGCGACGGCGGACGAGGGCTGTCCGTTCTCCGCGCTGCTCCGGCGCGCAGGCGCCGACGTGACCGTCACGGCCCGCCTGGCGTGAACCTCGAGGACCTGGCGGCGGCACGCCGGACGCACAAGGTGTTCGGGCCGGAGCCCGTGCCGCGCGAGACGCTGCTCGAGCTGCTCGCCGTCGCCCGGTTCGCGCCGACCCACCACATGCACGAGCCCTGGCGTTTCCGGGTGGTCGGCCCGGAGACGCTCGCCGCCCTGAAGCAGGTCGCGGGCGAGAAGGGGGCTGCGAAGCTCGACCGGGCGCCGACGCTCGTCATCGCGACCGCGGTGCTGACGGGAGACCTCGCCCAGGACGAAGAGGACGTCTGCGCGACGGCCGCCGCGATCCAGCTCGTCCTCCTCGCGGCGACCGAGCGCGGCATCGCGACGTACTGGCGAACGCCGCACGAGCTGCGCCAGAAGCCGGGACGGGAAGCGGTCGGAATCCCGCACGGCGAGCGGTTCATCGGCCTGCTCCACTTCGGCGCGCCCGCGCGCGAGCCCGCTCCACGCGAGCGCCGGCCGGTCGAGAGCTACGTCGAGTTTCTCGACTAGGAGACTGCGGTTTCGCCGGGGCGCGGCTCGTCGACGCCCGAGGCAGGCGTTCCGACGACGGGCGGGCGGAGCGGAGCGAGATAGAGGTGCTCGTAGAGGAGCGAGGCGATGAGGGCGCCGGCGATCGGTCCGATCCAGTAGATCCACCAGCCGGTCCACGTGCCGCCCGCGAGCTCCGGCCCGAGCGCGCGCGCCGGGTTCATCGCCGCGCCGGTCACCTGGCCGCCGACGAAGACGTCCATCGTGATCGTCAGCCCGATCGCGAGGCCCGCGATGGACTTGAACGCGCCGCGGGCGTCGACGGCCGTCGCCCAGACGGCGAAGACGAGGAAGAACGTCATCACGAGCTCGAGGACGACGGCGCGTCCGTCGGTCGTGTGCGGAGCCGGGGTGGAGAAGGCGAGAGCGCTCTTCGAGAAGAGGTAGCGGAGGACGAACGCGGCGCTGATCGCACCGAGCAGCTGCGAGATCCAGTAGACGACCGCGAGGACGGGCGCGATCCGCTTCGTGACGACGAAGCCGAGGGTGATCGAGGGATTGAAATGGCCGCCGGAGATGTGGCCGAGGTTCGTGACCATGATCCCGATCGCGAGCCCGTTGGCGAGCGCGACGGCGACGATGTCGTTGCCGCTCCAGATCCCGGCACCGCCGCCGATGAAGATGAGCGTGAACGTGCCGACGTACTCGGCGACGCCGCGGCGGAGGTAGTCCACGTCCATCGCCCGCGCAGGCTACGGAGCGGTTCGGACGGAGCTGCGGCGGGTAGAAGGCGGGTGTGACCGGGGTCTCACAGGAGAGCGCATTCGAGGTGGAATGCCCGCACTGCCGCAAGAGCTTCGCGGCGGAGCCGATCAAGGGCGGCGACGCCGCGCGCTACCGCGGCTTCAAGTGCCCGCACTGCCGGCTCTTCGTCCCGCTGGAGCGAGCCGCCGACCGCGACCTCCTCGAGCCCCTCTCCCGAGACACGGACTCCTAGCTAGCTGACGGCGTCTCTCAGAGCTTGAGCCTCGGGGAGATGCTCGAGCTTCTTGAGGGTGTTGTTCTCGATCTGGCGGATCCGCTCGCGGGTGACGCCGAAGGCGCGGCCGACCTCCTCGAGCGTGCGCGGCTCGCCGCCGAGCAGCCCGTAGCGAAGCTCGATCACCTGACGCTCGCGCTTCGGGAGCGCGTTGAGGGCGTTCTCGACGTCCTCGCGGCGGAGCATGAGCTGGGCCGTGTCGAATGGCGACTCGGCGGAGTCGTCCTCGACGAAGTCGCCGAGCGAGGAGTCCTCCTCCTCGCCGATCGGCTTCTCGAGCGAGACCGGCAGCTGCGACATGCGGAGGATCTCCCGCACCTCGTCGGTCGTCATCTCGAGCTCCTCGGCGATCTCCTCGGGGTTCGGCTCGCGGCCGAGCCGCTGGACGAGCTGGCGCTCGATGTGCACGACCTTGTTGAGCTTCTCGACCATGTGGACGGGGATCCGGATCGTGCGCGCCTTGTCGGCGATCGCGCGTGTCACGGCCTGGCGGATCCACCACGTCGCGTACGTCGAGAACTTGTAGCCCTTGCGGTAGTCGAACTTCTCCACCGCGCGGATCAGGCCGAGCGAGCCTTCCTGGATCAGGTCGAGGAAGGAGAGGCCGCGGCCGAGGTAGCCTTTCGCGATCGAGACGACGAGGCGGAGGTTCGCCTCGATCATCGCGGTCTTCGCGGACATGTCGCCGCGCTCGATCCGCTTCGCGAGCGTCACTTCCTGGTCGGCGGTGAGCAGCGGCACCTTGCCGATCTCGCGGAGATAGAGGCGGAGGGAGTCGAGCGAGGGCTCGACGGTCAGGTCGAGCTTGGGAACCGCGGGGATCTTCTCCTCCTCCGGCTGCGGCTCCTGGTGAGGCGGGGTCTTGTGCTGCTCGCCCTCGACGAGGTCGATGCCGTGCTCGACGAGGTACGTGTAGAAATCTTCGACCTGCTCCTTCGTGAGCTCGACGTCCTCGAGCCCGCTGACGATCTCGTCGTAGTTGAGGAACCCTTTTTCCTTGCCCTCGGCGACGAGCTTCTGGAGCTCCTCCACCTCGGGAAGCGAGATCTCGACGGTCAGCACGTCCTCCGAACCTCCCCGGCCTCGTTGGTTGCAGCGAACCGTCCCCCCGACGTGTCCGGCTCTTGCCGGCTACCCCGGTCCTCCCTCAATCGCCCGGCGGATACTAGTCACGCGCCGCAGGTTCGTAAAGAACTCGTCAAGGACGCGCGACGACGATCTCGCCGACGCGCTCCTCGCGGCTGTTGAAGAGCGGGACTTCCGCGAGCTCCGGGACGTCGACGCCGAGCTGTCCGAGGAAGACGGCGAGCGCGGGACGATGGCCGCGACCGAAGCCGTCCTCCGACTTCAGTGCGACGCCGGTTCCGTCCGGGCCGGCCGCGCAGAGGAGACCTTCGGCGCCGCCCTTCGCGAGCCAGCCCGGCGCGGCGCGCATGAGGAAGTAGTCGGCGCCGTCCGGGCCGCCGACGAGATCGGGATGTGCCCGCATCGCCGCGGCGATCCGGTCGCCGCCGTCGAGCGACTCGAGCCGCGAGTACGCGTGCGCCATCCGCTCGAGCGGCAGCGCGAAGGTGACGACGCCGCAGCCGTCGCTCGCCGCGTCCTGCGGCTCGACCTCGGCGGCCTCGGCGTGCGCCGCGTGGCAGCCACGCTGCACCGGATGCTCGGGGAGGTGGTAGCCCTTCGTCTCCCAGCCGCGCGCCGCGCAGAGCGCGAGCATCCCGGCGTGCTTGCCCGAGCAGTTGTGGTGGATCTTCTGCGGCGGACGTCCCTCCTGGAGGCCGAGCTCGAGATCGTCGTCCGTCGCGCCCGCGCGGGCGAGGAGCTTGCGGACGGCTTCGACCTGGTCGGTCGTGTCGTGATGGGAGGCGCAGGCGATCGCGAGCTCGTCCTCGGCGAGGTCGTCCCGCGCCCGGACGAGCGGCAGCGCCTGCAGCGGCTTCGAGGAGGAG
>Ga0070741_10014100_pt1 | contig 13907 bp, 12 predicted proteins | sample Coa_R1_4_FD_66440 | JGI IMG/M metagenome (GOLD analysis project Ga0070741, IMG submission 66440) | Surface soil microbial communities from Centralia Pennsylvania, which are recovering from an underground coalmine fire - Coalmine... | ecosystem: Environmental > Terrestrial > Soil > Unclassified ... | reverse complement strand
CTCATGAGCCGGCCCGCCGGCCGGAACATGTTCCGGCCGGGGCTGGGCCACATGTGGCCCAGCCAAAGAACCTATAGTCAGGCTCCACATGGCGGTCACGATCGCGGTTCTTTCCCAGAAGGGCGGCACCGGCAAGACGACCGCGGTGCGTACGGTCGCGGACATCCTGCGCCGCATCGAGGTCCGCGTGCTAGCCGTCGATCTCGACCCTCAGGGCAACCTGTCGGATTACTTCGACATCGATCCCGACGCATCACCCACGGTCGGGGACGTGCTCAGCGGCAGGGCACAGGCGGCCGATGCCATCCACGGCTCGATCATCCCCGCCAATCTGGGGCTGGCCGAGGCCGAGCTGATGCTCTCCGGGCGAATGGGTCGCGAGCTCACGCTCAAGCGTGCCCTGCGGGATGTCAAGGGCGGGTATGAGATCGTGCTGGTCGACTGTCCGCCGGCGCTCGGGTTGCTGACCGTCAACGCGCTCGTCGCGGCCGACTATGCGCTGCTGTCGGCCGAGGCGCAGTACTTCGCGCTCCAGGGGGTCGAGCAGGCCCTCGAGGTGATCGACCTGGCGCGAGAGAGTCTCAACCCGGACTTGCAGTGGCTCGGCGTGCTGCTGAACATCGCGGACATGCGCACCCGCCACTCGCGTGAGGCGTTCGGCTCGCTTCGCGAGCACTACGGCGAGAAGCTGCTGGACACTACGATCCGCGCTTCGATCGCCTATGCCGAGTCGGCCGAGCGCGCCGTCTCGATTCTCGACTACCGCCCCGACCTGGCGGCGGACTACCTCAACGTGACCGACGAGCTGCTGCGCCGCCTCCGCATGGACGACGCCCGAAGCCGGCTCGGCGCCCTGGTGGGCGGAACGCACGCAGCCGCCTGAGGGCGCTGATCGTCAAGCGGGGCGCCTACTCTGGCTGGTTATGCACGCTCGCGGTTGAGGCGCAAACGGTCCCTCTGGGCCGCGATGTCCGGTAGGATGCCGACCTTCCTCTGGCCCATGCGCTCTTTCCGGACCATTCGATTCTTCAGGATTGCGCTCGTACTCGGCTTGCTTGTGGGAGGCCTGGGTGTGGGCAGCGTCGCGCTGGCATCGATCCCCGTCTGGAGCGTTCAAAAGAGCCCGAACCGTGGCGGCGCCGGGTACACCAACGACCTCTATGGCGTGGCCGCGACTTCCGCCGACAACGCCTGGGCGGTGGGGTCCTACATAAAGGGGGCCGTGCTCGGCCCCATTGAGCCAGCTCGCAAGGCGGGCACTTTCGCCAAACGCCCTCCCTGGAGGACGGTAATCGAGCGCTGGAACGGCAAGGCGTGGAGGCTCCAGGCAAGTCCCGACCCTGGCGGGACCAATGACAGCTATCTCAGCGGCGTTGCCGCCGCGTCCGCCCACGACGCATGGGCGGTCGGCTACTACGAGAAAAAGCAGGCCACCGACCTCGCCCTGATCGAGCACTGGGACGGCAAGTCCTGGAAGACCGAGACGAGTTCCAGCGGCTCCCACGTCAGCGGTCTCAGCGGCGTTGCCGCCACGTCTGCCAGCAACGCCTGGGCCGTTGGCTATTTGCACAACGGCACCGACAAGCCGCTGATTGAGCACTGGAACGGCAAGGCTTGGCATACCCAGAAGAGCCCCAACCCCAGCGCCCCTGGTGGCGACGCCTACCTCGACGGCGTGGCGGGCGCCTCTCCTGACAACGCCTGGGCGGTAGGCGATTACTACAACGGAACCGTCGATCAAACCCTGATCGAGCACTGGAACGGCAAGTCCTGGAAGGTCCAGCCCAGCCCCAACCCTTCCGGCTCCAGCAACAACAATTACCTGGATGGCGTAACGGCCACCGGGGCCAACAATGCCTGGGCGGTGGGCTTCTCTGACTACGGCGCCATCGATCAGACCGTGATCGAGCACTGGAACGGCAAGACCTGGCAGGTCCAGCCCAGCGTCGACCCCAGCGGCCCATTACAAGACAACCTGCTCCTGGGCGTCGCGGCGACCTCCCCGAAGAACGCATGGGCGGTGGGCTGGGACATCAACTCCTCCGCGGCGCAGACCATGGTCCAGCACTGGAACGGCCACGAGTGGACGATGCAGGCAAGCGCCAATCCGGGCCGTGGCGCAGCTGTGTACGGCGTCACCGCCGTCTCCTCCCACAACGCCTGGGCGGTCGGCGCGCGCTCGACGAAAACTGTGCAGAGGTCCCTGATCGAACATGGACCTTGACCGCGGCGCAAACGACGTCCGGCCGTAGATCCTCGGCGCAAACGACTCCCGGCCCGGGTCGAGGGCACAACACGCGGCCACAGCGGCGGGATCACCGGTCAGCGGCCGGCGTGGATCTCCTCAAGAGGGCGGGCTCACACCGGGCATTTCTCGCCAAAGTCGGCCGCCGGATTTGCGCTTTGGCGCAAAAGGTGCGCTCGGCGAGACAAAGTCGCCGATACCGAAGTGAATCGGCCTACTTTGGTCGGTTATGCACGGTCCCCGGGTTTGGGCGCCGCGGTCTCTCGTCACACGGACCGCTGATATGTCCTGAACGCCCTCGTCGCAAACGCGAGGCACACCAGCAGCAGCGCCAGCAGGAAGCCGGCCCGGGAGGCGATGAGGCCCCAGTCGGGGTTTGCGGACACGGCTGAGCGGCCCGCCACCACCGCCCAGTTGACCGGGTTGAAGTCGGCCACGTGCTGCATCCAGGTCGGGATCAGGTTCTGCTGCATAAACGCCGAGGAGAGAAAGGTCAGCGGCAGCAGGACGAAGTTCATGATCGCGATCAGGGTCTCCTCGCGGCGGGCCAGCAGGGCGAGCCCATTCGAGATCGCACCGAAGGCCGCGCCGAGCATCACGGCGACCACGATCATCACCACGACCCCTCCGAAGCCGCCCGGAAAGCCCGCGCCGTCGATCAGCGCCAAGACCACGATGATCACCGACTGGATCGCGATCGTCAGCGACGAGTGGACGAGGCGGCCCGAGATCAGCGCGGTGCGCTTGACCGGCGAAACCAGAAAGCGGTCGGTGACGCCGCGCTCGATGTCATCGATCAGGGGCATCCCGCCCCAGCCCGACGCGAACAGCGCGGTCATCACGACGACGCCGGGCGCCAAGAACTCGATGTAGGAGGTGCCGTGAAAGCCGGGGATGTTGATGACGTTCTTGAACAGCGCGCCGAAGAGCAGAAGCCAGATCACCGGCTGGACGAGCGTGACCGCGATCCACCACGGCTGGCGCAGCAGCTCACGGACGTGCCGGATGGTCATGAAGTAGCTGTGGCGAACGATGGTCACTTCTTCACCTCCGTGTCCTCGGATTCGGCCTCCTGGAAGGTGCGGCCGGCATAGCGCAGGTAGACATCATCGAGCGAGGGGCGCGCGACGCGGACGGACGAGACCGCGATGCCTCTGGCCTCGAGCGCCTGAAGCACCGACGGCACGGCGCGCCCGCCATCCTCCGCACGGGCCCGCAGCGCACGGCCGTCGACGACGACCTCGCGGACGCCGGCGATCGGCTCAAGCGCTGGCCGCACCGCCCCGTCGGCCGCGGGCTCGTCGAGCTCGACGTAGACCGCATCGCCCCGCAGCTCGGACTTGAGCTCTTCGGGGGTGCCCTCGGCGACCACCTTGCCGCGATCGACAATCGCGACACGCGCGGCAAGCTGATCGGCCTCTTCGAGGTAATGGGTCGTCAGCAGCACGGTCTTGTCTTGCTCGGCCGCCAGGGCCGCGATCTGTTCCCACATATCGGCGCGCACCTCGGGGTCAAGCCCCGTGGTTGGCTCGTCAAGGAAGAGCACCCACGGGTCGTGGACGAGGGCCATCGCGATGTCCAGCCGGCGGCGCATTCCTCCCGAGTAGCCGCGCGCAATACGGTCGGCGGCGTCGGCGAGCCCGAAGAGCTCGAGCAGGTCCGTCGCGCGTTGCTCGAGCACCCGCCCGCGCATCCCGTACAGCTGCCCCTGAAGGCGCAGGTTCTCGCGACCAGTGGCCTGGATATCGACGCCCGTACCCTGAGACACGACGCCGATCGTGCGACGCACGCGGTCGGGTGAACCCATGACGTCCGTGCCCGCTACGGCGGCTTTCCCCTCGTCCGGGCGCGTGAGCGTGGTGAGTACCTTCACGGCGGTCGACTTTCCAGCCCCATTCGGTCCGAGCAGGGCAAAGATCGTGCCCCGCCGGGCGCGGAAGGAGAGTCCGTCGAGGGCGCGAACCGCCTTCTCGCCCTTCCCATACGTCTTCACCAGGGCGTCGGCCTCGATCATCACCTCCTCGCCGGCGGTGTCCTGCAATTGGTTTTGTGTCTCGGTCTCCATTAGCATTCTCTCGTTATATCAGATTCTCAATAGCTAAGTAATTCGTGACTTCAACAAATCCCCACAAAGCCCAGCTGATGCGCCGCCTGGGCGAGGAAATCCGCGCCGGTCAGCGGGCGACGGATGCGGTCGACGAGGCCGTGACCGAGCTTTTGGGGATCAACCGGACCGACTCGCGCTGTCTGGACATCCTCGAGCAGCATGGTCGCATGACCGCCGGCCACCTCGCCGTCCTGAGCGGGCTCTCCACGGGGGCCGTCACGGCGGTCCTAGACAGGCTAGAGCGCGCCGGTTATGCCCAGCGTGTGCCGGATCCCAGCGATCGCCGGCGCGTCTTGGTGCAACTCACCGAACGGGCCCAGGCGCTGATCTGGGAGCTGATGGGCCGCCCCATGCGCGAGGGAGTCCGACCCGTCATGGAGGCGCACAGCGACGCAGAGCTCGAGCTCCTACTCGAGTTCCACCGCCAGGCGCGAGAGTTCCAGGAGCGCCACGCCCAGTGGCTGCGCGAACAGGCCCCTAAGGACCGCACGCCCACCGATGACCCGTTGGCCCATAACGACTCGATCAGGACGAAACCGTGATCCTCAGGTACGTCGCGGCGATCGAGGTCGGGCCCTCGCTGCCGTTGACGTTGTGTTGGTTGCACAAAGCTTCGAGTTCGCCCTGAAGCTCGGCCTCGCGTCCGTTGGCCGCGGCCGCCTCGAACGCGTTGATGGTCGGTCCGTAGTAGGACCTGAACTCAGCGAGAAACTCCGACGGGGCGCCGGGATGGCTGAACATATAGGTGGCCCTTTCGAAACCGACCCTGTCTTCAGACACCCCCGCGGCTGCGAATCGCTCTCTCACGTTCGCCTCGATACCCCAGCTCATAGGACTGATGAATCCCTCCGGAGGCGGCGGCGAGTAGGCCATGCTGAGCTTCAAGAGTTGGGCGACGAACGTCGGGTCGTTGGGAATCCAGTTGCCCATGACGATTCGGCCGCCGGGTCGCGTGACACGCACTACCTCCTTGGCCACCTCGAACGGGCGCGGGGCGAACATCGCTCCGAACATGCTGATGACCAGATCGAAGCTGTTGTCCTCCAGGTCGTGTAGATCGGTCGCGTCGCCCTCTTGAAACCTGCAGTTGGTGATGCCAAGCCTTCGCGCCCGAGCGCTCCCGGCTGCCACGAGATTGCTGGCGATATCGACACCGAGCACGTTCGCGCCGAGCCTCGCTGCAGGTATCGCGGTGGTTCCGTCGCCGCACCCGAGGTCTAGAACCTCGAGGCCGTCGGTGATCTGCAGCTGCGCGACAAGCTCCTCCGCGCTCTCCCTCATGCTGGCTGCGATCCGGGTGAAATCCCCCTTCTCCCACAGCGCTTTGTTGGGATTCGTAGCCGTGGCTGCGTTCGGGTTCATATCCCCAATCTCCTTCCGGTCCCTAGGCGCTCCCGTAGCCCCGAGCGCGATCGATGCTCCCATGGCTATCCAGACCGGTCAATGACCGGCGTCACACAGGGCCGATTACACTCCCACCGACAGCCGGCCGGCGTGGGTAGCGGCCGCAGCGAATCCTTGGGGGGTATCAAATGCGCAATGGAGTAGAGCTGGTCGAGCGCGGCGACGAGCAGTGGGATTCCGCGCGTGCGGGATGGAACTTGGTCATGGACCAGCAGCCTGCGGCCGTGGCCCGGCCGCAGGACGCAGATGAGGTCGCGGCGGCCGTCGGTTATGCGCGCGAGAGAGGATTGCGCGTAGCCGGACAGGCCGAGGGTCACGGGGCAGGCCCGCTGGCTGGAGTGGGCGACGACACGCTCTTGATCAAGACGGGGCGTATGGCAGGGGCCAAGATCGATGCCTCGGGGCGCCGCGCGCGCGTTGGTGCCGGCGCCAAGTGGCAGGACGTCAGCGCCTTGGCGTCACCGGCGGGACTTGCCGGCCTATCCGGCTCCTCAGCGGAGGTCGGCGTTGTGGGTTACACGCTGGGTGGCGGGCACGGCTGGCTCGCACGCAAGCATGGCCTCGCCTGCAACAGCGTGGTCGCGGTCGAACTCGTGACGGCAGACGGGCAGCTGGTGCGTGCGGACCGCGAGAACGAACCCGACCTTTTCTGGGCATTGCGCGGCGGTGGCGGGAGCTTCGGCGTGGTGACGGCGCTCGAGTTCGAGCTCTACCCGGTGCCGGAGCTGTACGCCGGGATGCAGGTCTGGCCGTGGGAACGCACGGCGGATGTCCTTTCCACCTGGAGCGACTGGGTCTTCGATCTGCCGAACGAGATGGGGACGTGGGCGCGCATTCTCCAGGTTCCGCCCTTGCCGATCGTCCCGGAGCCCGTTCGCGGGCGCCAGCTCGTGGTCGTAGAGGCCGCTTACCTGGGGCCTGAGGAAGCCGGACGCGAGCTACTGCGGCCCCTGCGCGATCTCGGACCGGAGATGGATACCTTCGCTGCCGTTCCGCCCGCAGCGTTGGGCCACCTGCACATGGATCCCGAGGACCCCGTGCCCTTCGCCATGAGCGGACAATTGCTGGATGACCTTCCACCGGCCGCGATCGACGGCATCGTCGAGGCCGCCGGCCCGGGCTCGGGAACGTCGCTGCTTTCGCTTGAGTTGCGGATGCTTGGAGGAGCGTTGAGCGAGGCTCCTCCCGATGCGGGCGCCATCGCGCGCATCGATCAAACGTTCCTCACACTGGGCGTAGGCATGATCATGGACCCGACCATGGCGCCGGCGGTGAACGCGGATCTACAGCGCGTCGAAGACGCTCTGGAGCCGTGGGACTCGGGCGTGAAGTACGGCAACTTCGTGGATGTTCCAATCGATACCCGCACGTGCTATCCGCCCGAGACGTTTGAGCGGCTGCAAGAGGTGAAGGCGCGGTACGACCGGGAGGATCTGTTCCGGGGAAACCACGCCATCCCCTGCCCGGCCGCCGCCGGATAGCGCTACAGCTGGGGGCCTAAAGCCCTTTGACGTAGGCGCCCTGGGACTCGAAGGTGACGCGCGAGACGCGCGCCCACCCGCGGACCTCGCGCTCGAGCATCTCGATCACCATGCCCGTCTGCTCGAACTGTGTCCACACCAAGACGCTGGGCCCGGCGCCCGAGATGGTCGCCCCCAGCGCACCCAGCGCCGGCGCGCGCTCGAGCAGCTGCGCGGAGCGGGGGTAGAGGTGGGCGCGCCGGGGCTGATGCAGGCGGTCTTCAAGGCCGGCAGCGATCAGGTCCCAGTCGCTTGAGAGCAGGCCGAGCATCAGCATCGAGGCCCGGGCCACGTTGAAGACGGCGTCTGTCAGCGGGACCGACTCAGCCAGGGCGGCGCGCGCCTCGGTCGTGGCCACTGCGTGCTCGGGCACGACCATGATCGCCTCGAGACCGAGCGGTGCGTCGAAGCGGTGGGCGTTGCGCCCGTCGCAAACCACGAAGCCGCCCTTCAGCGAGGCGGCGGCATTGTCTGGGTGGCCTTCGAGCTCCGCCGCGAGCGCCAGCACATCGACGTCAAGCTCGAAGATGTGGTCGGCGGCCATCAGGCCGGCGACCACGGCCGCGCCACTCGCTCCCGCTCCGCCGGCGAGCGGGATCTCGGAAGAGATCCTGAATTCGAAGGCGTCCGCGGAATGGAGCCGTTCGAACGCGCGCACGACGAGGTTCGAGCGGTCGGTTGGGATGTCCAGGTCGCTGACGACGGCGAACGACCCGGTTTCGAGAACTTCGAGGTCGAGGTGAAAGTTCAGAGCCGCCGCGAGCACATCGAAACCCGGGCCGAGGTTGGCCGACGAACCCGGTACGCGCACCAGCCGGCGGCGTTCGAGACTCACACGCCCACAATGCCGTTGCCGGCGGACGGGATTGTCACGCGAGTACCGCTTCCTCGAGTGCCTGCAGCTCGGGCTCGCAGGCGACGATCGCGCCCGCCTCGGCCAGAGCGACCTGGGGGTCCTTGAGACCGTGTCCGGTGAGCACGCACACCACCGTGCTTGCGTCGTGGGCGCCGTGGGCCAACAGCCCCGCCACGCTCGCGGCGGAAGCGGGCTCGCAGAAGATCCCCTCCTCGGCCGCGAGAAACCGGTAGGCGGCGAGGATCTCCTCGTCGCTGACTGCCTTAACCGCTCCACCCGATGAGGTCATGGCATCCATCGCCTCCTCCCAACGGGCCGGATGCCCGATCCGGATCGCGCTCGCGACCGTCTCGGGATTCTCAACCGGGGCCCCTTGCACGAGCGGAGCCGCACCGGCGGCCTGAAAGCCGAGCATCCGCGGCCTCTCGCCGGCCTCCGTGAAGCCCCGCCAATAGGAGGTGATATTCCCTGCGTTGCCCACGGGAATGCACAAGGCGTCGAGCTTTGAGTCAAGTTCGTCGAGGAGCTCGAAGGCGGCCGTCTTCTGGCCCTCGATGCGCAGTTCATTGACCGAGTTCACCAGCGCCACAGGGTGACGATCGGCCAGCCGACGTACCAGCGCAAGCGCAGTGTCAAAGCCGCCCCTCAGAGCTACCACGCGGGCCCCATGGATAAGCGCTTGGGCGAGCTTGCCGCTGGCGATCTTGCCCTCGGGGACGATCACCGCCCCGCGCAGCCGGGCACGGGCCGCATACGCGGCGGCCGACGCGGCCGTATTGCCGGTCGAGGCACATACGATCGCCTTGGCTCCCTCGCGCACCGCCGCCGACACCGCACATGTCATTCCGCGGTCTTTGAACGATCCGGTCGGGTTGGCGCCCTCGAGCTTGAGCCATACGTCGGCGCCGGCTCGCTCTGAGAGTCGCGGCGCTGGGACCAGCGGCGTCGAGCCCTCGCCGAGCGACACCACGGGGTCCTGCGCGGCGAACGGCAGCCGGTCGCGATAACGGTCGATGACGCCCTCCATCGGCGCCAGCATGTCAAAGGCGGCTGCGTCGGGTGATCGAAGCGCCGTGCGCCGGATGCTCGTGGTGATTCTTTACCGGTTCTCTACATGGGGCGCGGCTCCATATGACAGAAGTCAGGGTGTGCATTCGGCCGGTGAGGAGGTGACCAGGCGGGCGCTCCCAAAGAGGAGTCAAGCATCGGTCAACTCCTCTCAATAGGTCTGACCGGCCAGGGCGAACTCCGCCCGTTCCCGATCCCTCCTCTCTCGGTGAACGGCGGAGCTACATAGAGACCCGCCGGCCTCCTCATCAATGATGCCGAAGCGCCCGGGGCCGCCGCGAGGCGGCTTCGGTGGTTAACGGCTCAGTTCGAAGGCGGTCGACGGCTCGGGCCAGCCGAACTTTGCGGATTCAGTTTCGGATAGCGCAACTCGATCAGCATCGTTCGCCGGGCTGGCCCGGGCTGGCGTCAGTCCCTAGGGACTGACGCCCTGAGATCCCTCGGGCGTGGGTGCCGAGGGATCGTTCTGCCAGAGGCCGAAGTCGTTGCCGTGCGGGTCCTTGCACGTCGCGAACCAACCCATGTTCGGCACTGGGCCCGGTTCGTTGGCCGTGCCGCCGAGCTCCCTCACGCGCGCGACGCCGGCGTTTATGTCATCGACGTCGAAATACGACCGGGTGCCGCGCTTGCCCGGCTCCATGTTGGTGACGGCCGCTGCTGTCTGCTCGCCGATCCGGGCCATGTGGTACTCGAATGGACCAGGGAAGGACTGGAACTCCCACCCGAATAGAGAGCTCCAGAACTCGCGCCCCTTGCCGGTGTCATCCGCAGGGATCTCGAACTGAACGATCTGGCCGGGCAATTGCTCTCCTCTCGATCGGGGTCGGGGACCTGCCTGCTAGCCCGACTTGCACGCCGACGTGGCCATCGTGACGGTCGACTGCGTCGATTTGCCGTTGTGGCCGGTGAAAGCGACACCCGCCTTCTGAGCATGGCGACAGATGTTCCCATTGAGGACCAGGATGCCCTTCTTGCCCCCGTTGATCGTGAGCGTGAACGCGCTCATCGGCAGATCGGGGAGTCCGGGGAACGTGGTGACCAGCTGGGACTTCTTGCTGACCGATGTCTTCGCGTGCAGGTCAATGGCGGCCTTACCTCGCAACGCGAGGAGCAGGGCCGGGAAGGTCCGGTACTTGTGGCCGTGAATGATCTTGATGCCCTGCACGAGGTAGACGTCCCCGGTCAGCGGCGAAGTCAGCAGCGGAGTCTTCACACGTGCGCTACCGACGATCGTGCTCGCCGGACATGTGTCTGCCTTGGCGTCCTTGACCGAGCAGACATGGTTGGAGTTTGTGGGATCGAGCGCGATCGACAGAGGCAGGGTGACTGTCGACAGCTTGATGTTCGACTGCCCCGGACCCTGCGTGACCGTTGCGGTCAGCGTGGGGTGCTTGTTGACCGTGGTCTCTCCTTGACCACTCAGCCCCAAATTGACGTTGGGCCCGAATGGAAGCTTCGCGCAGTTGATCGCGGGAACCGGCGTCTTGCTCCTCGCAAAGGCGCTCTGGTTCGTCGTGGAGGTGAGCTTCAGCTTTGAAATCTGTCCCTTGGGGACGCAGCCGGTCGGGTTGGTCAGGAATGCCTTGCCCTTAGGGTTGCTCTTACCTGACGCGGGCGGTTTGCACGTCCCGAGCACGTTCAAGCTCACGCACGACCAGCCCCGCTGGGAGTTGTGGCCCGTGTCGCCGGGGACGCCCCAGAAGATCAGCGTCGAGCGGACAAGCTGGGAGCCAGAGGGCACCTGGATCGTGAAGTACAGGTTGTACGGCGGATTCTTGTTGACGGTGCCGCATACGTCGACCTGTTGTTTGAGCAGGGCGACATAGAACGAGTAATCGGTGGCGTAACCCTTGCAGTGCGATGAGCTTGGGTTCATGTTGTAGACCGATTCCCCGACGAAGGCGTTGATTGCGGTCTCAAAGACCTCCAACTGCACGACCCCCACCTGGGTATTGCTCGGACACGTCCCACCGGTGAGCGCTGACTCGCTGCACTTGGGAGTTGCCTGCGGGTTTGAGACGAGGCCCGGTGGAATCGCGACACGGATCGACTTGACGGTGCCGTTCGGTTGGCTGGCCCCAGTGATGGTCTTCGTATTCGCCACGATGAAGTCCGTGACGCCGACGAACGGATGACCACCCGACGCCTGGGCCGGCGGGCCCGTGTACTGGCGGTCGTTCATGCCGCTGTAGTCGCCGTTGTATACCCCGGCCACCCAGCATTTCTTGACGCCCAGCGGTGTCTTGCAGCCGTTCTGGATGCCGAACTTGGTGGATGCCGCTGCCGCCCTGTGGGCGGGCGCTCGCTGGTGGGCCGATGCGCTTACTGAGACCAGCGCAACGCCTACTGTCGCGACCACAACTGCGAGCGTCAACCGTCGAAACACCGCTCTACCTCCCGAGTAGATGAGCAGATCCTGGGTGGGCATCCTATCGTCAGCGCGACGTCGTGGCGCCAGTCGTTTCCGTGAGTGGGAAGCGCGACCCCGAACTCCTTCGGCGGAGGTTCCGACTCGGAGACTCGCCGCCCCTACTCGAACTCCTCCTCGAGCACCCTGATGGCGCGCGGGGGGGCGCGCAGAACCTGTAGGCCGGCGATCTCCTCCATGGCGTCTCGGAAGCGCGATTCGAGTACTCCGTGGACAACCATTACCAGCCGAGCTTGCTCGCCAAGCCCCTTCTGCACGACGGACCTGACCGATACCCCGTGGCCGGCCAGGACCTGGGCCACCTGCGCGAGCACCCCCGGCTCGTCGGCCACCTCCAGATAAAGATAAAAAGACGACGCGACGTCCTCGATGATGCGCAGCCGATGGGCGGCAGCTGGCGTAGACGCCGGCGGGATCATCGCGCTGATCACATCGCCGAGCACGGCGCTCGCCGTCTGAGGACCACCCGCGCCGGGTCCGGACATGGTGATCTCGGTGATCGTTTCTGACTCGACGGTGACCGCATTAAAGGGGCCGCCGATAGACGCGAGCGGGTGCCCGGGATAAAGGAAGGCGGGGTGCACACGCACCGACAGTCCATCGTCAATGCGCTCTGCGGTTCCGATCAGCTTGAGCCCGAGTCCGAGCTCGCGCGCGTACTCGAGGTCGTCCGGCTGGATGTGCTCGATCCCCTCGTAGCGGACCTGGTCGATATGCACCGGCGTTTCGAACGCCAGCCGCGCGAGGATCGCCATCTTGGCCGCGGCGTCGCGGCCGTCCACGTCCTCGGAGGGGTCGGCTTCGGCGTAGCCGCGCCGTTGCGCCTCGGCGAGCGCCTCGGCGAAGGTCCCGCCGGTGCGGTCCATCTCGGTGAGGATGAAGTTCGTGGTGCCGTTGACGATGCCGTGTACGCGGTCGATGCGGGCGCCTGCCAGCGACTCCTGGATCACGCGGATCACGGGCACCACCCCTGCCACCGCGGCCTCAAAGCGCAGCTGCACGCCCTGCGCGCGGGCCACCTCCCACAGCTCCTCCCCGTGGCGGGAAAGGAGCTGCTTGTTGGCGGTTACGACGTGCCGCCCCGCGCGCATTGCTTCGAGCACGTAGTCGCCGGCCGGCTGCAGGCCACCCATCAGCTCCACGATCAGGTCGGAGCGGCCGAGGATCTCCTCGAAGCTGCCCCGCTGTCTGGTCAGGATGCCCGAGAGCTCGGGTCTGAGTCCGGTTATGCGCTCGATCCGGGCGGCCTGCGCCGGCAACAGTGCGGCGAAGGCCGAACCCACCGTCCCGTGGCCAAGCAGCCCGACGCGAAAGGTTCCATCACCCGAGATCACGGCCGGCCAGATCGTCATAGCTCTCGCGGCGGACGACCACACGCGCCGAGCCGTGGCGGCAGAAGATCACCGGGGGCCGCGGCACGCCGTTGTAGTTGTTGGCAAGCGCGTGCCCGTACGCGCCGGTCGCGGGCGTCACAACCACGTCGCCGGGCGCTGGGCCGGGGAGTCGGAGGTCACGTGCGATCACGTCTCCCGACTCGCAGTGCTTGCCCGCCAGATGGCAGCGCTGCGTCGGGCGCTTGAGCGGGCGATCGGCGATCACCCCGTCGTAGGCGGACCCGTAAAGCATCGGGCGCAGGTTGTCCGACATGCCTCCGTCAACCGCGACCCAGGTCGAGACGTTGTGCTTGACCGTTTGGACCGTGTAGATGGTCACGGTGGAGTTCGCGACCAGCGCTCGTCCCGGCTCCAGCAGCAAGCGCTTTTCCGGTCCCAGTGAATGGTGCACGGCGTCGGCGACGGCCGCGATGTACTCGGCGATCGAGGGCGCGCAGTCCGACGCGGTGTATGCGACGCCGAGACCGCCGCCGAGGTTGTAAACCTCGAAGTCGCCGAGCCCGGCGAGCGCCCTTACCGCGGCGCGGAAAGGCTCGAGCTCCAGCAGCTGTGAGCCAATGTGCGCATGGAGCCCCACGAGCTTCAGGTGAGGCGTCGTTTGCGCGCGGGCGATCGCTTCGGGCGCCTGTTGCATCGAGAAACCGAACTTGGAGTCGGCCTGCCCGGTGGAGATCGCGTCGTGGGTTTCCCCTGCGATGCCCGGCGTGACCCGGATCAGAACTTCCTGGCCCCTCCCCTCGGCAGCGTTGCCGACGTCAAGCTCTGCCGCGATCCGTTCCAGCCGGTCGAAGTCGTCGAAGGAGTCGAGCACGACGTGACCCACCCCGGCCTGGATGGCCTCGCGAAGCTCCCGCTCGGACTTGGCGTTGCCATGCAGATAGATCC
>Ga0070741_10014099_pt1 | contig 13908 bp, 17 predicted proteins | sample Coa_R1_4_FD_66440 | JGI IMG/M metagenome (GOLD analysis project Ga0070741, IMG submission 66440) | Surface soil microbial communities from Centralia Pennsylvania, which are recovering from an underground coalmine fire - Coalmine... | ecosystem: Environmental > Terrestrial > Soil > Unclassified ... | reverse complement strand
AGGGTTGCCACAATAGTGGGTGAAAACACCAAGGTCAACATCGCAGGTGAAGACGTTGTGATCCAAGGACCAAGCCTCGAAGACGTTTCACAAACTGCCGCCAACATCGAGCTATCTACAAAGATAAAGGACAAGGACCAGCGCGTGTTCCTCGACGGGCTGTATGTCTACTCCCGCGAAGAAGGCATGCAGTAATCCCAAACATTTATTACAGCAAATTCGAACACAAAATAATGCGCCGCTCTAGCTCAGCATGGTAGAGCAAATTCCTAGCGCAATATTGTGCTTTGAAGCTCAACTGGCTGTTAACCAGTGGGTCGACAGTTCGAGTCTGTCGAGCGGCGCTATCACTTTTTCAATGGAGTTTAAATACGATAGCTTTATAGCGAGAGGATTGTGCTTTTGTTTTAGCAAAATTGTGTATTGCGTGACCCGCTGCTTTGGCCAAAAATTCTGAACCTCCAGCCGACGACAGCAAAAAGCTGCCCATTGAGGAGCAGCTGAAAGGCAAGACTCTTCAAGTTTACACCTACATGATAAAAAAGAAAGAGCCCGTGGGTGTCAGGGAGGTGCAGCGCGACCTTGGCTTTTCTAGCCCTAGCGTAGCAAACTACCATATTGAAAAGCTGGTCGAAATGACCCTTGTGAGTCAGGACGAGTACGGCCGCTATTTCGTGGTGCAAAAAGTCCAGGTAGGAGTACTTCAGGCCTTTGTAAACATTGGCGGGCTGACGGTGCCCCGGCTATCGTTTTTTGCAGCATTTTTCACCACACTCTTGATAGCCTATCTTGTTTTGAATTTCAACAACCTGAATATCTATGCCATAGGCTTTGCGCTTGCCGGTACTGCCGCGTTCTGGTACGAAACAATAAGAGTCTGGATCAAAAGACCAATAAGTTGATGTTTCAAAACTCGAGTTCTGAAATACTACACTTTGATGATATCAAGCGCTACTGCATCTGCGAGCAGGTCCAAGTGACGATTTGCAATCACGTAGCCGTTCTTGATCTCTGAAGATGCGATCCATCTGTTTGACGAGCTGAACAGTCGCTCCTTTTTCATCCGCTTTTCAATTTCTTCGACGTCAAGCTCTTTCTCCTCTACCTCTTCCGTTTCCGTATACTTTATTGTCAAGAGCACCTTCTTTATCAGTACCCTTCTGCCAAAACGCTGTGAAAAGTCGCGGGCATTTTCATCTATTTCAACCAGCTTTATCTTGATCTGCATCCTGTTCAGCGCATCGCGGCTGGTAAGGAGCCTCTCATCGATGAACCTGTCATAGCTCATAACTATACACTTGCTCCGGAGTATATTAATGTCAAGCCTTTACAAAATGATAAAACGCAGTGCCGTCCGGTCTTATCCCACATCCAGACATCTTCACCCTCATGCCTTCCTTCAGCTGCAAACTGTCAAAAGAACCAACGATCTTGATACCCGACATTTCAACTAGACCGAAAATTCCTTCCCTGTCCCGGATGTGCGAGCTGGTAAATTCAAGCAAAACCCCAGTAGTCTCTACTTTTTGAAGCGATGTCTTATTCAGGCAATGCGGACAGTTATGGGAGGGAGGCCATGCCTTGCCTTTACATGAGGTACACACCGGAATTTTGAATTCACCTTTCTTCAAGCATTCAAGAAATTCCTGCAATTTATGCACCCATGATTATCACAGTGGCAGAGGATCCTGCCGCGGCAAGGTTGTGGACAAGTCCAGTCTTGCAGTTCTTTACCTGTCTTTTTCCTGCCGCGCCAGCTAGTTGCGACGCAACTTCGACCACCTGCGCGACACCCGTTGTCCCTACTGGATGGCCGCAGCCGATAATGCCTCCACGCGGGTTTATCCCAGTTTCCTGCTGGTTGACAAACTTGCCGCCTTCTCCTTTCTTTGCAAAGCCCATGTCCTCATATGCTAGAATCTCAAGAATCGTGAATGCGTCGTGCAGCTCTGCAATGTCTATTTGCGACGGCTTGGCCTGCGCCATTTCAAAAGCGTCGCGCGCTGCAAGTCTGGCGGATTCGATTGTCGTGAGGTCGCCTGTCGCGTTGGCAAAACTTGCAGAGTTTGTTTGCTGCCCGATGCCCTTTATCCACACTGGCCTGTCTGTCATTTTCCTTGCCTTTTCTTCAGATACGAGGAGCACTGCTGATGCGCCGTCGCAGGGGGCAGAGCAGTCAAGCAGTTTGATTGGGTCTGCTATTTTCTTTGAATTCATCACTTCTTCCAGGCTTACTGGCTCGCTGAAAAGGGCCTTTGGATTTTTTGACGCGTTTTTGTGGTTCTTGACAGAAACCTGCGCCATCTGCTCTTCGGTTGTGCCGTACTTCCTCATGTGCGCCTTGGCAAATATCGCTGCCCAGTGGACAGGGAACATGAATGATCCCCTTGTAATGTCCCACAATAGCTTGTTGCCCGGGCTGTCTGCCTTTTCTGCGCCAACTACGAGCGCAGAGTCGCACAGTCCAGATGCGATAAGAGAAAACGCCGAAGCCACTGCGTTTGTACCAGAGTTGCAGAGGTTGTCTATCCTGTGAGACACCTTTGGCCGCATGCCAAGCATTTCAGATACTATGGTCGAGCTGTACTGGTCAGTCGCGCAGCTGGAAAACATCACCGCGTCAATCTCTTTTCTTGAAATATTATTATCCTTCAGGATTTCAATGCAGGGCTGGCACGCGAGCTCAAACAGCGGTAGCTTCGAATCCTTCACAAACTTTGAGGTTGCCCATGAAGAGATAGCTACCCTGCGCACTTTAAAAGGTTGACAACACTTCCCTAAATGAACTTTCCGGGTCGTCCACAGGGTTCAATTGTATGATCGGTAGTGTTATGCCTGTCGATACGAACCTGTCAAGCGCCTTGGCGCAATCTTCGCTGCTTCCGCATATTGCAAGCGCCTCCAGCATCCTCCCTGAGACAGCCTTTGCTGCAGTGTCTGCGCCGTTCTTGTGGTATTCAATGGTGATCCGCTCAACTTCATCCTTGAACCCGTTTTCTGACAGGAACCTGCTGTAGTATTTCCCGACTGCAACATAAAACGCAAGGGTTTTTGCTGCGCGTTCTCTTGCTTTTTCCGGGTCCTTGTTTGACACCGCGCAGATAAATGAGCAGGCAATTTCAAAGTTCCTACCTGTCGTACTGTGCTTGAGGTCTGACACGGTCTTCTTTAGCTCTTCCATAGGCCGCAGGTAGAGCAGGACACCGTCTGCAAGCTCTGACGCAAGCGAAAGCATCCTTTTGTTGATTGCCGCGACAAAGATTGGAATGTGTTTTCGCGGCGGCTGCTGCAAAATCTTGAAATTATTAGCCTTGAAATATTTGCCATCATAGTTCGCTTTCTCGCCACTTGACATCAACCTCAGGCACTGCACGTATTCTTTCATCCTGTCCACCGGGTGTTCAAATTTCATCCCATGCCAGTTTTCAACTATTGCACTAGTGCTCGCGCCAAGGCCGATTACTGTCCTGTTGCTAGAAAGCATGTCAAGCGTAGTAGCAGCCATCGCCACCGTTGCAGGCGTCCTTGCGTAGATGCTGATGATTGATGTGCCGAGCCTGACTCGCCCTGTCAGCTGAGACATTGCGCCAAGCGTGGCAAAGGATTCCCTTCCCCACGATTCGGGGATCCACAGGGAATCGACGTTCTGCTTCCTGTCGGCCATCTTGGCAAATGCAAGAACCTGCTGCATTGAAAGCAGTGGACCCAGGCTGTAGCCTATCCTTGCAACGCTCATGACAGTTTTGCAGCCTGCATCTCTTTTGCAGCCTCTTCGATGTCCTTGTGGGAGTCAATCGAGCGCCAAAAGATGTTCTCATATTTTATTGCCTTGAGCCTCCCTTCTTTTGCCAGAGCAGGCAGGGCGGTCACCTCGATGTTGCCGTTGTCAGGCAGGTACTGGAATACTTGCTGCGTGAAATAATACACGCCTGCGTTTATCCACCTGTCAGGTATTGTTGGCTTTTCAACAAAGCCGCGCACGTTGGAGCCGCCATCAAGCTCCACCACGCCGTACGGGCTCCTGAGCGGAACAAGCGCAAGCGTCTGAGAACTGTCATGCAGCTTGTTTGGGTCAAGTTCTGTCAGGATGTCGCCGTTTATCATGAAAAAGCCGCTCTGGCCCGCCAATAGGCTTTCAGCATTCTTCAACGCCCCGCCTGTTCCAAGCGGTTCCTCTTCAACCGCGTATCCAACCTTGACGCCGAGCCTGTTCCCGCTACCGATGTGGTCTATTATCTGCTCCTTCATGTAGCCGACGCACACGACAAATTCTGTAATGCCATATTTCTTGAGCCATTTTATCTGCCACTCGATAATTGGAACGTTGAGCACTTCGATCATTGGCTTTGGCTTCTGGTCCGTAAGCGGTCTCAATCTCTTGCCAAAGCCGCCTGCCAGAATGACTGCTTTCATGGTATACCATCAAGATGCCAAGTGCGTATAAAACGTTACCCTCTGTCAGTGCGTATTTTTTGTTCGTCATTGGTTAAAAGCCAGTGGATTTCCTGATAGCATTCCATGCACATCTCTTTGCCGCCGGTGTGGTCGCATTCGTATGTCCTGTCTGGTTCGATGTCGCACCGGCTGCATTTCTTCATTTTTGGGCCGGCTCTTTCTTTGCCACGGCCTTTCTGTCAATGGCAGCCTTCCAGGCTCCAAGACCAATCAGGATCGCGCCCATTCCAATCGTTGAGCCAATGGTTCGCATTGCGCCTGAAGAGTTTTCAGATGCCAGCGCGCCCTGAGCGATGAGCGCGATCATTCCCGCGACTATGAGACCGCCGTTAACAAAGAGAAGGGCAGAGACTGCGGGAGCATGATCCTTTCTTGCAATCACAAAAGCAATTATCGACATCACCACAGCGCCGCCGCCAAAGGCTCCTCCTCTCACAGACTCGTCAAATGGCAAAAATCCCCTTCTTACTGCAAAGCTGTCATTTGATGATGAAGACGCAACCATGACGTCCGCACCATAGATTATCAGGAGAATCAGGGAAGCGACGAGGAGACCTATTGCTACTCCTTTGGCCATATAGATATGATCCATAATCAGATTTAATAAACGTACTCTGATGGGGATACCTGTGCCGGAAGACCTTGTGGATATCCTGTACTCGTGCATAGACGAAATTGGCAGGGAAAAAATACGGATAGACATAACTTCAGACATTGCGGCATCAAAGAAATACTGCAAGGACATTATTGCAAAATGCAGAGCCAAACTTGGTTCTAGAGTGGATGATGAAACGCTCGGAACTCTGTGCGAGGCTACACTTCATTTTATGCTTACCGCGTCGCTCCTTCCATCTGCAAGAAAGGTTAGCATGAAAGGTGTCGATCTGGACCTCGTGATCCCTTCGCTAAAAATGCTGGAAAGACAGCCTGAAAAGGCGCTTGTCATACAGGTGATAAAGAAAAGTGACAACATTGACAAAGGAAAGCAAGCAGAATCCGTGCAGCCAAATCGCGATAACATCTGGATCGTATCGGCAAATCCGCTGCAATTAGGCCACAAGAACTATCACCTTGGCTCAGGCAAGTTCTCATACTACGAAATAATACCGGACATCAGCGCGTTCCTCGTAGACAAGGGCGTCAAGGGATTGAAGTTGTTACACGGCCAATAGTTTGCTTAAGTCTATTTCCTTTTCAAGCACCTTGCCAATTTTCATGTAATTTGCGCCCTTTGTAAATGGCAAGGCCCAGACCGGTATGCCGCTCAACTCTTCTATGACCTGCGGCGTTTTCTGCTCGATTATGCTTGGCTTTTTTGGCATTTTGTTGACGATTATGCCTTTCACATCCAGACCAAACTTCTGACATGCCATTACCGTGAGGAGCGTATGGTTGAGCGTTCCGATAATTGGCTGCGATACTATTAAAACGGGCAAGCCGATCCTCTTTGCAAAATCCGCGACGTGCTCGCTCTCTGTCAGCGGAACCATTATCCCGCCAATGCCTTCCACAACAACGAAATCGTGCCTGGCAGCAAGCCTTTCCAGGGATTGTATGGTTTTTTCAATATTGACTGGCGGCTCACCTCTTGCCCTAGAAGCCATGAGGGGAGAGGCAGCTGTCTGGTAAAAGAAGGGGTTCAACTCATGATCCAGCTCGCTTGCCCCTGCTGCCCTTGCAAGTATTGCAGTGTCGCCGGACCTGTACTTCTTTGAAAATACCCTGTTTGAAGTACCAAAAGGCTTCATGACTCCGACGTCGATTCCCCTTTTTCTTAAAGCCCATGCCAGCCCTGCAGCTACTGCAGTTTTCCCGACTCCTGTGCCAGTCCCGGTTATGAATACTCCGCGCATGGAAATATTATTAGAGCCATACATAGAACCTGCATTTAACTGAATTGAGCCCAAGAGATGCCGACAAGGAATTCGTATGGCACCCGTACACCCAGATGAAGGACTGGATAAAGTGGGACAACAGGGTAATCGTAAGAGGAGAAGGATTCTACCTCATCGACAAAGAGGGAAGAAAATACCTTGACGGCATCGCAAGTATGTGGTGCAACGTCTGGGGGCACGGGCGGAACGAAGTGGTTGAGGCAATGATCGATCAGATGAAAGACCTGCAGCATTCTACGCTTTTTGGACTTGCCAGCGGCCCCTCTGCAAGCCTAGCTGAGAGGCTTGTCGGGCTGGCAAAAGGCATGGACAGGGTGTTCTACACTGACAACGGCTCTACTGCTATTGAGGCAGCGATGAAGATGGCTCTCCAGTACTGGCACAACAAGGGCAAGAGCAGAAAAAAAGAGTTCATCTCGCTAGAGCACGGGTACCACGGCGACACGGTTGGCGCCATGTCTGTCGGCTACATCGAGAAGTTCTTTGGTGCGTACAAGCCTGTGCTCATCAAAGTGCACAGAGCCCCGAGCCCATTGCTTTATGGAAGTGGGTTTGACAACGTGGACGACCTTGTCGAGCAATGCCTAGAAAAAACTGAAAAGATGTTCAAAAGACATGGCGACAGGTGCGCTGCATTGGTCATGGAAAGCGGCGCGCAGATCGCCGGCGGCGCAATCATTTACCCTGCTGGCTACCAGAGAAAGATCGCAGATCTTTGCAGAAAATACGACATCCTGCTGATACTTGACGAGATCGCAACAGGGTTTGGCCGGCTAGGCAGCATGATAGAATATGTTGCCCAAAAGTCACGGCCAGACATTGTCTGCTTTGGAAAGGCGCTGACTGGCGGGTACTTTCCAATTGCAGTCACCATGACACACAAACGCATCTTCAACACGTTTTTGGACGAATATTCAAAAAATAGGCAGTTCTACCACGGCCATACGTTCACAGGCCACCCTGTTGGCTGCGCCGCCGCGCTGGCAAATATCGAGCTTTACGAAAAACGTAACCTGATGCAACAAATCAATGCAAATACAAAGTATGTAGGGTCAAGATTGCGCGAATTTGCAAAATCGCCGATAGTTGCAGACATTCGGCACAAGGGGCTGCTGGCAGGCATAGAGCTGGTAAGAAATGGCAAGCCAATCGTCATGCTGAAAAATAAAGAGAGGATAAACTATTTTGTAATGCACGAGTCATTGAAAATGGGCGTGCACCTTCGACCTCTCGGGAACATCATGATGGTAATCCCTCCGCTGGCAATCGGGAGGGATGATCTTGGGAAGGTCATGGACGTCCAGCTTGAGATATTGAGAAAGGTGGAAAAGTTATCTCGCTAGCTGCCTGAGCTCCTTGTACAATGTGGCCTTTGAGACGCCGAGGTTCTTGGCTATCTTTGATTTTGAGTGGTTCTCTGCAAGCAGCGTGATGAGTTGGTTCTTGTCTATTACTTTTTGAGGCCTACCAATGTCCTTTCCACCTGCTTTCGCTCTTTCCATTCCGTCCTTTGTCCTCTGGACCAGCATTTCACGCTCTCGTTCTGCGACCCACGTCAAGATACCGATCATTAGCTTCCTGACACTTGGCTCAGTAGTCTGGAGGAATGCTTCTCTCGGTGAGCAAGAAATGAGTGGTGCATATTGTTCCACTGCCTTTATTGCGTCAAGCGTATCCCAGAAGGTTCTGCCAACACGGGATAATTCGTAAACCAGAACCGCGTCGACTCCTGACGTTTTGATCAGTTCGAGCATTTCCCGAAATCCATGTCGTTGGGTAGCGGGGATCTTGCCGCTGACTGCAGAATCTTCGAAAAAGTCAAGGATCTGGTAATTATTTTCTTGGCCCCATTTTTCAAGTGCCATCTTTTGGTTTTGCACCGTCTGCTCTTCAGTGCTTACCCGCAGGTATGCAAATACGTATTTCATGAATCCAACTGTATGGCATAACTTAACAGGGGCATTGTCAAAAAAGTGCGATAAAGTGTTCAAAAAGGGTAGTGGCAATAAATGAACACTTGCGTCGATTAGTAAGCAAAAGTAAAGGTAAAAAAACGGGTCTATTTTCTGAACAGTCTAACAAAGGAACCCTTTTTGAACACTTTTTTGCAGGCGCACAAATGGCGGAAATCGCCATCATTGCCTGCCGATGAACTGCAAGAACCGATCTATCAACAATTGGCAGTTTTTGTCAGTCCGGACCCCCACTTTTCGTCGCCAAAATGATGAAAAAACAATAGACGGCCAAGCACAATTAGCTGGCATAAGAACCCGGCGAAAATCATTAGGCAAGCGATGTCGACTGCTTACCCATTTCTGTTACCAAAAAGTGGTTTTTTGCAGTATATTTCTAAACTCGAATTTTGAAATATCGTGCTCAGAATGATAGTTGTGAACCAAAGTTTTAATTACCAGTTTACAACATCGACTGACAAAATGTCAGATCTGGCATTTATCCGCGATTGCATGCAAAAAGTCCTTGCTGGCGGCTCAATCACCTTTGAAGAAGCCCAGCAGTTGCTGGCTACCAGTAATATCATGGCTCTTGCTGAATGTGCCAACACCATCACCAGGACCTTTAACGGCGATACGGTGGATGTCGAAGCCCTGATAAACGCAAAATCCGGCAAGTGCCCGGAGGACTGCTCGTTTTGCGCGCAGTCGACATTTTACGATACTGGCATTTCAAAGTATCCGTTGCTTCCCGCTGAAACGATAATTGAAAATGCAAAAAAAGCCAAGGAAGCGGGGGCGACAAGTTTCTGCCTTGTTTGCGCCTACCGGTCGCCTCCTGAAAAGGACTTTCAGCAGATATGCGACACGATAAGCGAGATCAGATCAAGAGTAGACATAGAGGTTAACGTGTCGCTCGGGTTCATGACACCAGAAAGAGTGGGCAGACTAAAAGAGCTTGGAGTGAAGCGCTACAACCACAACCTTGAAGCCGCAGAGAGCTACTTTTCAAAGATATGCAACACTCACGACTTTGCAGACAGGATCAACACTGCGAAAATGGTGAAAGAGGCAGGGCTGGAATTATGTTCCGGCGGCATAATTGGCATGGGCGAAAGCCCAAAGCAGAGGCTAGAACTGGCGTTCTCGCTTGCGTCCTTGAATCCTGACGAGGTCCCGATCAACATCCTCATCGGCAGAGAAGGAACCCCTATGGCAGGCTTTGAGCCGATTGATCCACTTGAGGCCATCAAGACCATCGCAGTGTGGCGATTCATAATGCCAAAGACGATACTAAAGATTGCCGGCGGACGCGAAGTGCACCTCAAGGACAACGAGAGGCTGGCCCTCAAGGCAGGCGCAAACGGAATAATCACCGGTGGCTACCTCACGACTGGAGGGAACGCGCCAAACAAGGACATTGCGATGATAAAAGAGATTGGCCTCAAAGCATAAAACCGACTTTGTAAAAGAAAGCCTGGCTTCTCTCGAAAAAAGCGATCTTTACCGACGCATGAGAACAGTCGTAGTCAAGGGGCCGACGGCACTGGTCGATGGAAACGAGGCCGTCCACCTCTGCTCAAACGACTATCTAGGGTTATCTCAGAACAAGCAAGTCATCAAGGAAGCCATCGAATCGTTACAAGAAATCTCCCAATGCAGCTCGAGGCTCATTGCCGGCAACCACCCAGAGATTACGAAACTTGAGGAAATGCTTGCGGACCATAGAAAGACCGAATCTGCGCTTGTCTACCCGACGGGATATGCCGCAAACCTAGGGGCAGTTACTGCGATTGCAGACAAGAGATCTACGATATTTAGCGACGAGTTGAACCATGCAAGCATAATAGACGCATGCCGAATGAGCGGCTCCACAGTCAAGGTGTTTAGGCATAACGATACTGATCACTTGGAGAACCTGATAAAACACGTACACGGGAGAAAAATCGTGATAACCGAAGGCATTTTCAGCATGGACGGCGATGCATCAAGGCTGCCGGAAATCTGTACCGTGGCCAAAGAGCACGATGCGATAACTATAGTTGACGACGCCCACGGAGATTTTGTCACCGGCCCAAACTTTGCGGGAATTCCTGCTAAGCTCGGAGTTGATGTAGACCTACACATTAGCAGCATGAGCAAGGGTCTTGGATGTTTTGGCGGCTATGTTGCCACGACAAAACCATTGAGAGATCTGCTGATAAACACATCAAGGCAGTTCATCTATACCTCTGCGCTGCCTGTACACCTCTGCTCCGCGGCAATTACTGCAATGCCTCTGGCAAAGAAAGGCAACCTGCAAAAAAAGTTGCAAAAGAATATCGATCACTTTTCAACTGCGATGAAGAGAATTGGCTTTACGCTTGGAGACTCTACAAGCCAGATAATCCCGGTGATGATAGGCCAAGAAAGAGCTGCAGTAGAGTTTTCAAAAGAGCTGCTAAATGTAGGGGTGTTCGCGCAAGCAGTGCGGTATCCTACAGTCAGGAAAGGGTCTGCGCGCCTCAGAGTATCGCTTACTGCAATGCATGAACAAAAACACTTGGATGTTGCCATTGGCGCATTTGAAAAAGCTGGCAAGAAAACAGGAATTATTTAGATATGTTTCTAAACTCGAATTTAGAAACAAAGTTAATTAACATGAATGTGTGATTAGCAGTGTGCCTGCAAAGGAATTTGCGTTCAAACTAAAGATGTCTGAGGAAGAAGGGAAAGAGCTTGCGATGTACCTGAATTCTCTTTCGCCTTCCGATCTGCTATTTGGCCTGCGCTTTGCATACAACCGCCAGACGGCTGCCGCCGGCGGATACTTGATGCCTGGCAGAAAGAGCATGGTGAAAAGGGAGACGCTTTCGCTTACGCAGGATCAGGCAAGGTGGCGCCTCAACAACTGGAAGGCGATGATACGGACGTACCGCGAAAAGGGATACAGCTACCCTACGATATCAAGGATAAAAAAACAGGTTCAAAAGATCGCTAATCAAAAATAAGGAAAAAGGAGAGGCTAGTAGCCTGCTGCCTCTAGGTTCTTTGGAGCGGTTGCAGTAGTCGATGGGAGATCCGGGAACTTGTTCTTCATGTTCATCTCCACTACGGCGCTTGCTTCTTCCATTATCCTCATCGTGTCTTCGCCTCCGCCTGCAAAGCTGCCGATTTCTCCGCTTGGAATCTGTCCCGAGTCTGTGATGATGTTGCCAAGCAGGTCTGAAATCTGCGAGAATGACTGATCCGCTTCTGGCATCATTCCTGTCAGGCCGCTCTGCAATCCCTTTATCACGGACATTGCCGGGCTCAGCGTAACCACTACATCTCCAAGTTCTGTTATCGTGTTCAGTCTGAGCTGTATCTGTTCAAGCGCCAGCTTGGCAGAAGTCACCATCTTGTTCATCTTGCGTATCTGCGACAGCTCTCCTGACAACACCCTTGCGTGCGAAGCGTCGTGGCTTTGCATCGCAAGCACTACCCGCTTGAAGATTACCTGATCTTTTTCCTGCATCCTTCCAGATATTGAATCAAGTTTCGCTATTTGCATTTGCAGCTTTTTCTGTGCTTCTTCTATTCTTGGCTTCAGCGGAGCCTGAGGCTTCATGCCCTCGAGCAACCGATGACCAACGCTTTCCCCTTGTGGCTTTACCCACTTGTTATCAAATGGCATTCTTACTATTAAGGCACCTAGCATCATTTTCGATAAAGAACTAAAAGCAGGATTGTACTGCAGCTACCTGTAACCGCGGTAACAGACCTCCGCGGTTACACATGTTATAGAACAGTCTCACAAACACCATAGACCTTATCCTTTAGACAAGTTTTTTAAAGGCTGCATCTGGGGTACCATTGTAGATGATAAAGGAGAAGATCAAGGTCAACAATCGCAATTACAACGTTACCATCAATGAGCAGACGCAGATGTATGCGATGAGACTGCGAAGGCTGTACCAGCAGAGCTACAGCGACATGGACAGCTTTGACGAGGTCAGCTCCGAGATCTCCTCCACAGTCAGCAACCTCCTAAAGCACGCCGTGTCACCGGAAGTGAAGGAAGACGACATGGACGGCGTGATCCAGCAGCTGCTAAAGATGTACGAAAAGGCCGCCAAAAAATAGCCCAGAAAAACATCTAAATAGCAATCGAGAGCGCCCAATACTCGTATGGACGCCCATGCCATCAAAAAATGCATCAACCCTTCCTGCGGTTTAACTTTTGAAATTACAAACGACATTTACAGATGCTCCTGCGGCTCGCTCCTTGACATAAAGTACAGCAAAAAGCCAAGCCGCGATCTTGTAGAAACGTTCTATCAGAGAAGAAACCACGGCGGCAACATCTACAACGAAAGCGGCGTCTGGCGCTTCCGCGACCTTATCAATTTCGCAGGGATCGACACCGAGAACTTTGAAGAATGTGCGAGGGTGCTCGTGTCGCTTGACGGCTCTGAAGGCAGGCTCTCAAAGCCGTACAGGATGAGCAAGGCGGCGGACTATGCAGACATGAACCATGACTCGTTTTTGCTCCAGCCGGAAGGCTACAATCCATCAGGGTCGTTCAAGGACAACGGCATGTCAACGGCGGTGACACACGCCAAGATGCTTGGAGTGAAAAAGATAATCTGCGCGTCCACCGGCAACACTTCAGCTTCTGCCGCAATGTATGCGGCAAATGAAAATATTGAATGTGACGTCTACATTCCAAAAGGCGAGATTGCGCCGGGCAAGCTCGGCCAGGCGTTCCAGTTTGGTGCGCAGGTAATACAGGTGCAGGGCAACTTTGACGATGCCCTTGCAACATCGCTGAAAAACGCCAAGGAAACAGGCGGATATACGGTCAACTCTGTCAACCCTTTTCGAATAGAGGGCCAAAAGACGATCATCTATAGAGTATTGGAGCATCTCAACTGGAATCCTCCTGACTGGATTGTCTATCCAGGCGGCGCCCTTGGCAACACGTCAAGCTGTGGCAAGTGCTTGATAGAGCTGTACGAATGGGGCTGGATCAAAAAAATTCCAAGAATGGCAATAGTGAACGCGGAAGGCGCAAGTACCTTTTATGATCTCTATAATGGCCTGTTTGAAGGCAAGCGCCTTGCTTGGAACGGTGGCAGGCCGGACCTTGAAATGGTCGACCGATATTATGCAGATCAGGACAAGAAAGGCGCCAAGCCAAAGACGCATGCGACTGCAATCCAGATAGGCAAGCCCGCCAACATCGTCAAGGCGCTGCGCGCCCTAGATTTCACAGATGGCGTGGTCGTAAAGGCAAACGACAAGGAAATGAGCGACGGCATGTCAATAGTCGGCCTCAATGGTTTTGACTGCGAGATGGCATCAGGAGCAGTCCCCGCTGGCGTCAGGAAGTTGCGCCAAGAAGGAATCATCAAAAAAGATGACGTTGTTGTAGGCATACTTACCGGGAGGCAAAAAGACCCTGCGCTCGCAGTGGAATACCATACAAACGCAAACAACATGTTTGCAAGGCCGCCAACAAACCATTGACAGTTTTTGCAATTATGTAAATTATTATGTAATCATGTTAATCATTTGTTACTATAATTATCATTGCATAATGAATAACACAAGCATATTAGTAAGTATGATATAATGATATAATT
>Ga0070741_10014098_pt1 | contig 13910 bp, 12 predicted proteins | sample Coa_R1_4_FD_66440 | JGI IMG/M metagenome (GOLD analysis project Ga0070741, IMG submission 66440) | Surface soil microbial communities from Centralia Pennsylvania, which are recovering from an underground coalmine fire - Coalmine... | ecosystem: Environmental > Terrestrial > Soil > Unclassified ... | reverse complement strand
GACACCTGGGTACCGCCGCGCGTCGCGGGCGCTAGGCTACGGCCGCTGCCCTCTTAGCTCAGTTGGTAGAGCACCTCCATGGTAAGGAGGGGGTCGACGGTTCGAGTCCGTCAGAGGGCTCTGCAAAAGCGCCGCACGTCGGCGCTTTCTCGTTCAGGCCGACTTGCTCCGACTCGAACGTGCGGTGGGTATGGAGCCGTTTATGGAGCTTTCGCGTCGCGAAGGCGCTTCACAAAGGCATGGAATCACCGTCTTTGGCGGTGAGCACGTCGCCGAGCAGGCGCCGAGCGAGCAGCACTGCGATCGGCCGCTCTGGTCGACCGAGAGCGACCGATCGCACGGCTCGCTGCCGAGCGATGAGGCCATGTCGTCCGGTCTCGTCGTCAATGTCCCGCTCCGCGCCTCCGGTTACGTCCGGCGGCGGCGCGATGCTTTCGGCATGGCGTCGCTGCGCCTACTCCTCGCTTCGGCACCCGTTCCGGTGCTGCCGCCGCTAATCGTGCGGCTCGGCCTACACGACCAGTTCCTTCTCGACGAGTCTCAGGGCTTCCGCATGGACGTCATCGCCCGCTCGATGGCGCAGGTGAAGGGTGACCCGTCGCTGGCTCGAAGCGCACGCGACGACTACGCGCTCGGAGTGCTGATTGACCCGGACACCTGGCGGAACCAGCAGCCGTTCCAGGAGCGCCCGCCCAGCTATCGCAAGGCATCGTTCGGCAAGGGCGAGCCCATCGATCCTGAGCGGCGGCCGCTCTCGGCGATAGAGGAGACCGCCTACGTCCGCGCTGTGCTCGCGGAAGAGGCGGCAGGCCGGGCGACGCTCTTCGTTCCGCCCTACCACCTTGGCGGAGGGCCGAACTGCGCGATTCGTTCTCTCGACCTGCGCCTCGCGCGAAAGTTCATTAACCGCTTCCGCTCGCTGCGCCTCGACGAACCTCGCCCGCAGGACCGGTTCCCGCGCGCTGGCCAGGTCTTCCCATGTGTGTGCATCCGTGCAGCGGAACTGCTCGATGCAGCGAGCCGCCACCACCTCGCCCGCCTCTATTCGAAGCTCGATGCGGACGGCTTCATCGTCAAAGTCGCCGGGCTGTCCGAGCGCTCCTCCGAAAAACACGCCCGCGCTGTCGCCGACTTCGTGTTCACCCTCAAGCAGCTGTCGGAGCGACCGGTGATCATCGCGGGAGTGAAGAACCTCGCATTCGCCTTCGTTGCCGCAGGCCTCGATGCAGCAATGCTCGGCATCGGTGAAGGCGAAGGCTTCGTGCCGGGTGGTCGCGCCAAGGGTGGCGGCGCCCGGCCGACCTACATCCGGGCGCTGCTCCGAAACGTTTTCACCGAAAGCGCGAACCTCGCCACGCTGTTGCGGGCCGAGATCCTGTTCGAGCGCATCCCCTGCGACTGCGGACACCACCCGAGCAAGCGTCCGCCGCACGGACCGCGCGAGCGCAAGTTGCACACTCTCACCGAGCGTCTGCGCGACTTCAACGAAGCGGCGGCCTGGGCGGAGCGCGAAGTGATCGCCCGGCTGACAGCGCGTATCCGCTGGACGGACAAGAACGCGTTGCGCGCCGGCTTCGACCCTACGCCGGGAACGTTCCTCGCGGTCGCTGAGCAGGCCAACCTCACCCGCAGGCGTCTGCGGCTGATCGCGCGCGACGCGCGCTAGCGGGCGAGCAGCGCGGCGCGCAACGCCCACTCGCGCATTTGCAGACCGGACGACGCTGCCGCAAGTTCCCAGCGCCTCGCGTGCTCCGCGTCTTTCGGATCCACAGCAAGTCCGGTTCGCCGCAACGACTCGTGCAATCGAAGCGGAAGCATGATCCAGCGATCGACGCTCGGCTCGCCCGAAGCCACACGCCCGTGACGTAGATCACGCAGGTAGCCGAACAAAAGGTTGCCGGGGCCGACCGACGGCGCTGCGTCAGCGGCGGCTGCCTCGTCGAGAAGGGCCTCGGCCCGCGTTCGCTCGAGGCCGGCCTCGACGAGGTCGGACAACGCCAGCTCTCGCTCGACGAGGAGCGCAGCCACAAGGTCGGGTGCAAGCTCGAGCCGATTGGCCGCGCGATCGAGCGCCTCGCGGTCGACCTGCAGGTCGATCGGCTCGCTCCAGTCGCCCGGCCGCCCGCGAGGGGCGTCGATCGCGGCCGTTGGAAGGAGTCGAAGAAGGTTTCCCATTACAATGCCATTGTAATGGCTACCTCAGGACGGACTCGCTCCAAGCATTGGCGGCAGATCGCGCTCGAGGCCGATCGCGAACCACGGACGATGTACGCGATCGCCAGGGCGATCGGCACCACTGACGGGGCGGTGAAGTCGGCGTTCGAGTCGATGTGTGCCGATGGCCTCTTGAAGGCGAAGCGCGACGCGAACGGCAATCAGATCTACGCCATCACGCCGAAGGGGAAGCGGCGACTGGACGAGACCGATGGCGCAGTTCTCGCCCGCCAAGCACTGCCCAATGACGCGCGCGTACTGCTCGTGGTCGATGAGGGCCGCTCCATCTCAGCCGACCTCCTCGCCGAACTGGCCGCTGAGCCGACGCTCGCCTGGAGCTTGCGACTCGACGGGATCGTGCGCTGGATGGCAGTCTTCGAGAGCGACGACGCCGTGCCAGTCGATCGTGCAGCCGCCCGCGTCGAAGCGGCTGGCGCGCGGCCGATCGTCGGACGAGCTGACGCAATCTACAACGCGAGCGAGCTTCTCACCTACGCCACGAACGTGGCCACGCGCCGCGCCCTACGCGCCTAGTTGCTCTCGCGCGTCGCCTGCTTCAGCGTCGCCTCTAGCCCGGTCTCATCAACCGGCTGGGGCAGCTCTTCACCGGCTGGCGGCGAGGACGCCTCGTCGAGACTCTCGCGCTCGAGGCCGAGCCACACCTCGACGCGCTTCTCGGTCTCACTCAGGGCTGTGTCCGTCAGCTGGACGAATTTCCGCGCGTCGTTCGACGCCCACAGTCGCACCGGGCCGCTGAGATGCTGCGCGAGCACGTTGATGCTCACACCGATGGTGCGGTAGGCGAGCATCTGCAATTGCTCGTTGGAAAGCCGCTGCGGGTTGTAGTTCTGCAGCAGCCCGATTGCGACCTGCGCAGCAGGTGAGCCGGACCCGATCGCGTGGAAGCCGCGATCGGTGTAGTCGCTCCCGGTGTTGTGCTCGTCGATCTCCAGCAGCCAGTAACCGTCCTTGTCACAGCCCATCACGAGCAGACGACCGCCGAGCCGCCGCTTCGCTTCGTCGACGTCGTGCGGCACGTAGTTCGCGTAGACGCTCATCAGCACCGGGTGCACCGCGATGCAGAGCTTGTGCTTCATCTGCTCGCGACCGAGGTGCGCGTCGCATCCGTCGATGGCACGATGCACCGCCTTCGCAACGAGGTCGCGCACGGCCCACGTACCCGTGTACCCGAACAGCAGCCCGCTGTCCTCCCAAATCTTCTCGACCTGTGAGCGCGTGCCATCGGCTTCGGTCGCCTGGCTATCGGCGCCCATGACGCCACAGCTCTGCGAGACGAAGCCGACGACGAGCGTCATCTTCTACTTCATCACGGAGCGCGTCGCGAACTCGGGAAATGCGCCGTAGATCTCGCGCAGCAGCCGCGAGAACGACTTCGAGGTGACGTAGCTTCCGACCGACGCCGTCCAGTCGGCGGTCTGCCGGGGAATCACGCTCTTCAGCTCAGCCAGCCTCGTCCTCCCCGCGTCTGTGAGCGCATAGCTCTCGTAGCGCCCGTGCTTCTCGGCGCGCAAGAGCCCCTGCGTCAGCAGGTTGTCACGCATCACGTAGACGCCGGAGTCGAACGGGCCATAGCTGTAGGGCTCGAAGTTGAAGTAGTCGCGCCACTCCGTCGGCCCTCGTTGGGCGACGAGGAACGCGCCCTTCATCAATCGGATCGGATCGAACTCGAACGCCCCCGTCGCCCCGCTCGCGATGAGCAGGATCACGTCTTCTCCACGGATCTCCTTTGGCATCGGGCCTCCTCGGCTGGGGCCAGACGGCACCGCACCGGATCGTAGTGGCCCAGTCGGTCGTCGCCTAGGGCCTGACGCGGTCGCCGCGCGGAGTCGCTACGCCTCCTGACCGCTGCGTAACCTGAGCGCGATGGACATCGATGCCGTCGTCTTCGACCTCGACGAAACGCTGCTCGACACGAGCCCGCTTCGCGACGGGCGCCAGGCGCGGCAGTGGAGCGACGTGATGAGACGCCTGGAGGAGGTCGAGCCGTACGAGGTCGGCAGCGCGGTGGCTATAGAAGGCCTCCCAGGCCTGCTGCGAGCCAACGGGATCAAGGTCGGGGTGCTGACCGCGAGTCCGCGCCACTACGCCGAGGCGCTGCTGGAGCATTTCGACATCGAGTTCGACGCCCTCGTCACCGGCTCCGATGGACATCCGTCGAAACCCGATCCGGCCGGGCTGCGGGCAATTGCAGCTGAGCTCGGGGTGGCCCCGGAGCGCTGCGCGCACGTCGGCGACACCGACACAGATACGGCTGCCGCCGTCAAGGCAGGTGCGCTCGCCGTCGGCGTCTGCTGGTCGACGCGCGCACCGGAGGCCTGGCGGCGCTGGTGGCCGGAGATCGCGATCTCCGACCCCGCGCTCCTGCTCACCCTCGCCAACGGCGAGCGGCTGCGGCTCGCCGCCGAAGCGGCGCTACGCGGCGACGCGATCGAGTGGCACTGGGGCACCCTCGCCCACGTCGAGGAGGGTGTCCTCGCGCTCGGCCGCTACTTCCCGACCGCCGACACGCGCAATGCCGAGACGCAGCTGAGCCCGCTCATCCTCGCGGCGAAGAACGATCCGGCGCGCGCCGACGAGGTCGCGCAGCTGTTCGCATCGGCGGCAGACAACCCGGAGTGGAGCAACTACTTCGACCTCGTCTGCTCCGTACCGCCGAAGCCGGGGGCCAACTACGACCGCTTCACCACGGTGCGCGCTGACCTCGCGCCGCGCCTCAACGCCGAAGACGGTGGCGACAACCTGGAGATGCTCTTCGACATTGCCAACTACAAGGACCTCGACCACGACGCTCGCCGCGCCGCCAACGTCGATCGCTTCCGCGCCGACGACGTCGACGGTGAGGTGGTGTTGCTGATCGACGATGTCGTTACGAGCGGCGGGCAGGCAGAAGCCTGCCGTGATGCGCTGCTCGCCGCCGGTGCAGAGGAGGTCGTGGTCGTCGGCCTCGGGCTGACGCAGAACGCGCTGCCCGAGACCTGTCCTCAGTGCGGCGTTGGCACCTTGAAGGTCATCCGCCGGCGCCGCGACGGTAAGCCTTTTCTCGGGTGCGTGAACTGGTTCACGACCGGTTGCACGTACACGCGCGATCTCTAGACGGCGAAGCCGGGAAGTACGAGCGCCTCGCCGTCAGCGCCGCTCGCCGACGTAGCCGCGACCTCGACCTCGTCGAGGAACGTCTCGATCTTGTCGCTGCGCACCGGCTGCGCGAGCGGGCGATCGCCGAGGCCGAGCGTCAGACGCTGTGCGTTCTGCCAGGCTGGAAGAAAGTTGTGCAACTGGTTGGCGGGCTTCTCAAGCAGAACGCGCAAGCCTTCGCTCTTGCCGTTCTCGCTGTGCGGATCGGGACAGAAGATGCGGCGGCGCTGCTCGGTTGCGAAGCGCGCGGTGTGCAACGTGCCGCCCTTCACTCCGGTCTGGGCGATGACGACTGCTCCTGACATTCCGCTCTGCAGACGATCACGCTGAATCAGGTTGCGGGGGATCGGCGGCGCGCCGAACGGCAGCTCACTGATCAGGGCGCCACCGCTCGCAACGATCTCGTTGGCGAGCTGCGTGTTCTCAGTTGGATAGACGCGATCGAGACCGTTACCAAGAATCGCCACCGTTCGACCGCCGGCATCGAGCGCCGACTGGTGCGCGATCGAGTCGATGCCCTTCGCCAAGCCGCTGACGATCACCCAGCCGTCCCGAACGAGCGCACTTGTTAGCCGCTTGGCGGCAGTGACGCCGAACTGCGAAGGCTCGCGCGTCCCTACGACGGCGATGGTGCGCGAATCGCTTACCGGCCCGAGGTCACCGCGCACAAACAGCACTGGTGGCGGATCGGGAATCTGGCGAAGCAACGGCGGGTAGGCGTCATCGAAGTAGGTGATGACGCTGACGCCGGCATCGGCGTACTCGTGGAGAAGTTCGCGCGTCCTCTCGCGCGCCTTCTCGAGCACGGCCTCGTCGACAGGGGGGTCAGACCAGCCGGAGCGAATGGCGGCCTTCAACGCCGTCGCCGGGCCGATGCGCGGCAGCGTCTGAAGAGCCAGCATCGCGTCAGCGGAGCGGAGATCGCGGGCCATCAGGCTGGCCGCCAGGCTAGAGACAGCGGCGGACATACAACGAGCCTAGCGAACACACGTTCGTATGTCCAGATCCCGCTCTTTTCAAGCACGGTCAATTGTTTCCCTGAGCCCCAGGTTCAAAAGCCGGAAGCTCATCGCCTCCGCGCTCACCTCGTAGCGGCGCGCTAGTCGGGCCAGTGAGAGCAACGGGGCGTCCTCGACCAGGTTCTCCTCGGGCATAAGTAGCTCAGCGGCGAACTGGTTGGCCTCCCGTTCGTGCTGGGGGTTGTAGCCGGGAGGCTCCCCTTCGGCCGTGGTCGGAAAGGCGTAGTCGAAGACAGAACCCGCGGCGTGACCAAGGACGTGATGCCCGAGCTCGTGCGCGGCCGAGAAGCGCCGACGAACGGGTGCCTGGTTGGCGTTCACGCCGATGACTGCATGCTCGTCAGCGCGAAGTAGGAACGCTGAGAGGGCATCGGGGAGCGGCTCATAGAAGATCCCGATTCCCACAGCTCGAGCCACTCCGTTCACATCGACTGGGACCCCGGTCTGCCCCGTCTGCTTGCGAACCTCGCGGGCTGCGGAGGCTGGCTCGCTCACATGGACGCGGACACGCTGCTCTGGCAGGGCCTGGGATTCGATCTCCTGGATGAAGCGCGTGACGGCGCGCTGCAGCTCGGGTAGCGGCAGCTCGGCAGTCGCCGCGCGAAAGGTCATCCCGACGGGGGCGGTACGTGCGCGCATCGGCGTAAGGAAGTAGTCGATGTCGCGCGCGAAGAGGTCGCTGAGGACGGCCAGTTCATCGACGCGCGGCGAACGGCGTCCAGCCTCGAGCTGAGACACCGCCGCTTGAGACAGATCGAGAGCGGCGGCGACGTCGGCCTGGGAAAGGCCGGACTCGACCCGGGCCGCACGCACGCGCTCGCCGATCTGCTGGGAGATCTCGCTAGGCACGCGATGGCGCGCAGCGGCGAGGAAGGGTATCGGCTCGGTGGTGTACTATTGCTCTGGCCCAGACCATTACTTAGATCATAACCCCGACCGGAAGGCCCCGCCGAGGAGGCGACTAATGAAGCGGGCCACGTCACAAGTGTAGTGGGCCTGGGAGACGAAGCCCAGTTCCCGCGGGTCAGCCCGCACAGAAGCGATAGGAGGCATCTGCCTTGAATAGCTCGACCGCAGCCGAGAAGAGGGTCCAGTTCCACATCACGTACAACGGGGTTACCCCCGCCTTCGGCTACAAGCCGCACGAGCACACGGAGGTCCTCTACAAGGACGCCTTCCGTGAGTTCAACGTCCCGGAGGCGGAGCAGCCGAGCCTGGCCCTCTACCTGCCGAACAACACGACCGAGGTCCCGAACGACAAGACGACCGAGGCCGACGCCGGGATCCAGCCGGATACGACCCTGATCCTGCGCCCGCGCGGCGCCGGTGGAGGCAACTCGTGAAGCTCGCGCTCCATGGGGAGGTGCTCGGACTTTCGTTCGAGCACCTCCGCGGCTGCGGGGGAGGCCACGAGGAGTGCGTCGTCCTCTGGGTCGGTCCGAACGACCGCGACGGGTACGTCGACGAGGTCGTCGTGCCGAGACACACCGCGTCGGCGGTGCACTACGACATCGACCCTGCCTGGATCGGCGAGTTCTGGCTCGACCTTGCGGCCCGCAAGCGCACGGTGCGCTGCCAGGTGCACACGCATCCGGGCCGCGCCTACCACTCGTCACGCGACGATGCCTTGGCGCTCGTACACACACCCGGTTACCTGTCACTCGTCCTCCCGCGCTTTGCCACCGGCCCGATCGGGCTCGACGAAAGCTTCCTCGCGGTTCGCGGAGACAACGGTGGCTGGTCGACGCTTGACCCGTCCGAGGCGATCGAGGTGGCAGAGTGAGCGACCGTTACATCGCGAGCTCGCGCACCGCGCGCCTCATCAACCAGGTCTTCTTCGACGGCGCGGCCGACGAGCGCAAGATCGTGGACGGCCTCTGCGCGACACGCATTCGACTCGTCGCAGATCAGGCGAACGCAGCCAGCCGCGCAGCTCAGGCCGCGATCGTCACCACCTTCCAGCTCGTTGCGCGGATGGGGATCGCCGTCGAACTCGACATCGCCGATGTCACATTGGTCGCGGTCGTGCCGCCCCTGCGCGCACGGACCCTTCGTGCGGCGCTGCTCGATCTCGGCGCTGACCTCCTACCTGGCGCGATGGTGACCGAGCAACTCTCGCAGGCCGATACGGTGTTCGTCTTCGGCGCGACGGCGTGCGATGGCGACGCGATCCGCGTCGAGTCCGATGCATTCACCGCCACTCTCACTCGTTGCGCCAGCGGCACGACGATCTATGGCAACTGCCCGCTCGGCAGCATGGCCGCCGCGGCGGCCGCGGCAGCGATCGCGCTCGAAGCTACGCTCCCGAAGATCGAGGAGGCGACCGGCTGCGCCCTGTCGACGCGGCCGCGGCCGAGTGCAGGGCCGCCGGTGCACATCGACCTGACCGCGCTATTCCCCGGCCTGTCGGCTGAGGGGCCGCTGCTCGACCAGCTCGACATCATCAGTGGCGGCGCGATCAGCAACGCCTTCCTGCAGACCCTGCTCTGGAACGAGGACGCTCAGGCGAAGGTACGCGTCGTCGAACGTGAGCGCGGAGACCACACCAACCTGAATCGCTACAACCAGCTGCGCGCCAGCGACGACGGCGAACTGAAGATCGACGTGTTGGCGGCGGCGAGTCGGCCCGGCTTGTCGATCGAGGGTGTCGAGGCGCTGTTCGACAGCACGACACGCGACACGCTCGTTCCGCTCGCTCCAGTCGTCACTGTTGGTGTCGACAACGTGCGGGCACGCTGGTGGGTGCAGGAGGAGTTGCCCGAGCTGTTGGTCATCGGCGCTACCGACAACACGTCGGCGGTGCTAACAACGCACAGACCGGGTGAGCCGTGCTCGGGATGCGCGCATCCCGATCCCCTTCCGCCACTTGCCGACGGCGACTTCATTCCCACAATCTCAGTTGTTTCGTTCTGGGGCGGCTTTATGCAAGCCCTCGCGCTGATGAGCGAAGCGCGCCAAGCACGTCGTGTCACTGTCTATCCGTTCGCACTCGGCGGAGGTCACTGGTGGCATGCTGCGGAGTTGCCCGAGGGAGCTCGATGTGCACTCAACTGTCCTGCATCGAACCGAAGGGCCGCCTAACATCGCCGACATCGAACTCCCTGGCGCGGGGCGACCGCGTAGGCGGGTCTAGCCGAATGCCGTCCGTTGAGCCTCATCGGCCAGAGTAAGGCTCGAAGGCCCTAGGCGTCGGCCGTCGCTGAAAGACTACGGGCGTGGCCACGGTGGGCAAGGAGGCGGAGCGGGCGGAGCTGCACAAGACGATCTGGCGGATCGCCAACGATCTGCGCGGCAGCGTCGACGGCTGGGACTTCAAGGCGTACGTGCTCGGGACGCTCTTCTACCGCTTCATCTCGGAAAACCTGACCGCCTACCTGAACGAGCAGGAGCGCAAGGCGGGCAGCGCGGACTTCGACTACGCGGCCCTCAGCGACGTCGAGGCCGAACGCGGCCGGCGGGAGACGGTCGCCGAGAAGGGCTTCTACATCCTGCCCAGCGAGCTTTTCGCGAACGTCCGCGAGCGGGCACGCCACGACGAGAACCTCAACGAAACACTGGCAAAGGTCTTTCGGGACATCGAGGGCTCCGCCGTCGGCACGCCAAGCGAGGGCGACTTCAAGGGATTGTTCGACGACCTCGACGTCAACTCCAGCAAGCTCGGTCCGACGGTCGCAAAGCGCAACCAGAAGCTCGTGAAGCTGCTCGACGCCATCGGCGACCTCGACCTGGGCCACGCCGACAACACGATCGACGCGTTCGGCGACGCCTACGAGTACCTGATGACGATGTACGCCTCCAACGCTGGCAAGTCCGGCGGCGAGTTCTTCACGCCGCAGGAGGTGTCAGAGCTCCTCGCGCGCATCGCGGTCGTCGGCAAGACCGAGGTGAACAAGGTCTACGACCCGGCCTGCGGCTCGGGGTCGCTGCTCCTGAAGTTCGCGAAGGTGCTTGGCCGCGACAACGTACGGCTGGGCTTCTTCGGCCAGGAGGTCAACCTCACGACTTACAACCTGTGCCGGATCAACATGTTCCTGCACGACGTGAACTACGAGAAGTTCGACATTGCCCATGGGGACACTCTCACCGACCCGCAGCACTGGGACGAGGAGCCGTTCGAGGCGATCGTCTCGAATCCGCCCTACTCGATCAGGTGGGATGGTGACGCGAACCCGTTGCTGATCAACGATCCGCGGTTCGCGCCGGCCGGGGTACTCGCGCCGAAGTCGAAGGCCGATCTCGCCTTCACGATGCACATGCTGAGCTGGCTCGCCGTGGATGGCACGGCGGCAATCGTCGAGTGGCCTGGCGTGCTTTACCGCAGCGGCGCCGAAAAGAAGATCCGCAAGTACCTGATCGACAACAACTACGTCGACACCGTGATCCAGCTTCCGCCGGACCTCTTCTTCGGGACGACGATCGCGACCTGCATCATCGTGCTCAAGAAGAGCAAAGCTGACAACAGCACGCTGTTCATCGACGCATCGAGGGAGTTCGTCCACCAAGGCAACAAGAACAAGCTTGCCGAGGCAAACCAGCAGAAGATCCTGGACGCGTTCATGACGCGCGCCGACGCCGACCACTTCGCAGCGCTAGTCGAGAACGACGCCATCGCCGAGAACGACTACAACATCGCAGTATCGTCCTACGTCGAGGCCGAGGACACCCGCGAAGCAGTCGAGATCGAGGCGCTCAACGCTGGCATCGCCAGGATCGTCGCGCGGCAGGTCGAGCTACGACGGGAGATTGACACGGTCGTCGCGGATCTAGAGCAATACCGCGACTCGCTCCTGACGTTCGCGGCACGAGAGAAGGTTCGGTGGGTAACGATGGGCGAAGTCGGAACGTTCACGCGCGGCCGTCGATTTACCAAGAGTGACGTCGCGTCCGAGGGGATTGGCAGCATCCACTACGGCGAGATCTACACGCACTACGGAACGTGGGCGACACAGACGTTGTCGCGGGTGCGACCCGAGTTGGCGCCGAGCCTGCGATTTGCTCGCACGGGAGACGTTGTGATCGCAGCGGTTGGCGAGACGGTCGAGGATGTCTGCAAGGCGGTCGCCTGGCTCGGTGACGAGGAGGTCGCGGTGCACGACGATTGCTTCATCTTTCGTCACTCGATGAACCCGAAGTTCGTCTCGTACTACTTCCAGACAAGCGCGTTTCATGCCGAGAAGGCAAGGCACGTAGCGCGAGCGAAGGTGAAGCGCGTTTCGGGTGAAAGCCTTGCCAGACTGAGAATCCCCGTGCCACCAGCCGATGAGCAGGAGCGGATCGTCGCGATCCTTGATGCGTTCCACGCGCTCGTGAATGACCTTTCGAACGATCTCCCCGCCGAGCTGAATGCCCGCCAGCGGCAGTACGAGCACTACCGCGACCGACTGTTCGCCTTCGCGGAGGCGACATGAGGCAGGCGCCGGCGGCGCCTCGTTATGAGCCGATCTCCGTCGGCGACCAGAGCGCTGTTGTCGCCGAGTTCGTTCCCGACGGCTCCAGGGAGACCGCTTACCAGAGCGAGGCTGAACTTGAGGCCGCCTTCATCGATGTCCTCCGGAACCAGGCGTATGAATACCTGCGCATCTCGAGCGAGTCCGGGCTGGCGGCCAACCTGCGCGCGCAACTCGAGATCCTGAACTCGATCGAGTTCACCGACAACGAGTGGGAACGCTTCTTTCGAGAGAAGATCGCAGGCGCAAACGAGGGGATCGTCGAGAAGACGGCGCGGATCCAGGAGGACCACGTCCAGGTACTCGCACGCGATGACGGGACGTTCAAGAACGTCCGACTGATCGACAAACAGAACATTCATAACAACCGGCTTCAGGTGGTCAACCAGTATGAGGTCGGCCTCGACGCCGCCGACCGCGCCACCCGCTATGACGTAACGATCCTCGTCAACGGCCTGCCGCTCGTACACGTCGAGCTCAAGCGGCGCGGCGTGGCGATCCGAGAGGCGTTCAACCAGATCAACCGCTACCAGCGCGACAGCTTCTGGTCCGGCTCCGGCCTGTTCGAGTACGTGCAGGTCTTCGTGATCAGCAATGGCACGCACACGAAGTACTACTCGAACACGACCCGCGAGTCGCACGTGGCCGAGCAGGTGGGCGCGCGGCGCAGGCGCCAGACGTCCAACAGCTTCGAGTTCACGAGCTGGTGGGCAGACGCGCGGAATAGGAACATCGCTGACCTGACCGGCTTCACCAAGACGTTCTTCGCCAAGCACACGTTGCTCAGCATCCTCACGCGATACTGCGTCTTCGACGCCGACCGCAAGTTGCTCGTCATGCGGCCGTACCAGATCGCGGCGACCGAGCGGATCCTGCAGCGGATCGAGACCTCGACAAACCATCGCCAGCTCGGCACGATCGCGGCCGGCGGCTACGTCTGGCACACCACTGGCTCAGGGAAGACGCTGACGAGCTTCAAGGCCGCCCAACTCGCGAGCCGGCTGCAGGACGTCGACAAGGTCGTCTTCGTGGTCGACCGCAAGGACCTCGACTACCAGACCATGCGGGAGTACGAGCGGTTCGAGAAGGGCGCCGCGAACTCGAACGTCTCGACGAGCGTGCTCAAGCGGCAGCTCGAGGATCCGGACACGCGGATCATCATCACGACGATCCAGAAACTCTCCCGCTTCGTCGACAAGAACAAGGGCCACTCGATCTACGACGGGCACGTCGTGCTGATCTTCGACGAATGCCATCGCAGCCAGTTCGGCGACATGCACATCGCGATCGAAAAGGCGTTCAAGCGCTACCACCTCTTTGGCTTCACCGGCACCCCCATTTTCGCCGAGAACGCCGGCACCTCCGGCAATCCTCGACTCCGTACCACCGAGCAGGCATTCGGCGACCGGCTGCACACCTACACGATCGTCGACGCCATCAACGACCGAAACGTGCTCCCTTTCCGGCTCGACTACGTCAACACGATCAAGCTGCCGGCCCACCTCGCGGACAAGCAGGTCTCCGCGATCGACACCGAGCGGGCACTTCTCGCACCGGAGCGAATCGGCCAAGTCGTCGGCTACATCCGGGAGCACTTCGACCAGAAGACCAAGCGCAGCTTCACCTACGCCCTGGCGGGCAAGCGGCTCGCTGGCTTCAATTCGCTGCTCGCCACCGCCTCGATCGACGCCGCCAAGCGCTACTACGCCGAGTTCGCGAGGCAGCAGGCCGACGTGCCGGAGGCGCAGCGGCTCAAGGTCGGGCTCATCTACAGCTACGCGGCGAACGAGGACGATCCTGACTTCCTCGCCGAGGAGGAGTTCGAGACCGAGGACCTGGATGCGAGCTCGCGTGACTTCCTCGAGAGGGCTATCTCGGACTACAACGCGATGTTCGGGACGAGTTTCGACACCTCGTCGGACAAGTTCCAGAACTACTACAAGGACCTTTCGTTGCGGCTGCGGAACCGCGAGCTCGATGTCGCGATCGTGGTCAACATGTTCCTGACCGGGTTCGACGCGACCACGCTCAACACGCTCTGGGTCGACAAGGGCCTCCGCGCGCACGGCCTCAT
>Ga0070741_10014097_pt1 | contig 13912 bp, 11 predicted proteins | sample Coa_R1_4_FD_66440 | JGI IMG/M metagenome (GOLD analysis project Ga0070741, IMG submission 66440) | Surface soil microbial communities from Centralia Pennsylvania, which are recovering from an underground coalmine fire - Coalmine... | ecosystem: Environmental > Terrestrial > Soil > Unclassified ... | reverse complement strand
TGCGCGGCGCGCTCGCGTGGTGGATCTGGGGCATCGCCCACATCTATTTCCTGATCGGCCTGCGCAACCGCATCAGCGTCGCGCTGAACTGGCTGTGGATTCATGCGCGCGACCAGCGTGCGGCCCGGCTGATCACCCAGGGCAGCAGCAAAGTCGCGAGCTGATACTGTCCAAAAATTGGGCAGCGATGGCGAAGGGTCCGGCGCATAAGCGCTGGAGAAGCCGTCCAAATAATTGAGAGGATGAGGTTATTCCGGCCTGTCCGGCGCTGCCGCACCTGTACACAATGGCATACGGCTTGCTTCGATGCGGATGGAAGCGAGGACTAGTGCGGCGACTTTGAAGTTCCGATCAGTTGTTCGGCACGCTCGCCATCGGAACTTCAAAGTCAAAGCCGCACTAGAATCAAGAATTGCTGGTGCTCTTCGATTCCGAAGTTCGTAAGCGAGGGCGCCGCAATATGATACGAACTTCGGAATCGGAGCACCAAGGAGCTTGGCGTGACTGAAACGGTTGCCGCGATCGTCGCCGCGCATCGCGCCGGGACCACCCCGCCTGCGGAAACCGTGGCGCGCAGCTTTGCGCGCATCCGCGCCTGGAACGATCCCGCAGTCTTCATCAGCCTGCGCGAGGAGAAGGACGCGATCGCCGAGGCCGAAGCGCTCGCCGCGAAAGAGGCGAATGCGTTGCCGTTGTTCGGCGTGCCTGTTGCGGTCAAGGACAATATCGACGTCAAGGGCCTGCCGACCACGGCGGCGTGCCCTGCTTTCTCGTATGAGCCCTCACACGATGCGACGGCCGTGGCGCGGCTGCGCGCGGCCGGCGCCATCGTCATCGGCAAGACCAATCTCGACCAGTTCGCGACCGGCCTCGTCGGCGTACGCTCGCCCTATGGCATCCCCGTCAACCCGATGCGCAGCGATCTCGTTCCCGGCGGATCGAGCTCGGGCTCCGCAGTCGCGGTTTCCGCGGGCCTCGTGCCGCTTGCGCTCGGCACCGATACGGCGGGCTCGGGCCGCGTGCCGGCGATGCTCAACAATATCGTCGGGCTGAAGCCGAGCCTCGGCATGGTCTCGACCGCAGGCGTGGTGCCGGCCTGCCGCACGCTCGATTGCGTCTCGGTGTTTTCGCTGACGGTCGACGACGCCGTGACCACGCTCGCCGCGATGGCGGGTGCCGATCCCGCCGATCCCTTCTCGCGCGACCGGCCGCTGCACGACCTCACGCCGTTCCCCGCAAGAGTTCAGCTTGGCGTGCCCCGCAACGGTCAGCTGATCTTTTTCGGCGATCGCGAATCTGAAGCGGCGTATGGCGAGGCGCTGAAGCGCTGGACCGCGCTCGGCGCCGAGCTGGTCGAGTTCGACATGGAGCCATTCTACGAAACCGCCCGGCTGCTCTATGAGGGGCCGTGGGTCGCCGAGCGCTATCTCGTGATCCGCGATCTCCTGGCATCGTCGCCCGATGCGATCCATCCGGTGACGCGCGAGATCACGGCGGCCGGCAGCCGGCTCACCGCGGCCGAGACGTTCTCCGCGCTGTACCGCCTGCAGGGCTTGCGCAAGATCGCCGAGCGCGCGTTCGCCCAGATCGACGCGATCGTGCTGCCGACCGCGCCGACGGCGTATTCCACGGCTCAGGTGCTGGCCAATCCGATCGAGCTCAACAGCCGGCTCGGCAGCTACACCAATTTCGTCAATCTGCTCGATCTTTGCGGCCTGGCGCTGCCGGCATCGATCCGCGGCGACGGCATTCCGTTCGGCATCACCTTGCTTGCGCCGGCCGGCAAGGATGCGCTGCTCGCCAGCATCGGGCGCGTGTTTCATGCCGACACCAGGCTCGAGGTCGGCGCCAAGGGCGTGGCACAGCCGCCGCTCGCGCCCTTGCGCGCGAGCGCGGGCGACGACTTCACCATTGCCGTGGTCGGCGCGCATCTCTCCGGCATGGCGCTGAACGGCGAATTGACGGCCTTGGGCGGGCGGCTGCTGGAAGCTTCCGTCACAGCTCCGGACTATCAGCTCTACGCGCTTGCCACCACGCCGCCGAAGCCCGGCATGCTGCGTGTCGCGCCGGGCAAGGGCTCCGCGATCGAACTTGAAGTGTGGGCGCTGCCAGCGGCGGCGTTCGGGCAGTTCGTTGCGGCGATCCCGCCGCCGCTGTCGATCGGCACGATCAAGCTGTCGGATGGCCGCAGCGTGAAGGGTTTTCTGGTCGAGTTCGCGGCGACTGACGGCGCGCGCGACATTTCGGCGTTCGGCGGATGGCGGGCTTATGTGAAGGAAGTGCAGAGAGCGGCGGAGTGATTCTCGCGGCAAGCGCATCGGGAGGTCGGCTCCCTCTCCCCGCTCTTGCGGGGAGAGGGTTGGGGTGAGGGGCATCTCTCACCAACGAGACTGTTGAAATAGCTGTACCCCCTCACCCGCATCGCTGACGCGATGCGACCTCTCCCCGCAGGCGGACCGCAGGCGGGGAGAGGTGAAGAAAGAGTCTACACCGACACCGCGTAAACCTCGTACTCATCCCGCACCAGCGCGATGTGCGCGCGCATGGCAGCCGCGGCGCCCATCTTGTCGCCACGCATGATCGCGACCACGACGCGGTCGTGCTCGGCATGCGACTTGGCGAGCCGGCCGAGATTGCGGAACTGGGCGCGGCGGAACGGCTGCACCCGCACTCGCGTCGCGAGCGTCATTTCGGCGATATAGGCGTTCTGCGACCCCGCATAGATCGTGTTGTGGAAGCGCTCGTTGACCTCGTGGAAGCGGTCCGGATTGCCGGCATGGCTGAGCACGCGCAATTCCTCATGCACGGCTTCGAGCTTGTGCCGCTCCTGCGGCGTCATCCGCTCGGCGGCAAGGCCAGCGCACAACGCCTCCAGCTCCGCCATCGCCTCGAACATATCGGTGAGGCGGTCGAGGCTCGGCTGCGCCACCACGGCGCCGCGATGCGGGCGCGCATCGACCAGGCCGGAGGCGACCAGCTGGCGCAAGGCTTCGCGCACCGGCGTGCGCGACACCGAAAAGCGCCGCGCGATGTCGGTCTCATCGAGCGAGGCGCCCGGCGGCAGGACGCCGCGCACGATCTCGTCGGCCAACTGAAGCCGCAGTTCCTCGGCGCGGGTGATCTTGACGATTTGCGGCGGCGCGCGATCGACGCGCCTGACCGCGGTCTCGACAGGTTGGGCCGCCTTGGCCGGGAGATCGTCGAGGCTCATGCCATTCCCTTCGGTTCGTCGATGACGCTGACATGCGCGGCGACGATCCGCCATCCGTCGGCGAAGCGCACCCAGGTCTGCATCTGCCGTCCGACCTTGCCCGGCAACGTGTCGCGATAGAACAAGGTCGAGGCCACCGCCGTGTCGCGGCCATATGAGGTGATGATCGTCCGCGCGGTCCTGCGCATCAGTCCGACCGGCGAGCGCGCCGCGCGGAAGGAGGCGATTTCGCCGTAGCCGTAAAGATTCTCCGCGATGCCATAGCGGAGTGTGCGCGCATCGCGGTGGAAGAGCTCGTCGAGCACGGCGACGTCGTTCGACACCAGCGCATTCTCGTAGCGCTGAAACTGCGCGGTCACCTCGGCCAGCACATCGGGGAGATCGATATCCATCACAGTCCCAATCCCCTCGGCGGCGGCGCGGATACCGCACCCATCCGCTCCAGCGCATAGGCAACGCGCAGCGCGATATCCTCTCGCCAGGGGGCTGCGATGATCTGCACCCCGACCGGCATCGGCTCGAGTGGCACTGGGACGGCGACCACCGGCAAGCCGATGAAGGAAATCGGCTGGGTGTGGAGACCGATGTTGGCGCGCACCGGCAGTTCGACGCCGTCGAGCGTGAAATTGACCTGACCGATCTTCGGCGCGACGCAGGGCGTGGCCGGCGCGATCAGCACGTCGACCGATTTGAAGACCTCGAGAAGTTGCGCGCGATACCAGCGGCGGAATTTCTGCGCGCGATCGACCAGCGCCGCCGGCACCATCGCGCCTGCGATCAGGCGGTCGCGCACGGCCGGGTCGAAATCTTTGGGCCGCTTGCGCAGGCGATCGAGATGCAGCGAGGCGCCTTCGGTGGTGGTGATGACATAGGCGGCGGCGCGGGCGCGCGCGGCTTCGGGAATGTCGACCGTGCGCGTCACGCCGAGTGCCTTCGCGACATGCGCGACCGCTTCGACCGCTTCGGGAAAGAGATTCTTCTGGAAGTACCCACCCGCAAGCGCGATCCGCAAGCTCCCGATGTTCTCGGCCAATAGCGGAATCGCCGGCTCCGACGGCCGCGCGGCGCAGGCGGCATCGTCCGCGTCCGGTCCCTGCATCGCATCATAGGCCAGCGCGAGATCGCGGACGCTGCGCGCGAAAGGTCCGAGATGATCGAGGCTCGCGACAAAGGGGAACGAGCGCGCCCGCGACAGCCGCCCATAGGTCGGCTTCAATCCGAAAATGCCGCAGAACGACGACGGCACGCGGATTGATCCGTTGGTGTCCGATCCGAGCGCAATCGGCACCAGCGCGCCGCCGACGGCGCCGCCCGATCCGCCGGACGAGCCGCCGGTCATCCGCGAGGGATCGTGCGGATTGCGCGAGGGACCGTCATGCACGTTCTCGCCGGTGAAGTCGTAGGCGTATTCGCCCATGTTGAGCGCGCCGACCAGCACCGCGCCGGCAGATTCCAGGCGCTCGATCAGGGTGGCGTCGCGCGATGCCGGCGCAAGATCGCGATTGATCTTCGAGCCGGCGCGCGTGCTGAGCCCCTTCACGTCGAACAGGTTCTTCACCGCGAACGGCACGCCCGCGAGCGGTCCGGGATTTTTTCCCGCGGCAATAGCGGCATCGACTTCTCGCGCCTTCGCGCGCGCGCGCTCGGCCGTCACCTCGGTGAAGGAATTGAGGATGGCGTCATGCCGCGCGATGCGCGCCAGTGCATCTTCGGTCGCCTGGAGCGCAGAGAGTTTTCGGTTAGCGACGGCCTTGGCGATATCGGAGGCCGAGAGCATGGCGGGCGCGGCGGTCATGGGGGATCAAGCGGCAAAGACGCTGGCCGGCTCGGTCTCGTCGGGCAGCGGAAACTCGTCGACGAGTTTCGCCAGCCGCAGCGACACCTCGAGGTTCGCCCGCACCGCCGGCCGCCAGGCGTCCTCGATCGGCAGCTCCAGCGCTTTCGCGACGGAGGCGATGTAATCGTCGATGCTTCCTTCGGCCATGTTTCTTCCGTTTTCGTCTTCTTGTCAGACCGGCAACGGCGGATGCGGGATCGCCGTCAGCAGCTCTTTCGTGTAGGCGTCCTGCGGATTACCAAGCACGCCCTCGGCGGTGCCCTGCTCCACGATTCGCCCCGTCCGCATCACAATGACACGATCGCACAGCAGGCGCACCACATTCAAATCATGGGAGACGAACAGATAACTCATGCCGAGCTTGTGCTTGAGGTCCTGCAGCAGGTTCAGCACCACCGCCTGCACGGAGACGTCGAGCGCGGCGGTCGGCTCGTCCAGGACGACGAGCTTGGGGTGTAGCGCAATCGCTCGCGCGATGCCGACGCGGGCCTTCTGCCCGCCGGAGAGCTGATGCGGAAAGCGATCCAGCAGATTGACGGGCAGGCCGACCATGCCGGCCAATTCCTCGCAACGCGCGCGTAACGCATCGCGGCCCCTGATGTCGCCGAGCTGCAGGATCGGATCGGCGATGGCGCGCACCGCGGTGAAGCGCGGATTGAGGCTGTCGGTCGGATCCTGAAAGACCATCTGGATGCGACTGCGCAGCGGCAGCCGTGCGAAAGCCTGCGGCATGATGGCGCCGATCTCCTCGCCGTCGAAGGCGATACGGCCGTAGGTCTGGTCCAGGAGGCGCATCACCATCATCGAGGTCGTCGACTTGCCGCAACCGGATTCGCCGACGAGGCCGACGCTCTCACCGTGGCCGACCGAGAAGCTGATGCCGTCGACGGCACGGAACATTTCCTGCTCGACCGGCGGCTTGCGGCCGAACAGCTTGCCGAGCACGGCAGTCGCGCCCTGGCGGGGATATTCCTTCACCAGCTTTTCGACGAGGAGCAGCGGTTTTGCAGGCTCATCACCCCCGGGCTTCTGCTCCCTCTCCCCGTCCTTCACGGGGAGAGGGCCGGGGTGAGGGGCTGCCTCAGCGAGCGCCGTTCGCGGGGACTCCCCCTCACCCGCGCCTATCGGCGCGACCTCTCCCAGCACGCGGGGAGAGGTGGAAGAGAGAGGTGCCGCCTCCTCCTCCGGCAACAGATCGCGCAGGGACACACCGATCCGCGGCGTCGCGCGCATCAGCTTGCGCGTATAGGGATGCTCGGGCTTCGCGAAAATGTCCGCCGACTTCGCTGTCTCGACCACCCGGCCCTTCTCCATCACCACGACGCGGTCGCAATAGGCGGCGGCCAATCCAAGATCATGCGTGATCAGGATGGTCGACATGCCGCGCCGCTTGGTCAGCTCGACGATCAAATCCATCACCGCCTTCTGCGTGGTGACGTCCAGGCCGGTGGTCGGCTCGTCCGCGATCAGAAGCTGCGGATTACAGGCGAGTGCCAACGCGATCACCACGCGCTGACACATGCCGCCGGAGAGCTCGAATGGATAGGCGTGATAACGCTCGCGCGGGCGCGCGATCCTGACCTGCTCCAGCGCCTCGATCGCCTTCTCGCCGCGATCGCCGACCTGCGCCTGCTGCACATGCTGGCGCAGCACGTCCTCGATCTGGTCGCCGACCTTGCGGATCGGATTGAGCGCAGCGCGCGGGTTCTGGAAGATCATCGAGATTTCGCGGCCGCGCAGGTCGCGCATCTCGTCCTCGCTCGCGCCTCGGACGTCGATCCCGGAGAACATCACCGAGCCTTCGGCGATCTTGCCGGCGCGATCGAGGATGCGCATCACGGCATAGGATGTCACCGATTTGCCGGAGCCGGACTCGCCGACGATGCCCAGCGTCTCGCCCTTGGCGACGGAAATGTCGACATTCTGCACCGCCTTGACGATGCCGCGGCGGGTGGTGAACTCCACCGTAAGATCGTGCACGTCGAGCAAGGGCTGCGCGACCATTTCACGTCCTCCGCTTGCGCGCTGGGCTCCCTCTCCCCGTTCTTACGGGGAGAGGGTTGGGGTGAGGGGCATCCATCAGCGAATTGATCAAATAGAGAAATGCGTGGAGGCTGCCCCTCACCCAGCGCTGCGCGCCGACCTCTCCCCGCACGCGGGGAGAGGTGAAGAGCGAGCGAGTCCGTCGCGATATCATCCTCACGTCCTCCGCTGCGGATCGACGATGTCGCGCAAGCCATCGCCAAGCAGATTGAAGCAGAACACCGCGATCATCAGCGCCAGTCCCGGGAACAGCGCGATCCACCACTCGCCCGAGACCATGAAGCCCGCGCCTTCCGCGACCATGATGCCCCATTCGGCGGTCGGCGGCCGCACGCCGAGGCCGATGAAGGAGAGGCCGGCAGCGTTGAGGATCGCATAGCCCATGGTCAGCGACATCTGCACGATCATGATCGGCATGATGTTGGGCAGGATGTGGCCGAGCAGAATGCGGAACTCGCCGTTGCCCGACAGCCGCGCCGCCATCACGAAGCCGGCGTTGCGGCGGACATTGGCTTCGGCACGCGCCACACGCGCATAGAGCGGGAAGTTCACGATCGCGGTGGCGAGGATGATGTTCTGCACGGTGTTGCCGAGCGCGGCGACGATGCCCATGGCCAGCACGAACAGCGGAAACGCCATGATGGTGTCGGCGACGCGGCCGACGATGCGGTCGGTCCAGCCGCCGAAATAGCCGGCGGCGATGCCGGCGAGCCCGCCCATCAGGAACACCAGCGCGACCGAGGCGACTGCGATGAAGGTATCGAGCCGGGTCGCGACGACGACGCGGCTGAAGATGTCGCGGCCGAGTTGGTCGGTGCCGAACCAGTGCAGCCGGGACGGCGGCCTCAGCGCCACCGCGGTGTCGGAGGCCAGGGGATCGTAGGGCACGGCATAGGGTCCGATCAGCGCCGCCAACACGATCAGGAGCAGCAGCGCAAAGGCAAACGCCGTGACGCGATTCTCGCCGAGCACATAGCGGGTGTGCTCGAACATGGCCGCCAACCCCGAGCTTGGGCGCGCGGGCGCGACAGGTTCGGCAGTGGGTGCGACGCTACTCATCCTTCCAACCTCACGCGGGGATCGATGACGCCGTAGAGAATGTCGATCGCAAGATTGAGCAGCACGTACATGACGGCCATGGTCAGTACGAAACCCTGCACCGGCGCGAAGTCCGACGAGATCAGCGCTTCCACCGCATAGGAGCCGATGCCGGGCCAGGCGAAGACTTTCTCGACCAGCACGTTGGCCCCTAACAGGAAGGAGAACACCATCGACAGCGTGGTGATCACGGGCAGCATGGCGTTGCGGAAGGCGTAGGTGACGATCACGGTCGAAGGCGACAATCCGCTGGCGCGCGCGGTGCGGACGAAGTCGGAGGCGAGCACCGACAGCATCGAGGCGCGCGTCATGCGCGCGATCGGCGCCAGTGAGAAGATCGCAAGCGTCCCTGCCGGCAGGATCAGTTGACTGAGCGCCGAGCGGAACGCCTCGAAGTCGCGCGCGATCAGCGTGTCGATCAGATAGAAGCCGGTCACGGTCGGTGGCGCGCTGTAGAACACGTCGAGCCGGCCGAGCGGCGCCGGCGACCAGCCGAGCAGGAAGTAGAAGACGTAGACCAGCACCAGGCCGGTGAAGAATACCGGTAGCGACACGCCGGCCGTCGTGGTGATGCGGCAGAGATGATCGATCCAGCTTCCCGGCCTCGTCGCCGCAAGCACGCCGAGCGGCAGCGCGATCGCAATCGAGATGAAGAGGCCGAGCAGCGTCAGTTCGGCCGAGGCCGGCAGGCGGTTGCGGATTTCGGCCGCGACCGGCTGGCCCGTGGTCAGCGAGGTGCCGAGATCGCCATGGGCGAGATCATTGGTGTAGCGGACGAACTGCTCGATCAGGGGCTTGTCGAAGCCGAGTTTCTTCCGGATCTGCTCGATCGCTTCCTTGGTCGCGGCGGGACCGGCGAAGTAGGCGGCGGGATCGCCCGGCAGCGCGCGCGTCAGCAGGAAGGTGACGATCACGACCCCGATCAGGCTCGGGATCGCGAACATCAGCCGTTTGCCGATCATGATGAGCATCACTCTGGCCTTTCACTCCACAACGACCAGGCGAATGGCGAGTAGCGAATAGCGAGTAGACCCCAACCGCGGATTTTCCCCATTCGCTATTCCCTATTCGCTATTTGCCTTTCTCACGCCTTCACCAGCGCGCGATAGTCGAGCCGGCGGTGGAACCAGTACTGATAGCCCGAGATATTCTTCTGCATCGCGACGTTGACGAAGGGCTGGTACAGCGGGATGCGCGGAATGTCGGTGAAGGCGAGATCGACAAAGCCCTTCACGTCGGAGTCGTAGGTCGCCTTGTCGCCGCTCGCGGCCGCCGTGCGCGCGCCGTCGATGAGCTTGTCCATCGCCGGCGACTTGTAGCTCATGGTGTTGAAGATCGAATTGTTGCCGTGATAGCACCAATAGAAGAAGTATTCGGGGTAATCGAGCCAGCCCGAAAACACGTTGGTGTAGAGCGGTAGCACCTTCTTGGTCAGCTCGGTGCGCCAGTTGGCGCCGGGCACCTTGTTGATCGTGGTCTTGATGCCGATCTGCGCGAGGCTCTCCTGCACCAGCACGCAGAGCGGCTCGTTGACCTGCGCGAAGTTGAGGTCGAACGACAGCGTGGTGTCGATGCCGTTGGGCGCGGCTTCCGCCATCAGCGCCTTCGCCTTCGTCATGTCGGTGTTGTATTTGTGCGGCTGCGGCCAGGCGACCTCGGTCGGCTTGTCGGCAGCCGCGCCGAACATCGGGTTGGCGAGCCCGAACATCACGGCGTCCATGATCTTCTGGTAGGGCAGCGCATAGGCCACGGCCTGCCGCACCTTGAGATTATCGAAGGGCGGCTTGGTGACGTTCATGCCGATATACTGGATGCCGTTGGAGAACGGCAGCGAGATGACATCGAGCTTCTTCTCCGCCTTCATCTCCTGGAAGTCCTTGTTCGGCAGCTCATAGGAGATGTCGGCGTCGCCGCGCTCGAGCAGCGCGCGGCGGTTGCCGGCCTGCGGCACCATGCGCCAGATCACGCGCTTGATCTTGGGCATGGGGCCGCCGACCCAATCGTCATTGCGCTCCATGATCACTTCGGTGCCGGCGGTCCATTTCGTCACCTTGTAGGCGCCGGAGCCTGCGGTCTGCTGCTTGGTGAATTCGAGACCCCAGGGATCCTTCTCGCTGGCGTTCTTTTTCACCAGCTCGGAATTGACCACGCAGGGAACGATCACCGCGAGATCGGGAATCGTCAGCCGGTCCTTTTTCATGAAGTCGACGCGAACGGTGTTGTCGTCGACGATGACGAACTGCTCTGGTTTGGTCAGCGAGCCCGCGCTCATCTGGAAGGTCGGGAAGCCGCCGACGGAGACGGCGCGGTCGAGCGACCATTTGACGTCCTTGGCCGTCACCTGTGTGCCGTCGTGGAATTTGGCGCTCTTCTTCAGCTTGAACGTCACCGACATGTCGGAGATGTTCATGTCCTCGGCGAGCTCGCCCTTGAACTTGTCGCGGTCGTAATAGGGCACGCCGCCCGGGCCGCTCTTCATCTCGTGGCTGATCAGGCGGTCGTAACAATTCCAGGACACCTCATAGCCGGGCACGTTGGTGCCGACGCCGTGGATATCGAGATTGTTCGGTCCGCCTTCGCTGACAATGAGAAGCGTCTCGGAGCGGGCATCCGCCTTGGCCGGCGAGAAGATCGCAGGCGCGGTGGGCGCGAGCGCGCCGACGGCGAGACCGGAGACAGATTTGAGGAAATCGCGGCGCTTCATGCTTGGCTCCACACAACGGGTTTGGAGCCATGTCGCAAGGTTCGTGCCAAGCGTTAATGAATGGCTAACGGTATCTTAAAGCACTGATTCAGCTTATAAAAATATCTTACCGACACCTCTTCTTTGGCGTCGACGAATTGCATACAAAGCGGCTTGTTTGCCTGTTTGCAAGGCAGATTCAGGTTCGCATCGCCGGTCCGCCGACTCTTCATGGCTGGACGCGCTGCCTACCGATCCGGGCTCGCGCGCTCGAACTGGCGCAAGAGCCGGTTGCCGCGCTCGACCGCGGAATCCATCGCCGCCTGCGCCGACTTCTTGCCTGAGAACGCCTGCTCCAATTCGTCGTCGATCACGTCGCGGATCAGGACGAAGGAGCCAAGCCGCAGCCCCTTCGAGTTTTCCGTCGGCGGCTTCAGCGTGATCTGCTCGATCGAGATGTCGGTGCCGGGATTGCGATCATAGAAACCCTGCTTGCGCGTCAGCTCGAAGGCGGCACGCGTGATCGGCAGATAGCCGGTGTTCTGGTGCCAGGCGGCCTGGATTTCCGGCCTCGACAAATAAGAGAAGAACTTCGCCACGCCCTTGTATTCCGCGCGCGGCCGGTCGCGCAGCACCCATAGCGTGGCACCGCCGATGATGGTGTTCTGCGGCGCGCCGGCCACGTCGGGCCAATACGGCAACATGCCGTAGCCGACCTCGAATTTGGAATTGGCCTTGATGTCGGCGCGCGTCGCCGACGAGCCGATGAAGATGCCGCATTCACCGTTCTGGAAGCGCGGCTCGGCCGATTGCGCCCGGCCGCTGTAGTCGAACACTTTCGTGATCTGCCACTCCGCCAGCTGCGCGACATGCCGCACCACCACCGAATTGTTGAAGTCGAGCACCGCGTCCAGCCCGCCGAAACCATTGGATTTGGTCGCGAGCGGCAGGTTGTGGAATGCCGAGAGATTCTCGACATTGATCCAGGATGGCCACGACGTGGTGAACCCGCAGACCACGCCGCGGTCGCGCAGCTTCTTGGCGGCAGCGCCCAGCTCCGGCCAGGTCCGCGGCGGGACGTTGGGATCCAGCCCCGCGTCGCGGAACATGGTCTTGTTATAATAGAGAATCGGCGTCGAGGCGTTGAACGGGAACGACAGCAGATTGCCGTGCGTGTCCGCGTAATAGCCGGACACTGCCGGCAGATAGGCGTCGGGCGCGAAGGGTTCGTGCTCGTCTTTCATCAATTCGTAGACGGGATAGATCGCACCCTTTGCCGCCGTCATGGTCGCGGTCGCGATTTCGTTCACCTGCACGATCGCCGGCTGGCTGCGAGAACGAAACGCGAAGATCGCCGCGGTGACGGTCTCGGTGTAGTTGCCCTTGTAGGTCGGCACGATCCGGTAATCGGATTGCGAGGCGTTGAAATCGGCGGCGAGCTTCTCCAGTTGCTTGCCGAGCTCGCCCGACATCGCGTGCCACCACTGGATGTCGGTGGCCGCAAAGGCCGGGCCGGCGAGAATCATCGCGGTGGTTAACGCGGCAAATTGCAGGACTCTGAGTGCCGATTTCACCTTGGAACCATTCGATTTGCCGGGACATCGTCGGGATTTCGCGCTTCCAAATCCCGCGTTCCCGGATTTATTCCGTAAAACTCCGTACGCCGACCCCGCCATTGACGATCATTCCGCGGTCGGCACAATAGCGATCTCGCCGGCCTCTGCCAAAAAGCCGTTGAACCTTTTCCACCGGCTGCAGACACCATCATCAAGGGGAAGACGTTGCCTGTGTACCGCGCCGACCTTCCGCGGACCTTGACCCTCGTTGTTGCGCTGTTGCTGACGGTGGCGGCGCCGACGAGCGTTTTCGCGCGCGAATTTCGCGTCGCCGATACCCAGAGCGAAGACTACCCGACGGTCCAGGCGCTGCGCTTCATGGGCCGCCTGGTTGCCGAACGCAGCGGCGGACGGCTGCAAATCCGCGTTTTCCACTCGCGTCAGCTTGGCGAGGAAAAAGAGACGATCGAGCAGACCCGCGCCGGCGCGATCGATCTCAATCGCACCAATGTGGCGCTGATCGGGAACTTCGTGCCGGCGATGAATGTGCTGGCGATGCCGTTCCTGTTCCGCTCGATCGAGCATATGCAGAAGGTGCTGGACGGCCCGATCGGCAACGAGATCCTGAACAGCTTCGAGCCGTTCGGATTTGTCGGCCTGGCCTTCTACGATTCCGGCGCGCGATCGATCTACAACAGCGTCCGCCCGGTGCGTTCGCTGGCCGACCTCAAGGGACTTCGTATTCGCGTGCAGCAATCGGAACTGATGTCGGCCATGATCAGGGCTCTCGGCGCCGAACCGGTCGAGCTGCCCTACGGTCAGGTGCTGACCGGCCTTGCCACCAAGCTGATCGACGGCGCGGAGAACAACTGGCCGTCCTTCGTCACTACCGATCACTACAAGCTCGCCGGCTACTACACCCTGACCGAGCACACCATGAGCCCGGAAGTGCTCGTGATGTCGCAGAAGGCCTGGACCAGCCTGTCGCCGGAGGACCAGAGGATTTTTCGCGAGAGCGCGCTGCGCTCCAGCCAGTTCATGCGGGAGAAATGGCGCGACCTCGAAGATCAATCGCGGGCGCGGGCGGAGGCCGCGGGCGTGACCATCGTGAAGGATTTCGACCGCAGGCCGTTCGAGGAAGCGATGGCGACGCTCTATGACAAGGCGAGGGGCGACCCCGCGTCGGCGCAGCTGATCGACCGCATCCGGAAGGTGGAGTGAGACGGCTTGGCGGCGCTCCTGACCAGATCCAGTGCAGACCGGCCGGCGAGTTTCGCGGCTCAATTCCGCGCGCGCATCGTCGGCCTGTTGCGCGCGGTGCCGATCCGCTGGCGCATCCTGTCGATCGCGCTGCTCAATTCCGCCGTGGTCGCGGTGCTTGCCCTGCTGATCTGGAACGGCGCCAAGGTGCTGGGCACGGCCTGGGACGACGTGCGGCAGGTGCGCGAGTCCGACAAGATCCTGGCGCTGCTGGAAAGCGAGAC
>Ga0070741_10014096_pt1 | contig 13913 bp, 8 predicted proteins | sample Coa_R1_4_FD_66440 | JGI IMG/M metagenome (GOLD analysis project Ga0070741, IMG submission 66440) | Surface soil microbial communities from Centralia Pennsylvania, which are recovering from an underground coalmine fire - Coalmine... | ecosystem: Environmental > Terrestrial > Soil > Unclassified ... | reverse complement strand
GCAGCGCCAGCGCGCAGCCGAATCCGATGAGAACTCCGATTACGCCGCCGACGATGCACTGCATAACGCTTTCGGCCAGGAACTGACGCAGGATGTCGCGCTGCGTGGCGCCCAGCGCGCGACGTACGCCGATCTCCTTGGTGCGTTCGGTGACGCTCACCAGCATGACGTTCATGATCACGATGCCGCCCACCACGGCCGAGATCGAACTGACCATCACGAACACGGCAAAAAACGCGGCGCTGACGCTTTGCCAGAGCGCGATGTAGCTGTCGGCAGTGCCGATGAAGAAATCTTCCTCGCCGTTCGGGCGGATGTGGCGGCGCCCGCGCAGAATGGTGCGGGCTTCGTCCTGGGCGAGTTGAAAGGTCTTGTCGCCTTCGGCTTTCACCTGCAGCGTGAGACTGTTGCGCAGGCCGCGGAATTTAAGAAAAGTGCCGAGAGGAATGACGGCGAAGTTATCCTGGTCCATGCCCATGATCGTGCCGATTTTTTCAAAGACGCCGATCACGAGAAACTCCGAGCTGGCGAGACGGATGGTGCGGCCCACGGGATCCATGCCCGGGAAGAATTCGCTGGCCAGATGGTCGCCGATCAGGCAAACCTGGGCGGAGTGTTGATCTTCTACGGCGGTAAAGTACCGGCCACGCACCACTGTGCGGGTGTCGATCTGCGCCATGTTGGGCGTGTGACCGTAGAGCGTGACGTCCTGCACCTCACGGTCCTGAGAGCGGGCGTCCACGGTGCTCGAAACCGATGTACCGACGTACTGGCAGTGGGCGCAGCCGTCGGCCACGGCGCGCAGGTCGTCCATTTGTATGCGCTTGTAGCGCTGCGCTTTCACGTAGAGGGCGAAGTCGGTGACGGCGAAAGGCATGCGTGCGATGCGGAAAACGTTCGTGCCGAGGTTGGCGAACTTCTGCTCGACGTAGACGTTGGCGCCCTGCACCAGGGTCATCACGGTGATGAGCGTCGCCACACCCATGGTGAGGCCGAGCATCGTGAGCGCGACTCGGAGCTTGTGCGCACGAATGGCGTCTACCGCGATCGCGAAATTGTCGGAAATAGCGAGCATGAAGCACCGGACAGGCGAAAACGCCTGCCCATTAAAACCCAACAGGCATCAGGAGGCCGCTACGAGCACCTTGCACCACCTCTTCCCCGCCTGAATCACCCATTCCCCGGCCCCGTCTGTTACCACGATTTCTTCCACACGGCGCCCGTTGATTTCGACGGCGCCTGATTTGATTTTACGGGTAGCGTCGCTCACCGAGTCCGCCAGGCCGACCCTGGCCATCAGCTTGTCGAGGCGGACGCCTTTGTCCGTGCGCACGCCTTCCGGCAGCGTACAGCTTGGCATGTCGGCGGGCGCTTCGTGATGGCGCACCACGCGCGTGAATTCATCTTCCGCCTGGGAGGCAGCGCCGGCGGAATGGAAGTCGGTTACGATGAGGCGGGCCAGCGCCATTTTATGCTCCATCGGCTTCTGTTCCGTGCGCATCTGCGCGATCTCCGATATGCTGCGGTCCGTCAGCAGTTCGTAGTAGCGCCACATCAGTTCGTCGGAAACCTGCAGCACCTTGCGGTACATGACCTCGGGCGGTTCCGTGATGCCGATGTAATTGCCCAGCGATTTCGACATTTTGTTGACGCCGTCGAGGCCTTCGAGCAGAGGCATCGTGAGAACGATTTGCGATGGCTGGCCGAAATCCTTCTGGATTTCGCGGCCTACCAGCAGATTGAATTTCTGATCCGTGCCGCCCATCTCGACGTCGCATTCGAGCGCCACCGAATCGTAGGCCTGCGCGAGGGGATAGAGCAGTTCGTGAATCGAGATCGGCGCGGCTTCTTTGTAGCGCTTGGAGAAATCGTCCCGCTCCAGGATGCGGGCGACCGTGTAGCGGGAGCACAGGCGAATGAGGTCGTCAAAGCGCAGTGCCTGCAGCCATTCACTGTTGTAACGGACCTCGGTTTTTACCGGGTCCAGGATCTTGTACAACTGCGTCTTGTAGGTCTCAGCATTGTTTTCGACTTGGCCGCGCGTCATGGGAGGACGCGTGATGTTGCGTCCGCTGGGGTCGCCGATCATGGCCGTCGTGTCGCCGATGACGAAGATTACGGTGTGGCCCAGATCCTGAAAGTGCTTCATTTTGCGCAAGATGACGGTGTGGCCCAGGTGGAGGTCGGGCGAGGTGGGGTCAAATCCTACTTTGACGCGTAGCGGGCGTCCGGCTTTCGCGGCAGTGACCAACCGCTCGCGGAGATCTTCTTCGCGGATGATCTCGGCTGCGCCTTTTTTGAGATACGTGATCTGTTCGTCTAGAGGTGACACCGTTGTAGGGGGATCAACTTCAAAATAACATATCGGGGGTTTGGGGCTCTGGGTTCCTGCGAAAGCCGGTGTCAGGAAGGTGAATAGTTGGATCCGCTGCTAGTCAACGGGCGCGGAACGGTTAATCCGGGTGGCAGCGTTTCGGAGTCAGCACGCGCTTGCCGGGCAATACGGGGACAGACGAGATATTTCCGCGCAACGGCGGCGCGGAAATATCTCGTCTGTCCCCGCATTGCAGATCGTGCACCCGGACTACATTGCTTCGTAACTACCAGTTGTGTGGCGAAAATGGAGTCTGACACCTGTTTTCAGAGTAGTGCCTCGGCCAAGTCTTTTGAGAACGCTTCTATGGCTGCCACTTGTTCTTGTGTGGCGGGGAGTTCGGACGTTTTCGACTTCAGCAATGGTTGGCCTTCACGGCGGACCAGGTAGGCCAATCCATGCTCGGTTAGCACACCCGTCGAGCCGATCGTGCCTTCGCTGCGTTCTACTAACGCTATACAGTTATCGCGTGTGAAGAGGTAATGCGCTTCGGTTTCGGCGGCCAACTGGATTCCTGATGCTGCCAGCTTTGCCGCGTCCAAGGCTGTCCTACATTTTGTAGCGGCCCAGATCTTCGTCGTTCAGGTTTTCCAGCCAGCGGCGCAGATCTTCATTGTTCACCTTGTCCGACACCGAAGCGGCCAGTTTGGACGACTTCAGCACCGTCTCGTCCACGAAGATCGGGCAATCCAGACGCAATGCCAGGGCCAGGGCATCGCTTGGCCGGGAATCCACGCTGATCAACTCGCCTTCGCGTTCCAGCCAGATCAGCGCGTAGAAGGTATCTTCCTTCAGTTCGTTTACGACAACCTTGCGAATGCCGGTATGCAGACCGGAGAGGAGGCTTTTGATCAGGTCGTGGGTCATCGGACGCGGCGTGGCAACCTTTTCGATCTCCAACGCAATCGCGTTGGCCTCATAGATTCCCACCCAGATTGGAAGCACCGTGTTCCCGTTCACGTCCTTGAGGATCACAATGGGCATGTTGGTAACCGGGTCCATCATCAAGCCGCGTATTTTCATTTCGACTTCCATACGACCCTCCCGCCTTCATTACACCACATTCATAAAAGCAGCAGTCCAGAGGCACCTCAGACTCCGACGACCGCGTTGTCGCCAAATGCCTCACCCACGAGCGAATTCGGGCCCGCGCGCGTCACCAGTACTGGCACGTACTTGCCCAGCAATGAATCCGGCGTCTCCCGATGCGTGAAGTTCAGGACGCGGTTCTGCGATGTGCGCCCGATCCACTGGCCCAGCGAATCGTGGCGGCCCTCTACCAGCACCTCCTCAACCCGTCCGATCAGCTCCGAGTTGCGCCGGATCTGGATAGCCCGCTGCTTCTCCTGCAGGGCCATGAGTCTGCACGTCTTTTCCTCCTCGGGAATTTGACCGTCCATGTTGAGGGCAGCGGTATTGGGTCGTGGAGAGTATTTGAAGCTGAAGAGCGAGTCGTACTGGACCTCGTCCAACAAGTCCATCGTGGCCTGGAAGTCCTCCTCGGTTTCGCCCGGAAAGCCCACGATGATGTCGGTGGTGAGGGAGATCTGGCGCCGGGCGTTCTTGATCCAGCCGATGCGCTCCATGTACTGCTCGCGCGTGTAGAGGCGGTCCATGAATCGCAGGACGCGGCTCGATCCCGACTGCACCGGAAGGTGCACGTGATCGCATAATGCGGGGTTCGCGTCCATGGCGTCTACGATTGCTTTGGTGAAATCGCGTGGATGCGAAGTGGTGTAGCGGACGCGGCGGATCCCCGGCACTTCCGCCACTCGCGCCAGGAGCGTGGCGAAATCCCAGCCCTCGGGGGAGGGATCGCGATAGCTGTTTACGTTCTGGCCCAGCAACTGAATCTCGGTGTAACCCGCGGCGGCCAGCCGGCGGGCTTCGTTCATGACGCTGGCACTGGTGCGGCTGCGCTCGGGGCCGCGGGTGAACGGAACCACGCAATAGGCGCAGGACTTGTCGCAGCCTTCGATGATCGTAATGTAGGCGCGGTGCGGATTATCGCGCCGGGTGAAGGGAGTGTCGAATGTCTCTTCGGTGTCCAGGCTGAGGCCGGTGACGCGCCGGTTGCCGGCTTCCAGTTGCACCAGCATGTCCGGGAGCCTGGTGTAGCTCGCCGATCCACAGACCAGGCTGACGTGCGGCGCGCGGTCGAAGATCTTCTCGCCTTCCTGCTGCGCCACGCAGCCAAGCACGCCGAAGATCTTATCCTTGCCGGCGCGCTTGAACGATTGCAGGCGGCTGAAAACTTTCTGCTCGGCCTTGTCGCGGATGCTGCACGTGTTGTAGAGAACGAGCGACGCCTGCTCGAAGCTCTCCACCTGCGAATAGCCTTTGGCTACCAGGGTCCCGATCACCTTTTCGGAATCGTGAACGTTCATCTGACAGCCGAATGTTTCGATGTAAAAAGTTTTCCCAGACACCTGTTCTTTATTGTACGCGCTATCGGCCGCGAACCGCGTGACAGCTACTTAAGACAGCACTATCTGATAATCCTCGCCCGAATCGGGGTTCCGGGGGGAGTTGCGACCGGTCCGCCGTGGCGTAGCGAAAGCTGGGCGGCGGACGTTTTGAGGTCACCGTTACCCGCGACGACGAGGGCTGCTGACGCGTTGACTCAGGCCCACCGTCCGCCCCCGGGCTTCCAATTCGGGCGGAGCGTGGCGTACACCAGAGCTATCAGCGTGTGGTAAGAATCGGGCACAGACGAAACTCTCGCTGACCACCATTCTGGAATAAGCGTAATATCGGCGCGTCCTGTGGACAACTCCGCCTGTCCCCGATTTTCACCCCAGGCTCGCTATGCTATGCGACGGTCGATTAAATCCGGCGCCGCACATTTCAAACCTCAATATCATGTAAGAGATGGCGCGGGCCACCATGGAGAGCCGCAATGGCGCGAGAATGGAGTGGTCCCGGAGACCGGAAGCGCTGTGCGGTAACGGCGAGCGCGCCACGAAATCCGGGGACAGACGGAGCATTCCCTAATTTCCATGAAGCAGAAGATCTCCCCGCTTTGGATCCGCCTGGCGCTGCCGGCGGGTATCGCGGCGTTGTACTTCGCCGCCAACACCTATAGCGCGCCCGACCCACTGCACCCCTACAGCGTCCAGATGCACCTCCATGGGTCCATGAGCGAAGGCTCGGGTAGCATGCGCGGCGCCAACGTCCAGGCCAAGAAGATCGGGCTCGACGTCCTCTGGTGGACCGATCACGACTGGCGGATCGCCTACCACACCTACGCTGATGGCTACGATTTCGAGGCCGACGGGCTCTCCGCCACCCGTCCCGTCCCCAACGGTGAAGGCGATGAGATGCAGGTCGAGCTATCTCCGCACGCCACGAACGCTCCGGTCCTCGATCCGATCGCCCGGATCAGCCCCGAGCGCGCCAGCCAGGGTAAGAAATCGCTCGAGATCGCGGCCACGTCGACCGGCAAGCCCCTGCCCGATCTGGGGGCAGCCCTACCGGATCCCAACGCCGACGGAGAAGGCGGCGGCCGGGGCCGCAAGCGTCCGCAAGCCATAGGCCCGTACCAGGGGCTGTTCTACACGATTGATGCCAGCCGGCGTCGATTCAAGCGATCGCTCGCGTCGGACGTTACCATCGATATCTCGGTCTGGCCCGATTTCGACCCCGCGCCCGATCGCATGGCAGCCATCCGCTTCGATCTGTCGCAGCAGCCGCCCGACCTCGCGCAAGGCACGCTGTTCTACGTCCTGACCGGCGCGTCGGAAGCGGATCTGCGTAAGCTCGAAGGCCCGCATCGCAAGTTCGTGCGCCTCTCATTCAAGTCGCGGGAGTGGAATCACTTTACGCTGCGGCTGACCGACGACGCGCGCAAGTTGGAATTGGGCGGGGCCGACAACTCGCTGGTCGACGCCTCGTTCGGCGTGCTTACCAGCGGTCCGCGCGCCCACGCCTTTTTCGACGACTACCGCATCGCGCACAAGCTCAAGAGTGAGCCGCTGCGCGGCGAGGCACGCCGCATGGCCACTGCGCTTCAGAAGGAGTTCGGCACGACAAATTATGTCAGCCAGGAGCTTTCGTACCAGGCGCATCTGAATCCGTTCGGCGAGCACGTGCCGATGATCGACTATGTAAAGCATCCCGCCGGACTGAGCCCGAAAGAGACCGTGGATTTCGTTCACGAGAACGGCGGCATCTGCTCGCTGAACCATATTTTCGGCACGACACGGGCGCCTCGCGGGATGGACGTCGACGATCCGAAATCGGCGCAGGCCTTCGAAGAGAAGCGCATGAAGGACCTGATCGCATCCCGCTGCTACGGCGTCGACATCCTGGAAGTGGGATATCCGCGCCGCGTGCTGCCCATGGCGAGCTTTCTGCGCGTGTGGGATGGCCTTTCGAACGCCGGCATCTACCTGGTCGCGGACGGTATCAGCGACACCCACACGTCGAACGGAGGCTGGATGAGCGGCAACAACTTTGTCACCTGGGTGTGGGCGCGCTCGAAGTCCGTCGCCGACCTGGTGGACGGCCTCCGTCGCGGTGCTGCCTATTTCGGCGATCCGGTCCAATACAAAGGTGAGATGCGCCTTACTACGGACGACGGCCACAGCATGGGTCAGATCGTGGTGGGCGGCAAGGCGTCGCACAAGGTGACGATCTCGATTACGGTGCTGCCGCAAGACGCCAAAGTGCGGACGGTGCTGTCGGGAAAATACGACGAAGATTTCACCGCGTCCGGCAAGTTCGAGAAGACCCTCGCCATGGATACAAGGCAGCCCGGCTTCTTCCGGGTCGAGGTCTATACGGCGCAGGGCAAACCCCTGGTGTTCAGCAATCCGCTTTATTTTGCCCGAGCGGGTGCGGAGGGCATCAGCCCGTACAAGCGCGCCTCATGCAGGTAGACTGCGCGACGAGCGTGGTCCGGGCGGCCCAGCGCTAAATAATCCCGGTCGGATCGCGGTCCGATCAGGGTTTACGTTCGAGTTTAATCTCGAACAGCTTGGGCCACTTTTTGCCGGTAACGAAGAGCCGGTCGCCGGCGGAATCGTAGGCGATCCCGTTGAGCACATCCGCCGTGGCGCGCTCGAAAATGTTAAGTAGTCCGGAGAGTTCGATCCAGCCGGTCACAGCGCCATCGTTGGGCGAGAAGCGGACGATGCGGTCGGTCTGCCAGACGTTGGCATAAATCTCGCCGCGCACGAGCTCCAGCTCATTGAGCATTTCCACCGGCTGCGTGCCATCGTGCACCGTGAAGCGGCGCTGTTCCGCCAACGTCGCGCCGTCCCAACAACGGATCGCGGAAGTCCCATCGCTCATGTAAATGCGGCGGCCGTCGTTGGTCAATCCCCAGCCCTCGCCGGGATAGTCGAAGGTCCGCAAGAGGCGAAACGAACTCTGGTCGAAGACGAATCCCCTGTGCGACTGCCAGGTCAGCTCGACGATGCGGCCGTCCAAAACGGTTATCCCTTCCCCGAAATAGGCGGGGTCGATCGGGACCTCCTGCAAGACTTTGCCGGTTTCGAGTTGGACCTTACGAAGGCGCGACTGGCCGTTCAGTCCGGTACCTTCATACAGAAACCCGCCGCGGTATTCCAATCCCTGGGTAAAGGCGCCGCGGTCGTGCGGATAGACATGTACGACGCGGTAAGTATAGTGGGCCGGTCCGGCCGCAGTGACTCCGGCCCACAGTAGCAGGATCAAACCCGAACGTGGAAGCGACATCAGTCAAATGATACAGGAGCACATCCGATCGATTCTGCGGCGGCCTGCGCGGAGGCGATCCGTCAACTTACGTGGGCGTTACAGTTCGGGATGCAGGTGAATGGTTTTACCATTGGCCACGTACACCCTCTGATTGAAGCGTTCCTGGCCGCCTTCGCGGATCTCGATATTGTAGCTGCCCTGGCGCAGATGCATGGTTTTGTTCTCATGCGTCGTGCCGGCGTAAGCGCCGTTGATGAACACCTGGGCGTCCTTCACCTTCGTATCCAGCTTTACTTCGCCGGAATTCGGATAGTAACCATAGGCCGGACCCCAATAGCCCGGACCCCATCCCCAGTAAGGACCCCAGAACGGACGATAAAAACCGCCGTAAAACGGGCGGCCCACTACCACGAAACCGGCGGCCGATGCGCTCACTGGCGCCAGTGTCATCAACGCTGCGGCAAGAACCAGTAGTCTCTTTTTCATTTCGACCTCCGCCCGCATTTAGTGCAATCTCTGTGCCATCTATGAAGCAATTTTGTTTCAAGCACTTGCACAGCCCTGAATTGGCTTTGCATCACCGATATGGCTGAAAACCACCACCGCAGAATCAGGTGTGACAATGGAAACAGGAGGGCCGCGCAGGACGCGACGTCAGTTCAGTGGGAGCGTTGGCGGCCATTCCGGCCTTCTTTGCGCAGCAGCTTCCAATCGAGGAGCCGACGCCGCCCGGCAGGTCGGACTGTCCACAGTCCGCGCCGATATCTCGCTGATTCCAGAATAGTCTTCAGCGACCGGCTATCTATGGCAGCGATTCGCCGTGTATTGGAATGTAAGCTGAGCCTGCTTATTCGTAGCGCAGGGCGATCATCGGGTCGAGCCCGGAGGCACGCCGCGCCGGGAGCACACAAGCCAATAATGCAGAGGCGGCCAGGATCCCGATTACCGCGATCATCATCACGGGGCTATGGGAGCCGACACCCGCCCACTCCAGAACTACGCGATTCAGTACCAGGCTCAGCACAACACCGGCAGCCGCGCCCGCGGCGACCCAGACGGCGGTTGACGCGAACACCACGCGCAGAACATGGCTCCGCGCGGCGCCGAGAGCCATGCGAATGCCGATTTCGTTTGTTCTCTGGGCAACGACGTATGAAACGACGCTATACAGCCCGAACGAGGAAAGCACGAGCGCCAATATCGCGAAGATGGCAAACAGCGTGGCGGCCAGCCGCTCCTGTCCCCACTCTTGTGAGCCGGTGATCCACTCCTCCAGGCTGCGCACGCGACCCGTGACCTGCTGGTCCGCATCCACCGCGTGCACCGCTGTCTTGACAGCTCGTAGAATAGCCAGGGGATTGCCGCGCGTGCGTACCAGAATTTGCATGTACACGCGCATGCGGAGCGCATAGGGAACGTATACCGCGGGCTTGACCGGTTTGCGCAGGCCGTCGTTGCGCGCGTCGGCTACTACGCCTACGATTTGCAGCCAACTGTCGCTGCCGGGTGCGGCCGGGTTGTACGGCGGATCGTTCTTCAATACCGGAAACCGGATCTGCTGGCCCAGGGCGTCGCCGTTCGGCCAGAACTGGCGCGCCAGCGTCTGATTTACGATCGCCAGCCGCGCGCCGCGGATGGTTTCAGCCGCCGTCCATACCCGGCCTCCGAGAAGCGGGATGTGGAGCACCGTGAAATACTCGGGGCTGACGAAATTGGCGCGCACCACCTGGCGCTCGAGCGCAGGCTTTCCCAGAATCTCCATACCGCTGTCCGATCCATTATTAGGAGGGGTCGCATTGCTGGACATGCCCGCGCCGACGACATCCGGCAGCGCGGCGATCCGGCGCCGGATATTCTCAAAGAATTGCGCGCGATCTTCCCACTTTTCATAAGTGTGATCGTGCACGGGGATCCCGACGGACATGGTGTTGTGCGGATCGTATCCCAGGCTCGTGTGCATGAGGCGGAGAAAACCTTCGATAGCCGCGCCGGCGCTTGTGAGCAGAAGAAGCGTGAGGGCGATCTGGCCGGCGACGAGCGCGCCGTGAGTGCGGCGGCCGCGAACGCCGCCGGTCAACCGGCTGGAATTACCCTGGATGATCGGGCCGAGGTCGGGACGGGAAAGCTGCAGTGAGGGAGAGAGTCCCGCTATGACTCCGGTGAGGAGCGCCAGCCCGACGCTGAACAGCAGCACGGGCACGTTGATGCGGATGGTGGCTTCGTGCGGAAAGGAATACTCGGGTAGCCGCGCCACGATGAACGCCAAGGCCTGCCGAGCGACTATCACACCGAGCAGCGCACCCGGAACAGCAAGCGCCAGCGACTCGGTGAGTAACTGACGCAGCATGCGCCCGCGACCCGCTCCCATGGCTGTGCGAATCGCAATCTCGTGCTGCCGGGCAATCCCGCGCGCCAATACCAGGATCGAGACGTTCGAGCAGCCGATCAGCAGCAGCAGAGCTACCGCGCCGAAAAGCACATAAAGCGTGCGGCCCAGATGCTTTTGTGTGTACTCGTTCAGGAGTTGAATATGGACGCGGAATTTCTCGGGGAACCGGTCGGGCGCCACCTTCGCGAAGCCCTCCAGCAGTGACTGAAACTCGGCGTCGGCCATTGCCAAGCCGACTCCGGGACGCAACCGGACAGTGGGAAACAAGCGTTTCGCCGGATCCTGGACGAGCCGCAGGGGCAGAAAGACCTCGCCGTCCCACCAGGTGAAACGGGCCGGCGCGATGCCGACGATGGTGTAACTCTTGTGAACCAGTTGAAGCGTGCGGCCGATCACGCCGGGGTCGCCGTTGTAATGCCGCTGCCAGAACTTGTAGCTCAGCACGACGACGGGTTGGACGTCCTGCCCCATCGGTCCGTCGGACTCGATCAGCATTCGGCCCAGCAGCGCCGGTACGCCGAAGTGGGAGGAGGCGTTGGCGCTCATGTAGACGGCGCTTACGTCTTCGGGGATGTCTTCATCGGTGGTGGTCAGGTTCCAGTCGTCGAGCAGGGCGGCGCTTTCCACTGATTTTGCCTTGCGGAGTTGTTGGAACTCGTCAATCGTAAGGGAGAGATAGCGGTCGTTGCCGGCTTTGTCTTTGGCGATGAGTTGGATGAGCCTGTCGGCGCCAGTGTAGGGATAGGGATTCATCAGCACTGCGTAGATGACGCTGAAGACGGCGGTCGTTGCGCCGATGCCGAGGGTGAGGGAGAGTACGGCGGTCAGCGTGAAGCCGGGGCTCTTTCGCATCTGGCGGAAAGAGTACAGAAGGTCGTGCAACAGGGTTCGCATGGCCGATGCATAGTCAGACGAATGGGATGCGAACCGGTTTGCTCAGTCGAGTATAGGAGCCTGGCGCCCGGCGTTGACGAAGCCGATCCGAGCCTTCCGCCGGCGCGGGCTTTTCAATTTTTGAAATTCTCTTTGCACCGTCGTGGTGAGGCTTTGGACGTCACTCGCGACCAGACGAATCGCGAGGGCATTATCGCGCTGGCCGGCTTCCAGTTTTTCGACGCGCCGGGCGAGGTCTTGGTGCGACGCCAGAAGTCCGCGAAGTTTAACGAACGCACGGATAATGAGAATGTTCATCTGGACGGCGCGCTCGCTGTTGAGCACCGAGGAGAGCATCGCCACGCCGTGTTCAGTGAAGCCGTAGGGCAGGAAGCGCCGTCCGCCGCGTCCTGTGTTTGAGGTCGCAATCTGCGACCTCAAAGCTTCCGACTCGTTCCCCGTGAGCTGGAACATAAAATCGGCGGGGAAACGACTGGCGTTGCGCTTGACCGCTTCATTCAGGCGCTTCGTCGGCACCAGATAAAGTTCTGCCAGATCCGAGTCAATCATGACTTTCTGGCGTCGGATCACATAGATCCTGCGCTCAATGAGTTCCGTGGGCACGGCAATTTGAGCGGCGGAAGAAGTCTGCCTGGGCACGAAACCTTACGGTACCAGAACGAGCGGCGACCGGCGAAAGGCAAACTTGCCTCCCACCTCGTCGATCACGTTCAACTGCGCAGTGTATTTTCCGGGCTTCAATTGCGCGAGCGGCACCTGGAATTCGATCGGCAGCGTGCCCGGATGTTTGCCCAGTTGAGTGAGACGCACGGGGTTCGATTCGAACTCCTTCACATGGCCGCGGAAGATGCTCAGCGTGGCCGCGATTGATGGTGTTTTGGCATCCGGGTCGGCCGGGGGCTCGTAAATTTCGGAGTACACGTACAGGCTCTGGTTCTTGCGGAAGACCTTCGTGACGCTCGGCACCAGCTTCTGGCCGTCCTGTATGAGTGGATTCGCGGCCAACAGTTTCTTCTGCTTCTCCGCCGCTCCCACGGCCGAATCCAGCGCTTCCCGCTGCCCGGCCCAGACGACCGAGCTCATTCGCATCGCCGATTCCTGGGCCGTCAGGTCAGGTATTTCGAACCGGGTGTCGAACGTTCCGATCTTCCCGGTCCCGTTTTCCCGCACCACCATCTTGATGCGATATTTTCCGGGCGCCAGCACGAATCCGCAGTCGTAGGCGAAGCTGCTCTTCGCCAGCTTGGCTGCCTCCTCGTCGTTCAGCTTCACCCGGATCAGATCGCGGACGCTGCCGGCGACTTTGCGCTGGCTGTCCAGGATCTGACCGGCGAAATCGAACTCGTTGATCTCGTTCGACCCCTTCTTCGCCATCGAGACGTCTGCGCCCGGAATCTTCAGCGATACCGGAATGAAGTATTGGGTCGGCGTGATGCGGAAATAGTCGACTTCGAGCGCGAGCCGAAGGTCCGTGAAGGGATCTCCCATGGCAAGCGCGTCGGTAAGCTGCCGCTCTTTGTCCGCGGCGTTGAACCGATTGTATTGCTTTGGCCCGTAGTAGCCGGGCCGATACTCCAGCTTGGCCTGCGGCTGGTTCGTGAGCTTCACGGTGAAACGGCGGAATCGGCCGTCTTCGGCGTAGTTGCTGCTGTAATAGCCGAGGATGTAATAGCTTTGCGTGTCGGTCTGGGCCTGGACGATTCCGACCGCCAGATCGTTGCTGTCGAGGAAGGCTTTGCCACCCGTGTCGGCTGCCAGCGTCGTAAGCGTCTCCTGCTGGCTGTTGAACTTGTCGCGTTCTTTGCGAATCGAGGACCCGCTGAACATACCGTTGCCGCGCGATGCCGCCTTGCTGGCATCGCCGCCCGGAGGCAGCGCCGCCAGTCCTCGCGCATCCACGGGATAGAACGACACGTTCGACCGCACCGCCGCATTGACAGTCGCCTGGAGCTGCGATTCGTTCTCGACACCGGTTTTGCCTACACCGGCCGAGAAGTAGATCAGCGCTTTCTTCTCCGGCAGAAGCGCCAGTTTCTTCACCGCGCTTTCCAGCGCTGCCAGCTTACGGTCGGTATTGAATACGTTGAACTCGGTTTCATCGGCGATGAATGCCTGCCCGGCATCTTCGCCCGAATCCTCGTCGGCGTCTTCGGCCATGTCGGCCAACTCCGCCATCTCGCCGATGGGCAGGTTGTTAATGGTCTTGCGCAAGGCTTCACGGTCCGGCGTGAAATCGTTTTCCACGCGCACGCCGCCTGAAAAGGTCATGACCGCGACCAGATCGGATGAGGTCATCTTCTCATCAATGAACTTCAGGGCCTCCTGCTGCGCGCGCACCTGCTCGGGGACGCCCATCGCCGAGAGATCGAAAAAAAGGCAGAGCAAGCGCCTGTCGTGATACTGCACTTCCCCGGCCGCGGGTACGTTGATAGTCTCGACCTTGCGGCTGACCGGTTCGTCTTTAGGCGGCGACGGTGGCGGAGCGAGCGTCGGCAGCTGCTCCATTTTGAGCTTCTGAAATTCGAAGACCTGGATCGCCTGCGCTTTGCCGTCTTCGAGTACCGTGAAGTCCTC
>Ga0070741_10014095_pt1 | contig 13913 bp, 14 predicted proteins | sample Coa_R1_4_FD_66440 | JGI IMG/M metagenome (GOLD analysis project Ga0070741, IMG submission 66440) | Surface soil microbial communities from Centralia Pennsylvania, which are recovering from an underground coalmine fire - Coalmine... | ecosystem: Environmental > Terrestrial > Soil > Unclassified ... | reverse complement strand
CACGACGGCGACGAGCGCCAGTCGCTCGGACAGCGCGCCCAGCGCGTCGAGTGCCGCCGGCAACGCGCGCGCCGCCGCCGGATCGTCGACGATCGGAGCGAGCGTCCCGTCGAAATCGGTGATGAACGCGGCGTGACCCGGATCGCTCGCGAAGCGCGCGAGCGCTACTTGCCCAGGATGACCAGGCAATTGGCCTGGGCGTTGATGCCGACCGGCGCCGGGTTCGGGAACGCCTCGACGGTGGCGCGGATCGAGAGGCTGCCGAGCACGTTGACGAGCGCGGTCGCCTCCTTCTCGTAGCCCTTGCGACACTGGACCGCGGTCCCGGTGCGTTGCGCGGGCGCGTTCCCCGCGGGCAGGACCTGGTAGCCCTTCGCCTTGAGGTCGTTGCTGCGCTGGTTGGCTGCTCCCTGGACACCGGAGCCGTTCAGCACCTGGACGACGACCTGCCCCGGCGGTCGCGCGCCGTTCGACGACGCGGTCGTCGTGGTCGTGCCGCCGTCGGTGCCCGTCGTCGCCGTCGTGGTGGAGGTGACGCCTCCGCCCCCACCGCCGGACGCGCCCCCACCGCCACCGCCGTTCGCGTCGTCGACGATCTGGAGCAGGACGAGCCCGATGACGACGGCCAGCCCGATCAGGACGGCGCCCCGCGCGGCCGTGGCGGCGACGTTGCGTGCGGGACTACGGCCGCGCCCGCGCGGGAACGCCATGGAGGTCACCGAGACCTCGGATCCGCCCGGCGACCCTCGAGGCGGGCCCGCCGGCGTTCCTCACGTTGTCGGCGAAGTCGCTTCACGGTCAAAGGGTCGTACTGGTGCGCCGCCGGCTCGTCGAGCAGCGCGCCGAGGCGCTGATAGTAGCGAGTGGGCGACATCCCGAGGTGGGCGCGGATCAACTCCCCTTTGGCGGCAACGCCCGCGAGCGTCCACCAGCTCCGTTCGAAGTCGAGCAGCGCGCGATCGGCCTTCGTCAGCTCCATGGCAGCTTCCAGCCTGACACGGGGGTGTGACGGATACGTGGATATCGCCCCCGATCGCGGCACCCGAAGCGTCGCGGCGAGCCCCCCGTAGGGCGACGCGCGGGGGATCCGGCGTCGAGCGAGGCCTGCACGAGGGTGCAGGTATCCTGCGACGCGGTGAACGAGCGAGACACGTAGGCCGGGTTAGCTCAGTCGGTAGAGCACTCGACTTGTAATCGAGCGGTCGTCGGTTCGAATCCGACACCCGGCTCAGACCCCGGGACGCGGCCCCCGGCGGCGCACGACCTCGAAGCAGGCGACGGCGGCGGCCGCCGCGACGTTGAGGGACCCGATCCGCCCGCGCATGGGGATGCTCGCGACGACGTCGCAACGCTTGCGGGTGAGGCGCGAGAGCCCGCGTCCCTCGGCCCCGAGCACCAGGACGACGGGCCGGTCCGCGACCTCGAGGTCGAAGACCGAGGCCGGGGCGCCGGCGTCGAGGCCGACGGTCCACACCCCGGCTCGCGACGCCCGCTCGAGCAGGTGCGGCACGCCCGACACGAGCGCGATCGGCAGGTGCTCGACGGCGCCCGCCGCGGCCTTGACGGCCGCGGGCGTCAGCAGCGCGCCGCGATGGCGCGGGAGCACCGCACCCGTCGCTCCCGCGGTCTCGGCGGTGCGCAGGACGGCGCCGAGGTTCTGCGGGTCGGTCACGCCGTCGAGGGACACGAGGAACGCGTCGGGCTGCGCGAGCAGGTCGTCGAGCGCGGCGGGGACCAGCGGGTCGGCGCGTGCGACGACACCCTGCGGCGCCTCGGTGCGCGCGTCCGCGGCCAGCCGCTCCGGTTCGACGCGGCGGACCCGGATGCCGTGCGCGGCGGCGAGGTCGGCGAGCTCGTCGAGCACGGGACTCGGTTCCCGCAGGTCGGCGATGGTGACGCTCCGCACGCGCCGGCGACCGGCATCGAGCAGCTCGCGTACCGCGCGTCGGCCCTCGACCTGCTCGCCACCGAGGTCGTCGCGGGTGCGGCGCACCTGCGGAGCCCCGCGGCGGCGGCTCACGGGCGGCGCCAGATCGTCCCGCCCGGTGTGTCCTCGAGGATGACGCCGTGACCCGCGAGCTCGTCGCGGATGCGGTCGGCTTCGGCGAAGTCCCGGGTCGCCCGTGCCGCGTCGCGTGCCGCGACGAGGGCGTCGATCTCCGCGTCGCGCTCGTCGAGCCCGGTGTCGGCCTCGAGCCCGAGGACGCCGATCAGCTCGGCAACGGTCGCGACGAGGGACGCGGCGCGGTCGAGGGCGCCGCCGTCGATCGCCGCGTTCGCGCTGCCGACGGCATCGAAGACGGCGGCGAGCGCGGTCGGGGTCGCGAAGTCGTCGTCCATCTCCGATCGGAACCGGTCGACGGTGGCGCCGTCGGGCGGCGCCCCGGTCCACCCGACGCCGGCGACCGCGGCCCGGCGGAACAGCGCGTCGAGGCGATCGATGGTTCTCGCCGCGGCCGCGAGCTCAGTGTCGCCGAGCTCCATCGCGCGCCGGTAGTGCGTCTGCAGGACGGCCATCCGGAACGCGCGCGGGCCGTGGGCGTCGAGCGCCTCCGCGAGGGTGGTGAAGTTGCCCGACGACTTCGACATCTTCTCGCCGCCCACCTGCACCATCGCGCTGTGGATCCAGTGCCGCGCGAACCGGTGGCCGGCGCCCTCGGCCTGGGCCCGCTCGTTCTCGTGGTGCGGGAACACGAGGTCGTCGCCGCCCCCGTGCAGGTCGAACCCCTCACCGAGCAGGTCGAGCGACATGGCCGAGCACTCGATGTGCCACCCCGGGCGGCCCCGCCCCCACGGCGAGTCCCAGGCCGGCTCGCCGGGCTTGGCCGCCTTCCAGAGCGCGAAGTCGACCGGGTTGCGCTTGGCCTCGTCGACCTCGACGCGGGCCCCCGCCGAGTCGAGCAGCTGGTCCATGCTCCGGTGGGGAAGGGCGCCGTAGGACGGGAAGGTCGCGACGTCGTAGTAGACCCCGCCGTTGTCGCCTTCGACGGTGTACGCGTGACCGGTCGCGACGAGCTCCGCGATGAGCTCCTGCATCGGGCCGATGTACTCCGTCGCGTGCGGGAGCCGGTCGGCCTTGCGCACTCCTAGGCGCGCCATCTCGTCGAAGTACGCGGTCTCGAACCGCGCCGCGACCTCGGGCTCGCTCGCGCCGGTCTCGGCGGCCCGGCGGATGATCTTGTCCTCGACATCGGTCACGTTCGTCACGAACGTCACGTCGAATCCGCGCCACTCGAGGTAACGGCGGATCGTGTCGAACACCACGGCGGTGCGGCCATGGCCGATGTGGGGCACGTCGTAGACCGTCGGACCACACACGTACATCGACAGCCGGCCCGGGTCGCGTTGTGTGAGCTCGACCTTGTCCCGCGCCATCGTGTCGAAGATGCGGACGGGCATGATTCGAGGCTAGTGGCGACGCGCGCGTGGGGCGGTCGAAATCAGGCGCGTTCGAGGAGGGCGACGGCCCATGCCGCGATGCCCTCGGCCCGACCGATCGCGCCCAGGCCCTCGGCGCGCTTCGGCTTCACCGACACCGGGACCGGCGCCTCACCGTCGCCGGCCGCGGGCGCGAGCGCGGCCGCGGTGCGCTCGGTCATCGCGGCCAGGTGCGGCGCGAGGCGCGGGCGCTCGGCGGCGACGACGACGTCGACGTTGCCGATCCGCCAGCCGTCGCCCGCGAGGCGGGCGGCGATGTCGGCGAGGAAACCCAGCGACGAGGCGCCGGCGTGCTCGCCGTCGGACGCGGGGTACAGCGTGCCGAGGTCGGGAAGACCGGCGGCGCCGAGCAGCGCGTCGGCGACCGCGTGCGCGACGACGTCGGCGTCGGAATGGCCGGCGAGCCCGGGCGCGCCGTCGATCGTGACCCCACCGAGCACGAGGGGGCGGCCGTCGCCGTCGCCGACGAAGGGGTGCACGTCGAACCCGAGCCCGACCCGGACGGTCATCGCGCCTCCGCGAGCAGACTCGCGGCGACGATCAGATCGCGCTCGTTCGTGATCTTGAGGTTCGTCGACTCCCCGGGAACGACGACGACCGCGCCGCCGACCGACTCCACGAGCGCGGCGTCGTCCGTCGCGTCGGCTCCCGCCGCGTGGGCACGCCGCAGGGCAGCGGCGCGGAACGCCTGTGGCGTCTGCACCGCGACGAGCGCGCTCCGGTCGACGGTCTCGACGATGCGGTCACCCTCGACGCGCTTGATCGTGTCGGTCACGGGCAGACCGGGCACGGCACCGTCGGCACCGTCGCGCACCGCACGGATCACGGCGTCGAACAGCCGCGACGACGCGAGCGGGCGCGCCGCGTCGTGCACCACGACGATGTCGCTGTCGGTCGCGATCGCCGAGAGGCCGGCGCGCACGGAGTCCGAGCGGTGTGCGCCGCCGGCCACGGCGGCGGCGACGGGTGCACCGTCCCACACCAGATCGGGAGGGAGGACGACGACGACCTCGTCGCAGTGCCGACCCGCGGCCCCGACCGCGATGTCGACGAGGCGTTCACCGCCGAGAACCGCGAACTGTTTCGCCGCCCCGAACCGCGTGCCCGACCCGGCCGCGACCACGATCCCCGCGACGGAGACGCGCGCCACGGCCGCCTCCCTCGCCCGGGCTACTTCTTGGTGGCGGCCTTGGTCGTCTTCGCCGCAGCCTTGGCCGGCTTGGCCGCGTCGCCGGCGCCGTTGGCGGCGGGCTTGGCCGCGGCCTTCGTCGCCTTGACCGCCGGCTTCGCCTTCGCCGGCTTCGGGGTGGGCTTGTCGCGGCCGGCGAGCACGTCGTCGAGGCGGACCTCGGCGGCCTCCTCGTCGACGTTGAGGGCGAAGGTCAGCTCCGAGACCAGGATCTGGCGGGCCCGGGCGAGCATGCGCTTCTCGCCCGCCGAGAGGCCCTTGTCGGCCTCGCGGATCGAGAGGTTCCGGACGACCTCGGCGACCTGGTAGATGTCGCCGGACTTGAGCTTCTCGACGTGGTTCTTGAACCGCCGCGACCAGTTCGTCGGCATGCGGGCCTCCTTCTTGCGGAGGACCGCGAACACCTCCTCGACCTCTTCGTCGTTGATGACCTCGCGCAGGCCGATCTCGTCGGCCTTGTCGACGGGGATCGAGACCTTCAGGTCGCCGTAGGTGATGCGGAGGACGAAGTAGTCGGTCTTCTGTCCGTCGAAGATCCGCTTCTCCTTGCCTTCGATCACCGCGGCCCCGTGATGCGGGTAGACGACCTTGTCACCGACGGCGAACGTCATGGAGAGAACCTCGAAACCTGAAGTGCCGCGGCCGGACGACGGCGGCTTTTCGACAAGCGATGCTCAGCGGCTGCGAGCGGAAACCCCAGAATACCAGAGCCTCCGCGGCACCCCGTCATCGAGCCCCGCTACGCTCCGGGCGGAGGTGGGCGCCTTGCCGGAACGCCGACTCATCGACGCCACCGAGTTGTTCGCGGCCATGCCCGCCGACGTCCTGGAGCAGCTCCGGGAACATGCGGTCGTGCGCTCCTACGAGCGCAACGAGACCCTGTTCCACCAGGGCGACCCGTCGGACGACCTCTTCGTCGTACGAACGGGACGGATCGCGATCGCGGCGCAGTCGGGTGACGGGCGCGAGTCGGTCGTCGCCGTCCTCGAGGCGGGTGGGTTGTTCGGCGAGCTCGGCCTCTTCGACGACGCACCACGCTCCGCAGACGCGCGCGCGCTCACCGAATCGTCGGTGATCGCGCTCGAATACGAGCCCGTGCGCGAGGTGCTGCGCGCCCGGCCCGAAGTGCTGTGGGTCATCCTGCGCATCCTGTCGCAGCGCCTACGGGCCACCGACGAGGCGCTCGCCGACGCCGTCTTCCTCGACGTGCCCGCTCGTACGGCCAAACGCATCCTCGAGCTCGCCGGCGAGCAGGACGCGTTCACGCTGCCGCTGACCCAGGAGGAGCTCGCCGCCATGGTCGGCGCGTCGCGGGAACGGGTCAACAAGGCGCTCTCGCTGTTCACACGGCTGGGCTGGCTCGAGATCGTCGGCCGCAACCACTACCGGATCCTCGATCGGCCGGCGCTGGAGGATCGGGCCACGCTGTAGCGGCGCGGCGGATCTCGCGCCGGCTACAGCCCGAGCTCGGGTTCGACCCCGAGGAAGCGCAGGACCCGGTTCCAGGCGTCGGCGGCGTCGGCGGGGCGGTGGACGGGTCGCTCAGGGGCGTGCACGAACCCGTGGTCGGCGCCGTCGTAGACGACGATCTCGCAGTCGGTCCGGCCCTGCCACGCGGCCCGGAGCGCGTCGATGTCGGCGGCCGGCGTGAACGGGTCGACCGAGCCGAAGATCGCGAGCGTCGGGCAGACGTCGGCCGCGGTGTCGAGCGGCTCGCGCAGGCCGCCGCCCCGCCAGTTCTCGGGCAGCCGGATCATCCCGTAGAAGGGCACCGCGCGGTCGAAGCGGCCGGTCGCGGCCGCCTTGAGCGTCTGCATGCCGCCCATACAGAAGCCGACGACGGCGACCTCGCTCACGTCGTCGGCGATGACGAGCCGGTCGGCCGCCTGCTCGAGATCGCCGAGTTGCACGTCGTCGTCGAGCTTCGGCAGGTACGCCATGCGCGCCGCGCTGTCCTCGGCGTCGCGCACGTCGGCGGGGGCACGCGCGAACGGTTCCGGCGCGCACACGGCGAAGCCGTGCGTCGCCAGCCGCCGGCACAGGTCGTCGAACAGGGGACGAACCCCCATCAGGTCGGGGTGCAGCACGATTCCCGAGCGCGGCATCCCCTCGGGGCGGGCGTGGATCGCCTCGACCTCGAACCCGTCGATCCCGCGGACCGTGATCCGCTCGACGTGCGGTTCCTGTCTCCCCTCACGAAGTTCGGCCATCGGCGTGATGCTTACACGTAGCGCTCGAGGATGGACGACTCTGCGAGCCGGGCCAGCCCGTCCTTGATGGCGCGGGCGCGGGCATCGCCGACGCCCTCGACCTGCACCAGGTCGGACTCGCTCGCCCGCATGATCTTCTGCAGGTTCGAGAAGCGGGCCACGACGTGGTCGGAGATCGCCTCCGGGAGGCGCGGGATCTTGTGCAGCAGACGGAATCCGCGGGGCTGCACGGGGCTGTCGAGCCCGACGCCCGTCGGGAGGTGCAGCACGGCGGCCACCTCGGCGGGGTCGAGGAGCGACTCGTCGTCGAGCGTGGCGAGCCGCGCCATCACGTCGTCGAGCTCGTGGTCGCGCCCGGGCCGGTAGTAGTCCTTGGCGACGAGGCGGCGGTCGTCGGCGACGCCGCCCATCAGCTCGTCGAGCTGGAGCATGACCAGGCGGCCGTCGGCGCCGAGCTCGATCACGTAGCCCTCGATCTCCTCGGAGATGCGCCGCACCATCTCGGCCCGCTGCAGCACCGTCGCCACGTCGCGGACGGTGACGAGGTCCTCGACCTCGAGAGCCGACAGCGAGCCGCTCACGCTGTCGAGGCGGGCCTTGTACCGTTCGAGGATCTGGAGCGCCTGGTCGGCCCGGGCGAGCACCCGGGGGGTGGGCTCGAGGGTCCGCTTGTGGCCGCCGACGTGGATCGCGACCTCCGAGCGGTCCTCCGAGATCGTCACCACCGGGATCGAGATCTGGCGGGCGACCCGCTCGGCCGTGCGGTGGCGGGTGCCGGTCTCGGAGGTGGGGATGTTGGGGTCGGGGACCAGGTGGACGTTGGCGCGCACGATGCGCGAGCAGTCCGAGGTGACGATGATGGCACCGTCCATCTTGGCCAGCTCGTAGAGCCGTTGCGGGGTGAACTCGGCGTCGAGCAGGAACCCGCCCGAGCAGACGCTCAGCACCTCGGGCCCGGCTCCGATGACGATCAGCGCTCCCATGTGGGCCTGGAGCACGTGCTGGATGCCTTCTCGCAGCAGCGTTCCCGGCGCCGCGAGGCGCAAGGCGGCGAGCATGGCTTCGGAGCGCGGCGCGGTGGGCACTCGGTCGGGTTCCTCGATCCGCGGGCTGGTGCCCGTCAGGATACTTCGACCAGGCCCACCGGCTCCCGGGCGCGATCCGTAGTTCCCCGCCGTTCGCGGGCGCCGTCGGCGGGGGCGAGCGCGGTGGCGATGGCCTCTCGCAGCGACCCGACCCGCACGAGCTCGACGCCCTCGACCGCCGGGGTCGCCATCGGCACGATCGCACGACCGAAGCCGAGCCGCACCGCTTCGGCCAGGCGGCGGGAGGCGCCGGGCACCTGGCGGACCTCGCCCGCGAGCCCGATCTCGCCCATCACGACGGTGCCGGGCGGGACGGCCCGGCCGCACCGGGCGCCGGCGACCGCGAGCGCCACCGCGAGGTCGGCGCCGGGCTCGCCCACCCGGACGCCGCCGGCCACGCTCACGTAGACGTCGCGCCCGCCGACGGCGGCCCCGGCGCGTTGCTGGAGGACGGCGAGCAACAGCGCCAGGCGGGCGCCGTCGATGCCGGTAGCGGCGCGGCGCGCCGGCCCGCCGGCCGACGCGGGTGCGACGAGGGCCTGCACCTCGACGAGCAGGGGCCGCGCGCCCTCGAGCACCGGCGTCACGACCGAGCCGGGCGCGCCCGCGCACCGGTCGGCGAGGAACAAGGCCGACGGGTCGGGCACGCCGACGAGACCGCGCTCGCTCATCTCGAGCAGCCCGAGCTCCTGCGTCGAGCCGAAGCGGTGCTTCGACGCGTGCAGGTAGCGCAGCGCGTGGTGCCGGTCGCCGGCGAACGACAACACCGTGTCGACGACGTGTTCGAGCGTGCGCGGCCCGGCCAGGCTGCCGTCCTTCGTGACGTGGCCCACCATCACCACGGTGACGCCCTGTTCCTTGGCGAGCCGGACGAGACGGTGCGCGCACTCGCGGACCTGGGTCAGCGAGCCGGGGATCCCGGGCAGATCGGGGTCGGCGACGGTCTGGATCGAGTCGATCGCCAGGATCTCGGGTCGGACCGCGTCGGCCTCGGCGAGCACGTGGGCGAGCGACGTGTCCGCGACGAGGAGGAGATCCGCGGGCACCGGCCCGAGCCGCTGCGCCCGTAGCCGGATCTGCTCGGCCGACTCCTCGGCCCCGGCGAGCAGGCACCGGGCCCCGCGGGCGGCGACGCGGGCCAGGAGCTGCAGGAGGAGGGTGCTCTTCCCCATCCCCGGCTCCCCGCCGAGGAGCGTGACCGAACCGGCGACGAGGCCGCCGCCGAGGACCCGGTCGAGCTCGGCCACACCGGTGGGCCGCCGGGGCGCGCCGAGCGGGTCGACGTCGGCGAGCGGGACGGCCGGAGCCCCGGGCTCCGGCCGGGCGGCACCACCCCGGAGGCCGGCGCGCGGGACCTCGGCCACCGTGCCCCACGACCCGCACTCGGCACAGCGCCCGAGCCAGCGCGGCGCCTCCGCGCCGCACTCGGTGCAGCGGTGGACCAGACGGGCTCTCGTGCTCACGCCGAGCACCCTCCCACGCGGGTACGACAGCTACGGTCGAACCCGATGCAGGGCAGCGGGCCGGTCGTGGGCTTCGACCTCGACATGACGCTGATCGACTCGCGCCCGGGGGTCGCGGCGACGCTGCGCGCGATCACCGCCGAGACGGGCGTCCCCATCGACGCCGACCTCGTCGTGAGCCGGCTCGGGCCGAGGCTCGAGGACGAGATGGCCCTCTGGTTCCCCGAGGCCGAGGTCGCGCCCGTCTCCGACCGCTACCGCGAGCTCTACGCCGCGCTGGGCGTCCCCGGCTCCGAGCTGCTGCCCGGCGCCGCCGAGGCCGTCACCGCGGTGCGGGCCGCCGGCGGCCGCTCGGTCGTGGTCACCGCCAAGCACGGCCCGAACGCCGATCTCTGCCTCGCCCACGTCGGCCTGGCGGTCGACGCCGTCGTCGGCTCGCGCCACGGCCCGGGGAAGGCCGACGCGCTCGTCGAGCACGGCGCGGTCGCGTACGTGGGCGACACCCCGCCCGACATGGTCGCGGCACGCGCCGCCGGCGTCGTCGCCGTCGGTGTCACGACCGGCCCCCACGACCGCGACACGCTGCTCGGCGCGGGCGCCGACGTCGTGCTCGATTCGCTCAGGCGGTTTCCGGCGTGGTTCGCCGCCTGGCGGCGCGGCGACGGCGTCGGCGCCGCTTGACGCGCCGGCCGTTGAGCATCACCACGGTCGCGAGCAGCACGAACCCGCCCGCCGCGATCGCGTAGAGCACGCGGTCGTCGTTGCGGACGGACGACGACGCGTCGACGGAGCGGGCCGTCCCGACCGCGGGCGCGACGATCACGCGCTTGCCCCCGGGGAGCTCGACGACGACCCGCAGCGCGAGCGACCGTTGCAGGTCGGTGAGCAGCTGCCGGTCGATCGCGCCGAGGTCGACGTGCTGCGCGGTCAGCGACTGCACGAGCTGCCGGTCGGACTGCACGCCGGTCGAGAGGTTCTCGAGGTCGACCGTGCCGTGCACCGAGTAGCCCGTCGAGAACGTCCCGTCGTCGCGGGTGGCCCGGAACCCCCGCAGCGGACCGTCCGCCCCGCTCAGGTCGCGCACGATCCCGCCCACCTGCGACACCCGCGAGAACGGCTTCGACAGCGACAGTGCGGCCGACCCGTCGGGCCGCCGCTGCCACGACCCGACGGTCCAGCCGGCAGCCGTCAGGTCCGACAGCCGGATCCGGTCCTCGAGCTTCCCCCCGTCGGCCTCCGCCGCCGACACCGCGTCGGCATCCAACACGACGTGCACGGACACCGACCCCGACCCGTCGGCACGCACCGCCACCGTCACCGTCGAACCCACCTTGCAGCCGGCAAGCAGCACCCCGACCGCGACGACCACCACGAGACCGGCGAGTGGCCGCACGGGCTTGCGGGGGAACCGGGCAAGCCTGGCCCAGGAGCGGAGCGGCCGCTTTGGCACCGGCGAGTTTGCTGACGCCGCAGGCGTCAGCACCGTTCGAGTCAAGGGAGCAAGGCGGCCGCTCCGGACCACGCCCGGCGGGCGTGGTCCGGCAAGAGACCTAACCCTCGGAGCCGCTACCGGCGAGCTCGACGGGCGGGGGCTCCACGCCTTCGACGGCCCGGAACACGACCTCGTCACCCTCGGCGTCGACGACGACCGTCTCCCCGGCGTGGAACTCCTTCCACAGGATCTTCTCGGAGAGCGGGTCCTCGAGGAGCCGCTGGATGGCGCGACGCAGGGGGCGGGCGCCGAGCTGCGGGTCGTAGCCCTTCTTGGCGAGCAGCAGCTTCGCCTCGGGCGTGAGCTCGAGCCCGAGGCCCTGGCTCTCGAGCTGCTCCTGGAGGCGCCGGATCATCAGGTCGACGATCTCGGTGACCTCCTGCTGGGTCAGCTCGGCGAAGACGATGACCTCGTCGATGCGGTTGAGGAACTCGGGCCGGAAGTGGCGCTTCAGCTCCTCGTGCACCTTCGACTTCATCTTCTCGTACGTCACGGCCTCGTCGGGCGAGCCGAAGCCGATCGACGCCTTGCGCAGGTCGGCGGTCCCGAGGTTGGAGGTCATGATGATCACGGTGTTCTTGAAGTCGACCGTGCGGCCCTGGGCGTCGGTCAGCCGCCCGTCCTCCAGGATCTGGAGGAGGGTGTTGAACACGTCGGGGTGGGCCTTCTCGATCTCGTCGAACAGCACCACCGAGAACGGCTTGCGCCGCACGGCCTCGGTGAGCTGACCACCCTCGTCGTAGCCGACGTAGCCCGGGGGCGAGCCGACGAGGCGCGACACCGTGTGCTTCTCCATGTACTCGGACATGTCGAGCTGGATCAGCGCGGTCTCGTCGCCGAAGAGGAACTCGGCGAGCGTCTTGGCGGTCTCGGTCTTCCCGACCCCGGAGGGGCCGAGGAAGATGAACGAGCCCGACGGGCGCTTCGGGTCCTTGAGGCCGGCGCGGGTACGGCGGATCGCCTGCGACACGGCCTTGAGCGCGTCGTGCTGGCCGACGACCCGCTTGTGCAGCTCGTCCTCCATGCGGAGGAGCTTGGCCGTCTCCTCCTCGGTGAGCTTGTAGACCGGGATGCCCGTCCACAGCGCGAGGACCTCGGCGATCGACTCCTCGCTCACCTCGTTGAAGAGGTCGACGCCCTCGGCCTGGAACTCCTGTTCCTTGGTCGCCCGCTGCTCGAGCAGCTCCTTCTCGCGGTCGCGCAGCGACGCGGCGCGCTCGAACTGCTGGGCCTCGATCGCGCTCTCCTTGTCCTTGCGGACCTTGGCGATCTCCTCCTCGAGCTCACGGAAGTCGGGCGGAGCCTGCATCCGGCGGATGCGCAGCCGCGATCCGGCCTCGTCGATGAGGTCGATCGCCTTGTCGGGAAGGTGGCGGTCGGAGATGTACCGGTCGGCGAGGTTGGCCGCCGCGACGATCGCCTGGTCGGTGATCGTGACGCGGTGGTGCGCCTCGTAGCGGTCGCGCAGACCCTTCAGGATCTCGATCGTGTGCGAGACGGTCGGCTCCTCGACCTTGATGGGCTGGAAGCGACGCTCGAGGGCGGCGTCCTTCTCGAGGTGCTTGCGGTACTCGTCGAGCGTCGTCGCGCCGATCGTCTGCAGCTCACCGCGCGCCAGCATCGGCTTGAGGATCGACGCCGCGTCGATCGCGCCTTCGGCCGCGCCGGCGCCGACGAGCGTGTGCAGCTCGTCGATGAACAGGATGATGTCGCCGCGCGTGCGGATCTCCTTGAGCACCTTCTTCAGGCGCTCCTCGAAGTCGCCGCGGTAACGCGAACCCGCGACGAGCGCGCCGAGGTCGAGCGTGTAGAGCTGCTTGCCCTTCAGCGTCTCGGGGACGTCGCCGCCGACGATGTCGGACGCGAGCCCTTCGACGATGGCGGTCTTGCCGACGCCGGGCTCGCCGATGAGCACCGGGTTGTTCTTGGTGCGCCGCGACAGCACCTGCATCACCCGCTCGATCTCCTTCTCGCGACCGATGACGGGATCGAGCTTCTTGTCGCGCGCGAGCTGCGTGAGGTTGCGGCCGAACTGGTCGAGGACGAGCGAGCCCGACGGCTGGCCCTCACCCGAGGCGCTGCCGGCGGGCGCCTGGCCCTCCTTGGAGCCGGCGTAGCCGGAGAGGAGCTGGATGACCTGCTGGCGGACGCGCGAGAGGTCGGCGCCGAGCTTCACGAGCACCTGCGCCGCGACCCCCTCGCCCTCGCGGATGAGGCCGAGCAGGATGTGCTCGGTGCCGATGTAGTTGTGGCCGAGCTGCAGCGCCTCGCGCAGCGACAGCTCGAGCACCTTCTTCGCGCGGGGCGTGAACGGGATGTGACCCGACGGGGCCTGCCCGCCGTGCCCGATGATCTCCTCGACCTGCGCCCGGACGGCCTCGAGCGAGATGCCGAGCGACTCGAGCGCCTTGGCGGCGACGCCTTCACCCTCGTGGATCAGCCCGAGCAGGATGTGCTCGGTGCCGATGTAGTTGTGGTTGAGCAGGCGCGCCTCTTCCTGCGCCAGCACGACCACTCGCCGGGCCCGGTCGGTGAAGCGTTCGAACACCTGATTCCTTACCGCCTTCGGCTGTCGCCGCTCTTCACAAGTTCCGTTTCCGTCGACGCCCGAACCGAATCATCGGCGGAGTCGCCGGCGGTGGCGGACGACCTTCCTCCGACGAGTGTAACCGCCGGAGTCCGGGGGCCCGCCTCCAGGAACGCCGTCTTGTCACCCCACTACCCACTGCCACGCGAGCGGCACACCGACACAACGACGCCGCGGGCCGACGCCGCGGCCGCGACCCGTGGGCCACTTCCTTATCGGACGAACTGCTCCCCTGCCTGAGCCTTCTTCGACCGCTCGCGTAGGGACTACGAACCCGCGGAGCCCGCGGTTTGTTCCGGCCGAGCGAGTGCGACCAGAGTCACGGAGCAACGAGCGACCCGAAGGGCGGCGCCGGGTATCCCGGCGCCGAGCGAGTGCGACCAGAGTCACGGAGCGACGAGCGACCCGAAGGGCGGCGCCGGGTATCCCGGCGCCGAGCGAGTGCGACC
>Ga0070741_10014094_pt1 | contig 13913 bp, 11 predicted proteins | sample Coa_R1_4_FD_66440 | JGI IMG/M metagenome (GOLD analysis project Ga0070741, IMG submission 66440) | Surface soil microbial communities from Centralia Pennsylvania, which are recovering from an underground coalmine fire - Coalmine... | ecosystem: Environmental > Terrestrial > Soil > Unclassified ... | reverse complement strand
GGCATCGCGTACTGCCGCAACCCGCACGACGTGGCGACCTGCCTGGCGTTCGTCCGCAAGTTCGGCGTCCGGATGGCCGTCAGGTCCGGCGGGCACAGCTACGCGGGCTGGTCGACCACGACAGGCCTGGTCATCGACGTGACCCGGATGTCCGGGGTGACGGTCGGCGGAGGCACCGCGACCGTCGGCGCGGGCACCCGGCTGATCGACCTGTACAACGGCCTGTCCGCACACGGCCGCGCGATTCCCGGCGGGTCGTGCCCGACGGTCGGCGTGGCCGGCCTGACGCTCGGCGGCGGGGTCGGCGTGGTGGCCCGCGCCTTCGGCCTCACCTGCGACAACGTCCAGTCGCTGCAACTCGTCACGGCCGACGGGAAGCTCCGCACCTGTAACGCCAAGACCAACTCCGACCTGTACTGGGCCTGCCGCGGCGGTGGCGGCGGCAACTTCGGCGTCGTCACCTCGTTCACCTTCGGCACGCACCCGGTCGGCGACATCGTGCTGTTCTTCCTGTACTGGCCCTGGTCGCAGGCCGCGCGGGTGATCTCGGCGTGGCAGTCCTGGGCACCACACGGACCGGACCAGCTGTGGTCGAACATGCACCTGTCGGCCGCGCCGGGCGGCCGGACACCCACGATCGAGGTGGGCGGCACGTACATCGGCAGCACCGGCGAGGCGTTCAGCCAGCTGGAGAAGCTGTACGCGAAGGCCGGCCCGCCGTCCTCGCACTTCCTGGAGAGCACGTCCTGGCTGCACGCCATGATGGTGGAGGCCGGCTGCTCCACGCTCAGCGTGCCGGAGTGCCATCTCCCCACCCAGGCGTCCGGCGGCCAGCTGTCCCGCGCGCCGCAGTACGCCAAGTCCGACATCTTTACCACGCCGCTGAGCAGCCACGGGATCGGCACGCTCCTGTCCGGCATCGAAGCGCTCCAGCGGGTCAGCGGCGCGCCAGGGGGAGTGGGCGGCATCGCCTTCGACGCGCTCGGCGGCGCCGTCAACCGCGTCAGCCCGTCGGCGACCGCGTTCGTGCACCGCAACGCCTTGTTCCAGGCCCAGTACACGACGGACTGGAACGCTGGGGCACCGTCCGGCGGCGTCGCCCGCCAGCACACCTGGCAGCGCCAGTTCTGGCAGTCGATGCGCCCCTACGCCAGCGGCCAGGCGTACCAGAACTACATCGATCCCGACCTGACCAACTGGCGCCAGGCCTACTACGGCGCCAACTACACCCGGCTGGCCCAGATCAAGTCCGCCCACGACCCGGGCAACATCTTCAACTTCCCCCAGTCCCTCTGACCGCCCGCCCGCTCCCCGCGCCCCAGCCGCCCCCTACGAGGGGGTCCGTGAGCCACGCACCCCCTCGTAGGGGGCTTCGGGGGCCACGCTCCCCTTCGCGCCGCCCGTCCCAGGGGGGTCCGGGGGCCACGCACCCCCGTGGGGGCGGCTCTCCACGTGGGCCGGGGCGCGTGCGGTGGCGGGGGTGACGTTTTGTGGGGGATGATGGGGGTCCGGTTACTCGCTGGGATGGGCGTGATGACGGCTGGGCTTGAGGGCGCGGTGCGAGTTCTGCTTGTCGAGGACGACGACGGCGACGCGCTGATCGTGCAGGAACTGCTCGCGGACGCGGGCGCTGCCGTGACGTTGCGGCGGGCCCGGTCGTTCACCGAAGCGAAGGCGCTCGCGGGCGACGCGGCTTGCGTGCTGCTCGACCTCGGGCTGCCCGATTCGGAGGGGTTGCAGGGGCTCACCTGGCTGACCGCGAACCAGCCGCGACTCGCGGTGGTCGTGCTGACCGGCGTGTCCGCCGAGCACATGGGCGCCGCTGCGGTGCGGGCCGGCGCACAGGATTACCTGGTCAAGGGCGAGGTCGGCGGCGACACGCTGCGGCGTGTGATCCGCTACGCGATGGAGCGGCGGCGCGCCGAGGAGGCGCAGCGCGAACTCGACGCGGCGCGGATCTACGCCGAGGAGAACGCCAGGCTGGAACGCGGCCTGCTGCCGTCACCGATGCTCACCGACACGCGGCTCAGCGTGGCGACCCGCTACCTGGCCGGCGGGCAGCAGCGGCTGCTCGGCGGGGATTTCTACGACGTGGTGCAGACACCGGACGGCACCGTACACGCGCTGATCGGCGACGTGTGCGGGCGCGGTCCGGCGGAGGCCGCGCTTGGCGTGTGCCTGCGGGTCGCCTGGCGAGCACTGGTGCTCGCGGAGCGGTCACCGGGAGAAATCCTCGGTACGCTGCGCCAGGTGCTGGAACACGAGCGGCATGATGACACGATGTTCGCGACGCTGTGCATGACCTCGATCGCGCCGGACCGGGACTACGCGTGGGTCCGGCTGGCGGGGCACCTGCCGCCGCTGCTCATCAGCGGGACGAGCGTGCGCGAGCTCGAAGCGCCGGCCGTCCCGCCGCCCGGCCTCGGCGGCACGGCGGACTGGCCAGGAGCGCGCGCACCGCTGGACGACGGCTGGACACTGCTCATGTTCACCGACGGGCTGATCGAGGGACGGGTCGGCGCCGGATCGGAACGGCTCGGCAGCGAAGGGCTGATGAAGCTGATCGCCGACGCGCGACCGGACTGCCCTTCCGACGAGGACCTGCTCGACCGGGTCGTCGACCAGGTGCGCACGCTCAACCGGGGCGATCTCGATGACGACCTCGCCGTGCTCGCGCTCCGCTACCGGCCAGCGGAGGCCCGTGCATGACGATCGTGGCCGTGGTGTGCGCCGTGCTGGCGGTCTTTTTCGCCGTGGCGAGCGTCGTGCTCGCGACGCGGCTGCGCGGGGCCAGGGCGCAGATCTCGCAGAACCTGTCGACCGCCGAGAACGAGCAGAGCAGCCTCCAGGCACGGGCCGCGGACCTCCAGCGATCCAACGCCGAGCTGGAGCAATTCGCCTATCTCGCCTCGCACGACCTCCAGGAACCGCTGCGCAAGGTGGCCAGCTTCTGCCAGCTCCTCCAGCGTCGTTACGCCGGCAAGCTCGACGCGCGGGCCGACCAGTACATCGAGTTCGCGGTCGACGGCGCCAAGCGCATGCAGGCGCTGATCAACGACCTGCTCGCGTTCAGCCGGATCGGGCAGACCGCGGCGCCGGTCTCGCTGGTGTCCAGCGACACGGCGCTCGCCCAGGCGCGGGCCAACCTGTCCGCCGAGATCGAGAAGTCGGGCGCCACCATCGAGGCCGGTCACCTGCCGCTGGTGCTGGCCGAGCTGCCGCTGCTCACCGCCGTCTTCCAGAACCTCATCAGCAACGCGGTCAAGTTCAGCGGAGCCGCATCGCCGCGCATCGTCGTCGCCGCGCGCCGCGAGGGCGAGCTGTGGCGGTTCTCGGTCACCGACTACGGCATCGGCATCGACCCGCAGTACGCGGACCGGATCTTCCTGCTGTTCCAGCGGCTCAACGAGCGCAGCGCCTACCCTGGCACCGGCGTCGGCCTGGCGATGTGCCGCAAGATCATCGAGTATTTCGGCGGCCGGATCTGGCTGGATACCGGCCCGGGCACGGACGGCGCCACGAGGTTCTGCTTCACGCTGCCCGGAGACGAGGATGACTGAGGACCTGACCGCGGGGATCCGGGGGGACGGTTCCCCCCGGTTGAATGCGGTGGACGTCCTGCTGGTCGAGGACGACGAGGGTGACGCGCTGATTATCAGGGAGGCCTTCGAGTACTACAAGATCAGGAACCGGCTGCACGTCGTCACCGACGGCGAGGACGCGCTGCGCTTCCTGCGCCGCGAGGCGCCGCACGAGGACGCGCCCCGGCCCGGCCTGATCCTGCTCGACGTCAACCTGCCCAGGCGCGACGGCCTGGACGTGCTCGCCGAGCTGAAGCGCGACCCGGATCTGCTGGTGTTGCCGGTCGTGATGCTGACCAGCTCGCGGGCCGAGGAGGACATCCTGCGCAGCTACGCGCTGCACGCCAACGCCTACGTGAGCAAGCCGGTCGACTTCGAGCAGTTCATCGAGGCCATCAGGCAGATCGACGACTTCTTCCTCACCCTGGTGCGCCTGCCTCGCTGACGGAATCCGCGGCGTGCGGGGGTCGGCTGCTGTGCTGGCTGCCCGTAATGGCCGGTTTGTTCCAGCATGGCCTTGCGGTTCATCGGTCTGCGCGCGCTCCGGAAGGCGCTCGGAAAAGATTGCGGACAGTTACCCTCCCGAATTGGACCCTGCTGGCTTGTTCTGGGCTTGCCCGGGTTGCCGGTCGCCCAGCGGGTCGGCGGCAGGCTCGGTGGGCCGCGGTTAACGTGGTAACTTTCCCCTTCGTGGTAACGGGACCCTTGTCTACGAGGGTCGATCCACCACAACGGGGAAATCGTCCACGTTGTTGACGGGACTGCCGGTGCGGTCCTATCCCGGTAGTCGCACACTGCACTCCAGCCACAGGCTGCGCGCCCGCGGTTAGGCCTGCCGGCCTGCCGGCGGCCAGATCGCTGACGGCGCGGGCGACGCATTGTTCTGGAATGCCTAGTGAGAAAACTGAGGGCGACACGCGACGGATGTCCGAGTCTCCGCCGTGGCCGGCACCCAGACTGGGGTCTATGCATGGCGTCATCGACATCGGGGATCCGGTGCCGGAGCAGACGGTACCCGGACAGGCAGGGCCCGGACAGGCAGGGCCCGGACAGGCTGGGCCCGGACGGCTCGGCCTGCGCGCCCGGACCGGGAGCTGGCGTGCCCTGCTGGACCGGCCGCTTACCTCTTATTACCTGCTGCTCGGCATCACGTGCCTGCTGCTCGGGCTCGGGCTCGTCATGGTGCAGGCAACCGCGTCGGTCGTCGACCTCGGGGAGAAGATCTCGCCCTACGCCGACCTGGAGAAACAGCTGATCGGCTGCGCCATCGGCCTGCCGGTCCTGTGGATCGCGGCCAGGTCCTCGCCGCGGCTGTTCCGCGCGCTCGCCTATCCGCTGCTGGCGGTGGCCGTGGTGACCCTCGGGCTGACGCTGATCCGCGGCGTCGGCGTGTCGCAGAACGGAGCGGCGCGCTGGATCTCCATTAGCGGGCTTCAGTTCCAGCCGTCGGAGCTGGCCAAGCTGGCGCTCGTGCTGTGGGGTGCCGACCTGCTGGCGCGAAAGGAAAGGCTCGGACAGCTCGCCGACTGGCGCCACCTGCTGGTGCCGCTGATGCCGGGCACCGGCGTGGTCTGCCTGCTGGTGATGGCCGGCGACGACCTCGGCACCACCTTTATTCTCCTGGTGATTTTCCTCGCGCTGCTGTGGGTGATCGGCACGCCCGGACGGGTCTACGCGGCGCTGCTGATCCTGATGGCGATGGCCATGGTGCTGATGATCATCTCGGCGCCGTACCGGTTCCAGCGGTTCACCGACTTCCTGCACCCGACCGGCAGCCCGACCGGCACGCAGATGCAGGCCATCCAGGGCCGGTGGTGCATCGCCTCCGGCGGCGTGTTCGGCGTCGGGCTCGGTTCCGGCGGCTGCAAGTGGGGCTGGGTGCCCGAGGACACCAGCGACTTCATCTTCGCGCTCATCGGCGAGCAGCTCGGCCTGGTCGGCACGATGTGCGTGACCGCGCTCTACGGCGGGCTGACGTTCGCCGGGCTCCGCGTGGCACGCCGGGTACCCGACCTGTTCTGCCAGCTCGCCGCCACCGCGATCACCGCATGGATCGCGGTTCAGGCGGTGGTGAACATCGGCGCGGTGATCGGCGCCGTACCTATTACCGGCGTGCCGCTGCCGCTGGTCTCGGCGGGCCTCTCCTCGCTGCTCGCGACGCTGGCCGGGCTCGGCATGCTGATGGCCTTCGCCCGGATGGAACCCGGCGCGCGCGAGGCACTGGCCGCACGTGGCCCTGGCTGGCCCGTCCGCGTTCTAAGCTGGCTCGGTCTGGCAAAACGCCGGAGCTTACGACCGGGGGCTGCGGTGCAGGAGGTTGAATGAGGGTACTGCTCGCCGGCGGCGGCTCCGCCGGTCACATCGAACCAGCTCTCGCGCTGGCCGACGCGCTCATGCGCGCCGCGCCGAGCACGAAGATCAGCTGCCTGGGCACCGAACGTGGATTGGAGACCCGGCTGATCCCGCTGCGCGGCTACCCGCTGGAGCTGATCCCGGCGGTTCCCCTGCCCCGGTCGATCACGCCGAAGCTGCTCACCGTGCCTGGCCGGCTGGCCGGCGCGGTGAACGCCGCCGCCGCCGCGCTGGACAAGACCAGGGCCGACGTGCTCGTCGGCTTCGGCGGGTACGTGGCCACCCCGGCCTACCTGGCGGCGCGGCGCCGCAAGGTGCCGATCATCGTGCACGAGGCCAACCCGAAGGCGGGTGTCGCCAACCGGCTGGGCGCCAGGTTCACCACGCACGTGTTCACCGGCCACCCGGATACCCAGATCCGGCACGGCAAGTACATCGGCATCCCGATCCGGCGGGAGATCGCCGAACTGGACCGGCTCGGGCTCGGCGACAAGGCCAGGGCGCACTTCGGCCTGCGGCCCGACCTGCCGGTGCTGCTGGTGACCGGCGGCTCGCAGGGCGCCAGGTCGCTGAACCATGCCGTGTTCGGCGCCGCGGGCTGGCTGCGCGAGGCAGGCATCCAGGTGCTGCACATCATCGGGCCGCGCAACGGCGTGGACGCGCCCGCCACGACGGCCGGCGTGCCGTACATCGCCACGACGTACATCGACCGGATGGACCTCGCCTATGCCGCGGCCGACTTCGCCCTGTGCCGGGCCGGCGCGATGACCTGTGCCGAGCTCACCGCCGTGGGCCTGCCCGCGGTGTTCGTGCCGCTGCCGATCGGCAACGGGGAGCAGCGGCTCAACGCGCTTCCGATCGTCCAGCACGGCGGCGGGATGCTGGTGCCGGACGAGGAGCTGACCGCGGACTGGATCAGGGACAAGCTGCTCCCGGTGCTCGTCGACATCGGCCAGGTGGCCGGCATGTCCGCCGCGGCAGCCTCGCTCGGCCGCCGCGACGCGGATCGCCTGCTGGCGCAGGCGGTCATCGACATCCTCAGCGAGCACCGGTGAACGTCGGCGAGCGAAGCAGCGGGCGCGGTGATGCCTGGACCGAGGAGGGCGCGACGAAGGAGCGCCCGACGAGGGAAGGCATCACCGCGAAGCGCCGGCAGCTGAGCGAGCCAATAAACAGAGCGCATTTTATAGGGATTGGCGGGGCCGGCATGTCCGGCATCGCCAGGATCATGCTGGCCCGCGGCATCGCGGTGTCCGGCAGCGACAGCACACCCTCCCCGGTGCTGGACGAGCTGGCGGCCCTCGGCGCCCGGGTCAGCATCGGTCACCACGCCGCCAACCTCGGCGACCTCCGCGCGGGCGACACGCTCGTCGTGTCCACCGCGATCCGGCAGGACAACCCGGAGCTGGTCGAGGCGGCCAGGCGCGGCATGCGTGTGCTGCACCGGGCCGCCGCGCTGGCTTCGGTGATGGCGGGCCGCCGGGTCATCGCGGTGGCCGGCACGCATGGCAAGACCACCACCACCTCCATGCTCACCACGATCCTGCGCGACTGCGGGGCGGAGCCCGGTTACGCCATCGGGGGAGTGCTGCGCGAGACGGGGCTCGGTGCCGAGGACGGGGCGGGCCTGGACTTCGTCGCCGAGGCCGACGAGAGCGACCGGTCCTTCCTGCTGCTCGCACCGGACGCCGCGGTCATCACCAACGTGGAGGCGGACCACCTGGACAACTACGCCGACCTCGCCGATATCCAGGCCGCGTTCACCGCGTTCGGCCGCAAGGTCAGCGGGCTGGTGGTCAGCTGCGCGGACGACCCAGGCGCGGAGACGGTGGCGGCCCAGCTCGATCCCGCCCTGGTCCGCCGCTATGGCGAGTCCGCGCACGCGGATTACCAGCTTTCCGACGTCCGGCCGGCGGGGATGGCGATCAGCTTCAGCGTCGCGTCGAGCCACAGCCCGTTCGGAGAAATATTCAGTCAGTTGACTTTGGGTGTGCCGGGCCGGCACAACGCGCTGAACGCGACGGCGGCCTTCGCGATGGCCGTCGAGCTCGGGTTCGCGCCGCCGCGGGTCACCGCGGCGCTGGCCGGCTACCGCGGCGCACGCCGGCGGATGGAGCCGAAGGGCGAGGCGCGCGGAATTCTGGTGCTGGACAGCTACGCGCACCACCCCACCGAGCTGGCGGCCGACCTGCGCGCGGCGCGCGACTTGGCCGAGGGGGGTCGGGTCATCGCCGTGTTCCAGCCGCACCTGTTCAGCCGCACCCGCCTGTTCGCGGCGGCATTCGGCGAGGCGCTTGGCCTCGCCGACGAGGCCGTGGTGCTGGACATCTATGCGGCCAGGGAGGACCCTGAGCCAGGAGTGACGGGTGCGCTAGTCGTCGCCGCGGTTCCGGACGGCAAGGGACGTTTCGTGCCGGACATGGACCTGGTGCCGGCCGTGGTGGCGAGCCTGGCCCGCCCGGGTGACGTGGTCCTCACCATGGGTGCCGGGGATGTGACCAAACTCGGCCCCCGCCTCGTGGAGGAGCTGATGCCGTGAGCGAACCCGTGACTGAGCCGGCGGTGCGCCCGCCAGCACCCCGGCGGCGCGGAAACGCCAGGAAGTACCGAGCGGCGTTCTTCGGGCTCGCGATGGCGGGCATCGTGGCCGGCGTGGCGTGGGCGCTGCTTGGCTCGAAGCTGCTCGTGGTGCGGTCCGTGGTGGTGACCGGCACCCACCTGGTGCCGCAGGCCGCGGTGCTGTCGGTGGCCGGCGTGCAGCCGGGAACGCCGATGGTGCGTGTGAACGCCGCCCAGATTCAGGCGCGAGTGGACGGCATCCGGCAGGTGCAGAGCGTGCAGGTGGTGAAGTCCTGGCCGGATCGCGTGGTGATCGAGGTCACCGAGCGGACGGCCGCGGTGGCCGTGGCCGCGCCGGGCGGCGGCTTCGACCTCGTCGACCCGTCCGGCGTGGTGGTGCGGTGGGTCGCGTCCCGGCCGTGGCGGCTGCCGAGGTTCGAGTCCGCCACGCCGATCGCGGGACTGCGCGGCGATCCGTCGGTCAGCCAGGCCGCAGCGGTGCTGCGCGTGCTGCCCTCGTCCGTCCGGTCGTCGGTGACGTCCGTGTCGGTGACCGACGCGCAGGTGTCCGTCGTGCTCAATTCCGGCGTGACGGTCGTGTGGGGAGACGCGAGCGGAGCCACCGTCAAGGCGCAGGTGCTCGCTATTCTCATGCGGACCCACGCGCGGTTCTACGACGTCAGCGGGCCTGGCGTGGCGGTGACCAAGACGTGAGAATCCGCGACACGCTGGGGCTAGTTAGTTGACCCTGGTGGCTGGCCACCCTACTGTCCCTATGAATCGCGCGGACGGCAAAAACTCTAAATCTTAACCTGAAGGTGAAGCCTGACGGTGACGGACGATGCCTTGACGGCGAACTTAGGACGAGCGGAAAGGGCCCCACTCGTGGCAGCACCGCAGAACTATCTGGCGGTCATCAAGGTCGTCGGAATCGGTGGGGGCGGCGTCAACGCCGTCAACCGGATGATCGAAGAGGGCCTCAAGGGCGTCGAGTTCATCGCCATCAACACCGACGCCCAAGCGCTGCTCATGAGCGACGCCGACGTCAAGCTCGACGTCGGCAGGGAACTGACCAGAGGGCTGGGCGCCGGCGCGAACCCGGACGTGGGCGCCAAGGCGGCCGAGGATCACCGCGAGGAGATAGAGGAAGTCCTCAAGGGCGCCGATATGGTCTTCGTCACCGCCGGTGAAGGCGGCGGTACCGGAACCGGCGGCGCGCCCGTGGTGGCGAACGTGGCCAGGTCGCTCGGTGCGCTGACTATCGGGGTCGTGACCAGGCCGTTCGGCTTCGAGGGCAAGCGCCGGGCGATACAGGCAGAAGTAGGGATCGAGCGGCTGCGCAGCGAGGTCGACACGCTGATCGTGATCCCGAACGACCGGCTGCTGTCCATCTCGGACCGGCACGTTTCTGTGCTGGATGCCTTTAAGGCCGCTGACCAGGTGCTCCTGTCTGGTGTCCAGGGAATCACCGACCTGATCACCACCCCTGGCCTGATCAACCTCGACTTCGCCGACGTGAAGTCGGTGATGTCCGGAGCGGGTTCGGCGCTGATGGGCATCGGGTCCTCGCGCGGGGACGACCGTGCGGTGGCCGCCGCCGAGATGGCGATCTCGTCGCCGCTGCTGGAGGCGTCCATCGACGGCGCGCACGGCGTGCTGCTGTCCATCCAGGGCGGATCCGACCTGGGCCTGTTCGAGATCAACGAAGCGGCTCAGCTCGTGTCTAATTCGGCCGCCGTGGACGCGAACATCATCTTCGGCGCGGTCATCGACGACGCTCTCGGCGACGAGGTGCGGGTGACGGTGATCGCGGCCGGTTTCGACGAGGCGCGGAACAACATCGGCGGCGCGACCGCATCGGCGCCCGCCGCCCGCGCGCCGCTGGCTCCGCCGGTCACGCCCGCTCCGCCGGTCGCACCGGTCGCGCCGGTCGCCCAGCCGATGGCGCGGCCCGGGTCGTTCGGGCCGCCCGCTGGCGGGTCTCCTGCTCCGGGTGCCAACGGCACTGGCCAGCATGGCATGAGCGCTGGCATGGTCGCGGAGCCGGCGCCGGCCGCTGTCAAGCCTGCCGCGTCGAGTGGGCCGGCCGTCCAGCCGGAACCCGCCGTGGCCCAGCCGGCGGCACCGGTCGCCGACGAGGTCGCGACGGAGGACGACGACGCGTACGGTCCGGCCGGCGCGTATCCCGTGGTGCTCGGCGCGCCGGTGCCCGAGCCGGTCGCCGACGAGCCCGCGCCGGACGCCTCTGCTGAGGCGGGTCGATCCGGAGCCGAGCAGGCGGTTACCGCCAGTGCGGCCGGTCCGGTCAAGCGATCCGCCGTCGAGACCGCTGGCAAGACCTTCGAGGTCGCTACCAGCCGGCGGCGCCCCGTCGTCTTCGAGGAAGACGACGATCTGGATATCCCCGACTTCCTCAAGTGAGGGACCCGGCGGACCGCCGCGCTGAGTTGGCCAGCAACCTGGCGGAGGTGCGCGAGCGCATCGACGCCGCGTGCGCCGCCGCCGGCCGGGCCGCGTCGGACGTAACGCTGATCGCCGTCACCAAGACATGGCCCGCCAGCGACGTGCGACTGCTGGCCGAGCTGGGCGTGTCCGACGTGGGGGAGAACCGCGACGCCGAGGCGGCCCCGAAGGCAGTGGCCTGCGCGGATCTGGACCTGACGTGGCACTTCGTTGGCCAGCTCCAGACGAACAAGGCCGCCAGCGTGGCGCGGTACGCGAGTTTCGTGCATTCGGTCGACCGGGTCCGGCTGGTACGCGCGCTGGGTACCGCGGTGCGCCGGGCGGAGCGTACGGTCGGCTGCCTGATCGAGGTCAGCTTGGCCGACGACCCGGCCCGCGGCGGGGCGGCCGCCGCCGACGTGCCCGCCTTGGCTGACGCGGTGGCGGGAGAAAAAGGCCTGGTCCTTGCCGGTGTGATGGCGATCGCGCCACTGGACGCGGATCCGGTGGCGGCGTTCGCGGGGCTGGCTTCCAGCGCGGCCGCGGTGCGCGCCGTGCGTCCGGCCGCGACGATGATCTCGGCCGGCATGAGCGGCGATCTCGAGGCCGCCGTCGCGGCCGGCGCGACACACCTGCGAATCGGTACGGCGTTGCTCGGCGTTCGCGGGCCTGTCGTCAGGTAATGTCCCACGCGTGAGGGCCGAAAAGGCTGGGGACGACGGGTAGGCACGGAGGACTGACGGATGGCCAGCGCGATGCGCAAGATGGCGGTCTACCTCGGCCTCGTGGAGGACGACCACCGCTACGCCGACAAGTACGACTCCTACGAGGAGTACGAAGACTACGACGAGCAGCAGCCTCGAGCAGACGTGCCCGAGGAGGTAGAGACGCGTGTCTCCAGAGACGATTACGGTGGTTACCAGGCCACGGAGTGGCGCCCAGAGCACGTGCCGCCGCAGACGACCGATCTCGCCCGTATTACGACACTGCATCCCCGCACTTACAATGAAGCGCGTACCATAGGTGAGCACTTCCGTGAGGGCACGCCGGTGATCATGAATCTGACCGAGATGGTCGATAGTGACGCTAAGCGTCTAGTCGACTTCGCGGCGGGTTTGATCTTCGGGCTTCGCGGAGGGATCGAGCGTGTGACCAACAAGGTCTTCTTGCTGACGCCGGCTAATGTCGAGGTCACCGCGGAGGACAAAGCTCGCATTGCCGAGCGCGGCTTCTTTAATCAGAGCTAACGGACAAGCAGTGATGACGTGACGCTGAGCAGTAACCATGCTGGACAGGCTGGGGCCGGTTCCGAGGGCAGGGCCGACTCGTGTCATACGTGAAGGATGTCCTCACCTGGGTGCTAGCGCTATACCTGTTCGCGCTGGTCGTCAGGATGATTTTCAGCTGGATACAGGCGTTTTCCCGTGACTGGCGTCCCTCCGGGATCCTCCTGGTTGTGGCTGAAAGTGTCTTCACAATTACTGATCCGCCGCTGAAGTTCCTGCGCCGTTTTATCCCGCCACTGCGGCTCGGTATGGTAGCCATGGATCTGAGCTTCATGGTTCTCTTCATCGTGGTCTTGATCATGCTCGAAGTGGTCGTGCCGCAGCTTTGATTCAGGTACCGTCGTGAGGAACACGGTCCATGCGCGCCGAGGAGACGAGATGCCGCTGACGCCCGCGGATGTGCGGAATAAGCAGTTCAGTACCACCAGGCTCCGGCCCGGCTACGACGAGGAAGAGGTTGACGCCTTCCTCGACGAGGTCGAAGCCGAGCTTGACCGGCTTATCCAGGAGAACGAGGAACTCCGGGCGAAGCTGGCTGAACTCCTGCGCGGTGGCGGCAAGGCGGCGGTGCCGGCGTTGAGTTCGCCGCTGTCCGACCCGAAGGCGGACATGATGGAGCCCCAGGCGCCGCCGCAGCCAGAGCGGCGGCAGCCAGAGCCCGTCATGATGGGCGGGATGCCGCACATCGAAGACAACATGGACACCGCTGCTCGTGTGCTCTCGCTGGCGCAGCAGACCGCCGACCAGGCGATCGCCGACGCGCGCCGGGAGGCCGACGAAACGCTCGGCCGCGCGCGCCGCGAGGCCGATGAAGTGCTGACCAAGGCACGTCGTCAGGCCGAGCAGATCACCGGCGACGCGCGTGCCCGCGCGGAGAGCCTGGAGCGCGACGCGCAGGAGCGGCACCGTCAGGCGATGGGCTCGCTGGTGCAGCAGCGCGAGGAGCTTGAGCGCCGTGTCGACGACCTTCGTGCCTTCGAGCGTGAGTACCGCAGCAGGCTGAAGGCCTACCTCGAAGGTCAGCTTCGCGACCTTGAGGCCGGGGTAACTGACAGTGGCACGTTCCCCACGGTAGGCTCTTCCCCGCAGCCTGCGATACCTGCGGGACTCGGTCAGCCTGCCGTCCGCAACGGCAACGGCCCGGGGACCGGTCAGTACTCGATGCCAGAGGTACACGCTGGCGGCTTCCGGACAACCGAAGGAACGCCCTCGCGCGAGCGCCGGTAAGGAGCACCGCGCGTAGGGGCTCGCCGCTGGGAGATCGTGCGTGATCCGGTTCAGTGCCTTGCTTGTGGCGGTCGCGACCGGCTTGCTGATCGCTGGCGTGATAGCGAGTCGGCTAGCGCTGGTGTATATCGCGATCGCGGTCAGCGCCGTCGCTCTGGTCGTGCTCGGTGTGGGGGCCGGCCTGAGGCGCGAGGAGTTGTTCGGCAAGCCGGTGGCGGCTGAGCCGCGCGAAGTCCCTGAGCCCGTTGAGCCGGTCGAGCCGGTCGCGGCGGCTGCTCCGGCGGCTGTCCCGTGGGGCGCCGCGACGTCGTCCGCCTGGTCGGCTCGCCCAGCCACTGCCGCTCCCGCGCCCGCTCCTGCGGGCAGCGGATCGGGTTGGAGCGGAAGCGGCTGGGCCGATACGCCCGCGGCAAAGGAATCGTGGGGCGGGCTGCCCGAGGCGGGTCGCTTCGAGACCAAACCCGCG
>Ga0070741_10014093_pt1 | contig 13913 bp, 11 predicted proteins | sample Coa_R1_4_FD_66440 | JGI IMG/M metagenome (GOLD analysis project Ga0070741, IMG submission 66440) | Surface soil microbial communities from Centralia Pennsylvania, which are recovering from an underground coalmine fire - Coalmine... | ecosystem: Environmental > Terrestrial > Soil > Unclassified ... | reverse complement strand
CCGAGGCGCTGCGCTCGGGCGCGTCGGCGTACGTGCTCAAGCAGGCGCAGGCGCGCGAGCTGGTGCAGGCGATCCGCGCCATCGCCGCCGGCCGCCGCTACCTGAGCCCGCCGCTCTCCGAGGAGAAGATCCAGGCCTACGAGCAGCGCGCGCAGTCGGTGGCGGTGGACGCGCACGAGACGCTCACCGGGCGCGAACGCGAGGTCCTGCAGCTCGCCGCCGAGGGGCTGACCAACGCCGACATCGGCAAGCGGCTCGGCATCGGCAAGCGCACCGTCGAGACCCATCGCGCGAATTTGATCGGCAAGCTCGGGCTCAAGTCGCAGGCGGAGCTGGTGAAGTACGCCATCCGCAAAGGCCTGCTCACGGTCGACTGACGCGCGATGGAAATCGATCAGCTGCGCACGTTTCTGATGGTGCTCGAACAGGGCGGCTTTTCGCGCGCGGCCGAGGCGCTCAAGATCGGGCAGTCGACGGTGAGCTTTCACGTGAAAGCGCTCGAGGCCGCCGCCGGCGCGCGCCTGCTCGATCGCCGCAGCGGACGCGTGCGCGCCACCGCGTCGGGGCGGCTGCTCGAACGCTACGCGGTCAAGCTGGTGGCGCTGCGCGACGAGGCGCTGGCGCGGCTGCGCGCCGAGGAGTCGGGCGAGCGCGGCCGCGTGCGCGTGGCGGCGTCGACCATCCCCGCCGAGCTGCTCCTGCCGCCGGTGCTGGCCGCGTTTCGCCGCGCGCACCCGCAGGTGGCGATCGCCGTCGAGGTCTCCGACTCGCGCGGCGCGCTCGAGGCGCTCTTGGCGCAGGAGTGCGATCTCGCGCTCGTCGGCGCGCAGCGGCGGGACGCGCGCGTGGCGTACTCGGCGTTCGCCGCCGACGAGGTGGTGCTGGCCGGTGCGCCGCGCTTCGCCCCGTCGGGAAAGCTGACCATCGCCGAGCTTTCGCGCGTGCCGCTGATCCTGCGCGAGGAGGGCTCGGGCACCGGCGACGCGGTGTCGGCGCTGCTCGGCCGCGCGGCGACGAGCGACTCGAGCCCGGCGCCGCTCGCGGTCGGCTCGAGCGAGGCCGCGCGCCGCTGCGCCGTCGAGGGCGTGGGCCTCACCTTCATCTCGCGCCGCGCCATCGCCGACGACGTGGCCGCGCGCCGCCTGCACGTGATCAAGCTCCCCGGCACGCCGGTGCACCGCCGCTTCTCGGTGGCCCGCCTGCGCGCGGTCTCGCCCTCGGCCGCCGCCCGCGCGCTCTCCGACGAGCTCCATCGATATTATCGATAGCGGCGATTCGATCCATCGATTTTCCTGACTTGCCTCCGCGCCCCCGCCCGCGTACAAACGGGGCCAGACGGAGGAACCCATGCGGCACGCGTACGGTCTCGACGAGGCGGCGGAGAAATATCGCGACAAGGCGGCGCAGCTCGCAGCCGGCGTGCTCGCGCCCAACGCGGCCAAGGTGGACGAGACCGCCAGCTTCCCCGAGGCGGGCGTGGCGGCGCTGGCGGCGCAGGGGTTCTTCGGCTTGACGGTGGCGCGCCCGCTCGGCGGCGTCGGTCTCGGGCCGCGCGCGTTCGCCGCGGTGGTCGAGGAGCTGGCGATGGGCTGCTCGTCGACGGCGATGATCTACGTGATGCACGTCTGCGCCACGCAGGCGATCGCCTCGGGCGAAAAGCTCGCCGGCCGCGATCACCTACTCGGGCAAATTGCCGCAGGCAAGCACCTCACGACGCTGGCGCTGTCGGAGAAGGGCTCGCGCTCGCAGTTCTGGGCGCCGGTGTCCAAGCTGGTGGCGCACGGCCGCGACTTCCGCGTGAGCGCGCAGAAGTCGTGGGTCACCTCGGCGCACCACGCCGACTCGTTCGTCTCCGCCTCGCAGAAGCCGGGCGCCGCGAGCCCGCTCGAATCGACGTGCTTCCTCGTGCACCCGAAGAGCCCGGGCGTGCGCTTCCCGGCGCAGTTCAACGGGCTCGGCCTGCGCGGCAACGACTCGGCGCCGGTCACGCTCGAGGACTACGCGGTGGCCGCCGGCGATCTCGTCAGCGCGCCCGGCGAAGGCCTCAAGACCGAGCTCGAGGTGGTGCTGCCCTGGTTCAACGTCGGCACCGCGGCGATGTCGAACGGCCTGGCGCGCGCCGCGGTGGCGGCGACGGCGAAGCACCTCGCCGAGACCGGCTTCGAGCACAGCGACTCGCGGCTGCGCGATCTCCCGACGCTGCGCGCGCGCCTGGCGCAGATGGCGATCCGCACCGAGCAGTCGCGCGCGCTCCTCAACTACACGATCGGCGAGGTGGAGGCGCCGTCGGAGACCACGCCGCTGTTCGTGCTCGAGACGCGCGCGGCGGCGCTCGAGGCGGCGGCCGACGTCACCGACCTGGCGATGAAGGCGTGCGGCGGCGCGGCGTTCTCGCGCCACCTCGGCGTCGAGCGGCTGTTCCGCGACGCGCGCGCCGGCTGGGTGATGGCGCCGACGGTCGATCACCTGCACGACTTCCTCGGCAAGGCGCTCACCGGGATGCCGCTGTTCTGATGGCGCTCCTCGTCGGAGCAGTGGCGTACGATCCCAAGGTCGTCACCATCTGGGAGGGGCTGCGCGATTATTTTCGCGCGGCGGGCGTGCCGATCGACTTCGCGCTGTTCTCGAACTACGAGCGGCAGATCGACGAGCTGCTCGCCGGGCACGTCGACGTCGCGTGGAACACGCCGCTCGCGCACGTGCGCGTCAAGCAGGGCTCGGGCGGCAAGTCGCTGTCGCTCGGCATGCGCGACTCGGATCGCGACTTCCGCGCCAAGATCGTCGCGCGCAAGGACGCCGGCCTGCGCGCGGTCGCCGAGCTCGCGGGCCGCAAGCTGGCCGTCGGCAGCCGCGACTCGACGCAGGCGCGCATCCTGCCGCTGCACTTCCTCAAGCGTGAGGGCGTCGACCTCGCGCGCGTCGAGCTGGTGCCGTTCGACAGCGATCTCGGCAAGCACGGCGACACCGGCCGCTCGGAGCTGGAGGTGCTGGCCGCGGTCGCCGACGGACGCGCCGAGGCCGGCTGCGTCGGCGATCTCGTCTGGGTCTCGGAGCAGGCCGCCGGCCGCGTCGATCCCTCGCGCGTCGAGGTCTTGTGGACCACGCCGCCATTCGATCACTGCATGTTCGACGCGCTGCCGTCGCTCGACGCCGGCGCGGCCGAGGCGTTCCGCCGCGCGCTCTACGCCATGAGCTGGGACGATCCGCGCCACCGCCGCATCCTCGAGCTCGAAGGGCTCAAGCAGTGGCTGCCGCCGCGCGAAGAGGGCTACCAGAGCCTGCGCGAGGCGCTGGCCGATCTCGGCGGCTGATGCCGGAGCGGCTGGCGGCGCTGGCGGTCGACTGCGGCAATTTGCCGGTGTCGGGCGGCTTGCTGGCGATCGTGCGGCCGGCGCTCGAGCGGCTGGCGCCCGGCGGCGTGCTGGCGCTGACCTCGACGGCGCGATCGGTGGCCGAGGATCTGCCGGCGTGGTGCCGCGTCGAGCGGCACGACTACCGCGGCGCCGAGCCGCTGCCCGACGGCCGCACGCGCCACCTGGTCGCGCGCGGCCCGCTCGGCGTGGCGCGCGTCCTCGACGGAGCCGGCGACGGCGACGGCGTCGACGACGGCGACGGCAAAATGCCCGAGCGCGCCGATCCGTCGAGCGGGTTCGCGCCGCGCGGCGCCCGCGTCGAGCCGGGCGGACCGGCGTATCCGTTCACGCTCGTCGAGCGCGCGCGCGTGGCGCCGCCCGAAGCGGCGCAGCTCTACCAGCAGGCGCTCGCCGCGCAGTGGGACGCGGCGCGCGACATCGCGTGGTCGGCGATCGCGCCGCTTCCGCCCGCGCTCGACCGCGCGGTCGGCCAGGTGATGACGTTCCTCGCCGAGAACGAGCTGTCGGCGCTGTACGTGCCGTCGCGCTTCGTCGCGCGCCTGCACCCGGCGTACGTCGAGGTGGCGCAGTTCCTGTCGAGCCAGCTCGGCGACGAGTCGCGCCACATCGACGCGTTCCTGCGCCGCGCGCGCGCCGCCGGCGGCCTCGGCGTCTCCTCCGCCACCACGTCGCGCTCGCTGCTCTCCCTGCTCGAGCTCGACGACTTCACCGAGGCGTCGTTCCTGCTCTCGGTGCTCGGCGAAGGCACGTTCCTCGATCTGCTGCGCTTCCTCGAGCGCCACGCGCCCGACGAGCCGACCGCCGACCTCGCGCGCCGCGCCCGCGCCGACGAAGCGCGCCACGTCCACTTCGGCGTCGCGCACGTGCGCCACGCGCTCGCCCACGATCCCACGCTCTACGCCCGCCTCGAGGCCGCGGTCGCGCGCCGCGCCGCCACCCTCTCCGGCTCCGCTGGCGTCCCCGCCCCCATCCAAGACGCGCTCACCATCCTAGCCGCCCGCGGCGACGATCCCCCCTCGGTCGCCCGCGGCCACGAAGCCTTCCGCGAGCTGCTCGCCGACATGCACGACGGCCGCATCAAACGCCTCCTCACCGCCGGCTTCACCCTCGCTCAAGCCACCCGCATCTCCGACCTCCACACCCCCAACTTCATGTAGCGCCGGTCCGAGCGAGCGCTACCTGGGGAGCGCGTCGACGCTGAGCACGTCGCAAAAATAGAGCGTGTCGCCGGCGAGAATGAGTTCGCTGACCTGCATCGAAAATTTCGCGACGGTTTGAACGGCGCCGCCCGAGCGCGGGACGCGGCGCAGGCCTTCGGCGTCGGCGAAGAAGAGGTGCGTGGCGTCGGCGGCGAGGCGCCACGGGAGCTGCGACGGCCGCGCCAGCGTTTCGACGCGGCATTGATGAGCCCGCGCACCACCGGATCGAGATCCATCGTCGACCAGAAGACGCCGCCGCGATCGGCGAGCCAGGTGGCCCACTGCCGCGGCTCCTCGACGACGACGCGCGTCGCGCCGCCCGCTTTCGCCGCCGCGAGCAGCCGCCCGCCGAAGAACGTGCGGATGTACAGCCGCTCGCCGTCGAGTTCGAGCCCGCTCGCGAGCGGGAGCTGCGTGACGATCGCCGCCGCTTTGCCGCCGCGCTTGGGCACGCGCCACACCGCGCCGTCGCGGGCGTCGGTCAGCTCGGCGCGCGCCGGCGTGAGCTTGCCGCCGTCGAGCGACGCCGGCTTTTCGTTGGCCAGCGCGACCGAGCTGCCCGTCAGCACGTAGACCGCGGCCTCGTCGACGGCGAGCGCCGACGGCTCAGCCAGCCCGCGCGCGAGCGTGTGCGGCGCGCCGCCGGTTTGCGCCAGCGCGTAGAGCGCGCCGGCTTTGCGATCGGTGAAGTACAGCGTGTCGCCGTCGGCGGCGAGCGCAGCGTCGGGCGCGACGTCGGCGATCCGCTCGACCGCGCCGCCCGCGATCGCGACGCGCATCAGCCCCGCCGGCGCGACGCCCGGCTGATACTTCTCCAGGCCGCCTTCATTGATCCAGAACAAGCTGGCCCCCGCGGCGGTGAGCGCGCGCGGTTTATTCTGGCGCGCGGCCAGCTCGCGATACGGCTTCGCCGGCGACACGGGCGGCGCGCTCGTCGACGTCGCGCGCGGCGGCGGCTCCTTGCAGCCGGCGAACAGCAGCAGCGAGCAGACTGCGGCGGCGCGCGCGCTCCTCACGAGTTCGGCCATTCCCCATCGGGAACGTAGCGCGCCGCGCGCCGCTCGTCACGCCGCGTGAAGGGCGGCCAGCTCGGCGGAGAGCCACGCCGGCGGCGCGCACAAGCGGCCGGCGTCGTGCGCGAACACGCGCGCGCGCCCGAGCCCCGTCGAGCTGCCGGCGTTCACCACGTCGAGCGGCCGCGCCTCGCCGGCGTACAGCCGCTGCGCCGCCGGCACGTGGCGGTGCCCGTGCAGCACCAGGTCGGCGCGCCCGCGCAGCCGCTCGAGCAGCGTCGAGCCGCGATCCAGCTCGGCGGCGAACGGCAGCCCGACGAAGCTGGCGATCTTCTCGAGCGGCTGCTCCTCGGGCAGCGGCAGCGGATGGTGGTGCAGGATCACGACGACGAGCGCGTCCGCCGGCGCGGCGTCGAGCGCGCGATCGATCTCGTAGAGATCGGCCAGCGTCAATTCGCCGTGGCCGGCGAACACGTAGCGGTTGTGCGGGCCGGTCGAGTCGACGCGCACCAGGTACAGCCCGTCGCGCGCGTCGACCTGCACGCGGCCGCCCGACATGAGCGCGCGCGCGGCGTCGTCGCCGAGCCGATCGTGATTGCCGGGGATCACCGTTAGCCGCGACTGAAGCGGCGCGAACGTGCGCGCGAAACGATCCAGCTCCGAGTACAGCCCGCGGTGCGTGACGTCGCCGGTCACCACCACGTGATCGACGCGCGCGGCGTCGATCGCGCGCACCAGCGCCGTCGCCGCATCGGCGGCGCGCGCGCCCGAGCCGAAGTGCAGATCCGACAGGTGCGCGAGCGTCTTCATCAGCACGCCTCCGCTTGTTCGCGCGCGCCGCGCTCGTCGGGCGGCGACTCGAGTCGCGTGCCCGGCAAGACGCGCAGTCGATTACCGCGCCACTCCACCGTCGACACCACCAGGCCGTAGAGCCACGCCGCGCCGATCAACAGATCTTTTGCCGGCACCACCAGCAGCGCGAAGCGTCCGGCGCCGCGCCCGCGCAGCCCGCGCGCCGCCGCCACGTCGATGCCGACCTTGCAAACGCAAACTCCGCCGAGCGCCGCCAGGCTCCACAGCGCCGGCGAGCACGCCACCGCCGCGAGCGCGAACAAGAGCGGATTCAAGAACGCCTCGCACAGATACGTCGGCGTCCCCACCGCCTGCCGGTGGATCACCGACCAGCGCCGGTAGCGCCGCACGAAATCGCCGACGCTGCGCTCGCGCGACACGTTCACCACCGGCCGCGCCGCGATCGCGCAGCGCTTGCCGAGCTCGCGGCTCATGCGCCGCCCGAGCACGTAGTCCTCGGCCAGCACGTCCTTGACAGCCTCGAAGCCGCCGAGCGCGCGCAGGTCGTCGCGCTTGAGCGACATCGATTTGCCGATGACGATGTCCTGCCCGGCGACGCGCTTGGCGGCGATGACGCCCGGCCCGACGTGACACGCGAGGTGCAAGTTGTCGAGCAGCGCGCCGAGCCGCCGCTCGCCCGCGCCGGCGATCGCGTGCGACACCATGCCGACGCGCGGGTCCTCGAACGCGTGCGCGATCTCGTCGAGGTATCGCCGCCCGACGCGGATGTTGGAATCGCTGACGACGAGAATCGAATGGCGCGCGGCCGCCGCCAGCGTGATGAGCTGATTGACCTTTGGATTCTTTCCCGGCAATCCGCGCTGCACGATGACGCGAAAGCGCTCCGGCCACTGCGCGGCGATCGCGCGCGCCACCGGGTACGCCGAATCGCGGCGATCTTTGACGCCGAGGAGAATTTCGAAGTCGGGGTAATCGAGCGCGGCGAAGCTGGCGAGGTTGGCGGCGAGATCGTCGTCGAGCCCGCATAACGGCTTGAGCACCGAGATGCCGGGCCTGAGCCTCGGCCGCCCGGGCGGCGCGCGCAGGAAATTGCGCGTCGAGCCGAGCTGCACCGCCAGCAGCGCCACTCCCGCGGCCGCGATTCCGACGAGCACGATGCTCAACCATTGGCTCATGCGCCAAGGTCTACGCGCCCCGTGAAACCGCCGGGAACACGCATTGCGACGAATTGGCAATAAACCGGTTATTTATTGAGCGCGCTTATTTAATTGCGCGGCTTCGAGCTTCTCGACGATGCGATAGAGGCCGAACTTCGGCAGGCGCATATAACCCGACCACGCGGCGGCGGCGAGCGTGCCGTCGGACATCCATTCGCCGATCCAATCGGCGGCGAAGCGCGGATCGCTCTGCTTCAAACCGGCGCCGGCGTGCATCGCCCAGCGACGGTTGTAGCGCTCGTGCACGCCCATCGGCCACGAGAACACCAGCGGCAATCCGAGCGCGGCGAAGAACGTTATCTCGCTCGGTTTGGTCCAAAGAATATCGGTCTCGGCGAGCAATCGATTGAAGCGTTTGAAGTAGGCGTCGAACTCCGTTTCAATCAATATTTCAATCCCGCGCCCCAATAATGAATCGAGGCCGGCGCCCGAAATGGCGGCGCGAAACTCGGCGGCGACCTCTTCGCGCACGCCGGCGACCAGCGCCAGGCGAAAGCGGCCGGCCTCGATCAGGCCGCGAAAGCCGGGCAGGAAGTCGCGCGCCAGCCGCGCCTGCGCGCCCGCGCCACCGACGGCGAACGTGAGCAGCGGCGCGCGGCGCTCCTCGCCTTCGGGCAGCTCGCCGAGAAAGTGGTGCAGCTCGTCGCGGTACGACTGGCGGAACTGCCGCTCGGGATCGAGCCGCACCAGGCGCGCGGCGAGGTTGCGCTTGAGCGTGGTCAATTCGATTCCGCCGAGTAGCTCATGCGGCAAGGGATAACCGGTGTATTCGATGTGCTCGCCGGGGACGCCGTACGCGCGCAGGCGCCGCTCGACGCGCAAGCTGGGCGCGAAGTAGCGGATGCGGCTGCGCGCGGCGTCGATCGGCGCCCACACGCGGTTGATGTCGCTGTCGGTGACCACGCAGTAGACCGGCTCGCAGCCGGCGCGATCGGCGATCACCGCCGGCGCGAAGAACGTCGCGAGCAGCGGCGCGCCCGTCGAGCCGAGGTGCTCGACCAGGCCGCGCCCCATGCCGCTCTGGCGCATGCGCTCGAGCGTGCGCGTGCCCGCCGTCGGCGCCGAGAGATCGCGGAACGGGTGCAGCGGCTCGATGAAGGTGAGCGAGTCGAGCGCCGAGCGCAGCGGCGCGCCGACGACCGGGAGCTGCGACAGGCGCGAGCCGAACTCGTAGATGCGGCGCGCGCGCGACCACTGCGCCTGCTCGTCGGGGCGCGCGAGCGGCGGGCGATCGCACTGGAGCACCGGCGTGTCGAGCCGCTCCGCCAGCGCGTGCGCCGGGCGAAGGTGGCCGTAGCCCATCTCGATCGCCACCAAAGTCGTCTTGGCCATTCGTCGCGGATTTTATATCGCGCCCAATCGCGATCGTTTTCGAGTTATTTTTGAAGCGAGATGGCAAAGCCGTCGCTCGTCATCGCGGCCGGGCCGGCGCTCTTCGCCGCGGTGGTCGCGTTCGCCGGCTGCGCGCCGCCGGCCGCGCCGCTCGAGCCGAGCGTGTCGAGCATCTCGCCGCCGCTGGTGTTCCTGGCGCGCACCGTCGACGTGCACCTGGCGGGCTTCGCCACCCACTGGAGCGACGCCACCACCGTCGACTTCGGCGACGGCGTGACGGTCAATCGCGTGACCGCCGCCAGCGCCACCGCGCTCACCGCCAACGTCACGGTCGCGCCCGGCGCCGCCGTCGGCAAGCGCGACGTGGTCGTCTCGGACGGCGCGGTCCGCGAGCCGTTCAAGGCGACGTTCGAGATCGCGCCGCCGATCAAGGTGACGCTCGAGGGCGTCGAGGCGCAGGGCTCGATCTTCACGCTGCACGCCGACAACCTCGACCTGGCGAACCTGTTCGATACGACGTCGGTGACGATGGGCTTCTTCGGGCCGCCGGTGTTCGTGAACCTGGCGATCGCGGCGCCGGCGGGCGCGCAGCTCCAGATCTCGAGCGTGACGCCGTTCGCCGTCGACGCGACGGTGCTGGTGGACGTGAACGCGCCGCCCGCGGTGGCCGATCTCGACGTGGTGTCGGGCCCGCCGGGCGGCGCGCAGACGCACTTCCCCGCTCCGGCGGCGCTCGACGTGCGCGCGCGCGCCGCCGCCGCGCTGCCGGCGGGCGCGACCCGCGGCACCGTCGAGCGCGCGTTCGATTCGTCGCTGTTCGCGTTCGCGCCGCCGGCGGGCGCGGCGATCCAGGATCTCGACGCGCGCGTGAGCGGCGCGGGGCCGGTGCCGGCGATCGCGGTGCTGCCGAAGTCGGGCGCGTTCGCCGATCTGTTGTCGTTCGGCAAGCGCGCGACGCTGGTGAGCGCGTCCGCCGATCCGTTCTCGGTCGTCTACTGGGACAATTCGGGGTCGAGCGGCTACGACTTCACCATTCAGCGCGTCGAGACCGCAGCCGCGGCGTTCGCCGATTCCGATCCGGCCAACGACGTGCGCGCCGGCGCCACCGCGCTCGCGGCGCTGCCCGCGGTGGTCACCGGCGCCACGCTCACGTCGCTGCGCGATCACGACTGGTTCTCGTTCACCGCCGCCGCGGCCGACGTCGGCCGGAGCCTGCGCGTGCAGACGGTCGCCGGCGATCCGCGCACCGACACCGTGCTCGACGTGCTCGCCTCCGACGGCATCACCTCGCTCGGCGGCCCGTCGAACGACTTCGACTTCCACGAAGACTTCACGAGCGCCCCGCTCCCCGCCGCCGGCACCTACTACGTCCACGTCTACGCCTCGCCGACGTTCGACGCGAACTACCGCGCCTACCAGCTCGTCGCCCGCCTGCAATAGTTTGAACGGCGGTTCAAAGTTTTCCGGAGCGAGCGGTCAGGCGTTGAGCGGGGCGAGCAGGCTGAGCGCGTAGCGGCGTTCGCCGTCGAGCCACTGGGTCTCGATCGCCAGGCCGGCGGTGTGCGCCAGCGTGTCGATCTCCTCCTGCGAGTACTTGTACGAGGACTCGGTGTGGATCGCCTCGCCGGCGGCGAACGGCGCGATCAGGTTGAGCGCGCCGACCGGCACCGTCTGGTCGCGGTCGGAGACCAGCGCCAGGTCGATGCGCCCGGCGATGTCGTCGTAGTGCGCGCGGTGCTCGAAGCGCGTGAGATCGAAGTGGCCGGCCAGCTCGCGGTTGATGCGCGCCAGCAGGTTCAGGTTGAAGCGCGCGGTCACGCCGCGCGAGTCGTCGTACGCACGCTCGAGCTGCGCGCGCGGCTTGCGCAGATCGATCCCGACCAGCAGCCGATCCTCGACGGAGAGCTGCGCGCGCAGCCGCTGCAGGAAGCGCGCGGCGTCGTCGCGCGCGAAGTTGCCGACGTTCGAGCCCAGCCACAGGATCAGCTTGCGCGACGGATGATCGCGCAGCGCGCGCAGCCCGGCGCGGTACTCAGCCGACACCGCCGTCACCTCCAGCCCGGGATACGCCGCGAGCAGATCGCGCGCGCTCGCCCGCAGCATCGAGCGCGAGATGTCGACCGGCAGGTAGCGCAGCTTGCCGTGGCGCCGCAGCATCGCCTCGACCAGCACGCGGGTCTTGCGCGCGCTGCCCGAGCCCAGCTCGACCAGGCTGGTGCCGGCGGGAAAGCGCTCGGCCAGCTCGTCGGCGCGCGCCTCGAGGATCTCGGCCTCGGCGCGCGTCAGGTAGTACTCGGGCAGATCGCAGATGCGCTCGAACAGCTCCGAGCCGCGCTCGTCGTAGAGATAGCGGCACGGGATGCGCTTGGGCGCGTGCGTGAACCCGTCGCGCACCGCGCGCGCGAAGTCGTCGCGCGCCGTGCCCGCGGCCTCGATCCACGTGAGCCGCTCGTCGGTCGGCATTCCGGTCATCGGCTGCTCCTCCTCATCTGCGTGGCTCTTCATCGGCGATCCTTGGCCAGGCGCACGCCGCTCATCTGCCAGCGCGCGCCGGGTGCGAAGTAGTTGCGATAGCTCGAGCGCACGTGCGCGCGCGGCGTCAGGCACGAGCCGCCGCGCAGCACCTGCTGGTTGCACATGAACTTGCCGTTGTACTCGCCGAGCGCGCCGTCGGGCGCGCGGTAGCCGGGATACGGCTGGTACGCGCTCGAGGTCCACTGCCACACGTCGCCGTAGAGCGACGCGCCGCCGAGCGGGTGGAGCGCGCCCGACTCGACGAAGTTTCCATCGATGGCGCCGGCGGCGCCGCTCGCCGCGCGCTCCCATTCGAACTCGGTCGGCAGGCGCGCGCCGGCCCAGCGCGCGTAGGCGTCGGCTTCGTAGTAGCTGACGTGACACACCGGCGCGTCGCGCTCGACGGGACGCGGGCCGGCGAGCGTCATCACGGTGAAGTCGCCGCCGTCCGGCTCCCAATACAGCGGCGCCTGCCAATCGCCGGCGCGCGCGGCCGCCCAGCCGTCGGCGAGCCACAGCTCGGGGCGGCGATATCCGCCGTCGCGCATGAAGTCGAGGTACTCGCCCGCGGTCACGGCGCGCGACGCCAGGCGATACGGCTGGAGCAGCACGCGGTGGCGCGGCCGCTCGCAATCGAACGCGAAGCCGCCGTCGGGCGCGCCGATCGACGCCAGCGTCTCGTCGAAGTCGAGCCACTCGAGCGGCGCCGCGGGCCGCGCGCGCGGGCGAGGCGCCGTCGCTCCCGTCGCCGTCGTCGCGTAGGCGGGACGCAGCGGATTCTGCGCGAACAGGTGCTTCACGTCGGTGAGCAGCAGCTCCTGGTGCTGTTGCTCGTGGTGGAGGCCGAGCCACAACACCGGCGCCAGCCGCTCGCCGCCGCGATCGAGCAGCACGGCCAAGTGACGATCGACATGCGCGCGGTACTCGCGCACCTCCGCCACCGTCGGCCGCGCCAGCAGCCCCCGCCGCGCGCGCTCGTGGCGCTCCCCCAGCGCGTCGTAATACGAATTGAAAAGATAATTATAAAGCGGGTGATATTCGCGATATCCCGGGATCCCCGGTTTCAACGCAAACGTCTCGAAGAACCAGCTCGTATGTGCCAGGTGCCACTTCACCGGGCTGGCGTCGGGCATCGATTGCACGACCTGGTCCTCGACGGTGAGCGGGGCGCACAGCCGCTCGGTCGCGGCGCGCACCTTTTGAATCGGGATCTCGAGCACGGCTCAATGAGTTTTAGAGCCGAAATTAACGATTTGAAGCCGCGTCAAAGCGCGGCGCGGCGATTTTACCGAAACCGGGCGATTTCGACCGATCAGACGTAGTGGGTGCGGTGGGCGGTTTCGAGGAGGGCGTCGCGGAACTTCGGGTGCGCGACGGCGGCGAGCGAGCGCGCGCGTTCGGCGATCGAGCGCCCGTGCAGCTCGGCCACGCCGTACTCGGTCACCACCACCTGCACGTGCGCGCGCGTGGTCACCACGCCGGCGCCCGGCTGGAGCTGCGGCACGATGCGCGACACCTCGCCGCCGCGCGCCGTCGACGGCAGCGCGATGATCGCCCGCCCCTCCTCGGCCAGCGCCGCGCCGCGCATGAAGTCCATCTGCCCGCCGACGCCCGAGTAGATGCGCGCGCCGATCGAGTCGGCGCACACCTGCCCGGTGAGATCGACCTCGATCGCCGAGTTGATCGCCACCATCTTGCGGAAGCGGCGAATCAGCGCCGAGTCGTTGGTGTAGTCGGCGGGGCGCAGCTCGACCATCGGGTTGTCGTGCACGAAGCGATACAGCCGCTCGGAGCCGGTGACGAACGCGGCGACGATCTTGCCGCGGTTCACCTCCTTGCGCGCGCCGGTCACCACGCCCTGCTCGACGAGATCGACCACCACGTCGGTGAACATCTCCGAGTGCACGCCGAGGTCGCGCTTGCCGGCGAGCGCCAGGCCGACCGCGGCCGGCAGCTCGCCGATGCCCATCTGCAGCGTCGCGCCGTCGGGGACGAGGTCGGCGATCAGCGCGCCGATGCGCCGCTCCTCTTCGCTCGGCGGCGCGGGCGCGCGCGCGTACGGCGGCTGATCGTGCTCGACCGCGAGCTCGATCTGGCTCGAGTGGATGAAGCCGTCGCCGAGCGTGCGCGGCAGCGAGCGGTTGAGCTGCGCGATCACCGTCTTGGAGGCGCGCACCGCCGCCAGCACGACGTCGACCGAGGTGCCGAGCGAGCAGAAGCCGTGCGCGTCGGGCGGCGTGACGTTGATGAGCGCGGCGTCGAGCGGCAAAATGCCGCGCTGAAAAAGCTGCGGCACGTCGGAGAGGAACACCGGGATGTACTCGGCGCGCCCGTCGGCGATCGCGGCGCGCGCGTTGGCGCCGACGAACAGCGCGCGGTGCCGCAGGTGGCCGGCCATCGCCGGCTGGAGGTGCGGGCCGGGCCCCTCGCAGTGCAGGTGCACCACGCGCA
>Ga0070741_10014092_pt1 | contig 13915 bp, 7 predicted proteins | sample Coa_R1_4_FD_66440 | JGI IMG/M metagenome (GOLD analysis project Ga0070741, IMG submission 66440) | Surface soil microbial communities from Centralia Pennsylvania, which are recovering from an underground coalmine fire - Coalmine... | ecosystem: Environmental > Terrestrial > Soil > Unclassified ... | reverse complement strand
AGAAGGGATCGGAACTGCAGGCAAACCTAGCTATTTTAGCGTGTGGGGAGCGGGAAGGTCAAACTGCGACTTTCGACGGTGGTGTCCTAATTTGAGGAACTGGCTCAAATTCGGGGCACTTACGTTAGTTTGCATCTACGTCGCTGAATTCGGCGCATTTCTCGCTATCGGCAGACGCGCCGCTTACTGTACGCATGTAGCAGAATCTCGTCCAGTGCTTAACCCCAAAGATATCGGAATAAAACAACTCTCCGTAAAAGCTGAAATAGGACTTATCCGACAGAAGGGACAGCGCTTCTTGGTGCCCCAAGGGGAAACCTTCCACGGCTCGACCGTCAGCGCTGATATGAACTCGATCAATCGGTATTTCGGAATACATCCCAGGAAAGATATCGCCGCCTTTCATGGGGGTTGCTGCCCTGACGGGTGCTTTGAGTTTTGTGGGTATCGGCCCCGCAACGAGAAACATATATTTCTTTTTTCTTTGTGGCAGATTAGGGTCTTTCCCGAGGGGTACGATTTCAAAGATTATGATTCCGTGTACGCCACGCGCGGCGGTTTTCCCGACGTTGACAAACCTCACTGGAACTCTAGGCACTTGCCCTTCGGTGAAGGTTACCGATTTAAGAATGTCATTGGGGTTCTTGTCGTTGACTACTTGTCCCCCAAGCTCAAACTTAAGCCAAGGTCTTTGATCGAGCCGCATTTGACGCTGAATGGTCTGAACACTAGCTTGGGCAGCAGTCGCGCTCTTCTGCAAAGCGCCAACGGCCTGCTGAATCGAACCGGAAATAGTCTCGGCTTTGTCGGCTTGCCGTTTAGCCGATTCCGCGAGAGTATGTGTATCGGTACTCCCGTTCCTCATTTCGGTCAACTGGCCACTCATTACGTACCATTGGAAAATTCCAACTGCAACCTGACAGAGCGCGAAAAAAGCAATTGCCGCTGTAAGCCAAATTATCCATTTCTCGGCAATTCTAATCCGGTCTTCTATTTCTGTCTTAAATTCCTTTATCTCTTTGTGCTCTTCGGAGTTGCTTTTCTGCTCTGTGTTCAAGCGCAATGGAGGCTCTGGAGAAGCTGGCGGTGGCGAGGATGCACTAGCAGGCGGCGTGTCCTGCTGTGCGGGCTGCTGCTGTACGGGTTTGCTGGGGCCATCATCGGCCATGCATTTAATGTACTGCGCAGACTCTCTGGTCGCAAGCCGCTTCTCCACAGCAGCATACTGCTTCAACTGCTGCACAAGCAGCGGGTACTGCCGCTGGCCAACCCCAGGCAAAGATCGATCCAGCCAAGGAAGCCGACATCCGGCGGCTTCTTGAGATCGTAGGGGTTAAAACCGTCGCCGTGCAAATGATGAATCAAACCATGGAGAGCATCAGGCCCATGATGAACAACTCTCTTCCGCCGGGAGACTATCGCGACAAGTTGATAGATCTGTTTCTGGCAAAATTCCGCTCCAAAATAGAGCCGCAGCACATGCTCGATATGGCGGTTCCCATTTACGACAAGCATCTTTCGCACGAAGAAATCAAAGGCTTGATCCAGTTCTACCAAACGCCTCTCGGCCAGAAAACGCTTACCGAACTGCCGCAAATGATGTCAGAACTGCAAACCGAAGGCCAGAGCTGGGGACGGACTATGGGGCAGGACTCCATGCAAGAAGTCCTCGCTGAAAATCCTGATTTGGCGGCGGCGCTGGAGGCAGCGGCGAAATCCGCTCAGCATTAATTTGAGGGTCTGCGGAAAAATCCATTGTGCATAAGCTGCAACTGGAATCGTGGGCGACAAGATTCCACGGTTCCACCACAGCACTTCCGCGTTTTTTACGTTCTTCGGCGCCTTCGGGTGCGTACAATGACTGTAGGCTGTCCGAGCCTGTTTACCAAGTTCACAAGCATTTTGGAACTATCCTGTAATTAGCAGAATTCTGGCCCCAAGGAGTTTTAATGAAGGCGTCTGTTGCCGAGAGAAAGCTCATCCGTGTTTTTGTGATCGAGAGCGACCCACTACGTTTTGTGGGTTTACATACCTTGCTGGATTCGGCGACGGATTTCGAGCTGACTTCCATTTCCCTGCCGGACATCGGCAAACACCAGAACATTGATCTGGCGCTTCTTGGGAACCACGTCGGCCCCAACCTGTTCGAGGTCATGGCCAGTCTGCGGGCGGTGCGTCCCGACCTGCGCATCATCGTGATGGGATCGGGAATGGATGAAGAAGATATCCTCAAGGCGATTGCGGCCGGGGCCAAGGGCTACGTTGACGAAGGCGCAGACCCAGCCGGGTTCATACAGGCGATCCGGGCGGTGAACCAGGGCTCGGTGTGGGCGCCGCGGCGAGTGCTCTCGCTTTTCATCGAACGGGTGAGCAACTCTCCGGGACGCATTTTTCCCGCCGGCCGCGTGACATTTACCGACCGCGAAAAAGAGGTGCTGGAAATGCTGGTCGCGGGCCGGTCGAACAAAGAAATCGGCGCTCCCCTGGGCATTACCGAACGCACCGTCAAGGCCCACGTCGCCAAACTCATGCGCAAAGTCGGAGTGCAGAATCGAATCGCGCTCTCAGTGCACGCGATCACCAATTCCCTTGTTTTCGTCAAATGATTATGGCTGGCATCACCCCTGAATTCTCAGGGATTTATAGGTAGCCCGGCATACATTCACGACACAATTAGGATTCCTCCCACTTCGTGTCGAAGCGCGGCTTCGGTCGGGATGAGAAAAGTCGGATTAGGGAACAAGCATGTCAACAGGGCCAAACAGCTTTCTCGGAGGCTGAGGAAAAGCGTTTATTCTATGCGCTCCACTTTGCTACGCGCATGCCTGCGGCAGCAAGGAAGTATTATTTATCAACGACTTGCGGCACAGCTAAAGCTGTGCCCTTACGAGAGCTTCAAGAAACGAAGTTTTTTCGCGGCCTGCCAGCAACATTGAAATCGCTATCGTGTTTGTAACGACTTACATGGGCTGCAAGTCACTGGTCCTGATTTTGGTCCTGGACAAATGTCTCCCCTGGCTTTTTTTGATCGACAGGGCATTTGCGTGCATGTTTGAGAATTGCACAATCCAGCGGCCGCCATTATATTGTCTGATCGTCAGTAAGATTCAAATTGATCAAGCACGCTCGAACCACCGGGGGATTCAATGTCTGATTGGACTCGTCGAGATTTATTAAAAAGTGGCGCGGTGCTTTCGGTGGGAGTGGCCGGAGCGCTGAAAAGCGGCACACCGCTTTCCGCAGCGGAAGCTCCCGCACCCACAAATGCAGCCGACGCCGCAGCACAGGAGCGCATGCTGCCGCAGAGCGATGCCACAGCAGCCGGAGCTGCGCGAGAGCGGCTGCTGCTCGATTTCGGCTGGCGCTTTCGCTTCGGCCATGCCAGCGATTCCACCAAAGACCTGGGCTTCGGCCGGTCGGGCACCTTTGCCAAAACGGGAAACTTTATCTCCGCCGGGCGGCCCGGCTACGACGATAGCGACTGGAAGCCGGTTGACCTGCCGCACGACTGGGCGATCGAGCTGCCCTTTCAAAACGATTCCGCGTTATCCAGCCGGGGGTTTTATCCGCTGGGCCGAGCTTATCCGGAGACCAGCATTGGATGGTACCGGCGTGTATTCGAGATTCCTGAGTCCGACGCCGGCAAGCGGATTTCCCTTGAGTTCGACGGCGTCTACCGCGACGCCACCGTGATCTTCAACAACTTCTACCTGGGCAGCAATGCCAGCGGTTACGCGCCCTTTCGCTTTGACGTTACCGACTTTGCCAAGCCCGGCGCCCGCAATGTCCTGCTGCTGCGCGTTGACGCTACCCTGAGCGATGGATGGTTTTACGAGGGGGCCGGCATCTACCGCCATGTCTGGCTGGTGAAAACCAGTCCGGTGCACGTGCGGCAATGGGGGACGTTCGTGCGTTCTGATATTGACACACGGCCGGGACAGGCTACGCTTTCCATCCGCACCGAAGTGGATAACCACGGCCAGGGAGCGCAGAACACACGCGTGACTTCAACAATTCTGGATGCTTCGGGCAAGGCAGTCGCGAAAGCTTCGACGGCGCCGACCTCGATTCCAGAATGGGAAGGCCATACTTACGAACAACAGGTGGTGGTGAAGCAGCCGGCCTTATGGTCGCTGGAGGAGCGAAACCTTTACAAATTGGTTACCGAGGTAGAAGCAGGCGGCACAATCGCCGACCGTTACGAAACCACCTTTGGCATTCGTTCGGTGCGCTTCGATGCGGAGAAGGGGTTATTGCTCAACGGCAAATCCGTAAAGGTGAAGGGAACATGCAACCACCAGGACCATGCCGGATTGGGCACAGCCCTGCCCGACGCTGTACAGTTTTACCGCATCCGTACGCTTAAGGAGATGGGCTCGAACGGTTATCGCACCTCGCACAACCATCCCACGCCGGAGCTGCTGGATGCCTGCGATCAGTTAGGCATGCTGGTATTCGATGAGACCCGCATGATGTCTTCGAATCCGGAAGGGTTAAGCCAGTTCGAGCGGCTGGTGCGCCGCGATCGCAACCATCCCAGCGTCTTCATGTGGTCGATGGGCAATGAAGAGCGCGAAGCCGCGACCGAGAATGGTTTACGAATTCTGACTGCCATGAAGCGCGTTGCAACCATGCACGACGGCTCGCGGCCGGTTTCGACCGCGCCGCTGGGCGGAAATAACATGGGAAAAGGCGGCTTCGCCGTGTGCGACGTGCAGGGATACAACTACGCCGACCCCGCCGCCGAAAAATATCATCAGGCTCATCCACAGGTTCCCGTGATCGGCACCGAGACGGTGAGCGCCGTGGGCACGCGGGGCATCTACCTGCTGGACCCGGAGCATGGCTACGTCGGCTCTTACGATCCCTGGACCACCACGGGGCGGGCTTCGGCAGAGGGCTGGTGGAGTTTTTGTAATGCACGGCCGTGGCTTGCCGGAGGCTTTGTATGGACAGGCTTCGATTATCGCGGCGAGCCCTCACCCTATTCGTGGCCCAATATCAGCTCGCAATACGGCATCATCGATACCTGCGGCTTTCCCAAGGACACCTACTTCTACTACCAATCATGGTGGACTTCCAAGCCCGTGCTCCACGTCTTCCCACATTGGAACTGGGAGGGGATGGAAGGCAAAGACATCATCGTATGCGTTTACTCCAACCTGGAAAAAGTTGAGCTCCTTCTCAACGGCAAGAGCCTGGGGGCACAGGAGATGAAAAAAGACCGTCACCTGGCATGGCGGGTCGCGTACACTCCGGGAACGATCGAGGCACGAGGCTTCAGAGGCGGCGAACAGGTCTTAACCGCCAAGCGCGAAACCACGGGAGCGGCGGCGAAGCTGGTGGTGCGCGCAGACCGCGAGGAAATCACCGCCGATGGCGAAGACGTTGCCATGTTCGCGGTTGAAGTACAGGACGCCCAAGGCCGCATCGTACCATTGGCAGAAAATGAAGTGGCCTTCCAGCTCTCCGGACCGGCCAGGCTGATTGGCGTTGGCAACGGAGACCCGACCAGCCACGAATCCGATAAAGGAAGCAAGCGGCAGGCATTCAACGGCCTTTGCATGGGTATTGTGCAGTCCACGAAGCAGGCTGGAAGCGTTCGTGTAGAGGTGACTTCCCCGGGCTTGACCCCGGCCAGCGCCGTGATCTCAACCAAAGACGTGAAGCTTCGTCCCGCGATTCCAGTTTGGGTGCGCGAAGTGCCGGTCGGACCCGGCGTCACAGGCGTGTGGCATTCCACCGGTACAAACGACGAAAGTCTGTTCACCTTCAGGCAAAGTGGGAGCGTGCTGACCGGCATGGTGGAAGAAGCAAGAGGCAGCAGTGAGCAAACGCTGACAATTGAGGAGGGCAAAGCCGACGGCAACAATATTTCATTCAAAGCCGGCAACACCACTTACACAGGAACGCTGAGCGGCGACCAACTGCAACTGCAGAGAGAATCCGGCACCCAAGCAGCGAGCAGCGCGACAGGGAGTGCTGGCCCCGCGGGCGCAATTCAACCCGCCGGTGTGGAAGCAAGCGCAACTCCGCCGGCCGTCGGGCCTCCACCTGCCGGGTCTGACCCCTCCAGTTCTCGGTGGGTCGCAGCTCAAACCGGTAAAACCACCAGGCCGCAACCGCCGGCTCCATTGACTCTTCGGAGGGTTACGAGCCCGGCCTCCTGAAAACCCGTTCCTCTATAGAGAAGATTGGATTTGTGCGTCGCACCTTTCGCCGTGCGTCTTTGCTAGGCTGATAGTTTGCTGCGGTGGCGCTTACTGAACATTCAGGGTGATTGTCTGCGAATGGCTGATCACCGGCGACGCGCTGCTGGTTGCCGCCACCGTAACTGTATAAGTCCCTGGAGGCGTGCCCGCGCCGCCTGCTGAACTCCCACTGCCGGGGACGCCATTGCCTGCTGAATGGCTGGCGGTTCCAGCGCAACCTTGCAACATAAGCAATGCGGCCACAAGCAGCGCAAGCACGATCGCCAGCTTCCAGCTCTCCGGTAAACGAACTCTCCCCTGCGAGCGAACTCCTCGGCGCACACGGATTCCGGTTAGCGCGATTCCCAATATGGGCAGACCAAAAGCGAACGCGAACAGGCCGCGAGGCGGGGATGACACCGCTGCAGAGTTGCGGGCCTGGGTGGTAATTGTCAGCGTGGAAGAAAGCGGGCCGTTTGTTCCTGGAGTAACCATGGGAGGATTAAGACTGCATGCCGCGCCAGCCGGAAGTCCAGCGCAGGAAAAAGTAACAGGGTCTTTAAAGGCGCCAATGGCGGCAACGAAGGCGGTCAGGGTAGCAGATTGGCCCGCTCTCAGGGTAACGGACGTGGCGCTAAGGCTGAAGCGGAAATCACGCGCGGCCTGCGGACCGCTGCCGCTCAGCATGAGCGATACGGAACCGTTCATGAAGCCATTGGCGACGGCGATGTCGGCGAGGCCATCGGAGTTGAAGTCTCCAATGGCGGCGGCTATTGCGCCGCCAATGCCAAAGTCCTGACGCGGCTGAAAGCTTCCATCTCCGTTGCCCAGGAAAGTGGAGATGCGCGTATTGGCAACAACAATATCAGGCATTCCGTCGCCGTTGATGTCCGCCGCCTGCACCTGGTACGGGCCCTGATAGGCGGCCATATCCGCCGATTGCCTGAAGGTTCCATCGCCATTGCCGAGAAACACGGCGACTGAATGACCATGACCGACGATCAGGTCGAGCAAGCCATCACGGTTAACGTCAGCCGTTGCTACGGAACTAACGCCACCCGGGGCAGCGTGACTCTTGCCGGCGCGGAAGGTGCCATCACCGTTGCCAGAATAGATGATGAAACTCTCTCCGTTCGTACTGATGTTGGAGAAACCAACAACCGCATCCATTTTGCCATCACGATCAAAGTCACCGACCGCAAGCCCGTTGGAGGCGGACCCAATCGGCGTGTTGACCGGCGTCCGGAAACTTCCATCGCCGTTTCCAAGAGAGATTGCAAGAACATCGCTGCGAGCATTGTTTGAGAAGTCAGGCGCGAGCAGAGCCACATCAGGAATGCCGTCGCCGTTGAAATCGGCAATGCGTATGCCCTCCAACGTAGAACCGGCGCCGCTGGAATCAATGGGTGCGCGAAAAGAGCCGTCGCCTTTTCCCAAAAGTACCCTGAGGACCCTGGTTTGACCGTGGGAAGGCAACAGAATACCTTGAACTACCAGATCGGGAATGCCGTCACCATTCACGTCGGCAGTGGCGAGCTGGTAGGCTTGCAGGTCTGTCGATATCTCAACCGGCGCCTTGAATGTGCCGTCGCCATTGTCGAAATATAAGAGGATTCCCGGATGGCTGGTGTCTTTCACAGCCAGGTCTGGAATGCCATCGCCGTCAAAGTCGGCGGAAACAATCCTGTCTGGAGACGGCGTTGGGAAAAGATATCGCAGCGGCTGGTGGAGTGTCCCGTCGCCGTTGTTTATCAGCACGGAGACGGTATCGTCCCCCAAATTCGCGGTAACAATATCCAGCTTGCCATCGCCATTGAAATCGCCGGCCACGAGCCCGCGCACTTCCAGCCCCGTGGGAGGCATGACTTTGAACTTGGCCGGTGCGCCATTTGTGAAAACAGTTGCCGGGTTGGTGAAGACGATCATGGGAGGCACCACCAGGTCGGGAACATGATCGCCGTTCAAGTCAACGGCAAGCATAGGCGCGCCGAACTCAGGAAAAATGCCGGCACTGTGGCCCTGGTCAAAAGTGCCGTCCCCATGGCCGGCATAAATAGAGACGTCAGGCTCGCAACCGCGGCAGGAGGGAAGGAATTGAACGGCCAGATCGGTCTTGCCATCCTGATTGAAATCTGCCGCCACCAGCGGCCCGACCTCACCGGCAGCGCCATTGAGCACGCTGAAGCTGCCGCCAGAATGGAAGCCACCATCGCCATTGCCCAAAAAGATTGAGACTCCATCTGAACCATTTGTGACTGCCAGGTCGAGCACACCGTCGCCGTTGAAGTCGGCAGCTACAACCGAGTCGAAAGAGAGCGCATTCGAGTTTGCTCCGGCGACATAGTCCGCTGTATGGCTGAAGCTCCCATTTCCATTGCCAAGATAAATGCCAACAGAATTGGCGCCATGAGACAGCACCGCCAGGTCCAACTTGCCATCACGATTGAAGTCACCGGCCACCATGGCGTCAGGTTGGGCGGCTACAGCAATCGTCGCGAATGCCCGCAGGCTCCCATCGCCATTGCCCAGGAAAATGGAAACCGTATTATCGTCCTGGTTGGCCACTGCTGCATCTGCGACGCCGTCGTTGTTGAAGTCGCCGGTCAGCACTACCCTGGGATTTTTTCCGGCAGGATAATCTTTTCGGCCCGTAAAAGCGCCGCTGCCGTTATTCAGCAGAACCGTGATGCTGTTGTCTGTGGAATTTGCTGTCACGATATCAAGCAAGCCGTCGCGGTTGAAATCGGCGGCGCTGACCGAAACAGGGCCTTTCCCGGTATCGAAATCAGGCTTGCGGAAACTTACCTGAGCGCGAAGAACCGATCCCAGCATGGTGAAGCAAGCTAGAAAAGTAAAAATTCGGCCAGCAAAAACGAAAAAAGAGCGCAGGAAAGACTGATACCCGGTCAATGGATAAGCTCCGCTATGGGGCTCAAGGAACAGGGAGTGGCCCAAATAAGTAGTTGGATTATTGAGAGCGCAGGTGGGTTGTCAGCAGCACACAGACTGCCAGGCAGACTTGCGAGCGAGCTGATGATGCCAGCGGCGAGAGCTGATTTTTCGTTCTCACCTCCGTCATTTTGTAGTGAAGCTGTGTACGCCGGTCCAATCGCCTGCAGGAGGGTGTTCAAGATAATAGCGGCACCGTTCCGCCAGGACAGCGCCAGGAGCATCTTTAGCTCCGGCAATTTCAGCTTGCATTGTTAGTATGTGCAACGCTCCCCGAAAATCCGAGCGGAGATAGGCGGCGAAAGCCTGTTCGTAAGAAATAATGTGAGGCTTCCGCTTTCCATCCGACGATCTGACGCCGAGCAGTTCGTAAATCGTGACGCCCTGCGTCTTCCCTTTTACGGCAACACGATCGAGAAGACGAAATTCAAACTCTTCACAACAGAGCCGATAGATTGCTTCACTGGCGAGAATGCTGGTGCCGTAATGCTTATTCAACCCTTCCAGCCGTGATGTGAGGTTCACTCCATCTCCAATTGCGGTGTAGTTGAAGCGATCGGGCGCGCCAAAATGGCCAACCGATGCGACGCAGGCATGCAATCCAAAGCGGGTTTCAAAGACCGGGCACCCGGACCATTGCGGCGATGCGTAGAGTTGACCTAACGACTCCTGGCAGCCAAGCGCGGCGCGACACGCGAAGACGGCATGTGACCTGAGCGGTTCTGGAGCATTCCAGAATGCCATGACCGCATCACCGATGTACTTGTCAACCGTGCCTTTCTCTTTATGGATTATGCCGGTCACAACCTGCAGGTAGCGGCCCAGGATTTCGGCCAGCCGGTCAGGGGAGATCTGCTCGGCAATGGTTGTGAATTCTTTTATATCCGTGAACAGCAGGGAGAGCTCAACGGGTTCGGCTCCGAGGCTTGGTTCTCTGCCCTCATGATAGAGGCGGCGCACCAGGTCTATGGGCACGTATTTGCTCATGGCGCGCATCGCAGTCTTGGCCTTCTCGAAGCCCTCCAGCACATCCTCAACATCGCGCAAGCGAGAGGAGTTGGCCGAGGGCATGAAATCGAAGGCCTTCATGCGCACGGTTTCGCGCACGACCATGGAATGCGCCCGCCCAATGCCGTGCAGAATAAAACCGCCGGTCACGAGAATGGCGAGCATAAGCCCCACGGCCGCCCAGAACACGCGCCGCTGCGTCCGGAGAAGAGATTCCAGATAGTAATTTTGCGGCACGACGATGCCGGCGATCCAATCCTGTGTTCCCGGCAGGGCGCGAAAGGTGCACAGATATGTAATCGAGCCGAGGCGAAAGGAACCAGCTGCCACCGGATGCTCCGCATCCACTGTCTTCAACCAGGGCTGTTGCAAAGCGGCAACTACCGGCGGCGGCAGGTTCGCGGCAGCGATGCGGACCTCGTCTTCGGACTCGACGACGCGGTCTTGCGCTCCGAAACCGGTAATCAACCGGCCTCGCCGATCGCAAAGAAACACGCGGTGTGGATCGTTTGCGCCACTTGCAGCAAGATGAACCTGAGTTGCAAGATCGATCTGCTTTTTCATCAGGCCGATGCGCAACACCCCCGCAAACTCAGAACTGGAATCATCAATCGTCTTGAGCGTGCTGACTTCCACACGGCGCTCCGACAGGAATTCGTTCAACTGCGACCAATGCAGGTCGGTCCACAGCAGAGTTCCATAATTGTTTCTGTCTGACGGCGTGCGGAAGGTGAGGTGGTCCGTCGGATCCATGGCGACCACGACCTTGCCGCTCCTGGAATCGGGCCGGCGGGCTGCATGATTGAGCGAATGCGATTCCGAAAGAAAGTGCTTTCCGTCAAACCAGACATGCCTGGCCACAAGGGCGCCGTCATCAGATCGCCACACGGTCACCTGCCCAGCGGACATCGGCTTCAGCCGAATATTGCCATCTTCATCAAAGCCCGCGCTTCTGCCATAGGTGAAAGTGGCCTCCGATATGTTGTCGTTAGCCAGCAAGAGCGACAGAAGGCCCGATTCGATTGAATTGCTATCTTGCGGGTTCACCAGGCCATACTTAACCTGTTCTTCAAAGTGCGTCACCGCCAGAGGCGCCTGGTTTAAATAATCTGTTACCCGCGTTGCCACTTCACTGCTGGCCGAGTCGCGAAAGCGTTGCGAGGTCTGCAAGATCGTCCGCTGCGAACCGCGGGCAAAGAGATAGAAGAGCAGCGCCAGGCTGAGGGTCAGACCCAACAGGCTCAGGGCAAAAAGCTGTCTCAGCGTTGGATGGAGACGGGCAAACATTAAAAGGAAAGAATCACTTGAATTATATGCGGTGAACCAACTTGGCAATTCTGGAATTGTAAGAGGAGGTCATTGCATCATTGTTGACCCGTTTTTACGGCCAGGAACAACTCCTGATCATAGTTGTTCGTGACGATTTGCGGTTCGAAGCCAACTTCCTGCAGCAGCTGCCGCCATGTCTTTCCTGGAAAAATTTCATTGATGTGTCTGCCATATCCCGCGTGTGTTGCGTTGTTTTCGATGTTGCCTCCGCTCCCTGTAAAATACCAACACAAGAAGCCATTGGGCAGATGGGGCGGCAGCAGCGACTGCTGTTCTGCGTTTCTGCGAAATCCGGCCTGTTGCCTCCCGATATCTATGTCTCTCCGCCGCAAGATCGTTACCGCCATCGTGGCAGTGATTGTTGCCGTTGCGATTGTTGCGGTGGTGTTGTTTCGACCCGTCCTGGCCGACCCAGATCGCTACCGTCCGCAGATTATTTCTTTTCTAGAGGAAAAAACCGGGAAACAAATCGAGATTGGGCATATCGGGGTCAACTGGATTCCCCTTTCCATCCGCATCGACAACTTTGGCTGTAGAAATCCCAAGCCTTTCCCCTCCGGCTATTTTCTCAAGGCAGCCAGAATCGACGCTTCGCTGGATGCTGCGGCGCTGCTGCACCGGCAGATTGTAATCAAGTCGATAGTGCTGCACGATCCAATCATCAATGTGATCTCCGATCCTGACGGACTATGGAACTTTGAGAATCCGCCGGTTAATGCCGCTCAAAAACAGGCGCCCATTCTGGCTCTTGGAGTTATTCCCCAAATAGAAATTACCGGCGGCCAATTATTTGCTTCGAGTCTTATCGATCCATGGGACCGGCCCGGACCTGTGGTACTAGAGGTCCGCAACGTGGCAGCCACGCTGCAGCAGGTGGATTTCGATGCGTTCATTCGTTCGACCTCTTCGGCCGTTGCTCAGGGCCGGCTGAAGGCGGGTCTTCTGCGCTTCGGTTCGATCGAGGCGAAGAACCTGGATTCCAAATTGCGCTTGCAGGCGAGGCACGTTATTTTTACGGATATCAAAGCAGAAGTCTATGGCGGAAGCGCAACCGGCGATCTCTCTTTCGATTTGTCGGGAAAGAACGCAACCTTTAAGACCGATGCGAGATTGAGCGAAATGAATGTGGCCCATCTGCTTGCGGCCTTCCCCAAGGCCAGCGGAATGATGACCGGAAAGATGGAGGGAGATCTTAAGTTAGCGGGGACAATCGAGCACTCGCTCCGTCCGCTGGCGGGAATCCACGGAGCCGGACGTGTGACCGTGCGCAACGGCCAAGTACCGAGTCTCAAGCTCAACGCGAATTTGATGAAGCTGGCGCACTTCAACGATCTCGGCCCGGCCAAGAATGACCCTTCCTCATTTTCTTCCATATCCACCGATCTGGAGCTCGACAATCAGCGGATTTCGAGCCGCGTCATAGACATTGACGGCTATGGAGTCGATGTTGATTGCACGGGCAGTGTCAGCGTGTCAGGCTCAGACGAGCTGAACTATCAGGGCCTGGCGGAGATCACCACCAAAGAGGGCTTCTTCACCAACACCGTCGCCCGGTTGTTCGGTGGCGCTACATTGAAAGACGGTAAGCTGGAGTTTCCCTTTCGCATCAGTGGAACGATCGAGAACCCGGTATTTTCCAAGGGGAAAGGCGATAAGGACACAGACGATCCACGAAACGCCCGGTGAGCGAAGATTGCAGAGTTTCGTTTCGCGAGTTTTCGATTGCGATTCCGCCTGCCACCCCTGAGCGTTCTCATTGATCGGAGTAAAGTCCTATTTCATTTCCGTTGGGGTCAATCGCAATTCGACTTATGCGGACCGCTTGAATTCAATCCGCGGAAGCGCGTCGGGCTGGCGCCGGTGAACCCGGAGAATTCGTGGATCATGTGGGCCTGGTCGGCATAGTTCTGCTCTGCCGCTACGTGCGTCCATTCCAGGGCGGGCGCTTTGCCGGCGCGGGCCAGCACCGATTGGAAGCGGGCAATGCGCGCCAGGCGCTTGGGTGTAACTCCCACCCAGACGCGCAGCACGCGCTCGAGCTGGCGGCAGCTTACCCCGCACTGCTTCGCTACTTTGCTCACCGCAGCCCCACCCGCCGAGCGTTCCATGAGGCGCAAGGTCAGCTCCACGCGAGCATCCAGTTGCCTTGCGGGCAGGCGTTCCAGCAGGAATGATTCCAACACATCGAAGCGCGCCGAGTTTGATTTTGCTTCTGCTATGCTCGCTGCGAGTTGATCGGCGCGATCTCCCAGGAAGGCAGCCAGCGGCTCGCGGCGGCCCACCAGCTGATCAATCGAGGTTCCCGTCAAAAGGAAGGCCACGCCAGGACGCAATCGCACTCCCAGTATGTCGGTCCGTCGCGTAGCGGGGGCCGAGCGCATGCTTTTCAATCGTGGGCCGGCAATCAGGCAGCGCGGCGCAGCTCGCTCTGAAAGTTC
>Ga0070741_10014091_pt1 | contig 13916 bp, 11 predicted proteins | sample Coa_R1_4_FD_66440 | JGI IMG/M metagenome (GOLD analysis project Ga0070741, IMG submission 66440) | Surface soil microbial communities from Centralia Pennsylvania, which are recovering from an underground coalmine fire - Coalmine... | ecosystem: Environmental > Terrestrial > Soil > Unclassified ... | reverse complement strand
TGCGGTCGCTCGAGGAGGTCGAGCCACCACGGAACCTGTTGCGCAACATCCTGATTGCTACCAGTGAGGCCGAAGCAAGAGGGCGGGCGACGGGTACGGTTCCGGCACGCTCTTTAGGGGAGCAAATTCAGGGCTGGTTCCGGCCGGTATTTGGCGCTCTGGCGCACCCGCGGCTGGCGCTGACGTTCGCGATGGTTTTCTTCTCGGTCTCGGTTGCTTTGAGCGCAGCTGGAGTACACGTCACGGATCTTCGCCACGTCGATCTAAGGCCGACAGCGATCCGGAAAAACGTTCTCCGCGGGTACTACGAGAACAGCGCTCGCGTGGTGCGCTATTACGAGAATATCCGCATGTTCCGCGAGTTTGAGGCGCAGGTGCGGGAGTTGAAAGAGGCTACTCGGCCGCAGCAGCAGGACCAGAGCCAGCCGCGGCAGGAGAACAATAACGACAAGAAAATGCACGACGACAATACCAGTGGTCCCACGAACCACAATTACACATACGACGACAAAGATGAAGTGATGGCATTGTCGCAGCCGCCGCGGCCGCTTGACCCGACTCTGAACGTCAACAGGAGAACGGCATGAACTGCGCAACCCATCCCGAGGTCCCTGCGACCGTCTACTGCCGCACATGTGGCAAGGCCATGTGCGAGACCTGCAGACGCGATGTCAAGGGCGTCGCCTACTGCGAAGATTGCATTGCGGCGCGGGTGCAAGGAACCCTACCGCCGCAAGCAGCCAATCCTGCCGTAACGGCCAGCGGCACACATGTGATCGTCACCAGCGGACCCAGCCCCGGACTGGCCGGCGTACTCGCCGGCTTCTTCCCCTTCGGAGTCGCCCCCATGTACATGGGCTTGTACGCGAAGGGATTCGCACATATGGGGATCTTCGCCGGACTCTGCTGGATACTGAGTTCTGTCAACGGCGAAGGCGGGTTGGGGGCGGTGTTCGGCATCGCATTCGCCTTCTTTTACGTGTACCAGATTATCGATGCTGTGCGCTCCGCGAAGGCGATTCAGTTGGGAATGCCTGCGCCCGATCCGTTCGGTCTCGGCGGCGTCTTCGGAACCTCGAACTTCGGCAAGCCCGTCAATGCTCCGGTCTTAGCCGGTGCCGCGCCAGCAACGCCAAACCAGGGGGGCAACCCTGGCGGAACGGGCGGGAACCCGGCAGTTCCCGCGGCGGGTCCGTCCAACGTGCCGCTGGGCGCGGTGATCCTGATCGGGCTTGGCATCTTGTTCCTATTGCACAATGCAGGCATGTTCCACATGTACTGGTTCGGGCATGTGTGGCCCTTGTTCCTGATCGGGTTGGGTGTGTGGCTGTTCCTGAAACGCTCGGGGAGGGTGTGATGGCAGACATCGATACATATCATCGCAATCGCGCGTGTGGCTGCCCGCGTTGCCGTTGCAGCGGATACATGGGACCGGTGGTGCTCGTCACTCTCGGAGTGCTCTTCCTGATCGGAGAGGTTTCAAGCTTCGGATTTCATCGCACGTGGCCGATCCTGCTGATCGTTATCGGTGTTGTGAAGGTTTTGCAGTGGAATTCTCCGGGGACAGGACATGTGGAACCCTGGGATTCCGCGCCGTCTCAAGCCGGGCCGTCCACTCCTCCTGCTCCCCCGTCAGGGACTGATTCGCAGGTGCCACATGTCTAGCGTGACTCCAACCGTGACTCCGCCCCCTCGGCACCGCGTTGTGCGACGTTCCCTCGCCGGCCCGATCGTCCTCATTGTCCTTGGCGTTGTTTTTCTGTTGGGGAACATCGGTTACCTGACGTGGCCATCCATCGGCCGGTTGTTTGCACGCTACTGGCCTGTGCTGATCATCATTTGGGGCTTGGTGAAATTGCTGGAGCACTTTCGGGCGCGTCGCGAAGGATATGCGGCCCCGGGCATCGGCGGGGGCGGTATTTTTCTCCTCATCGTGCTGGTGATCGCCGGTCTTTCGGCGACCCAGGCCGAGCGGGTGAACTGGAATCAAGTGGCGAGGGAAATGGACATCGAGCCGAATTTCGACGGCATGTTCTCCTTCGGCAGCCCTCACGATTTTTCCGACGAGATCCAGCAGGAGTTTCCGAATGATGGCGCCTTGCGCGTGACCTCTGACCGAGGGGATGTGACAGTCCTTGCGTGGGACCAGAAGAACATCAAGGTATCGATCCAGAAACGCGTCATGACCGAGTCGGACTCCGATGCGCAGCAGGTCAACGAATCTACGAAGCCAAAAATTACGATTGCCGACAAGATCGTATCGTTGAACGCGAACACGGCCGCGGCAGGGCGTCATCGCGTTGACACCAACATGGAGATATACATCCCGCGCAATGCCGCCGTGGAGATTACCGACGGCCACGGCAAACTCATCGTGCGCGACCGCTCCGGCGATTTAAAGCTGAGCACTGCCCATGGCGATGTCGATGTCAGCAACGTGCAGGGGAACGTCAACATAAACATGCGCAAGGGCAACGTACAGGCCGAAAATGTTTCGGGCGATGTCACCATCAGCGGCACGGGAAACGATATATCCGTTTCCAACATCAGAGGCGCTCTGCAGTTGACCGGCGAGTACTTTGGGGATATCGCGCTCTCTCATATCGCCAAGACCGTGCGTTTCAACTCCGCCAAAACCGACATGGAACTGGCCAAACTGGATGGCGATCTGGCAATGGAGTCGGGTGACTTGCACGTCACCAATTTCAATGGGCCAAGCCACATCCTGACGCACTCGAAAGATATTCACCTCGAAGATGTCGCCGGCGACGTGAAGATCCAGAACACCAATGGCGACGTCGAGGTGGACGCGCACAAACTCCCCCTGGGCAACATCTCCGTCGATAACCGCAAAGGGGACGTAAAACTGGTGCTGCCTCCGAACGGCGGCTTCCGGGTAGACGGGCGAACTAATCGCGGAGATATTTCCAGCGACTTCGACGAATTGAAAGTCAACAGCAGTGAGCCCGAGTCGAGCATTAGTGGATCCGTTGGAAATGGCAGTGCCCAGGTGCGAGTCAACACCGAGCACGCCGACATTGAGATACGTAAAAGCTAGAGTGGCTCTGCGCTTTCGTCGCTAGCCGCAAGTCCGAACAGGCAATTGACTGATGGCCGGCGGGTGCTATAGTGCGTGCCATGCCGTTCCATCTTGCGAACAAAGCGATCCTTGCGTTCGTGTTGGCGATCTCGCTTGTCAGCGTCGCTGGCGACCGTGAACCTGCCCCCCGTTTCTCCGCGAAAACACTGGCCGGCGAGCGTCTCACCAATGATTCGCTGAAGGGCAAAGTCGTTCTGCTGCAGTTCTGGACGACATGGTGCCCGTACTGCCGCCGCGACCAGCCGTCCGTGGAGAGCATCAATCACGATTACGCCGAAGACGGACTGGTAATCCTGGCAGTCGATGTGGGCGAGTCGAAGAAGACGGTTCGCAAGTATCTGGAGCAGAATCCTCGCTCCTGCAAGATCGTGCTCAACGATGACACGAACCTTCCGGCAATGTTCGAGACGAAAGCCTTCCCGCTATACGTGCTGATCGACCGCGAGGGGAACGTTGCCGGCATTCAACACGGCGCGGCAGGAGAAGACGCGCTACGCCCCTTGCTCCGGCGGGCTGGCCTGGGAGCAGACGAGCAATGACTTACCGGCGTACGGCGTTGCGCTCGTGGATGATGCGCTCCGCCTGCTCGATTACCTGATCGATGTCCATATTCGTGGAGTCGATGATCACGGCATCATTGGCGGGCTCAAGCGGGGAGACCGCACGCGTGCGGTCGCGCTGGTCGCGCTCACGCAGTTCAGCGATGATGGCTTGCGGCGGCGCGGCTTCGGGCTTCTGACGGAACCTGCGCTCGCCTCGGACCTCAGGCGCGGCATCGAGGAAGATCTTCACGTCCGCGTCCGGAAAAACCTTGGTGCCGATGTCGCGGCCTTCCATCACCACACCGCCCGCGGCTCCCATCTCCTGCTGGCGCGCTACCATCCACTCTCGGACCTTGGGATGAACCGAGACGCGAGAAGCGGCCGCAGTGACGTCCGCTTGACGGATTCGATCCGAAACATCAAGCGTGTCGAGCAGCACACGATTGCCGTCGATCCTGGGCTGCAGTTCGATTTTGGAATCCTGTGCCAGGCGAAGGAGCGCAGGTTCGTCGTCAAACGAGATATCTTCGTCGATGGCTTTCAAGGCCAGCGCCCGATACATGGCGCCGCTTTCGATGTTCACGTACCCGAGTTTGCGTGCGAGGCGCGATGCCAGGGTGCTTTTGCCGGCTCCTGCGGGACCATCGATGGCGATGACCAGCTTGCGGGCGGTCAAGCTCGCCTCGCTCTTGGGCGAAGGTCTTCCCGCGAAGGTGTCACCTGTACCAGGGTGCGATTGCCGACGCGGACGAAACTGAACTCGCGTGCGTCGAGCAGCGCATTCACCGCTTCTTTCACCCGCGAGCGGGACACGACGTTAGAAAAGAAATCCTCGACCTCACTCGGTTCAGCGGCGATGACCGCGTCGAGGTAGCGGGACACGAGCGCCGACAACGACTGGGCAATGGACAAGTGAGCTCCCTCGTTCACCGCATCTGGGGACCAGCGATAAAGGATGTCCCACGCCGCACCGTCTCTTGGGTTGTAGTCTACCCGGGTGATGTGCAGATGCGACCAGAGTTCGGCCAGGGCCCGATCTACCGCAGCAAGTGATAAGTCGCCGCCCAGCAGTTCACGCAAGCGCGGTTTCACAACCGAACCTTCACGATGAATCACCGCCAACATGTCATTGGCGAGTGGCGACAACCCTTTGGCAACACGATGTCCTGATTTTCCTTTCGGCTGTTTCTGAGGATTGCGGTCGCCGACCAAAGCATAAAAGAAAGGGAAAATTGAGCCGGCAATTAGAAGACTATTATCGTCGCCGAACAGGTTGGCTTCGTACGCAGCGCGTTCACGCAAGAGGCGCACCATCATTTCGATCGCGTTTTGAGCGCGCGGATCGGCGTATGCCCGCTGAAGCGTCGGAAGATTGGCGTCTCCACCGATGCACGCCCCGACGAACGTGGGCGCTACCAGTGAACGCGAAACCTTGGTTTCCTGAGGAGCTACGGGGAACAGCAGGCACAGTCCGACCGACTCGACGAACTCGCGGGCATCGTCGAGCGACTGTATTGGGTTGCCATCGAGTCGCCACTTCCGACGGCGTGCCTGCTGGAGTTCGAGATCAGTCATAAAGATCGAGTACGTTGGGTCACCGCAATCGGCAGAAACTCGGTTCGGTGCTTGGGCAATTAGTCAATTGAGTCGAAAGTTATCGGGACGATCCCGCGTATCCCCGGCCCAAATTACTACGCAATTACCAAATTTCTGAATTCTCCAATTCCCTAAATTCTTTTGAAGGCTTTCTGAATTTCCTTCAAAGAATACCGCAGCACCACGGGCCGGCCATGCGGGCAAGTCATAGGGCACTCTGTTAGTGCAAGCTCTCGCAACAGCCATTCCATTTTGTTCCGCTCCAGTGGCATGTTTACTTTGATGGCAGCATGGCAGGCGATGGAGGCTGCGATCCGCGTGCGCACCTTTTCGAGGTTCATCACCTGATGTTCGCGATCGACTTCATCCAGCAATTCATGCAGCATACGCTCGACGTCGCAAGCCTCAATACCGGCGGGAGCGGTTTTGACCGCTATGGTACGCGTGCCAAACGGTTCGACTTCGAAGCCGTTTCTCTGTAACTCGTCAGAGATGTCGGTAAATATGGCGGATTGGCTGACCGTCAGCTCGATGACCAGGGGCATCAGCAATCGCTGGCTCTCAACCTGCGCTTCCGCGCGCTGCCGCAGCACGCGTTCGAACAGAACACGCTCGTGGGCCACGTGCTGATCGACGATCCACAAACTGGAATCGTCCACCGCAAGAATGAAAGAGTCGCGAAGTTGTCCCAATGGGACCAGCGACGCGAGCGAAGGCGCATCTCCGTTCATCGGTTCGGCGACGGCTGGGATTGGGCCGCCGCACCCATCTACATTCATCAGAGGAACGGCTTCCAGACCACGGGCAACAGGAACGGCTGCATTGGCCTCGACTTCAATAGCGCCGTCGAATGCGAGCCGCTGGATCGTCGGAACCACGGCTGGAGGACACAATTCCAAGGTGGTGGAAGGCGAGTCGCGGAACGGACTCATGGCAGCGGCCTGCGCCTCAAGACCCTGACTATGCAAGTTCGGGGAGAGCGCGGGTGAGGCAGTCGGCTGCGCGTGAATTTCCGTTGTGAATTGCGGTACTGGCCGCGCCTTCATCAGAGTGGCTCGAACCGAGTCGCGCACGAAATCGTGAACGAATGCCTGCTGGCGGAAGCGCACCTCGACCTTCGACGGATGCACGTTCGCGTCAACTTCGGCCGGAGGCATGTCCAGGAACAAAAGCACGACGGGATAAACCGTGGGCGGCAGGATGTTCCGGTAGGCCTCGGTCAGCGCATGCTGAATCTGTCGGTCACGCACGAGACGGCCATTCACGAACACGAACATCGAGTTGCGGTTGAGCTTCTGTATTTCCGGACGGGAAACGAAACCGTGGACCCGGAGGTCTCCGGGCACTGGCGCTTCATAGTCATCGTCGCGACGCCAAGGTGGGGGCTCGGGCAATCCCGCGCGCGCCAGCGGCAGCGTCGCCGCTACCGGCAATAACTGGTCGAGGATTTCTTTCCCAAACACCTGGTACACCCGCTCCGCATGAGTCTGCACCGGAGAGGCAATCAGCATGGCATTGGCGGCCGAGTGCAGTTCGAAGTGCTTGTCGGGATGTGCCAGCGCGTAATGCGTCACCAGGGAAGCGATATGCGACAGCTCGGTCGATTCCGACCGCAGGAATTTCTTTCGCGCGGGCGTGTTGAAAAACAGATCGCGGACAGAGATCGATGTGCCCGGCGGTAAGCCGGCTTCTTCGACCTTCAGTAGCCTGCCACCCGCGATTTCGATCATGGTGCCGGGCTCGCGCTGACTGCTGGTTTCATTCGAAGCGGTTTCAAGCCGCAGCCGCGACACCGATGCGATCGAAGGCAATGCTTCGCCGCGGAAACCTAACGTGGCAATGTTCAGCAGATCTTCGGCATCCCGGATTTTGGAAGTTGCGTGCCGCTCGAAGGCGAGCATGGCGTCATCGCGGACCATGCCGCAACCGTCGTCAGCGATTTGAATCAGCTTCTTGCCGCCCGCTTCGATGTGTATGCGGATGCGCCGTGCTCCAGCGTCGAGCGAGTTCTCGAGCAGTTCCTTGACGACCGAAGCCGGGCGTTCGACCACCTCGCCAGCGGCGATTTTGTTGGCGACGTGCTCCGGAAGGACGTGGATCTTCCCCATGGGTCAGGCGTTCAGCAGGCTGGCAGCGATGTTCTCAGTTTCAAGGCTGGAGTTTCTGGTTGCAAGTGAAAAAGGCGGCTTGGCGGGTCCTGGGCTTCACATATTCAGGCGTTTTGGCTGCAACCGTTCGAGCGCCTGTGACTCTATTCAACAGGAGGGAATCGTGCCGGCGGCATTGAACCTGATCAATACCGAGCTTTCCGACGAGCAGGTCGTCGAGCGCGTGCTCGAAGGCGATACTGCATTGTTTGAGATCATCATGCGGCGCTACAACCAGTGTCTGTACCGTGTCGCGCTGGCGATCACACGCAATGAGGGCGAAGCTGAAGATATCATGCAGGAAACGTATGTTCGAGCCTACCAGCACCTCCGTCAATTTGCCGGCAAGGCTGCCTTTTCGACGTGGCTGACGCGCATCGCAGTTCACGAGTCAATCGCCCGGCGCAACCGGCAGCAGCGGTTGGTGGAACATGCCAACAACGATGTGAACGGTGAAGGTTTTGCTATGGACAATATCGAAAGTGGACGCCCCTCGCCCGAGGACCGCGTCTCCAGTACCGAAGCTGCCCGACTGCTCGAACAAGCCGTTCAATCGTTACCGGAGATGTACCGCACGATTTTCGTCATGCGCGACGTTGAAGAGCTTTCGACCGCGGAAACTGCGGACCTGCTGGAAGTGACCGAAGAAAATGTCAAGACCCGGCTGCATCGCGCGCGCGCAATGCTGCGTCGTGACCTGTATCAGCGTGCAGGTGCGACGAGCACAGCGGCCTTCCAGTTCCATGCGTCCCGGTGCGACCGTGTGGTTAAAGCGGTGTTCGAGCGGATTGCTGGGTAGCCCCGTGTCCAAGCCCGCGTTTCTCGCAATGACAGATGACAAAGGACCTGCTGTTTCGCTCAGAGGCCGAACTGCAGGTCCTTCAGTATGCGGGCAAGTCGATTTTGATTTACACCGCTCCCGAACTCATGGTTTTTTCCGCCTCCGCGGTGGGAATCCGCATTCCGTAGAACGAGCGGCGAACGAAGAAATAAGACACGATAAAGAAGCCGATCGCGAGTGCATGACTTGCCATCGGACCGGCGTCAATGGTCAGCTTCACTGCGAGTTCGACCGCCAGGAGGCCGAATAGGGTTGTGAACTTGATCACCGGGTTCATTGCCACGGACGAAGTGTCTTTGAAGGGATCACCAACGGTGTCACCCACCACGGAAGCCGCGTGTAATTCCGTACCCTTTTGTTTCAGTTCAACCTCAACGATCTTCTTCGCGTTGTCCCATGCGCCGCCGGCGTTGGCCATGAAAATCGCCTGATACAGCCCGAATATGGCGATTGAAATCAAGTACCCGATGAAGAAGAACGGCTCAATAAAAGCGAAAGCCAAAGTACCGAAAAACACCGCAAGAAAGATGTTTAACATGCCTTTCTGGGCGTACTGAGTACAGATTGCAACCACCTTTTTGCTGTCGGCGACGGAGGCCTTCTCTACGCCTTCCAGGCGGATGTTCGCTTTGATGAATTCCACCGCGCGGTAAGCGCCCGTAGTTACAGCTTGCGTCGAAGCGCCGGTAAACCAGTAGATCATCGCGCCCCCGGTGATCAAACCGAGCATGAATGGTGCGTAGAGAAGCGATAGCTTAGCGACGTTCTGCGTCAGCCCGAGCGTAAGCGCCATGATGATGGAAAAAATCATGGTAGTCGCGCCTACCACCGCGGTACCGATGAGAACGGGCTTGGCCGTGGCCTTGAATGTATTGCCGGCGCCGTCGTTGGCTTCGAGGAGGTATTTCGCACGCTCGAAGTCCACGTTCACCTTGTAATCGCGGCGAAGTTCCTCGGCGACTTTTGGCACCTGCTCGATCAGCGACAACTCGTAAACCGATTGCGCGTTGTCAGTCACGGGCCCGTAGGAATCGACAGCGATGGTGACCGGTCCCATGCCAAGGAATCCGAACGCGACCAAGCCAAAGGCGAACACCGGAGCGGCGATCATGACGGCGGAGAGACCCTGGCTGCTGAAGTAGTAGCCGATCGACATGAGGATGACCATGGCGCCGCCGAGGTAATACGCCGAAAAATTGCCGGCGACAAATCCCGACAAGATGTCGAGCGACGCTCCGCCTTCGCGCGCCGAAACCACGACTTCCTTGACATGTGCGGATTCCGTCGAAGTGAACACCTTTACCAGTTCGGGGATGACCGCGCCTGCCAGCGTGCCGCAGGAGATGATCGAAGCCAGTTTCCACCAAAGTGTCGCGTCCGCGCCCAGGTTGGGAATCATTACGTACGACGCGACATAGGTCAGGCCGATCGATACGATTGACGTGATCCAGACCAGAGAAGTCAGAGGCGCTTCGAAGTTCATCTCCACCGCGTTGCTGTAACGCGCCTTGGCGATGGCTGCATTCAGGAAGTACGCGCCGGCGCTCGCGACCAGCATGACGATGCGCATGACAAAGATCCACACCAATAACTGCACTTGCACGCTCGGATCTTTGACGCCCAGCAGGATGAAGGTGATCAGCGCTACGCCGGTGACGCCGTAAGTTTCAAATCCGTCGGCGCTTGGACCGACGGAGTCGCCCGCGTTGTCGCCCGTGCAATCGGCGATTACGCCGGGATTACGCGCATCGTCTTCCTTGATCTTAAAGACGATCTTCATCAGGTCGGAGCCGATGTCGGCGATCTTAGTAAAGATTCCGCCGGCGATACGCAGCGCCGCCGCGCCCAGCGACTCACCGATGGCGAAGCCGATAAAACACGGTCCCGCATAATCTCCGGGGATGAAAAGCAGGATGCAAAGCATGATCAGCAGTTCGACGCTGATCAGCATCATGCCAACGCTCATCCCCGCCTTGAGAGGGATCGCATAGATCGGGTAGGGTCTGCCGCCGAGCCCAGCGAATGCTGTGCGGGAATTAGCGAACGTGTTCACGCGGATGCCGAACCATGCCACGCCATAGCTGCCGGCGATCCCCACCAGGCTGAACAGCAGGATGATGACCACCCGCTCGATGCTGTATTTCAGCAGGACTCCAAAGTACAGAACGATGATGACCGCGATGAATGCCTCGAGCAGCAGCAGGAACTTGCCTTGCGTGACCAGATAGGTCTTGCACGTTTCGTAAATCAGCTCTGAAACCTCCCGCATCGCCTTGTGCACCGGGAGATTCTTAAGTTGCATGTAAATCACGAGGCCGAACAGAAGTCCCAGAACGCAGAAAAGCAAGCCCCATACCAGCAGGCTATGGCCGTCAATCCCGCGAAATGTCACTGAAGATAGGTCAGGCAGACGCAGGTTAGCTTCTCCACCGGCCTCAGCCGGGGCTGCTTCGCCCTGGGCGAAAGCTGCGACGTGAAGCGCCAGAACCGTGGTGATTGTTGCTGCCAGGAGTGCGCCGCGCCGCAATACGTGCGCCAGCGCCACGAGCGGCATTTTTACTGAGGGACACACTGCGGTGAGCGGCCACCGCCGTGCGGCCGCGGCTAGACAAATATGCATAAGGCCTCCATGAAGGAGAACATCCGGATTTCAAAGGTGTCGACCGGTAGGTCCCCAGCGGGAACTATCGCCGGCTCCCGTAGCGCGCTTCCACGACAAAGAAAGGAGTAATTGAGGTTTGGCCGCGCCGGGATTTCGTTTGCTCAGGGCCAGAAAACCGGAGCAAACGGGGTTTTATAACACGCGACCCATCGGGGGTCAAACAGCGCCGTAATGTAGTACGACACGGCTTGCCAAGGCGGGAACTAAGAGGCAGTTCTTTCGGTTTGAAGCGGGTGTTCGGCCTCAGACTGTTTATCGCTGATCTGATGGCGGAGGCGCTGTCTGAACCTGCGTCGAATCTCCGGTTTTGTGCTCAGCAATCTGAAAACGGAGGAATTCGTGCACGGCATCGAGCGCTTCAGGGGCGCTGGTCGTGACGCGTATGCGGCCGCCGGAAGGTATGTCCGCATACTGGTAGCTGATCTTGTCACCTAGTTCCGTCATCGTTCTAACACCCGGCGGAGTTGTGTCGTGAATGAACATAGGGGTATTGAAATCCCCCGCCGAAAACATCTGGGCAATGTGAGACAGGTGGGTGCGAATCATTTCGCGACTGTCGGTATCCTTCGCCTGGTTTGCCGTCACTTCAATCGAACCCCCATCTTTATAGACATGAAAGTGATGTGTTGTCTTCTCATGCGAGAACCCCATTGCATGGTCGCCCCGATGCATCACTCCAGCATGATGCTCGTCCAGTTCACTTGAGTGCTGGGCGAGTGCCGAGACGGTCAATGCCAGAATCACGGATGCCAAGGCGACCACTCTCATAGGACTGTCTGCTATTCGATCTGGATGTTGCCCGATCCGGTGCTCACGTCGAGTAGCGCGCCGCCGCCACCTACGGTCCCACGCATTTCTCCCTGACGCATGTTGGCGTTCGTGGTCAGGGGATGCTCAGTGTGAATGTCTCCCGACCCGCTGTGTGCATTGAGTTCGAAAGCCGCATCGGATGGCAGATGAACATGGATACTGCCTGAGCCGGCCTGCAGTTTCCAGGAGGCGGTTTGAGTACCGCGAATGTCGATATCACCGCTGCCGGTAACGGCGGTAAGTGCGCCCTTCACCTGGTCAACCTGGATGCTGCCGGAACCGGTCTGCAACCTGACATCGCCAAGAGTCGAGGCGTTCACCTGAACGTCACCATTGCCGGTATTGCCGGAAAATGCTCCGGAAATGGCGTCCGCCCGGATGTTTCCGTTTCCAGTGTTGGCCACTAACCCGCCACGTAAATCGCTTGCCTGAATATGGCCGGACCCGGTATCGGTTCTTACCTCGGCAGCGATATTGCGAAATTCCATATTTCCGGACCCTGAGGCCGCGCGTACCGGGCCACGTATGCCCTCAATTTTCTCGTTACCTGATCCCGATTGTGTGCGCGCCCGAGTCTGTTCGGGAACCGTGATCTCGTAGCTGATGCTAACGTTGCGGCGGAGTCTCTCGTCGGTGATGTGGCCGATACGAATGGCGTTACCGTTCTGTTCGATTGGTGGACTCGATTCGAGCATTCGCACCTTTTGCTCGGCGCTAAGGCCGTCCGAACCACTGGTGGTTTTGATATGCGCATTGACGTGAACATTCCCAGCGCTTCCGCGCACGACACTGATACTGCCGGCGCCGGTGAGCACGTCGAGATCGGTTTCGCCCGTAACCGTCAGGTTGCGCTCGAAATGACCCTCAGCGGCTACGGCTTGCGCCATAAGCGCCAGCGTCGCGATGATGACGAGCAGAATGTGGTGATTGCGTTTCATGCGTCCTCCCGCGCAGCGGGGCGTGCGCCGTGCCGCTGTCTTAGACGCGCGAGACCGGGATTGGTGATGGTGGGTTCTCGACCACGATCAGCGGGGAGGGCGCCAGCAGAGCCTTGCGCGTCGTGAGCATGCGGACCAGGTAGTAAGCGGCGATAGCCGAAAATAGGTGTTTCCACGTGTGGCCGCTGATCAGGTGCCCCTGCGCGTAAATCTGTCGATCCATCAATTCGCAGATTTTAGAAACAACAAAGAATACGAGCACCAGAGTCAGGTTCTTGTTCGATGTGTATCGTGGCGGGAAAAACGCGATGATCAGCGGGATGGCAAATATCGGCAACAACTGGATAAGCAGGTAGAAACGCAGGTCTCCGCCGCCGTGCGCTTCGCCCAAGGTCCAATAGATGACCGTCCACAACCCTAGCGGTACCATCAATGCTTCAACGAGCAACCCGCCACGAACGCTGATGCGCTCACACACCATGGCGGCGAGCACGGACGTAAAAATAAGCGTCATCGGCAGGCGGTCCCAAACCAAACTTTTGTTGTTGGGATCGAGGTGATAGTAGATGGAACCGAAGCAGGTGAGAATCACGCCGGCGAACGCCAGCATATAAGGCCAGCGCTCGCGCGGATCACAGAATCTCAATCCGCGGCGCGACTTCGAGCTGAACAGAAAGGCGAGACCGATTACGCCGGCGATGAGCAGTCCGATATTCGACAGCACGTCCATGAAGTTGGGAATTCCCAACCACATGCGATGATCCGCGAAGCGGTGGTACGACGCCGGTTGGTGAATCGGCGGCTGCACGCTGGTGGCGACGACCAACGCCACCGTGGCCGCGATCAAAATCCCTACGCGGACGTTCGTATCGAGTTGTCGTATGCGTCTGAGAACTACTTCCATACTCCCAATAAGCGCCGCACCGTGATCATTTGTCCGAGGTGGTATGCGTTATGATCCGCGACAAGCAATGCTTCCCGCAAATAGGTCTGGCCGTCTCCCCACGGGATTTGAGCGTAAAGATCGGTTCGCGGGTTTTTCACCAGCTTGCACATTTGGTTGAGATCGGTTTCGAAAGCTTCGACGCTTTTAGCCCAGGCGCGCGCATCGGGAGGCGCGTCTGATGCCGGCCAGTAATCCGCAGGGAAGTCCTTCTCACGATAGTCGCGGGTGACACAGAATTCCAAGATATCGGCCTGGGCCAGTCTCATATGTTCCAGCACTCGCCAAGGTGACACTTCGAGCTTTTCCGGTTTGGTTCCGCGCAGTTTTGCGGGAA
>Ga0070741_10014090_pt1 | contig 13916 bp, 15 predicted proteins | sample Coa_R1_4_FD_66440 | JGI IMG/M metagenome (GOLD analysis project Ga0070741, IMG submission 66440) | Surface soil microbial communities from Centralia Pennsylvania, which are recovering from an underground coalmine fire - Coalmine... | ecosystem: Environmental > Terrestrial > Soil > Unclassified ... | reverse complement strand
CCAGATCCTCCGGGAAGGAGGGGCGCTCGTGGGCCGTGTGCCGGGCCATCAGCTGGTCCAGCGCCCGAAGTTGCGTGGGTGTGAGCTCGGTCTGCAGCACGAGGACGAGGTTACGACGGGGGTGTAACACCATTCGGGGACGGCCAGCCGTGTCCGGCTCGGCCACCGCTCGTAACCGCTCGTTTCGTGTGCAGCAGTTCGCGACAGTCGCGAGCCGGCGCACAGGAAACGTGCCAGCCGCTTGCACAAGAACGCAGCCCGGCGATGGCCTGCGGCCGTTGCATGGGCGGGCTTCCCGACGATGCCTCGGAAAGTGCGCACGAAAGTGGTGCTCCGATTCCGGTGCCGAAGCACTGTCCGTGCCGCCGGGCGTGGGCCGGGGCGCCCGACGTCTTCTTGTGCAAAGCCCCCGCCAGCCCGCCCAGCCCGCCCGCCAGGCCGCCGGCCCGCCAGGCCGCCGGCCCGCCCGCCCACAGCCACGGAGGGGCCATGCACGAGAACGCGGCGGGCGACTGACCCCAACGCCGAGCGCCATCGTTTCTTGTGCAGTAATGCGCACTCTTCGCGAGTTACTGCACACGGAACGCGCCGCCAGGCGATGCGTAGGGCGACTCTTGCGCAAGAGCCACACGGAGGCTTGCTGAACTCGGCCCGAGCCATGGCGCGCGCCGTCTTCTCGACCGGTCGAGACGCCCGCAACGACCCGCCGCCGTTGGCTGTTACACCCCGCTGTCAGGATGTCGCTCGTGGATGTTCCTGCCCCCTTCAGCTTCAGCGACGCCGCCCGTCTCCTGGCCGGCGAGGCCCGCCGGCACGGGCTCGTCGCGCCTGCGTTCCGCAGCCCGCCCCGGCTCCACGGGGCCCGGCGCACCATCCGGCGTTTCGCCGATGGCACCTGCATGGTGTCGGTGCGCGTTCGCGACCGCGAGGTCGCCGATGTCATCGCCGATCTGGTCGAAGGTGTGCTCGTGGCCAACGGGCTCGCCGGCCAGGCGGCCGAAGGTTGGCGCATCGCCCTGCGGTCAGCGCTCGCGGCACATGCCGGGTTGCACGCGCAGGCGGCGTAGATGGAGGTCCGGGTTGTTCGGGAGCACGAGGTGGACGAAGCGGGTGACGTGGTGCTGGCCGCGTACCGGGGCATCGAGGGCGCGCCGGCGCTCAGCCATGGGTACGGGGACGAACTGCGGGCTGTCGGCGCCCGCACGAAGGGCGCGGTCGTGCTGGTGGCCGTGGACGAGGGCAGCATCGTCGGGTGCGTCACGCTGGTGGTCGACGTGGCGTCGCCGTGGGCCGAGGACCTCCGGGCCGGTGAAGCGGGCATCCGCATGCTCGGGGTGGCGCCGTCCGGGCAGCGCCAAGGTGTGGGCCGGAGGTTGGTCGACGCCTGTGTGGCCGAGGCGAGGGCGCGGGGCAAGCGGGCCGTGTTCCTGCACTCCACGCCATGGATGCCGGCAGCCCACCGCCTCTACGAGAGCATGGGGTTCGACCGTGTGCCGGAGCGTGATGCCCTCCCCGTGCCCGACGTGCCGTTGCTGGCCTTCCGGCTCGACATTGGTGCTGGCGGGGACGGGGCCGGCCCGGGCCACCAGGAGGACGGCCGATAGCCTGGCGACGGGCCCGGGTGGCGTAACTGGCAGGCGCGGGGGGCTTAAACCCCTCTGGCCCGAAAGGGCCGTGTGGGTTCGAATCCCACCCCGGGCACGAACCGGGTTACGTGCGCTGGTGCGCGGGGTCGGGCACCAGGTCGATCCTGATGGTCAGCAGGTCGGTGCCGAACAACCGGACGGCCGCGCCGTCGGCCCGCCCACGCCACAGCTGGGCCAGGCGAGCGTGGGCATCGTCGTGGTCCAGCAGGTGGGCCACGCCGGACCACCATCGGCCGCGCACCTGGACGCGCACGTGCGGACCGGCGTCGATGTTGTGCGCGTATGGCGATCGGTGCCCGTGCTCGGACACCATCGACAGCTCGTCGCCGAACAGGCGGGCGCCTGCGGGCGTGTGCCGGCGCTTGCCGGTGACGCGGCCGGTGGTCTCCGGCAGCACGTCGTCGCGCAGCCGGCCTGCGCCGGCCAGCAAGCGTGTGGGCGGGTTCACGACGTACCGCTGGGCCAGGCGTACGAGCCGTCGCTCCCGGGCCATCGGACTGCGCTGCTTGCCACGGCGCGCCCGGTGACCATTGAAAAAAATGACTACGAACGACCTCGTCTGTCAGCGACACCCACTCGTACGCTGGGCCCCGGTACTCGACGCCGCGGAATTGGGCCGGGAGGAGGTCACGGTCGATGGCTGGCGACGATGTCTCCGGGGATGATCCGTCGGAGACGGAACCCGAGGTCGAGATCGATCTTCGTGAGCCGCCCATCCGCATCGTGCTGGCGGACGACAGTGACGATCTCCGCACCATGCTCCGAACCTGGCTCGAGATCGACGGCCGGTTCGTGGTCACGGGAGAGGTCTCGTCGGGCGAGGAGCTGCTGGAGCTGGTGGGCGAGCACCAGCCCGACGAGGTGGTGCTCGACCTGGCGATGCCGGTCGTGGACGGCTTCGCAGCCATCGCCCAGATCCGCCGCGCCTCACCCGGCACCAAGATCCTGGTGCTGTCGGCCTTCGCGTCGCCCACTGTCCGCCGCAAGGCGTTCTCGCTGGGCGCCGACGCCGTGCTGGTCAAAGGCGTCTCGCTCGAAGAGGTCGAAGCAACACTGGTCCGGCTCCGCGAGCACGCCGCCCACCCCAGCTAACCGAAGTCGACCTCGTCGACCTGGTAGCCCTTGGAGCCGACCCAGCGCTGGGCTGCCTCGTGCGCGTCCCGCCCCTCGAAGATCACGACCACCTGGCCCGTCTTGTTGCGGACCACCCAGCCCTTGTGCACCGCGGTCACCGTGCCCATGTCCTCGTCCCCTTTCCCAGCCGAGCTCGTTGCTCGTTCCATATCGCCAGCCTTACAAATCGGGCAATCCGGCGATAGAGCCCGATCGGGCTATTTCGGTGTTCACAGCGGACTAGTCAGCCGGGTGGTGAAATGCGGCCGTTCGGGGGTGCACGTGGGGCGCAACTACGCTCGCCTCTCCTCCCCGAGGCAGGTATGAGCGAGAGCTTTTCGGTCGCCAGCGGCGCCATTGGAGAGCTGTTCTTCAACGTCAACGACGCCGTGGTCATCGCCAGGGACGGTCGGTTCGTCGCGTGGAGCCCGAGTGCCGAGTCCCTGTTCGGGCTGACTGCGGCTGAGGCCACCGACCCAACGACGGATCTGGGCACGGTCTTCGGCAGCGGCCTCTCCGCGCTGTGGGACCTGATCGAGGCCGGAGGACAGGCGGTCATCGATTGCGCGGGCGGCAGCGAGCGCGTGGTCGAGGCCACCGCCTGGCACCTGGGTGAGGACGAGGCCGGGCCCACCGTCGCCGTCATGCACGACATCACGCGCGAGCGGCGCCACGTCCAGGGCCTCGAGACCCTGAACGCGCTGGCCCGCGAGCTCCTGGCCGAGCCGTCGATCGACGTGCTGCTGGCCCGCATCGTCGATGCCGCCAAGGACCTGACGCATGCGGACTTCAGCGCCCTGATCACGGTGCGGGACAGCGCCGAAGAGGTCGAGCAGTTCCTGTACAACGCGCCGAGGGAGCGCTTCCCGGCCCGGCTGCCCCGGGTGGTCGGGCTCCTGGCAGTGCCCATGGCAACCCGATCGGTCGTTCGCATCGACGACATTCGCGGCCACCCGGCGGGCGTGGGCATCCCCGTGCAGCACCCACCCATCGCCTCGCTCCTGGCCGCGCCCATCCTGGTGGGCGACCGGCTGGTGGGCGAGCTGGCCGTGGCCAACGAGCCCGGGCGCCCGGCCTTCGACGAGCTGGACGAGGCCATGCTCACCGAGCTGGCCGCTCACGGCGCCATGGCCGTGTCGCTGGTCGGTGCCCGGGAGGCGGAGGCGCACGTGGCCGCCACCCGGAGGGCGATCATGGACACCGCCCTTCTCAACATCCGCACGCCCCTCAACGTGGCCAAGGGTTTCCTCGCCACGATCCGGGACCGGGGGCCGGAGCTCTCGCAGGAGGAGCTGGACCACGCCTTCGACGCCATCGACCGGGCCCACGACCGCATCCAGAGGCTGGCCGAGGACGGCTTGCTCGATCCGCCGCCGGCGACCTCCCACCCCCGGTCCGTCGACGTCGTGTACGTCGTGCCCATGGGTGAGCAGCTGCTCGACGACCTGGCTCCGGTGCGTCCCGACGTCGAGCTGCGTTGGGACGCCGAGCCCAGCGCTCCGGCGTCGTTCCTGGGTGACGCGCGGCTGGTGCGCGAGGTGCTCGAGAACCTCATCGCCAACGCCGTGAAGCACGCACCACCGTCGACGACGGTGACGGTCACCGTGCGCCAGGACGGCTCGTCGGTGCGCTTCGACGTCACCGACCAGGGCCCGGGCATCCCGCCCACGGAGCAGTCCCGGGTGTTCGAGCAGTTCTACCGCACCAGGCAGAGCATCGAAGAGGCCCTGCCCGGTGCGGGGTTGGGTCTGTGGATCGCCCGGCGGCTCACCGAGGTCATGGGTGGGACGGTCGGGCTCAGCAGCAGGCCGGGCCAAGGGACCACGTTCTGGGCCACGGTGCCGTTGCTGTCGGCTGACGACGGCGGGGGGGCGAACGGTCAGGCCTGAGTGTGGGGAGTGCCGGCCAGGCGGAGGGCGGCAGCGACGGCTTCCTCGGCCGAGTCCACCTCGACCGTGCCCTCGATGCCCCAGCTGTGCAGGCCCACGACGGGCGTGCCCGTCTTGAGGGCGAAGGCGACCTCGCTCAGCGTGCCGTAGCCGCCGCCCACCGCCACCACGGCGTCGGCCGCTCGCACCACGAGCACGTTGCGGGCCTCACCGAGCCCGGTGGGCACGGCCACATCGACCCAGCGGTTGGCCGCGGTCCGGTCGAGGCCGGGCAGGATGCCCACGGTGAGCCCGCCACCGGCGTGGGCGCCGCGGCAGGCGGCGGCCATCACGCCACCCAGGCCGCCGCACACCACCGTGGCCCCGGACTCAGCCAGCCCCCGCCCCACCGCCTCGGCCAGCACCTCGTGCTCCGAGCCGGCTGCAGCCGCTGGCTCTGCTCCCGGTCCGACCACCGCTACGTAGACTCGCCTCGCCATGGACACGACGGTCTACTTCAACCCGAGCTGCTCCAAGTGCCGGACGGCCCAGAGCATCCTCGACGAGCACGGGATCGACGCCACCTTCGTGCGCTACCTGGACACGCCGCCGACGCGTGCCGACCTCGAGCGGTTGATGGGCCTGCTGGGCATCGACGACCCTCGCAAGATGATGCGCACCGGCGAGCAGCTGTACGCCGACATGCGGCTGGCCGACGCCGGGCCCGACGAATTGCTGGCCGCCATCGTGGCCCACCCCATCCTCCTGGAGCGGCCCATCGTGGTCCGCGGTGACCGGGCCGTGATCGCCCGCCCGCCCGAGCGCCTGCTCGAACTGCTGGACTGAGCGCGGCTCAGGTGCCGGCGGCCACCGGCACCCACCCGTTGCCGTCCGGCGCGGGCCGGATGGAACCGGTGGCGTGGAAGCCCTCGAGCACGTCGTCGCGGCGGGGGTGCCCGTCGAGGGCGTGCTCGACCTCGCGCAGGGTGAGCGTGAGGTTCTGCTCCCGGCGGACGCCCAGCGAGTCGGCCAGGGCCCGTTCCCACACCGCACCCACCACCTCGGTGCCGGGCAGCTTCCGCCCGCTCTCCTCGACGAAGGTGCGGTCCCGCATCTCCGACAGGACGGTCTTGAGGTATTCGACGTGGGGCGTCTCGTCGGACCGGATGTAGGACACCAGCCGGCCCGCTTCGCCGTCGCCGGCCACCAGCTCGGTGTCCGACAGCAGGGCCTCGGCCCAGGCGAACACGTGGAAGGCGCTGATCTCGATCAGCAACAGCCCGGCCATGCGGGTGAGGAGCGTCTCCAGCGCCTCGGGTAGCTCGGGGAACAGTCGGGGTGGCACGACGGCCCGGACGGGGACGCCCGCGCCCGGCCCGCCACCAGCGCCCGACCCGCCACCCGCGCCCGGCCCGCCGGCGGGCTGCGCCAACCCCATGCGCTGGAGCATCAGCTGCGTCTGGTCCTCGGTCACCGGGTGCTCGAAGGCCACGTCCCGCGCCGCGAACCACATCTGCTTGTGGCCGCCCTCGTCGCCGTAGCCGGCCTCGTCCCGGGCGTGGGCCTCGAACAAGCCGCGGTCGAGGTGGTCGATGGCCGTGCCCCGCACATCTTCGACGAAGCACGACTGCCAGTCCGGGATCTCGGAGTACCGGAGCATGGCGCCGAACCCCTCCACCGTGCCGATGCGGGTGAGGGTGGAGATCACCGGCTGGGGCACGCCCGCCGAGATCAGGAACGCGGCCTGGGCCACGTTGGGGTAGCTCTCCGGCCACGACGACAGGGGCACGTCGAGCAGCGGGGTCCCGAAGTCCCGCGCCCGCTGGGCCTGCCAGGCGGCGATGGCCGGGAAGCGGTTGCGGGTGCGGGGGGACAGGTAGCGGCCCTCGCTGTCGAACCCGCCGTGGCAGCGCACCCCGCCGGCGAACAGGGGCTCGACCACCTCCTCCGACGCCAGGAGCTCACGCTCGGTCCACTCGGTCTGGACGGCGGTGGTCATGTCCCAAACTGTAAACGCGTCTGTATACACTTGCAATGGCATGCCCGCTCCAGCGAAAACGGCCACGCGGCAACTCCTCGCCCGCCCCGAGCGCCGGGCCGCCATCCTCGAAGCGGCCGCCTCGGCCTTCGTCCACGAGGGGTTCGCCGCCACTTCCATGGAGGACGTGGCCGCCGCCGCCGGCATCACCCGTCTCATCCTCTACCGCCACTTCGCCTCCAAGGAGGCCCTCTACGAAGCCGTGCTCGACCGGGTGTCGAGCCGCCTGGCCGAGGAGTACACCGGCGGCATCACGCACGGCCAACTGCGCGGCCTGGGGCCCCGCACCCTGCTCACGGTGGCGCGTGAGGACCCCGACGGCTTCACGCTCCTGTGGCGCCACGCGGCCCGGGAGCGGCAGTTCGCCGACCACGCCACTCGCGCCCGCACCCACGCGGTGGCGCTGGCCCGATCGGTGCTGCACGGCCGTGTGGCCGACCCCACCCGGGAGGAGTGGGCGGCCGAGCTGGTGGTGTCGTACCTGGTCGACGCCGTGCTGCACTGGCTCGAAGTCGGGGGCGACCCGGCCCAGGACGACGCCATCGTCGAGACGGTGACCCGGGCCGCCCGGGCCATGATCACCGTCTGGAGCCGGCCGGCCTCGTCGCCCTAGGGGCCGTACCCGTTCGAGCCCATGGTGGTGGCCGTCGTCGGGGTGGGCTGGGACTTCACATTGACCGGCTTGTTGCTCGACGACCCGCACGCCCCCAAGAGGGCGACCGCGACCACCAAGCCGGCGACGATGGTTCGCATGGCACGAGGGTACGCCCGGTTCACCCGACGCGGTTGGGGAGAGCGAACACATGTTCGATTCAACCCGCTACACTGGCCCGCCGTGAGCGACGCACCGCTGCGCTGGAAGCTGGCCGACGAGACGGGCGGGCAGGGCGCGTTCTTCACCGACGACGAGCTGGTGGAGCGGCACGTGGGCTCGGGGGAGTTCCGGGGCCTCGAGTTCCTGCACGTGAACGCCCGCCGCATCATCAACGAGATCCCGGCCGCGGCCCAGCTCCCGTTCAAGTTCACCATCAACGTGTACCGCGGCTGCAGCCACGCCTGCACCTACTGCTTCGCCCGGCCCACCCACGAGTACCTGGGGCTCGACATCGGCCAGGACTTCGAGCGCCGGCTGGTCGTCAAGGTCAACGCCGTGGAGCGGCTGCGGGCCGAGCTGCGCTCGCCCAAGTGGACGGGCGACCACATCGCCATGGGCACCAACACCGATCCCTACCAGCGCTGCGAGGGCAAGTACCACCTCACCCAGGGCGTGCTGAAGGCGTTGGCCGACGCCCGCAACCCGTTCTCCATCCTCACCAAGTCCACCCTCATCCTGCGGGACCTGGACTTGCTGAAGTGGGCGGCCACCCGCACCACCGTGCGGGCCAACTTCTCCATCGGCACGCTGGACGAGGAGGTCTGGAAGGCCAGCGAGCCGGGGACGCCCCACCCGCGTCGCAGGGTCGAAGCCGTGCGCAAGCTCAACGAGGCCGGCATCCCCTGCGGCGTGCTGGTGGCGCCCATCCTCCCCGGGCTCTCGGACCGGCCCGACCAGGTGCAGGCCGTGGTGAAGGCGTGCGTGGCCGCCGGGGCGGTGTCGCTGGCCGCCATCCCCCTGCACCTGCGCCCCGGCGTGCGGGACCACTACCTCACCTGGCTGGCCGGGTACCGTCCCGACCTGGTGGCCGACCACAAGCGCCGCTACCGCAGCTCGTACCTGCCCGTGAACGACCGCAAGGCGCTGGCCGCCCTCGTGCACCGCACCATCAGGGAAGCGGGCGGCCTGGCGGTGGACCCCACCGAGACGCGCCTGCCCGGGGACACGCCTTCGCGCGCTGTCTCAGCCGACCTTGAGCCGCAGAGCGAGCAGCTGGGCCTCGGCGTCTGATAGGTCGGTGCGCTCGACCACCACCGAGTCGCATCCCACCCACGCCGCCGCCTCCAGGAGGGCGCCGGCCACGCCGGCCAGCACCGCCTCGGTGGGCCGAGCGGCCATGGCCACGTTCTGGGCGAGCAGCGTGCGCCCCGCCCGCTTGGGGTCCACCCGGGCCACCAACCGGCCGCCCACCAGCACGGGCATGGCGAAGTACCCGTACACCCGTTTGTGCCGGGGCGTGTACGCCTCCAGCCGGTGGGACATGCCGAACACCCGCTCGGTGCGGCCCCGGTCCCACACCAGCGAGTCGAACGGCGACAACAGCGTGGTCCGGTGCCGGCCCGGCGGCGGCCCTGCCGTCAACACCGATGGGAGGGCCCACGCGGGCTCGTCCCAGCCCTGCACCTCGACGGGCACCAGCCCGGCGCCGGCCACGGCCGCGTCGACCCACTCCAGCTTGAGGCGGTAGTAGTCGGCCAGGTCCCGCCGGGTGGCCACGCCCAGCGCCTGCGCGGCGCGCCGCACGAGTTCGACGTTGCACTCCTCGGGTGACGGCTCCAGCGCCAGCAGCTCGGCGGGGATGGCCCGCTCGGCCAGGTCGTACACCCGGCGCCAGCCCCGGCGCTCGACGCACACGACCTCGCCCTTCGCCACCATGCGCTCCAGGGCGATCTTGGCCTCCGACCAGTCCCACCATTGCCCGCCGTTCTTGGCCCCGCCCACGTCGGCAGTGGTCACCGGCCCCTCGGCCAGCCGGGCCCGCACGCGGGCGTACGTGGCATCGCTCGCGCTCCGGTGCCACTGGGCGGTGCGGTAGCGACCCCGCCGGCTGGCGAACCAGGGCCAGTCCTCGATGGGGATGATGGACGCCACGTGGGCCCAGTACTCGACGGCCCGGTGCGGCTCGCCCCAGTACGCCGCCTCCACGGTGGCCCGGCCCACCGGCCCCAGCCGGGCGTAGGCCACCAGTTCGTGCGACCGGGCCAGCACGGAGATGGTGTCCAGCTGCACGGCATGCAGCCGCCGCAGCATGGCGGGCACCCCGCCGCGCCGGTCGGGTGCGCCCAGGAATCCCTGGGCGTGGAGCAGCAGCCGCCGGGCGTCGGCCGCGGAGAGCTGTTCGGCGGCACGCACGGCGGCCGATCATAAAGTCACCCCGTGCTCGACCCCACCCGCGCCTTCCGTCTCGACGGCCGCGTCGCCATCGTCACCGGCGCATCCAGCGGCTTGGGCGCTCGCATGGCCCGGGTGCTGGCCGGCGCCGGCGCCCGCGTGGCCGTGGCCGCTCGCCGTCTCGATCGGCTGGACAAATTGGTGAACGAACTCGGGGAGGACGCTGCCCTCGCCGTGGAGTGCGACGTCACCGACGACGGCGCTCGTCGCCGCCTGGTCGACGTCACCACCGAGCGCCTCGGCCCGATCGACGTGCTGGTGAACAACGCCGGCATCGCCAACCCCACGCCTGCCCTCGAGGAGTCGGTCGAGCATTTCCGCGCCACCCTCGACAGCAACCTGGTGTCGGTGTTCGCCCTCAGCCAACTGGTCGGCCACGGCATGGTCGAGCGGGGGAGCGGCACCATCGTCAACGTGGCTTCCATGTTGGGGCTGGTGGCGTCGGGCATGGTGCCCCAGGCCAGCTACGTGGCGTCCAAGCACGGCGTGGTCGGCCTCACCCGGGAGCTGGCCGCCCAGTGGGCCCGGCGGGGAGTACGGGTCAACGCCGTGGCCCCCGGCTGGTTCCCGTCGGAGATGACGGAGGACATGTTCGACGACGAGCGCAGCGTGGCGTGGGTCCGGCGCAACGCGCCCATGGGGCGGGGCGGCAACGAGGAGGAGCTCGACGGGGCCGTGCTCTTCCTGGCCTCGGGCGCCAGCAGCTACGTCACCGGCCAGGTGCTGTGCGTCGACGGGGGTTGGACGGCGGTCTGACCGGCCGGGCTACGCAGCCGGCTCGGGCTGGCATTCCCGTACGGCCTGCTCGACCAGCTCGCCGATGGCCCGGGCCACGGTGCTCCCGCCGAGCACGGCCGACAGATGCAGCAGGCCCCACGCCTCGTCGCTCACCACCAGCCAGGCGAATTGCCGGGCCCGGCGCCCGGCGCCCGGACGGCCACGGCGCCCTGCGCTGTCCTCCCGGGAGGCCATGGCCAAGTCTTCGGCCACGGCCAGGCGGGCCGCCTCTTCTTCGATGAGCGCGCCCACGGCCTCGGCCATGGTGGACGTGCCCTTGACCTGTTGCTTGTACGCCCGCCACGCCTCCTGGTCGACCTCCACGTGGGCGGCCCGGTTGGCCCGCCGGTTGCGGTCCACCGGCTTGGGTGCCGACGGCGCCGACGGTCGGTGGCGGTGGGCTGCCACCCGGGCGGCCGCTCCCTGCGAGGGATCGGCATGGGGGTGGACGAGGTGCAGCGACGTGGGCGGGGCCGGCGAGGTAGGCGCCGCCGCCGGCGGCTCGATTGCAGCCGCGGGTTCCAAACCGAACAGCTCGGACAGGTCGCGCAGGCGCTCGACGTCGCCCTGGCTCGCGGCCTGGCGGGCCGCCAGCGTGGGGTGGTGCACGATCTTGCCGACCACGGCATGGGCAGCCCGGGCCACGGTCTCGGCGTCGACCTTCCCTTGCAGCGTGCGCGTCAGCTCGGCCGTGCACACCTTGACCATGCGTTCGCGGAGCTGGGCGATCATCGGGCCTGCGTCCTGGGCGCGCTGGCCGTCCACGAACTGGCGGACCTCGTCGACCACGAGCCTCTCGGCCTGGATGGCGGCGTCCCGCACGGTGTGGTCCTCGCCCCCGGCCAGTCCCTCGACGTCCACCAGGTGCACGCCGCAGACATCGCGAACGGCGTCCTCCACGTTGCGAGGCACGGACAGGTCGACCACGGTGAGAGCCCGGTCCGGGCGCAGGCGCATGGCGCCGGCCACGTCGCCGGCCCGGATGACGTAGTCGAGGGCGGAGGTGGCGCACACCACGGCGTCGAAGCCGGCCAGGCGGGCGGGCAGTTCGTGCACGGGCCGGGCTCGGTGCCGCACGGGCACGAGCCGCAGGGCCTGCTGCACGCTGCGGGCGAAGACGGACAGCCCCACGCCGCTGCGGGCCAGGCGCTCGGCCACGGCCGAGGCCATGCGGCCGGAGCCGACCAGGGCGATGGCAGGGTTCTCGCGCGCCGCGACAGCCGCCAGGGCGGCGTCGGCGGCGGCGATGCCCATGGATCGGGACGTCTCGCCCAGCGCCGTCTCCCGGCGCACCTTGCGGCCCACGGCCGTGGCCCGGCTCACCAGCCGGGTGAGGGCGGGGCCCATGGTGCCGGCCCTGGTGGCCGCCGTCCCCGCGTCGCTGACCTGGCGCTGGACGTCGGTCTCGCCCAGGATGCGGGCGTCGAGCCCGGCGGTGACGCGAAAGAGGTGGGTGACGGCGGCCTCGTCGTGGCGCACATCGGCGAGGAGTTCGAGGGTGGCGGTGGGCACGCCGGACAGCCCGGCCAGGGCGTCCAGGAGCACGCTCGTACCGGCACCGACGGCATAGACCTCGGTGCGGCTGCACGTGGAGAGCACGAAGGCCTCGGCGCAGCCGAGCCGTCCCAACGTGGCGAGCAACGCGGGGAGCCGGTCGCCGCGAACCGCGAGCTTTTCGAGGAGTGGGAGCGTGGCCCGGCGGTGGGAGACCCCCGCCATGACCAATCGACTCACCGGCAGCTCCCCATGGTCAGCGGTCGGGCCGTCCGGCCCATGGAAGGGCGGGCGGTGCAACGGACATACGGCGAGCTCTGCCCCCAAACGGCCTTTCCGTGCGGCCTCGTCCGGGGCTGGGCGCTGGTCTGGTTGGCTTCCACACAGCCGGTCTACGGCCGCGACCTTTTGAAAATCTTTTGGATCGCCCGTGACCGGCCCAGGCGAACGAGAGCGTCGTGGCGGGCCGCGGCCCGGGCGGCCCGGGTGGCCGCGTCGGGAAGGTCGGGACCGCCCAGGAGGTCGAGGTCCAGCACGGCCTCGGCGTGCGGGTGGGCCTCACCGGTGACGACCACCACCGTGTCCCATGCCAGCCCCGTCGCCTGGGTGACGGGGAGCATGGGAACCGCGCCTTCGGAGCGGGCAGGAAGGGCTACCCACGGGTCGGCCGGCCAGGGCTGGACGGGTACGTCCATCGAGCGGAGGTCGGCGGTGACGGCGTCGAGGAGGTGGGGGTCGGCGACGAGCACGGCGTCGGCCTCGCCGATGTCGGCCGGCGTGTCGACGGGCGAGCGGTAGCAGGCGTCCAGGTGCTCGTCCCGCTCGGCCCCGAAGTGGCGGTCGAACCGGGTGAGGTAGCGCACGCTCCCGCCCCAGGGTGCCCACACGCCGGCGTCGGGATTGCCGGCCACGGTCACGTGCCCGCCCCGTCCGGTCAGCTGGGCGAGCAGGCGCTGGGTGGCGAAGGACGCAGCCTCGTAGTCGTCGACCAGCACCCGGTCGAAGCGGCCCCGCTCGGCCGCGGCCACCTCGTCGTCGCGCAGCACGAGGCTGGCCTGGACGAGGGCGCCGCCCCAGTCGACCAGGCCCTGCTCGCGCAGGTGGTCGAGGTAGACGTCGGCGAAGGTGGCCAACTCCTCCCACGGCCCGCCCACGCCGGCCGCGTCGGCGTGGGTGCGCAGTTCCTCGACGCCCAGGAACGAGGCCTGGTAGTGGGCCACGGCATCGGCTACCTCGGGCTCGGGGCGGCCCTGGAGGCTCGCCACGATGGCGTGCTGCTCGGGCGTGGTGAGGAGGCGCACCGGTTCCCGGTGCCGGCTGATGATGTCGACGGCCAGGTCCCAGAACGTCCTGGCGTCGGAGCCGAAGGCGGCGGCGCTGGCAGCCGTGGCGCACAGCACCAGAGGTGCCTCGCACCGGGCCGCCTCTTCCCGCAGCGCCGTGGTCTTGCCCGACGCGAAGTCGCCCACGATGCGGGCCGGCCCAATGGCCCCGCTCACAGGACGAGGACGACCTTGCCCAGCTTTCCTCCGGCGGCGAAGCGTTCGTAGGCGGCCGCCACCTGGTCGAGGGGGAAGGCGTCGGTAACGGGCACGCGCACCCGGCCGGTGGCCAGCAGGGGCACGACGTGGTGCTCCACGGCCTGGGCGGCCGCAGCCTTGCCCTCGAGCGGGCGGGTGCGGAGGGTCGACGCCGAGATGCGGCCCCGCTTGCCCATCAGCTGGAGGAGGTTCACCTCGGCTACCGGCCCGGCCCCCACCCCGATGACCACGATGCGACCGCCGAGGGCGAGGGCCTCCAGGTTGCCGGGCATGTTGGGCCCGCCGATGAGCTCGAGGATGGCGTCGTACGGGCCGGCGCCCACGAAGTCGGCCGGGTCGATCACCCGCACGCCGCCGCCCGGCACCAGGGCGGCCACGTCGTCGCGCATGGTT
>Ga0070741_10014089_pt1 | contig 13918 bp, 12 predicted proteins | sample Coa_R1_4_FD_66440 | JGI IMG/M metagenome (GOLD analysis project Ga0070741, IMG submission 66440) | Surface soil microbial communities from Centralia Pennsylvania, which are recovering from an underground coalmine fire - Coalmine... | ecosystem: Environmental > Terrestrial > Soil > Unclassified ... | reverse complement strand
CCTGCCCGCCCGACTTCCCCGTCTGCGTGTGCGGCTCGACGCCGGCGATGCGGGCGACGCCGCGGCGCGCAGTCCGCCCGTCCGCGGCGGAAATCGCCCGCAACCCGCGCGCACAGTCCGCGCGCCTCCGCGTCGGGACGAAGGTCGCGTGAGCACGATCACGCACGGCGAGGGCGCCGCAGTCGTCGCACGGCCGCGGCGCCGCGCGCGCCGCAGGGCGCGCGCCCGCGGCGGCATCCTCTGGATCGCGCTCAGCGGGATTCTCCTCGCCGGCGTCGTATTCGTGAACGTGGCGGTGCTCCAGCTCAACCTCCGGCTCGACGGCGCGAACGCCGAGCGCGCGAAGCTGCAGGCCGACAACGCGGCCCTGCAGTCCGAGTACTCCAGCCTCGTGTCCTCGCCGCGCGTCTCGGCGGCGGCCTACGGGAAGCTGGGGCTCGTGTACCTGGACCCGTCCACCTACACGTACATCGACGTCGCGACGCCGTAGAGGGCCGCGGTGAGCCGCGAGAAGCAGGCCAACCGCCGCATCCGCCTGCTGCTCCTCGTGTTCGCGGCGATCTTCGCGGTCGCGCTCGGACGGGCGACCTGGCTGCAGGTCGTGCGCGCCTCGTCGCTCGGCAAGCTCGCCCAGCGCCAGCACCAGGAGACCGTCGTGACGCCCGCCGGGCGCGGCACCATCTTCGACGCGAGCGGCGAGCCGCTCGCGATCGGCGAGCAGGCGACGACCGTCTACGCCGACCCGCACCAGGTGACGAAGCCGCTGCAGGTCGCCGAGGCCGCCGCCAAGGCGTTCGGCGTCGACCCGAACGTGCTCTACCCCGAGCTGCTGCGGAAGCAGGGGCACTTCCTCTACGTGCAGCGCTTCGCCGACGCGAAGGCGGCGTCCGCGTTCCTCGCACGCCACTTCGCCGGCGTCTACTCCTACCCGGAGGAGAAGCGCTCGTACCCGCAGAACACCGTCGCCGCGCAGCTGATCGGCTTCGCCGGCACCGACAACACCGGCCTCGGCGGGCTCGAGCTGCAGTACAACCGGGAGCTCGCCGGCAGGCCCGGCAAGCAGACGATCGTCCGCACCCCGGTCGGCCGCGCGATCGACACGCTCTCGACCGTGCCCGCCCGCGAGGGCCGCGACGTCTTCACCACGATCGACGAGCGCATCCAGGCGAACGCCGAGGCCGTCCTGCGCCGCACCGTCGCGCAGTTCGGCGCGCGCGCCGCGACCGCCGTCGTCATCGACCCGCACAGCGGCGCCGTCCTCGCGATGGCGCAGGCGCCCGGCTACAACGCCAACAACGCCTCGCACGTCAACCCGGCGCTGATGACGAACCATGCCGTCACCGACGTCTTCGAGCCCGGCTCCGTGTTCAAGCTCGTCACCGTCGGCGGCGCCCTCTCGGAGCACATCGTCACGCCGTCGACGAAGTTCAGGCTGCCGCCCTGCATCCAGGTCGCGGACCGCTGCATCCACGACGCCGAGAACCGGCCGACCGAAGTGATGAGCGTCGCGCAGATCCTCGCGCGCTCGTCGAACGTCGGCGCCGTCACGATCGCGAAGAAGCTGGGGCCGCCCGAGCTCGAGAAGTGGATCGCCCGCTTCGGCTTCGGCAAGCCGACCGGCCTCGACTTCCCCGGCGAGTCGGGCGGCATCGTGCCGCAGTGGCCGGCGCAGTGGTCGGGCACGACGATCGGCAACGTCCCGATCGGGCAGGGGATCGCCGTCACCTCGCTGCAGATCGCCGCCGCCTACGGCGCGATCGCGAACGGCGGCGTCTGGGTCGAGCCGCACCTCGTCTCGCGCGTCGGCGGAGCCTACGTCGCGCACCCACGGCGGCACCGCGTCGTCTCCCCGGCCGTCGACCGCGAGCTGAAGACGATGCTCACCAACGTGGTCGACGAGCACGGCGCCACCGGCAACGCCGCGCAGATCCCCGGCTACTCGGTCGCCGGCAAGACGGGCACCGCCCAGATCCCCGGCCCGCACGGCTACACGACCGGCAAGTACGTCGCGTCGTTCGTCGGCTTCGTCCCCGTCAAGCACCCGCGGCTGCTCGTGCTCGTCAGCGTCCAGGAGCCGCACAGCGCGATCTTCGGGGGCGTCGTGGCGGCGCCGGCGTTCGCCGAGATCGCCAAGTTCGACCTGCAGCACCTGGGCATCGCGCCCGACCAGCCGGTGCGGCCGTCGACGCCCTAGCCTCCCGCTAGGCTCCCGCGAGCATGGATCTGAACCGCCTCGCCGACGCGATGGGCGCCGCCGGGGGGCCGGCCGTCGAGATCCGCGACCTGGCCTACGACACGCGCACGGTCGGCCCCGGGACGCTCTTCTTCTGCGTCCCCGGCGCGAGTCGCGACGGCCACGACCTCGCCGGCGACGCCGTCGCCCGCGGCGCCGCGGCGCTCGTCGTCGAGCGTCCCGTCGGCGCAGCCGTCCCGCAGCTCCGGGTCGCCTCCGTGCGCGCCGCGATGCCGCCGGCGGCGCGCGCCTTCTTCGGCGACCCGTCGGCGGAGCTCGACGTCGCCGCCGTCACCGGCACGAACGGCAAGACGACGACCGCGTTCCTGCTGCACGCGATCCTCGCCGCCGCCGGCCGCCGGCCCGCGCTGCTCACGAACATCCGGCGGGTCGTCGGCGGCGAGGAGCGGCCGACCGGCCTCAACACGCCCGAGGCGATCGACCTGCAGCGCCTGCTGCGGCAGATGCTCGACGCGGGCGACCGGTCGTGCGTGATGGAGGCCACGTCGATCGCCGCCTCGAAGGGCCGCCTCGCCGGCACACGGCTCGCGGTGCTCGTCTTCACGAACCTGACGCAGGACCACCTCGACTTTCACGGCACGATGGACGCCTACTTCGCGGCCAAGCGCTCGCTGTTCGAGCAGGCGGAACGCGCGGTCGTCAACGTCGGCGACGAGTGGGGGCGGCGCCTCGCGGCCGAGCTGCCGCGCGTCCGCGCGTTCACGCCGGACGACGACCTCGGCGACGTCGAGCTGCGCCTCGCCGGCCGCTTCAACCGCGCGAACGCCCTCGCCGCGATCGCCGCCGCCGAGGAGCTCGGGGTGCCGCGCGAGGCGATCCGCGCCGGGATCGCGGCCGTTCGCGGCGTGCCCGGCCGCTTCGAGGCGGTCGACGCCGGGCAGCCGTTCCCCGTGATCGTCGACTACGCGCACACGCCCGACTCGCTCGACAACGTGCTCCGCGCCGCCCGCGAGCTCGGGCCCGGCCGGCTGATCGTCGTCTTCGGCGCCGGCGGCGACCGCGACCGCGACAAGCGGCCGCTGATGGGCCGCGTCGCCGCGGCGCTCGCCGACCGGGCGATCGTCACCACAGACAACCCGCGCAGCGAGGATCCGCGCGCGATCGCCGAGCAGGTCGCCGCGGGCGGCCCGTCCGAGATCGTCCTCGACCGGCGGGCCGCGATCGAGCGCGCCCTCGCCGACGCGCGCGCCGGCGACGTCGTCGTGATCGCCGGCAAGGGCGCCGACACCGAGATGGAGATCGCAACCGGAAACGTGCCGTTCGACGACCGAGTCGTCGCGCGGGAGGTCCTCGGCTCGTGATCCCGCTCGAGCTCGACGTGCTCGAGCCGCTCGGGCGGCTCGTCACCCGGCCGTGGGCGAGCGAGGTCACCGGCATGCAGGTCGACTCGCGGCGGATCGCGGAGGGCGACCTGTTCGTCGCGGTCGGGGGCGGCGCCGACTTCGTCGAGCACGCGCTCGCGCGCGGCGCGGCGGCGGCGCTCGTCCCGGACGACGCCTTCGGCGCGCTGGCCGCGATCGCCGGCGAGGTGCGAAGCCGCTCGAGCGCGCGCGTCGTCGCCGTCACCGGCTCCACCGGCAAGACCTCGACCAAGGACATCCTGCACGCGCTCTGCGCGCCGCACCGGCGCACCGTCGCCAACGAGGGCAACTACAACACCGAGATCGGCGTGCCGCTGACGCTCTGCAGGCTCGAGCCGGACACCGAGGTCCTGATCAGCGAGCTTGCGATGCGCGGCGCCGGCCAGATCGCCTGGCTCGCCTCGTTCGTGCGGCCGGAGATCGGCGTGATCACGAACGTCGGGCCCGCGCACCTCGAGTTCCTCGGCTCGCTCGAGAACGTCGCGGCCGCGAAGGCCGAGCTGATCGAGGCGCTGCCACCCGGCGGCACCGCGATCGTCCCGCGCGAGCCGCTGCTCGAGCCGCACCTCGGCCGCGCCGACATCGAGATCCGGCGCGTCGACCCCGAGGCGCCGCTGCCGTTCGCCACCGCCTACAGCTCGCGCCACCAGCTCCTGAACACCCGCATGGCCGTCGCCGCCGCCGAGGCGCTCGGCGTGCCGCTGCCCGAAGGAACGCTCCGGGTCGCGTTCTCGAAGCACCGGGAGGAGGAGCGCGAGCTGCCCGGCGGCGGCCTGCTCCTGAACGACTGCTACAACGCGAACCCGATCTCGATGCGGGCGGCCCTCGAGCAGCTCGCCGAGCGCGGCGCGGGCCGCCGGCGCGTCGCCGTCCTCGGCGACATGCGCGAGCTCGGCTCCGACGGGCCGCGCTACCACGCCGAGATCGGCGAGCTCGTGCGCACGCTCGGCATCGAGCACGTGATCGCCGTCGGCGAGCTCGCCCGCGCCTACGGCGGCGAGTGGGTCGCCACCGCCGGCGAGGCGGCGCAGCGCCTGCGCGCCGAGCTGCGACCAGGGGACGTCGTGCTCGTGAAGGGGTCGCTCGCGGTGGGACTGTCGGTCGTCGCGGAGAACTTGGCGGTGTAATGGCCAGGGTTCTCGTCGCCGCGCTCGTCGCGATGATCATCGCGATCCTCAGCGGGCCGAGCTTCATCGCCTTCATGCGGCGCAACGAGTTCGGCCAGCACATCCGCGAGGAGGGGCCGCAGCACCACCAGTCGAAACAGGGCACGCCGACGATGGGCGGCCTGCTGATCGTCGCGGCCGCGTCGATCGCGTTCCTCGCGCTCTCCGCCTACACGGTGCCCGCCCTGACGGTGTTCGGCACGGCGCTCGCCTGCGGGGCGATCGGCTTCCTCGACGACTTCATGAAGCTCCACCGGCGGCGCTCGCTCGGGCTGCCCGGCCGCTGGAAGATGGCCGGGCTGCTCGCGATCACGGTCGCGGTCGCCGTCGCCGCCGACCACCAGAAGCTCGGCCACTCGGTCTTCGTGCCGGTCGTCGACTGGTCGGTGCCGCTCGGCTGGGGGTGGTATGTCCTCCTCTTCCTGATCATCGCGGGCGCCGTCAACGGCGTGAACCTGACCGACGGCATCGACGGGCTCGCGGCCGGCACGGGGATCATCGCGCTCGCCACCTTCACCGCGATGGCGGTGACGATCTACATCCGCTCGGGAACCCCGACGCACGGCCGCATCGCGAACCGCCTCGACGTCGCGTTCATCGGCGCGGCGCTGATCGGCGGCGCGATCGGCTTCCTCTGGTTCAACGCCTTCCCGGCCGAGGTGTTCATGGGCGACACCGGTGCCTTCGCGCTCGGCGGCGCGATCGCGGGGATGGCGATCATGATGAAGGTCGAGCTGCTGCTGCTCTTCGTCGGCGGCATCTTCGCCGTCGCCGCCGTGTCGGTGATCCTGCAGGTCGTCTCGTTCCGCTGGTTCGGGCGGCGCATCTTCCTGATGGCGCCGATCCAGCATCACTTCGAGATGAAGGCGTGGTCGGAGACGAAGATCATGGTGCGCTTCTGGATCGTCACCGCGATCCTCTGCGCCGTCGGCTTCGCGCTCTTCTACAAGTACTACCCGAACATCCGGCCGCAATGAGGGCGCTCGTCTACGGCCTCGGCCGCTCGGGACGCGCAGCGGCCGCGCGCCTCGACGACCCGATCCTCGTCGACCGCACGCTCGGCAACGAGGACGACCTCACGCTGCTCGACCGGGTCGAGGTGCTCGTCAAGTCGCCCGGCGTCCCCGGCGAGATGCCGCTCGTCCGCGCGGCGCGCGCGCGCGGCATCCCGGTGTGGTCCGAGGTGGAGCTCGGCTACCGCCTGCTGCCCGACGCCCGCTTCGTCGGGGTGACGGGAACGAACGGCAAGACGACGACGACCGAGCTCCTCGGCGCGATCTTCCGCGCCGCCGGCCGGGACGTGGCCGTCGCCGGAAACGTCGGCACGCCGCTCACATCCGTCCGCGCGGCCGACTGGGTCGTGTGCGAGCTGTCGTCGTTCCAGCTCGAGGACGTCCACGAGCTCGCCTGCGACGTCGCCGTGCTGCTCAACCTCGAGCCGGACCACCTCGACCGGCACGGCGGCTTCGACGGCTATCGCGCGGCGAAGCTGCGCATCTTCGAGCGCGCGAGGGCGAAGGTCGTGCCCGCCGGGCTCGGCTTCGACGGGATCGAGTTCTCGGCCGACGACGAGCTGCCGGCAGAGCCGCTTCTCCGCGGCCGGCACAACCGCGAGAACGCCGCCGCCGCGACCGCCGCGGCGCGGGAGGCGGGCGTCGGCGACGGCGCGATCGCCGAGGCCCTGCGCACGTTCCCCGGCGTCCCGCACCGGCTCGAGCTCGTCGGCGAGCACGACGGCGTCCGCTTCGTCAACGACTCGAAGGCGACGAACGTCGCGGCCGCGCTGCGCGGCCTCGACGCCTACCGCGGCGAGCGGGTGCACCTGATCCTCGGCGGCTCGCCCAAGGGCGAGGACTTCACGCCGCTCGCCGCCGCGATCGGCGCCAACGTCGTCTCGGTCCACCTGATCGGCGCCGAGGCGGCGCGGCTCGAGGCGGCCGTCGGCGGCTTCCGCGACGAGACGCTCGAGCGGGCGGTCGAGCACGCCGTCTCGCTCGCCGCGCCCGGCGACGTCGTCCTGCTCAGCCCCGCATGTGCGAGCTACGACCAGTTCGAGAACTTCGAGCGGCGCGGGGAGGCGTTCAGGAGGCTCGTGCCGAACTAGGCGGGAATGCGGAGGCGCGAGCTCGACAGCAGGCTGCTGATCCTGGTCACGCTGGCGCTCGTCGCGTTCGGGCTCGTCATGGTCTACAGCGCGACGTCGGCCGCGGCCGCGGTCGGCGGCAGCGACCCGAGCTACTACCTGAAGCGGCAGGGAATCTACGCGGTGCTCGGGATCGTGCTGATGATCGTCGCGCAGCGGTGGGACTACCGGCGCCTGCGCGCGCTCTCGCCGGTCCTCGTCGTCAGCTCGCTCGGGCTGCTCGCCGCCGTGCTCGTGATCGGGCCGGCGGTGAACGGCGCGCGGCGCTGGATCTCCGTCGGCCCGGCCGTCTTCCAGCCGTCCGAGCTCGCGAAGCTCGCGCTCGCGGTCTGGGCGGCCGCCCACCTGTCGCGCCGCAGGCCGCCGCAGTCGCTGAAGGAGCTGTGGCGTCCCGTCGGTCTGCTCGCGCTCCTCTACTGCGGCCTGCTGCTGCTCGAGCCCGACATGGGCACCGCGATCGCCGTGCTCGTGATGCTGTCGGGGATGCTGCTCGTCGCCGGCACGCCGATCCGCACGCTCGGCGCCGGCGCCGGCATCGCCGCCGCGCTCGGGACGCTGATGATCTACATCGAGCCCTACCGCCGCGCGCGCTTCTTCGCGTTCCTGCACCCGTGGCACGACGCCGCCGGGACCGGCTACCAGATCGTGCAGGCGATGATCGGGATGGCGTCCGGCGGCGTGTTCGGCGTCGGCCTCGGCCAGGGCGTCCAGAAGGTCTTCTACCTGCCGGAGGCGCACACCGACATGATGCTCGCCAACATCGGCGAGGAGCTCGGCCTCGTCGGCGTCGCCGCCGTGGTCGGCGCCTACTGCCTGTTCGCGTACGCGGGCTTCGACATCGCCCTGCGCTGCCGCGACCCGTTCGGCAAGCGGCTCGCGGCCGGCCTCACCGTCCTCGTCGCCGGGCAGGCCGCGATCAACATCCTCGCGGTGATGGGCAGCGCGCCGCTCACCGGCATCCCGCTGCCGTTCCTCTCGTACGGCGGCTCGAGCCTCGTGGTGCTCCTCGCCGGCGTCGGCATTCTCCTTAACATCGCTCAGCGTGGCGGAGAAGCGGCAGCTTCGGTGTCTGATCGCAGCCGGCGGGACGGCGGGGCACGTGCTGCCCGCGCTCGCGATCGCCGAAGCGCTGACGCAGCGCGGCGTGCGCGTGACGTTCGCCGGGTCGCCGGATCGCGTCGAAGCGCGGCTCGTCCCTGAGGCGGGCTACGAGCTCGACACCTTCCGCGTCGCCGGCTTCCCGCGCCGTCCGTCCGTCGCGCTGGCGCGGTCGCTGCTGCTCGCCGGCGCGGCGCCCGCGGCGTGCGCGCGCATCCTGCGCCGCCGCCGCCCCGACGTCGTGCTCGGCGGCGGCGGCTTCGTCGCCGGGCCGATGGTGCTCGCGGCGTCGCTGCTCCGCATCCCGGCCGCGCTGACCGAGGCGGACGCCCACCTCGGGCTCGCGAACCGGCTCGCCGCGCCGTTCGCGCGCAGGCTCTTCCTCGCCTACCCCGTCGACGGGCGCCTCGGCCCGAAGACGCGGGTGGTCGGCCGGCCGATCCCCGCCCGCTCGCGGCCGGTCGAGCAGAACGCCGCCCGCGAGATCTTCGAGCTGCCGCCGGACGGGCCCGTGCTCGGCGTCTTCGGCGCGCTCGCCGGCGCGCGCGCGCTGAACGAGTTCGCGGTCGAGACGTGGGGGAAGGAAGGGCCCGCCGTGCTGCACGTCACCGGCGCGCGCGACTACGAGCTCGTGCGGCGCCGTGTGCGCCGCCGCGACTACCGCGTCGTGCCGGAGACGGAGCGGTTCGGCGCCGCGCTCTCGGCGACCGACCTCGTCGTCGCGCGGTCGGGGTCGAGCGTCTGGGAGATCGCCGCCTGCGGCCGGCCGGCGATCCTCGTCCCGTACCCGTTCGCAACCGGCGACCACCAGGCGCAGAACGCGGAGCACTTCGTGCGGGCGGGCGGCGCGATCATGGTGCGCGAGCTCGACCTCGACGACGTGCCCGACCTCGTCCGCTCGCTGCTCGCCGACCCGGCGCGGCGCGAGCGCATGTCGGGCGCGATGCTCGCCGCCGCCCGCCCGGACGCCGCCGCCGAGATCGCCGACGAGCTCGTCGCGCTCGCCCGCCGATGAACGGCCGCCGGCTCTGGTTCGTCGGCATCGGCGGCGCCGGCCTCTCCGCCTACGCGCAGCTCGCGCGCTCGGCGGGCGCCGAGGTGGGCGGCTGGGACCGCGTGCGCACGCCGTACCTCGAGCCGCTCGCGGACGTGCCGCTCGAGATCGCCCCCGAGCCGGTCGTCCCGGACGGCTGGGAGGCCGTCGTCTCGGCCGCCTACCCCGGCGTGCCCGGCACCCCGCGGCGCGAGTTCCTGCGCGAGCTCGTCGCCGGGCGGCGCACGATCGCCGTCGCCGGCACCCACGGCAAGGGGACGACCGCCGCGCTGATCGCCTACGCCCTGCGCGAGACCGGGCGCGACCCGGCGTGGCTGATCGGCGCGCCCGTGCCGCAGCTCGGCTCGAACGCCGGCTTCGGCGGCGGCTACCTGGTGGTCGAGGCCGACGAGTCCGACCGCTCGGCCTTCGTCCTGCCCGCCGAGATCGCCGTCGTCACGAACGTCGAGCTCGACCACCACAGCGAGTTCGCCTCCGCCGCCGAGCTCGAGGCCGCGTTCGCCGGCTGGCTCGCGACCGTGCCGCACGTCGTCCGCGACGCACCGCCCTACGACGGCGAGCTCGCGCTGCCGGGCGCGCACAACCGGCGAAACGCCGGCGCGGCGCTCGCCGCGCTCGAGCTCGCCGGCGTTCCGCGCGGCGAGGCCGCGCCGGCGCTCGCACGCTTCACGGGGACGGGGCGCCGCTTCGAGGTGCACGAGCGCAGCGGCACGACGATCGTCGACGACTACGCGCACCATCCGAGCGAGATCGCCGCGACGATCGCCGCCGCGCGCGAGCGGTTCCCGGGCCGGCGCCTGCGCGTCCTCTTCCAGCCGCACCTCTACTCGCGCACGCGGCACCTCGCCGCCGAGCTCGCCGGGGCGCTCGCGGCGGCGGACGACGTGACGGTGACCGGCGTCTACGCGGCGCGCGAGCAGCCGGTCGCCGGGGTCGACGGGATGCTCGTCGTGCGCGCGCTCTCCGACCTGGGCGTGCTCGCCGCCTACACCCCGACGGTCGAGCAGGGCGCTGCGAGGCTCGCCCGCCGCGCCCGGCCCGGCGACGTGCTGCTCGTGCTCGGCGCGGGCGACGTCGACCGCGCCGTCGGCCTGCTCTCCCAGTAGCGTCCGTCGCGATGGAGGAGCACGTCGCGCTCGCGCGCTTCACGACGATCGGCACCGGCGGCCCCGCCCGCTTCTTCGCGCGACCGGAGACGATCGCCGAGCTGCAGGACGCCCTCCGCTTCGCCGCCGAGCACGGCCTGCCGGCGGAGCCGATCGGGCTCGGCTCGAACCTGCTCGTGCACGACGACGGGGTGGACGCGGTCGTGCTGAAGCTCGCCGGCGAGCTCGCCGCCGCGCGCGTCGAGGGGACGACGCTCGTCGCGGGCGGCGGCGCCGCGAACGCCGTCTGCCTGCACCGCGCGCGCGCGGCGGGCCTCGGCGGCTTCGAGTTCGCCTCGGCCATCCCCGGCACCGCCGGCGGCGGCGTGCGGATGAACGCCGGCGCCTACGGCGTCGAGTGGCGCGACGTCCTCGTCGACGCCGTGCTCGTCGACGCCGAGCGGGTGCGGCGCGTGCCCGTGGCCGAGCTCGGCCTCTCCTACCGCCGCTCCGGCCTCGCCGCGGGCGAGGTCGTCGCCGAGGTGCGCTTCCGGCTGCAGCGGTCGTCGCCGGCCGAGGTGAAGGCGAAGGCCGCCGAGCTGCTCGCGCGGCGGAAGGCGACGCAGCCGACGAACAAGCGGACGTTCGGGAGCGTCTTCAAGAATCCCGGCGACGGGCCGGGCGCGGGGCGGCTGATCGAGGAGTGCGGCCTCAAGGGACACGCGATCGGCGGCGCGCTCATCTCGCCCCGCCACGCGAACTTCATCGAGAACGCGGGCGGCGCGACGAGCGCCGACTGCCTCGCCCTGATGGCGGAGGCCCGGCGCCGGGTGCACGAGCGGTTCGGCGTCGTGCTCGAGCACGAGGTGCGCTTCCTCGGGCCGCTCGAGCTGCCCGACCCGTAGGGATCGCCCCGGCCGCGGCGAAGAGACGGGGGTGGCCGGCCGCCCACGCACGACCTTCCGGCTCGCTGCGCTCCCGGCGCCGGCGCCGCTGCACGACCTCGCGCGCTTCCTGCCGTCGCGCCGCTCGCTGCTCGCCGGCGCCGCGCTGCTCGCGTTCGGGGCGGTCGCCTACGTCGTCGCCCGGCAGAGCTCCCTCTTCGCGCTCGAGACCCTCGACGTCCGCGGCGGCACCCCCGCGATCCGGGCCGAGGTGCGCGCCGCCCTCGCCGACGAGGTCGGCACGAGCCTGCTGCGGGTCGGCGACTCCGAGCTCGCCCGCCGGCTGGCGGCGCTGCCCGACGTCCGCAGCTTCACCTTCGACCGGTCGTTCCCGCACACGCTGCGGGTGGTCGTCCGCCGGGAGCGGCCCGTCCTCGTCGTGCGGCGCGTCCCCGGCCGCGACGCCTTCCTCGTGGCCGCGAGCGGGCGCGTCCTCCGGCTGCTCCCGCACCCGCGCCTCTCCCACCTGCCGCGGCTGTGGGTGCGAAGCGACGTGCGGCCGACGGTCGGCGGCGCGCTGCCGCCGGCGATGCTCGACGCCGCGCGCGCCACCGCGGCGGCCGCCGCGGTGCGGCTCCCGGCCGGGGTGCGCCTCGTGCGCGAGACCCGGGCGGAGCTGACGCTCGTGCTCGCAAGCGGCCTCGAGGTGCGGCTCGGCGACGCCGGCGACCTGCGGCTGAAGCTCGCAATCGCCCGCCGCGTCCTCGCCGCGCTCGGCCCCGGGGTGACGGCCGGCTACGTCGACGTGAGCGTTCCGGAGCGCCCGGTGGCCGACACAAACCCTCTAGTCGAAGGTAGAGGTTGAGGGTTAGGATGGTCGAGATCGCGTCATCCCACGTTGACATGCCTGTCAACCGTCCCTACGCTTCCAGGGGAAGGAGGCGCTCGACAGCCCCACCCTGCACTCGAGCTTGAGGTCGAGCCACATCGAATGAGAGATCGCTCTGGCAACTACCTGGCCGTGATCAAGGTCGTCGGCGTCGGCGGCGGCGGCACCAACGCCGTCAACCGCATGGTCGACGCCGGCCTGACGGGGGTCGAGTTCGTCGCCGTCAACACCGACGCGCAGGCGCTCCTGATGTGCGACGCCGACGTGAAGATCCACATCGGCGCGAAGGCGACGCGCGGCCTCGGCGCCGGCGCCGACCCGGCGGTCGGCCGCGAGGCGGCGACCGAGTCGCGCGACGAGCTGAAGGAGGCGCTGAAGGGCGCCGACATGATCTTCGTCACCGCCGGCGAGGGCGGCGGCACCGGCACGGGCGGCGCGCCGATCGTCGCCGAGATCGCCCGCGAGCTCGAAGCGCTCACCGTCGGCGTTGTCACGCGGCCGTTCTCGTTCGAGGGCCGCCGCCGCGCGCAGCAGGCGGAGGAGGGGATCGTCGAGCTGTCGGAGCGCGTCGACACCCTGATCGTGATCGAGAACGACCGCCTGCTGCAGGTGGTCGAGCGCAAGACGCCGCTCTCCGACGCGTTCAGGATGGCCGACGACATCCTGCGCCAGGGCGTCCAGGGGATCACCGACCTGATCACCGTCCCCGGCATCGTCAACCTCGACTTCGCCGACGTCCGCACGATCATGCGCGACGCCGGCTCGGCGCTGATGGGCATCGGACGCAACTCCGGCGAGAACCGTGCCGGCGAGGCGGCGCGGACCGCCGTGTCGTCGCCGCTGCTCGAGTCGTCGATCGAGGGCGCGACCGGCATCCTCCTCAACATCAGCGGCCCCTCCGACCTCGGCCTGTTCGAGGTCAACGAGGCGGCGGAGGTGGTCACCGGCGCCGCCGACCAGAACGCGAACGTGATCTTCGGCGCGGTGATCGACGACCAGCTGCAGGACGAGGTGCGGGTGACCGTGATCGCCACCGGCTTCGGCGCCCAGCGCCGGCGGCGCGCCCGCGCCGGGGCCGGCGAGGCGCCGCTGCCGGGCCGCTCGCCCGAGTTCGAGCCGGGCGACACGCTCGACGTGCCGTCGTTCCTGCGCGAGTAGCGCGGCGCGGGGTCGGCCGCCTTCCGCGAGAACCCCGAGCCCGACCGCCTGCCGCACGGCTAGCATCGCCGCGGATGCAGACGCTGCGCCGCACGCCGCTCTACGACCGCCACGTCGCGCTCGGCGCCCGCATGGTTCCCTTCGCCGGCTGGGAGATGCCCGTCCAGTACGAGGGCGTGATCGCCGAGCACCGGGCGGTCCGCACCGACGCCGGCGTGTTCGACGTCTCGCACATGGGCGAGGTCGAGGTGGAGGGGCCCACGGCGCGCGACCTGCTGCAGTCGACGCTGTCGAACGACGTCGACCGGGTCGAGCCGGGGCAGGCGCAGTACACGCTGCTGACGAACGAGGACGGCGGGATCGTCGACGACCTGATCGTCTATCGCCTCGACCTGCACCGCTACCTGATCGTCGCGAACGCGTCGAACGTCGACGCCGTCTCCGCGTGGCTGAAGGAGCGCGAGCTGCGCGGCTCGGACGTGCGCGACGTCTCCGGCGACTACGCGCTGCTCGCCGTCCAGGGGCCGCGTGCGCTGGAGCGCCTCGGTCTCGAGCGCGCGCCCGCCTTCACCTGGGCGATGGGCGAGCTCGACGGCGTCGAGGTGATGATCAACCGCACGGGCTACACCGGCGAGGAGGGCGTCGAGCTCGCCTGCATGCCGGAGGACGCGCCGCGGCTGTGGGACGCGATCCTCGCCCGCGGCGTCGCGCCCTGCGGGCTGGGCGCGCGCGACACGCTGCGGCTCGAGGTGTGCTATCCGCTGCACGGCAACGACATCGGCCCGCAGTGGGACGCGATCTCGTCCGGCCTCGGCTGGGCGTGCGC